>Ga0247843_1000375_pt1 | contig 106570 bp, 104 predicted proteins | sample LaCruzMarch2017__FD_192420 | JGI IMG/M metagenome (GOLD analysis project Ga0247843, IMG submission 192420) | Freshwater microbial communities from meromictic Lake La Cruz, Castile-La Mancha, Spain - LaCruzMarch2017_8m | ecosystem: Environmental > Aquatic > Freshwater > Lake | place: Spain...
GGCGTTCGCTCTAAAACCCCACCTCGCCGGATCGATAATCCCCCACCAACTGAATCCCGCCCTGATTCAGAGGGCCGCCCTGACGCAATCCGACAATGCAGACGCGAGTCCGACAGGCTGCTAGGCAGACACCGTCGTTCAGCCTGGGTTAAGCTGAGGCCCGCCAGAGTCGGGTCTGGATGAAACGAGGTGGAACGATGAAACGCCATTCGATCATGCTGCTTGCCAGCGCGCTCGCGCTGACCGCCTGTGCGACCGCCGAAGGCTATCGCCAGCGCATGGACATGCTCGTCGGCGCATCCTCCGACGCCGTCCTCGTCGACTGGGGCCCGCCGCAAAGTCGCACGCCCATGTCCGACGGCCGCGAACTGTGGAGCTATGCAAAGACCATGGTCGATGACCGCGCCGGCTACTGGCGCGACGATAGCCGCGAAGTCACCCGCACCTACAAGGACAAGGACGGCGTCAAGCGCACCGAGACGATCACCGAGACCTTTCCGGTATGGGAGCCGCCCCAGTCGTTCCGCTCGTATTGCGCCACCCGCTTCGTGATGGCTGCGGGCCGCGTTCAGGACGTCTCATTCGACGGCGAAGCGTGTGTCGCCGAGGAGCTGCAATAACGTCCGGCGACGATTTCGCTTGAAGTCCCGCCTCATCGCGGGCTTTCTGCCCGCCACAGGGGAGGATGCCTCATGAGAAGGCTCGCACTTTCAGCACTTGCAGCGATAGCCCTCGCCCCGTCCGCGCTGGCCCAGCTTCCATCGGCCAAGACGGTTGATCTTGGCGCCGGCATCCACGTGATCTTCGGGCAGGGCGGAAATATCGGCGTCTCCGCCGGCCCCGATGGCGTCTTCGTCATCGACGACCAGTATCCCGGCACCGTGCCTGCCAACCTTGCAAAGGTCAAGGAGATCGCAGGCGCCGGCCCGCGCTATCTCGTCAACACGCACTGGCATGGCGACCACGCTGGCGGCAACGCCGCCTTTGCAGAGGCTGGCGCGATGATCTTCGCGCATGTGAACGTGCTCAAGCGTCTCTCGGGCGAAGTGAAATCCAACGGCCTCGATGGCAAGCCAGCCGCCGCCGCGCCCGAAGCCGCCTGGCCCGTCGTCACCTTCACCGAAGGCGTCGACTTCCACCTCAATGACGAGACGATCCGGGTTTCCAAAGTTGCGGCCTCGCACACCGACGGCGATTCGATCATCCGCTTCGGCGAGCCCAACATCATCCACACCGGCGACCTCTTCTTCAACGGCATCTTCCCCGTTATCGACCTCGGCTCCGGCGGCTCGGTGAAGGGCTATCTCAAGGTCATGCAGGACATCTGGGCGATGGCCGATGACAAGACGCGCATCATTCCCGGCCATGGCGACATGGCCGCGAAGGCCGATCTGAAGAAGCAGATCGACATGCTCACCGGCGCCATCGCCGCCGTCGAGAAGCACGTGAAGGCCGGCGACTCGCTCCAGAAAACCCTCGCCGCCAAGCCGCTGAAACCCTGGTCGAAATACGCCTGGAGCTTCATCAGCGAAGACAGCTTCACGACCACGCTCTACAACGGCCTCAGGCAGTAGGTATCGACATGCGCATTCTTCTCTCGACAGCTGCCATCGCCTGCCTTGCAAGCCTCGCCGCCTGTGCGACGCCAAACCCGCCGACCCCGCGGGAGCCGGACCTCATCGCTCGCCATCCGCCAAAGCTGCTGCCAGTCCCCCCACGCGCGCCGGCACCGCCCGCGCCCAACAGCCAGGCCTTCTCCCGCACCGTGGATCTCGGCTCAGGCATCTCCATGCTGATCGGGCAGGGCGGCAATCTCGGCCTCAGCGTCGGCGATGACGGCGTCTTCCTGATCGACGACCAGTACGTCACCAACGCGACCGCCAACCTCGCCAAGATCGAGGAACTGGCCGGGGGCAAGCCGAAATACCTCGTCAATACGCACTGGCACTTCGACCATGCCGGCGGCAACGAGACGTTTGCAAAAGCGGGCGCAACCATCTTCGCCAGCGAGAATGTACGCAAACGTCTCTCAAACGCGATCATCACCACCGGCCGCACAGCCCAGCCGCAAGCCGCGCCCAAGGCTGCCTGGCCCGTCGTCACCTTCACAGCGGGCGTCGACTTCCACCTCAACGGCCAGACCATCCGCGCCATCAATGCGCCGATGCCGACACACACCGACGGCGATGTGCTGATCTACTTTGTCGAGGCCGATGTGCTCCACACCGGCGATACCTACATGAAGGACCGCTATCCCTTCGTCGACACCGGCTCGGGCGGTACGCAGGCCGGCTTCATCGCGACGCTGACGCGCGCGCTCGAAATCACCGGCCCCAATACAAAGATCATCCCCGGCCATGGCGACCTTGCCACCGAGGCCGATCTCCAGGCTGCGCTCGACATGCACAAGGGCGCCCGCGCCGCCGTCGATGCTCTGGTGAAGCAGGGCAAGACGCTCGAGGAAACCGTCGCCGCCAAACCGCTCCAGCCATGGAATGCCCGCTTCGGCGGCCCCGGCGGCTTTATCAACGACGACGCCTACACAACCGTGATCTATAACGAGCTGAAGACGTAGTCGGGGTTCCCCGGACAGGTCACCCGCGCATCAACGGCGCGGGGTGGATGCAGGCGAGCGTAAAGAGCCTCTCGAGGCAATGCGACGATGCGTTTTCCAGGGACTGGTCCTCAACAGGCCGGCCCGCACGCCGGCAGCTCCAGTGGCGCCATGCGGGTGAAATGCAGTCCGCAGTCTGCCATCCCCGGCCTCAATACGAATGCGTGTCTGGTCACGCATCGCCACAGACAACACACGCCGGATCCGCCGGAAGCTTCACGGTCCGCGAATCCCCACTCAGCCCATCGAAAAGCCACACCTGCCCCGCCATCGACGGCGCAGCCCCCGTGATCTCCTTCACCGCCTCAAGCGCCATCCGCGCGCCGATCATGCCCGTCAGCGGACCGATCACGCCAACCATCGCGCACGTCTCCTCGCTCTCAGGCATCTCGGCGACGAGACAGCGATAGCAGGGCAGGCGTTCGCTGACCGGCTTGCCCCTGGTCAGTCCCGACCTGAACACCGAGACCTGCGCGCTCCACCGTCCGACCGCGCCAGACACCAGCGTAACACCCGCACGATGACACGCCGTATTCACATCAAACCGCGTCGTGAAACTGTCTGACCCATCGACGACAAGATCAGCGCCCGCAATCAGCGCCCCGGCGTTCGCCGCCCCGAGCCGCACCTGCACGCCACGAATCACCACATCCGGGTTCAGCGCGCCGAGCCGCTCGCGCGCGACATCCGTCTTCGCCCGCCCCACATCAGGCGTCGCAAACAGCACCTGCCGCTGCAGGTTCGACAGCGAAACCGTGTCATCATCGATGATTGTCAGCGACCCAACGCCCGCCGCCGCCAGATACATCGCTGCCGGCCCGCCAAGCGCGCCTGCGCCGATCATCACCACATGTGACCGCAGCAGCAGCTGCTGGCCCGGTCCGCCAACCTCGCGCAGCATGATGTGCCGGGCGTAGCGTTCCAGCTGCGAGGGGGTTAGACTCATGACGCGCAATCCCAATCAGCAGACAAGTCGGGAGCAGAAATCATGAGCCTCCCAGCAATTCAATGGGCCGCACCTCAACGCCGGAGTTGCGCCGCTTGACCACCGAGCCCTCTTCCAACGTCTACCAGCCGCTGATCGACGAGATCATCGCCGCCCGCCGCAACATCTTCCTCACCGGCCGCGCCGGCACCGGCAAGACAACGCTGCTGCGCCAGCTGATCTTCAACTCGCTGGAGAAGGCGATTGTCCTCGCCCCCACCGGCCTTGCAGCCGTCAATGTCGGCGGCCAGACCATCCACTCCTTCTTCAACTTCCCGCCCCGCCTTCTCGACATGGGCGACACCAGGAAGATCCGCAACCAGCGCGTCGTGAAGGCGATCGAGACCATGGTGATCGACGAAGTCTCGATGGTGCGCGCCGACATGATGCAGGCAATCGACAACTCGCTGCGCCTCAATCGCGGCAACCGCCAGCCCTTCGGCGGTGTCCGCATGATCCTGTCCGGCGACCTTCACCAGCTCCCGCCCGTGGTCGGCAGCGATGTCGAACACATCCTGGAGGAAAGCTATGGCGGCGCCTGGTTCTTCAGGGCGCCCGGCTTCCAGGCCGGCCAGTTCCGTCTCGCCGCCCTGAAACGCATCTTCCGCCAGGAAGACGCATCCTTCATCCGCATCCTCAACGGCCTGCGCAATGCGCGTCTCGCGCCCGAAGACGTCGAGATCCTCCGCGCGCGCGTCTCTACCCGCTCGCCGGCGGACGCGAGCCAGACGCATGTTGTCCTTACCCCGAACAACAACGCCGCCTGGCGCATCAACCAGATGCGCCTCGCCGAACTTCCCGGTCCTGCGCGAGATTACAATGCATCGCTCGAGGGCAATTTCGAACCCAAGGCCTTCCCGACCGAGGAGGTGCTTGAACTGAAAACCGGCGCACGCGTCATGATGATCCGCAATGATCCATCGGGCAGGTGGGTCAATGGCTCGCTTGGCGTCGTGCAGGGGCTCGGCGAGAGCGACGCCTATGTGAAGATCGGCGGCGAGACGCATCGCGTCAGCCAGCAGGCCTGGGAGAAATTCCGCTACGAGTTCGACGCCTCGTCCAAATCCGTCTCGCGCTCCGTCGTCGGCTCGTTCAAGCAGTTGCCGCTGCGCCTTGCCTACGCCACCACGATCCACAAAAGTCAGGGCATGACGCTCGACAGGGTCTATATCGACTTCGATCGCGGCATGTTCGCCCACGGCCAGGCCTACGTCGCCTTCTCCCGCTGCCGCTCGCTCGAGGGGCTCGAACTCTCCCGCGAGCTCCGCCCGCGCGACATCATCATCGACCGCTCGGCCTTCGATTTTGGCGGTCTCACGCCAGTCAGCGATACCGAACACTTCCTGCTCGCCGACATGGCGAAGCCGGAACTCGAGCTGAAAGGCTAGTCACACCTCTCGCAGGGCGTTGTCCGCCCGACACGGGTCCATGGGCCGATGACGATGGACCGGTATCCTTGCGGCCACTGGTCCGAGGCAACCGTATTGTCGCGAACAGGGCAGGTGGGAATGCGCCTGTCGCCCGCACAACGCTCAGCGACACTGCGACCTTCGCCGGAATTGCGCAGCATCGGCGCCAGACGGTTGCTGTCCGTCGATGTCATGATGCAGATCTTTCCATCCGCAGTCGGCGCAAAGATCACCGTGCGATCCGGAACCATCGCGAAGCTTTCAGCCATGGCGCCGGCGACAAGCGGCGCGGGCGCATGCTGCGCATGAGCTGCAGCAGGCAGGATCGCAACTGCCAGAATGGCGGCGCCGAACCTCATGGCCGCTGGCTGTCGGAAAAGTCCGGGCCCGGCAAGCCGCCGTGCTGCTATCGTCCGGTTGATCCGAACCCGCCGGAACCGCGCTGTGTCTCGTCAAGCGTTGCGACAATGCTCAGCTCGGCGCGCGTCACCGGCGCAATCACCATCTGCGCAATCCGCTCGCCGCGCCTGATGACGAAAGCCTCCTGGCCAAGATTGATCAGGATCACCTTCACCTCGCCGCGATAGTCCGCATCGATCGTGCCCGGCGTGTTGAGGCAGGTGACGCCATGCCTGGCCGCCAGCCCCGAGCGCGGCCGCACCTGCGCCTCGTGTCCTGCCGGCAGCGCGATGGTGAGCCCTGTCGGAATCATCGCCCGCTCGCCCGGCTTCAGCGTCACCGGCGCTTCGTCAGCAACCGCCGCGCGAAGATCCATGCCGGCCGCATCCGCCGTCTCGTAGGCGGGCAGGGCAAGGCCTTCGAAATGCGAGAGGGGAACGACGCGGATGGTGACGGGCATGGAGTGGCTCCTCGACGCGACATGATTAGCGCGGATGACCCGGTCGGGCGAGCGCCGCCCAGGCGCCGTCCACAGAGGATCAGGCCTCAACGTCGGCCGCAAACCGGAGCTCGCGCCGCGGGCGGACCGTATTCGTCACGTCCATGTAGGTCGGGTGCCGCTTGTAGGCGTGCAGCGCCTCGATATCGGGAAACTCCGCATAGACAACGATGTCGATCTCGTTTCCGAACAGATCCGCCTTGCGATTGGGGGTGACTTCAAAAAGCGTCGAGCCCGGAATCGTGCCGAGCCGCTTCAGATGCGCGGTGATATCCGCAGCCTCGCGCGGGTCCTTCAGCGTGAAGAAGACAATGTGCCGGATCATGGGGCACACCTAGGAGGAGAACGGTTCCGGGGCCATTCCGGCTGGCTGCGCTATTCCGCCGCGCTCGTCCGGGAGCCTTCGAAAGTCGCTGCGATCCGCTCGGCAAGCTTCATTGCGACTTCCGCCTTGCCCATCCGCGGCCAGCGCTCCGTGCCTGCCCGGGTCACCAGCAGCACTTCATTGTCCGCCCCGCCCATCACGTCGCCCGAGACATCGTTGGCCACGATCCAGTCGCAGCCCTTGCGGGCGAGCTTGCCCCGCGCATGACGCTCGACATCGCTCGTCTCCGCCGCAAACCCGATCACGAGACGCGGGCGATCCTTCCGCCTGGCCCCGATCGACTTGAGGATGTCCGGGTTCTCCACCAGCTGCAGCGCAACCTTGTCCTCAGCTCCGCCCTTCAGCTTCAGCTTGCCCTGCGCCCGGCTCGCCGGGCGCCAGTCAGCGACAGCCGCAACGCCGATGAAGATATCCGCCGGCAGGCTCGCCTTCACCGCGTCCTGCATCTCGACAGCCGTCTCGACACACAGCGCTGTCACGCCATCGGGAACCGGAAGCTGCGTCGGCCCCGTGACAAGCCGCACGTCGGCGCCAAGACGGGCAAGCGCGTCGGCAATCGCATAGCCCTGGCGGCCCGAAGAATGGTTGGAAATGAAGCGCACCGGATCGAGCGGCTCACGCGTCGGGCCGGCAGTGACGACGGCGCGAAAGCCCGCAAGCGGTCCATGTCCCTGCGGTCCCGCCAGCATGCGGCGAACTTCCTTCGCGATCCGGTCAGGCTCGGGCAACCGCCCCGCGCCAAACTCGCCGCACGCCATGGGCCCGACATCCGGCTCCATGACCGCCACGCCATCCGCGCGCAGCTGCGCAACATTCCGCCTGGTGGCGGCGTGCTCCCACATCCGCACATTCATGGCGGGAACCATCAGCACCGGCTTGTCGGTCGCGAGCAGGGCGGTGGACGCAAGATCGTTGGCAAGTCCGCTCGCAGCCCTGGCCATCAGGTCCGCCGTTGCGGGGCACACCACGACGAGATCGGCCGAGCGCGACAGCTCGATATGCCCCATCTCCGCTTCGTCGGTGAGGCTGAACAACTCCTGATAGACCTTCTCGCCCGACAGCGAGCCAAGCGACAGCGGCGTCACGAATTCAGCGCCCGCCCTGGTCAGGATCACGCGCGCGCCAATGCCATCGCGCGCCAGCAGCCGGATCAGCTCCAGCGACTTGTAGGCTGCGATGCCGCCGCCGACGATCAGTAGGATGCGCTTGCCGTCCAGGACGCGTCTCCGGGAATGATCCTGAACAGATAGAGAAACTTGGTTAGGATTGCACCAAGCCGATTGGTGCGATTGCCGCGCGCGGGACAACAACTGGGTAAGGGGTTGGCCTCTTGCCTGTCGCCTTCTGGCACATCCGGCAATGGCACACCTGCGGCTTGCCGGCCCGCCCGGCGTGCATCGCATGGCGAACCGCCCCGCACGGGCATCTGCCTGCACTAACATCCGCCAGTACTGGCATCTGCCAGTACTGGCGCCTGTACTGGCCATGAATCTGCGCCCCGGCCCCTCCCGGGTTGCAGCCCCGGCTCAACCAACAGGTAAAGCTTCCCTCCCTATGGTAAAGATGAGACGTCTGGGTGCGCCCGCCTCTGCCGGCTTTGCGGCGCTTACCCTCCCGGGTTGGCGCGGGCAGAAGCCTGTGCTTGGCATGGCTCTGGAAGGGACTTCAGCCATGCTGTTTCGTGGCAAGCCAAAACCGTCCACCCTGATCCACACGCTCGTCGGGGCGTGGCGGGCCGATACGCTTTCCGGGGACGTGAAGGGCGAGATCCTCGCCTGGTTCCACGAGGACGGATCATACCTTACCCGGAACCAGATGGAGATTCGCGGCGTCCCGGCCAACCCTGTCACCCAGACCGGACGCTACCGCCTCGAACCACTCGACCGGACACGGTTCAGGCTGTTCACCATCGACGAGAACGGCCAGCCGATCTCCTCCACGATCCGGACCTTCGTCGACAACGACACCATGATCAACGAGGTCGGCCGGATCACCTTCCACCGTGTCGATGTCACCGCAACGCCGCTGAATTGACTTGCCCGCCAGGCGTTGCGCGCATCTGCTGAACCCCAGGGCGGCGCTGACCGCCGACAGGGGAGACCCACAGGGGAGATATGTCATGAAAGCCATGCTGGCCGCCGCCGGTCTTGCCGCAAGCCTGCTCGCCTTCGCGCCGGCCGCCCTCGCCCAGGAAACCGGCATTACGGTGCGATCCGTGCGCGTCCTGGCGAGCGACGTGGACGCGCTCGCAAGATTCTATTCCGAAGCCTTCGGCATGTCGGAGACACGCCGCCCGGTCGACACGCCGACCTTCAAGGAGATCGTGCTGAATACGGGCTCGACGCCAGGGCTCGCCAGGCTGGCGACATCCACTCCGATCGTGATCGCCACGCGCGCCACGGGCGGCCCACCCGCGGGCGGCATGGCGGCCCTTATCCTCGAAGTGCCCGATATGGACGCAGCCATCGCCCGCGCCACCGCCGCGGGCGCAAAACTCATGCGCCCCGTCGCCAGATCGGGAGAGGGGCTCTCCTATGCCTTCCTTACCGATCCCGACGGCAACCAGGTCGAACTCCTGCTGCGGCGGTAACAATTCCCGCGCTTGCCCGCCGCGATTTTCATTGGCGCATCACGCAACAAGTCCTGTAAGTCCAACCCGAGCGGCAGATAACGTGCTGTACGGAGGAACGCCTATGACCCTACGCAAGACGCGCCCGCTCTCCTTCGCGCTCGCCGCGCTCGCCAGCGTCACGCTCGCTGCCTGCGCCAGCATGGGCGGGGCGGCCTTCGCGCCCGACACCGCCGTGACCGCCAGCGGCCCGGTGAGCGCCGTACCGCGCGGCGCGATGAAATCCTATTTCGCCATTCCCTATGCCGCCCCGCCTCTGGGCGAGCTTCGCTGGCGCGCGCCGCAGCCGGTCGCCAGCTGGAGCACACCGCTCGCCAACACGAAATCTGCCGCGTCCTGCCTGCAGACCGGCGAGAAGGACAATCCCTTCCGCGTCAACGGCGACAGCGAGGACTGCCTCTATCTCGACGTTCATGCCCCCACCGGCGCCGGCCCGTTCCCGGTGATGGTGTGGATCCATGGCGGCGCGTTCAACACAGGCGCTGCCTCCGTCTATGCCGATCCGACACCGCTCGTCGCCAAGGGCGTCATTGTTGTCGGCATCAATTATCGCCTCGGCGCCATGGGGTTCCTCGGCCATCCTGCGCTGCGCGATGCCGACGGCAGCGTCGGCAATTACGGCATCATGGACCAGCAGGCCGCCCTGCGCTGGGTTGAGGCCAACATCGCCCAGTTCGGCGGCGACCCGAAGAATGTCACCATTTTCGGCGAGAGCGCCGGCGGCTTCAGCGTGATGACGCATCTTGCGTCCCCCCTGTCGGCGGGCCTGTTCGACAAGGCGATCATCCAGAGCGGCGCCTACGGTGTCAGCAGCCAGCTCACGCAGGCCGAACTTGAAAAGAAGAGCCTCGCCATCGCCGAGAAGGTGATCCTGACAGCCGGCAATCTGCCCGGCTGCCCGGTCGATGCGGTCACGGCTGCCTGCCTGCGTGGCCTGTCGGATGCGCTCGTCCGCAACCAGCTTGCCGCAGCCTTCGCAGCCAGCATCAGCAACCCCGTGCCCTCGGTCGATGGCAAGGTGCTGCCCGCCACGATCAAGGACACGTTTGCCGCCGGTCGCAACAACAAGGCGCCTGTGATCAACGGCTCCAATCAGGACGAGTTCGCACTGTTCTTCGCACTGGCCGAACTTTCTGCCCGCACCAGAGCCTCGCCGCCCAATCTCGACCCCACCGACAAGCGCTACCTGATGAAGGCGCCAGCCTACCCGATGACGGTCAGTGCGCTCGCCGCCGGGGGAGGCCTCGGCGTTCCCGGCTCCCAGCTCAGCGCAACGCACTATCCCCTCGCCAGCTACGGAACAGACACGAACCTTCAGGCCAGCCTTGCGGCGACCGCGCTCGCAACCGACGCGACGTTCTCGTGCAATGGCCTCAACGTCTCCTCCCGCATCAAGGCGCAGGGCTCGCCCACCTGGATGTACGAATTCCGCGACCAGACCGCGATCCCGATCATCGGCATCATCGACGGCAAATACCCGCTCAGCCTCCAGCAGGGCGCAGCGCACGCCGCCGAACTCCCCTACCTCTTCAACATGCACGACATGCAGAATGACGAGCGCACGGCGCTGCAGACCGCCATGTCGCGCTACTGGGTCAACTTCGCGCGCACAGGAAATCCCAACGGAAATGGCGTCCCGGCATGGGGTGATTTCGCCTCCGGCACTGTGCAGAAACTCGACATTGCCTCAGACGGCGGCGTCGCGCCCATGCCGGCCTCGACGTTCGCGGCCGAGCACAAGTGCGACGGTGTCTGGAAGGGGCTTACGTTCTAGTTCAGGGCGGACAGCGGGCCCTCCCAATCCGTCACGACATCGACTATCTAGAGCCCAACCCCCGTGTTCCGGCCGCACATGGCCCGGCCAGCTTTCGACCAGGAGAATCCCATGCGCGACTACCTCAAATTCTACATCAACGGCGAATGGGTCGATCCCGTAACCCCGCGCACGCTGGACGTGCAGAACCCGGCCACCGAGGAAAGCTACGCCCGCATCTCGATCGGCTCGAAGGCCGACGTCGACAAGGCCGTGGCTGCCGCCAAGGCAGCCTTCCCGGCCTTCGCGGCGACCACCAAAGAGTATCGCGCTGAGCTGCTGGACAAGATCATCGCGATCTACAGCAAGCGCCTTGGCGACATGGCGACAGCTGTGTCCGAGGAAATGGGCGCGCCGCTCTGGCTCGCGCAGGCGGCACAGGCCCCCTCCGGCCTCGGCCACCTGATGCAGGCCGCCAGCTACCTCCGCACCTTCGAGTTCGAGGAGCGCCGCGGCAAGCATCTCATCCGCAAGGAGCCGATCGGCGTCTGCGGCTTCATCACGCCGTGGAACTGGCCGCAGAACCAGATCGCCTGCAAGGTCGCCCCCGCCATCGCCGCCGGCTGCACGATGGTGCTGAAGCCGTCCGAGATCGCGCCGATCGACGCCATCATCTTCGCTGAAATCCTCCACGAGGCGGGCGTGCCGAAAGGCGTCTTCAACCTCGTCAATGGCGATGGACCCGGCGTCGGCGCAGCGCTCTCCGCACACCCGGACGTCGACATGATGTCGTTCACCGGTTCCACGCGCGCCGGCGTGCTGGTCGCGCAGGCCGCGGCCCCGACGGTCAAGCGCGTCGCGCAGGAACTCGGCGGCAAGTCAGCCAACATCGTGCTCGACGACGCTGACCTCGCCAAGGCCGTGAAATCCGGCGTCATGCAGATGATGACCAACACGGGCCAGAGCTGCAACGCACCCTCGCGCATGTTCATTCCGCGCGCCAAGAATGACGAGGCAAAAGCCATCGCCAAAGCGACAGCTGAAGCGGTGAAGGTGCAGGATCCGGCGACGGCAGAGAAGGGCGCCATCGGCCCCGTCGTGTCCGAAGCCCAGTGGAACAAGATCCAGGGCCTCATCCAGAAAGGGATGGAGGAAGGCGCAACGCTCGTCGCCGGTGGCCCTGGACGTCCTGACGGGCTCAACCGCGGCTACTTTGTGAAGCCCACCGTCTTCGCCGACGTGCGCAACGACATGACCATCGCGGTCGAGGAGATCTTCGGACCCGTGCTCTGCATGATCCCGTACGACACCGAAGAGCAGGCCATCGCCATGGCCAACGACACGGTCTACGGCCTCTCCGGTTACGTTCAGGGCGATCAGGAACACGCCCAGAAAGTCGCGCGGCAGCTGCGTACCGGCATGGTTCACATCAACGGCGCGGGCTCCGACCAGACCATGCCCTTCGGCGGCTTCAAGCAGTCAGGCAATGGCCGCGAGTGGGGCGAGGCCGGCATCCACGAATTCCTCGAGACCAAATCGGTCTTCGGTTTCGCCACAGCCTAGCGCGAGGTGATCTCGGTTCGTGCAGGAACAGGCCGGCCCGCTGACGCGGGCCGGCCTGCTCATTTGCTGTTCAGGTTTGCCTTCCTATCTGAAAGGGTGTGGGATCACGCCTGAGGAGATTTCGAATGTTCAGGTCCAGGTTCAGACAAATCCTTGCAGTTGGCGTGGTTGCGGCGACCACGCTTGTGGCGGCCTGCTCCAGCGGCCCCACACCCTACCAGCCGGCTGCCGGCTATGATCGCGGCTATTCCGAGCAGAAGATCGAGCCTGAGCGTTACCGGATCTCGTTCAAGGGAAATTCCCTCACCGGCCGCGACACGGTCGAGAACTACCTTCTCTACCGCGCCGCCGAACTGACGCTGCAATCAGGCTACGACACCTTCACCATCGTCAGCCGCAACACTGACAAGGACAGCACGGTCCGGCGCACAGGCGAGTTTTCCCGCTTCTCCTACATTTACTTTTCACCCCGCTGGGGCTGGGTGAGTGCCTGGGACCCGTTCATGTCCTCGCCCGCCCGCTATGATGAGGTGACGCGCTACGAAGCCTTTGCGGAGATCGTGATGAGCCGCGGGCCCAAGGGCCCGGACGCCAACGCCTTCGATGCGCGGCAGGTCTCGCAGAATCTCGCTGCGTCAATTCAGCGGCCTGTCTCATAACCGTCGCATACGCGTAAACGCCCCCGCAACCTCGCCTGCATACACTGCACGGCATGACGCCGGCGGTTTCGATCATCATACCGACCTTCCGCAGGCCCGCGCGCGCGCTGGTGGCGGCCCGGTCCGCACTGGCACAGACATGCAGCCTCGCCTTCGAGATTGTGCTGGTCGACAATGATCCTGCGGGCTCGGCCATGGGGCCGCTGCGGGCGCTCACCGATCCGCGCATCACGGTCGTGCACGAACCGGGCGCTGGCGTTGCGAACGCCCGCAATGCGGGGCTGCGCGTGGCGCGCGGCGACATCATCGCCTTCCTCGACGACGACGAGATCGCCCCGCCCGCCTGGCTCGGCGCCCTGCTGCGCGTCCAGAAACTGAGCGGCGCCGATGTGGTGTTCGGCCCCGTGCGCACGAAGCTGTCCGAACCGCCGCGCGAGCACCGCGACTATTTCGAAGCGTTCTTCGCCCGCGAGCCCCGCCACGCCGAGGGCCTGATCCGCACCTATTATGGCTGCGGCTGCAGCCTGCTACGCCGCGCAGCCCTGCCATCGCCTGAGCCCTTCTCGCCGACCCGCAACGAGATCGGCGGCGAGGACGACCTCCTCTTCCAGGCGATGAAAGCGAGGCGCGCCACCTTTGCGTGGGCCCCCGAAGCATGGGTGTGGGAAACGCCGGAAGCCTCGCGCGTGACGCTGGCTTACACGCTGTGGCGCGCCTTCGCCTACGGGCAGGGGCCTGCGACGAAAGCCTGGACCGGCCCATGGCGCAACGTACCGGCCGTTGTGTTCTGGATGGCGGTGGGCGCAGCCCAGACGATCGTCTATGGCGCAGCCGCGTTCGGGAGCTACGTCGTCAGGACGCGGCGACGCGCGTTCGCCTACCGGAAGTTCGTCGAAGGCGTCGGCAAGCTGATGTGGTTTCCGATCATCAAGCCGCGCTTCTACGGCGCGGCAAAGCTGCCGAAAGCGAAACCGGCGACGGCCTGATCGTCAGGCGCACTCTGCGCCGGCGCAGGCGCCTGTCTCGATCTCCACCGTCGCGTGACCAATGCCGTGCACCTCGCTGAGGCGGGCCTTGATGCGCGCGATGACCTCCGGGCCGCTCGCTGTCTCCCTGATGCGTGCATGCAGCGTCATCATCGAGCGGCGGCCGTCCAGCGACCAGAGATGGGCGTGGTGGATGTCGGTGACGCCCTCAACGTGATCGCTGAGGTCGTGGATCACATGGTGCAGATCGACACCCGCAGGCGCGCCCTCCAGCAGGATGTGCGCGCTCTGCGCCGTCACGCTCCAGGCCGATCGCAGGATGATCAGCGCGACGAGAACGGAAAGGATCGGGTCTGCGGGCGTCCAGCCCGTGGTCATGATGATGACGGCGGCGATGATCGCCGCGAGCGAGCCGAGCAGGTCGCCGGCGACATGCAGCAGCGCGCCACGTACGTTGAGATTGTCGCGGTCGGCGCCATGCAGGACAGCGAATGACATCAGGTTCACGATCAGTCCGCCAACCGCGATCCACAGCATCAGGCCCGACGTGACCGGATGCGGATCGTTGAGCCGCACGATCGCCTCGTAGACGATCCAGGCAGCGACGAGGAACAGCGCCATTCCGTTGACGAAAGCCGCAAGCACCGGAAAGCGGCGAAACCCGAATGTCCGTTGCAGTGTCGCCGGACGCCGCGCCATGCGGAAGCCGATCCAGGCCAGCGCCAGCGCCCCGAAGTCTGACAGCATGTGGCCGGCATCGGCGAGCAGGGCGAGCGAACCTGAGACGATCCCGCCCCCAAGCTCGACGACCATGAAGCCCCCCGTCAGGAGCGCTGCGAGGCCGATGCGGGATGCGTTGTTCTCGTCGCCGCCATGGTGGTGATCGTGCGCATGGTCATGATCATGGTCATGCGCGGGAGTATGCGCATGCGCGTGACCGCCAAGGGCATGATCGTGAGCCATGACCCTCCCCTAGGCAGCGCCGGGGCCGAAATCAAATGAATACAGCCCCATGGTATTAAGGTTGGAACACTGTCACGCGGGTTGGGTCAGACTGGTCGCGTCAATCATTGCCTGGGCGATTTCCTGCTCGCCCGACACGATCCTGTCGGCGCCGAAGCTCCGCAGGTGCTCGACCCCGCATCGCTGTGGGAGTCGCGCGAAAATGCGGATGCCGGGGTTGAGCCGGCGGGCGATCTCGACAATCCGGCCGGCCTCGAAACCATCAGGCACGGTGACATAGATCAGCTGCGCCGATTCGACGGCCCCGGCTTTCAGCACGTCGATGGCGACGGCGTTGCCCGCAATTGCCGCTGATGCGGCATGCGTGCGCCGGTCTTGCTGTCAGGACGAAGCGATGGCTAGGGTCCGGCAATGAAGGACGATACAATCCTGGTGGGCGATGCGGGGGGGACGAATGTCCGCTTTGCCGTGGCGCATGTCGGCAGCGGACGCATCAGCGTGTCGGACATCTGGAAGCGACCCGGGGCGGACTATCCCAGCTTCGAAGCCGCGCTCGATGCCTACCTGAATGAGGCCAAGCCGGGGCTGACCGGCGCAGCCTTCGGCTTTGCAGGCGTCGTGGCAGACGACAGCGTCGAACTCCTCAATCGTGGCTGGACGGTCGACCTGGCGGCCGTGCGCTCAAGGCTCGGCCTCCATCGCATCGTCGCCGTGAATGACTTCTTCGCCATGGCCCGCTCCGCGCCGGAGTTGGCGCCAGACCAGTTGCACCCGATCGCGCCTGGCCATCCTGACGTCCACGGATCAATCGCCATCGGCGGTCCCGGTACAGGCTTCGGCATCGGCCTGCTGAGGTGGTCCGGGCAGGGCTGGATCGTCGTCGGCGGGGAGGGTGGCCACCAGGCCTTCAGCCCGCAGACCGACATCGAATGGAAACTGGCTGAACACCTCAGGAAGACCGAGGGCTATGTCTCGAATGAATTTGTCACGGCCGGCGTCGGTTTCGCGCAAACGCGCGAGGCCATGTACGCCGTGATGGGCAAGACCCCGAAACCGCTCTCGCAGGCAGAGCTGATCGATGCCGCGAAGGCAGGCGATGCCGTGCCTCTCGAATTCTGCCGCCTGCGCGCTCGCACAGTGATGACGGCCATCGGCAATCTGGCTCTGGTCGCGAACGCCACGGGCGGGGCCTTCATCGCCGGCGGCGTATCGCAGCATCTCGAGCCGTGGCTGAGAGAGCGCGCGTCTCTTGAACGCTTCTACGCACGCGGCGTTCGCTCAGGCCTGATGGAGCCCATTCCCGTCAGCCTGGTTGTCTCCGAAAGCGCGCCGCTGACCGGCGTTGCTCATCTCTGGCGCGACGAGCAGGCGCGCGGCTGGCTCTAGCCTATTTGCAGCCGCAACCGCCGCCCTTGCCGCCGCCATGTCCCCAGCCGCCACCGAAAGAGATCGCCGTGGCGCTGGCATAGGCAAAAGACACAGCCGAAGCCTGCGCCCGCGCTGATGAGCCGGCGATGACGATCACGCGGCCGCCGCCGCCTGAGCCGCCATTGATGTCGATACCGACCCCGCCTGTGCCGAAATCGGACGGCAGGTTGATCGGCGCCGGGCCGGATCTGATGGGTGTCGGCGGCAGGGCAACCGGGGGAGGCGAGGGCGGCGTCGGCGGCGGAATGCGCAGCGGCGGCGGCGTCGGGGCCGAAATCGGCGGCCTGCGGTTGCGGCCGTCCGCAAAAGCCGGGCTCGCGGCGGAAAGAACGACCAGGCCAGCGGCGAGGAGGCTGAGCAGTTTCATCGGCGTCTTCCAGACATCTGTCGGGCGAGCAATGCAGCGCTCGTGCCGCACCAGCCGGTAATGGCGATGGCAGGCAAGTCAATCGAACTCAGGCGCCACGATAGTTTCGATGGTTAATCAGAAATCGACCGCCAGCCCCTTTTTCTCCCAATCGCCATAACGCGTGGGCTCCCCGCCCTCACGGCGGCCATTGATTTCCGGTGCAAGCGCTGGCGGCGCCGCGGCCTGGCGCCGCGCTTCGGCTTCCTGCAGCGCCCGAATGGCCTCGGCGCTCAGCGCCTTGCCGGGAGCTGCGCCTGGAATATCCACCGCGGGCGTTGCCGATTCACTGTGTGAGCCCGGTGCGCCAGGCCGGTCGTCTGATTGCGCGATTTCATTGTCCATCACTGCCACGTTCACCAATTTTTTCGCTTTTGGAAAGAAAGCTTTCACCAAGATGACCAAAACTCCTCGCTCGGAGGGTCGACGATTCGCGTGAGAGAGCTTCCATGAGCTATTTCAAGGCCGCTGGACTGATGCTGCTGATCCACCTCGCCTTTGCCGGGCTGGGATGGTGGATCGCCGGGCGAGACGGGGCGCTGATCGGCACGCTTGTCGCGCTGGGCTTCCACCTTGTGGTCTTCTGGTATGCCGAGAAGATCGTGCTCAAGCTCCACAATGCAAGGGAGGTGTCCTCGGACGATGCTTCCCCGATGATCCGCGCCTTCGTCGCCGACTGCGACCGCCTGGCCATGAAGGCCAACATGCCGCGGCCACGCACCTACATCATCGACGCCTTCCAGCCAAACGCCTTTGTGGCAGGTCGCGACACCAACCACGCCTCGATCGCCGTCACCGACGGCCTGCTCAAGACCCTGTCACGCGCAGAGGTTTCGGCAGTGGTGGCGCACGAGCTGGCGCATGTGAAGCGCGGCGATTCGCTGGCGATGGGTATCTGCTCGGCGCTGTCTGTCGTGCTGACCACGATTTTCGGCTCGCTCGCCTACCCGTTTGGACAGCGCAAGCGCATCTCCCGCATCGTCTCGGGGCTGATCGCCCGCGTCGGACAAAGCCACGCCCGTGAATACGCCGCCGACAGGCACGCCGGCGAAATCTGCGGCGCCCCGGTGAACCTCGCCAATGCGCTCCTCAAGCTCGAGCGCCACACGTCTTCGCTGCTGAACCCGCTTGCGGAGCGCTCGCCTGCGACAGCGCACGCCTTCGTCATCGATCCGCTGCAGGGGCCGCGCCGCACGACATCAGCCTCGCATCCGCCGACCGAACGCCGGATCGCCCGCCTGCATCGTCAGGCCGCCGAAATGGAAGGCAGGGAGTAGAGCCTCCTCTGCACAGAGCTGCTGGAAAGCGCGCCTCAGGGCGCGCTTTCTGCTGTCTGGCTCAGCCAACAAGCGGATAAACCGCCTCTTGCGTGTAGTGGCTGCCCGCCCGCGTGGCGCGCGAGGCGTACATGCAGAAATGATCGACCTGGAAGGGAGCGGTGCGGAATTCTGCGGCGTCGGACAGGAAATGCGCAACGTCGTGGTCGCTCGCGCCATTCAGGTAGGCGAGGGTGACGTGCGGCCTGTACCTGCGGCTCTCGGGCGCAAGGCGGCAAGCGCGGATGGCGCTCTCGCAGGCACCCCCGAGCCGGGCAAGATCCGGCGGGGCCGACACGCCCGCCCAGAGCGCCGACGGCTCCCGGCCGCCAAAGCTGCCAACGCCCGAGAGGGCGATCGCGAAGGGCGCTGCGATGATGCGGCCGAGTTCCGTGTCGATGTCGCGCGCGATGGCCTCATTGACGTCACCGATGAAGCGCAGGGTGAGGTGGTACTGTTCCGCCGAGCGCCAGGATGCGCCGGGCACATCTGCCGCCAGCGTCAGCAACCGGTCGGCGATGCTTTCCGGAATCGGGACGGCCAGGAAAAGACGAAGGCTCATGCCGGTGCATTCTAGCTGCCTGCGCCCGTGCGCCAAGCTGCAGGCGCCGGTTGCTGCAGAGCGTAACTTCGCTTACAGAAGAGAGACCGGCTGAACCGCGCCGAATTCGACGGTTAGGAGCGCATTTACGGCGTTCACGGTCTCGCCAGCTGCATGCGAGCGAGGCCGGATTTGCTTGCATTGCGAAGCCCGCAACCCCATTATTCTACGGCAAAGACGGGAGTCCCGTCGCAATAGAGGGTTGAAACACAGACCATGGCTGACTTCCAATTTGCCCAGGCACGCACAGGCGCGCAGACGGGCGACATGTCCACGGACGCTGGACTGCGCAAGTTCATGCTTGGCGTCTACAACAAGCTGTTCCTCGGCATCCTGCTGGCTGGCGCGCTTGCCTGGGCGGCTGGTGCGATTCCCGCCGTCTCGCAGCTCGTGTTCGGCACGCCGCTCGTTTACGTCGTGCAGTGGGGCCCGATCGCCCTGATGCTCGGCTCCATGTTCTTCATGAAGAACCCCTCGCCGCTGGCGACCGGCATCATGTACTGGGCCATCGTCGTCCTGATGGGCCTTGGACTTGGCACCTGGGTTCTCATGGCTGAGTCCGGCATGTCGGCCGGCACCCGTGGCGGCATTGGTCTGACCACGACGTACGAGACGATCGCCAAGGCCTTCCTGATCACCGCCTCGGCCTTCGGCGCCCTGTCGCTGTTCGGCTACACCACCAAGCGCGACCTGTCGGGTATCGGCTCGTTCGCCCTCATGGCGATGTGGGGCGTACTGGCGATGTCGCTCCTGAACTTCATCCTGCCGCCGTCCTCGATGTTCGAATGGATCATCATGGGCGCCGTGTTCGCACTCTCGGCCGTCCTGATCGCGGTCGAGACGCAGCAGCTGAAGGATGGCTATTACACCTTCGGCGGCGATGCGCGCAGCCTTGCGGTGATGACGAACTGGGGCGCCCTGAACTTCTTCATCTCGTTCATCAACATGTTCCGCATCGTGCTGATGTTCCTGTCCTCGCGCGAATAGCGCCTGAAGCAGACCCTGAATGAAGGCCCCGGACGAAAGTCCGGGGCCTTTTCTTTTCGGGTTTTCAACAGGTGTGGATGAACAGCTGTGGACGGAAAGTGGATCAGTCCACGACCTGGAAGCGCTTCTTGTCGAAGAAGGCGAGCACAGGGGCGAGGTCGTGACCCCGCTTCAGGACCTGCCCGGTCGCATTGGTGAGCACATAGGCCCCCTGCCTGCGCGCCAGCTCCGGCCATTTCTCGACCGTCCAGGTCGGCGCCTCGGCGGCGCGCTTGAACATGCAGAAGGCAGCATGGTCGCGGAAGGCGCCGATCGCGTAGTCGCGGCATTCGCCTTCGGAGACCAGCTTGCCATAAGCCCAGAGAATCTGGTCGAGCTCGCGCCGGTCGAACCAGACCGCCCTCTCAGGGCGGGACGAAAGAGATGAAGACCCCGGCTGAGACTGCTCTTTCATGGGCTTCCTGCATCTGGTCAGGCGGCGGCAAGCGCTGCATCAGTTTCTGGCCAGAAACCGTCCGCAAGCGTTACGAAAGTTTCGCAATATAACCGCATTTTGGTCTAGCCAAAGCCACCGATAGCGCAGAAGTTAATTTTGTCGGGCGGATGGTTAAGACGCCGACCTTGGACCCAACAGCCCCCCAGCCCCCCAGGGTTGCGACTGACGGTTCGCCCGACACCTGCTCCCCCAAAACCCGGAATAACCGCACCTTGCGGGCGCTTGCGTCCAGTCCACCGGATTTGCTGCCCGTGTTGGGCGATTTTTCACGTGCGGCTGTTCAGTTCCAGGCGCCGGAGAATCGGTCCGCGTGATAGCCCATGCGCTGTATCGCGGCCCCGCCCCGGCTGATGGATGTCATGCAAGCGCTGAAGGTCTCCGGTCTTTCCAAGTCGTTCGGCGGGCGCGAGGCCGTGCGCGCCGTGAGTTTTGCCGTTTCGGCAGGGCAGGCGGTCGCCTTCCTCGGGCCCAATGGCGCAGGCAAGTCGACCACGCTGCGGATGATCGCCGGCTTTCTCGAGCCGGACGCAGGCGAAGCCGAGATCGGCGGGGCGTCCATCATCACCGCTCGCAGCGCAGCCCAGCGATCACTTGGCTATCTCGCGGAGGGCGCGCCGCTCTATCTCGATCTGTCGGTCAGGGCATTCCTCGGATTTCTCGCGCGGACGCACGGACTGTCCGCAGCAGCGAGGAAGGACGCGATTGCCCGCGTGGCGCAGGATGCCGGCATCGCCGAGGTCATGAACGCGCGCATCGAAACGCTGTCAAAGGGATACCGCCGGCGCGTCGCGCTTGCCGGGGCGCTGGTGCATGACCCCGCCGTGCTGGTGCTGGACGAACCGACCGACGGGCTCGATCCCAACCAGAAAGTGGCGATGCGGTCACTGATCCGGCGCATGGCCGAGACCAAGGCGATCCTGATATCGACGCACCAGCTCGACGAGGTCGAAGCCATGTGCCCGCGCATCGTGCTGATCGATCGCGGACGCATCGTGACAGATACAACCCAGGCGGAGCTCGCCGCCTCAACACCCAGCGGGAAACTGGAAGACGCCTTCCACGCGCTGACGCAAATGGAGCGCACAGCGTGAGAATTGATGTGGCGCAGTCGGTGCGGCAGGCAGGGCACGCGATCGGCGCGATCTACGGGCGCGAGCTGTCAGCCTACTTCCTGACGCCGCTCGCCTATGTGTTCATGGCGATCTTCCTCATCTCGCTGGGAGCCTTTACCTTCGAGATCGGGCGGTTCTTCGCTGCCAGCCAGGCAGACCTCTCGGCCTTCTTCCTGTTCCATCCCTGGCTCTACCTCGTCTTCCTGCCGGCGATCGCGATGCGGCTCTGGGCCGATGAGGCGCGCGGCGGCACGCTCGAACTGCTGATGAGCCTGCCAGCGCCGGCATGGGCGCTGGTGGTCGGCAAGTTTCTGGCGGCGTGGACAGTGGCCGGGGCGGCGCTGGCGCTGACAGCGCCGATGTGGATCTCGGTGAACTGGCTCGGCGCACCCGACAATGCGGCGATCGCGCTGGGCTATCTGATGAGCCTCCTCATGGCGGGAGCGTATCTGTCGATCGCATGCGCGCTGTCAGCGGCCGCAGGCAATCAGGTGGTGGCGTTCGTGACGTCGGTGGCGCTGGGCTTCCTGTTCACGGCGGCGGGCCTGCCGGTGGTAGGCGGCGCGCTTGGACCGGGCCTCGCGGATGCGCTGGCGTCCTTCTCGCTCCTCTCGCATTTCGAGGCGGCGCAGCGCGGCGTGCTGGAGCTGCGCTCGCTGGCCTTCTATCTCGGCTTCATCGGCCTGTGGCTGGCGCTGAACACAATCTGGGTCAGCGCAAGGAAGGGCGGGTGATGAAGCGCCGTCACGACGTCATTCTTGCAAGCCTGGCCGCAGTCCTGATCTTCGCCGGGCTCAATCTCGCCTCATGGAAATGGCTCGGCGGGGCGCGCGCGGACTTCACCGCGAACGGGCTCTACACGCTATCGACATCGGCGAAACGCGTGGTGCAGCGGCTGATCGAGCCCGTGGAGATCGAACTTGTCTATTCGCGCGAGCTCGGCGCCGACTTCCCGGCGATCCGCGCGCACGCCGACCGCGTGCGCCAGCTGATGGCCGAGATCGCAGCACAGAGCGATGGCAAGGTGAAGCTGCGCGAAGTCGAGCCGGAAGCGTTCTCCGAGCAAGAGGACCGCGTCGTGGCCGCCGGACTGTCGCCTGCGCCGACCGATGGCGGCGAGCCGCTCTATTTCGGGATCATCGGTCACAACACCTCGGCCGACAGCATCACCATTCCCTTCCTCGCACCGGAGCGCGATGCACTGCTGGAATACGAACTTGTCAGGCTGATCTCGCAGCTCGACGATCCGGCCCCGCCGAAAGTGGCGGTGCTGTCGTCGCTGTTGCCCTACCAGCTGCATCCGACCGAAGCGGGCTCGGCCTTCATCCTGAGAGAAGGCGCGCGCGCCTACGAGATCGTCATCGTCGAACCGGATTTTCGCACGCTGCCGGAAGGGACGGACGTTCTGCTGATGGTGCATCCGCCCGCGATGGATGCATGGCAGAGCTATGTGATCGAGCAGTTCCTGCTCAACTCCGGCGCGGCGATGATCGCGATCGATCCGGTGTCGCGCGCAGCGCTCGTGCAGCAGGGCGGGGCGCCAGTGGCCTCTTCGCTGGGACGGATCTCGCAGATGCTGGGCCTCACGGAATCTCCCGAGGCCGTCGCAGATTCGACGATGGCCTTGCCGGTGAATGTCGACATCGGCAGCGGGCGGACGATGCAGGTCGGCCAGCCGCTCTTCCTCGGGCCGCCGCCGGCGCTGATGTCACGCGAGGATGTGATCACGGCCGACCTGTCGCGGCCGGTCAATTTCGGCGCGCCGGGACGGCTGATCGTGGTGCCGCCCGCTGGCGTGACATTCGAGCCGCTGGTGTCGACCAGCCGCGAGGCCGCGCTGCTGAGCGGCGAGATGGCGGCGCGTGATCCCGGACCGCGGCAGGTGCTGGAGGCCTATCAGCCGTCCGGCGAGGCGCAGGTTCTCGCAGGAAGACTGTCAGGCCGTTTGCGCGCGACATTCGCAAGCCCACCTGCGGCCACGGACAATGACGATCCGGTGCTGGCGGAACTGCGAAGGCAGCAGATGACGCGCCAGCCACCCTTCGTGGCGGACTCGCAGCGCGATGCGCAGATCATCCTGGTCGCTGACTCGGACATGTTCGATGACAGCTTTTTCGTGCACCCGCAGACAGGGCAGCCGCTGGCCGACAATGCCGCATTCGTTCTGAACGCGCTCGACAATCTCGGCGGCGATCCGGCCCTGACTGAGCTGCGCTCGCGCGCCCCGGCGGCGCGGCCGATGGCGCGCGTCGATGAGCTGCGCGAGGCTGCGCGGACGCGTGTCTTTGCCGAACAGGAGCGGCTCGAGGCGCTGCTGAAGGAGGCCGAAGCGGGAATTGGCGCACTGGAAGCGCGGCGCGCAGGCGGGGCAGCGTCGACACCGGAAGAGCTGGCCGAGATCAACGACTACCGGGCGCAGGCTGCAGAGATCCGCGGTCAGCTCCGCGGCGTCGAGCGTGAATTCCGCCGCGACATTGATGCGCTGGAGGGCCAGCTGGTGTTCCTCAATGTGTGGCTGCCGCCGGCGCTCGTGGGGCTCGCAGGGGGCGCCATGTTCTTCTGGCGCGGTCGCAGACGCGGAGGCGCAGCATGAGCACGGCGCAGGCGAGGCTGAGGCGGCGGTCACTGCTGATCGCAGGCAGTGCAGCTGCGGCCGCGATGCTGCTGGGCGCGCTGGCGTGGATGCCAGCCGGCGCCGGCCTGCAGCGGTCCGAGACCGGCAAGCGCGTGCTGCCGGCGTTTGCCGGGAAGCAGGAGCTGATCCAGCTGATCATGGTGACGACACAGGAGGAAAGCTATCACCTCGTGCGCAATGACGATGGCTGGGTGCTGGCGGAGAAGGGATCCTATCCCGTCACGGACGCAAGGATCCAGGAGCTCACCGAGGCGCTGTCGACGATCACCTATGCCGAAGCGATGACGCGCGACGCGCGCAAGTTTGACCGCATCGGCCTTGGCGATCCGGCGACAGGCGGCACAGGCGCGCTGCTGGAAGTTGGCGACGGGAAAGGCAACAGCTTTGCCAGGCTCCTGGTCGGGCATCGCGACGGAAGATCGTTCGTGCGCAAGCCGGATGACCTTCAGGCCTGGGCCGTTGCGGGCGCGGTGATGCCGCCGCTGCAGCGTGGCGCGGCATGGGTCGATCTTGGCGTGCTGGAGATTTCAGCTGAGCAGATTGCAGGGGCCGTGGTGCGGCCGGCGCTGGGCCCGGCCTACCGGCTTGTGGCGGCGCCTGGCGGCGGGTTCGCCCTGGCCACACCGCATGACCGGCTGCGGGTGCTGGCGGCGCTGGCCCCGACGCTGACAGCCCAGGCGCTGGCCCGGTTCGCACCGACCGATGTCGCGCCGGCGCTTGAAGTTGCGACAGGCGCCCCGCTTGCCGAGCACGTCACGCAGCTTGCCTCCGGCATGGTTGTTGTCGTGCGCAGCTGGCGCAAGGACAACCAGGGCTGGGTGACACTGAGCGCAGCCGTGGCTGAGGACGCAAGCCCCGAGGCGGCCGCGCTGGCTGAGGCGATCAACACGCGTGCGGCGCCGTGGGCGTTCGCGCTCAGCGAGCTGGACTGGGGGACGTTCTCCACACCGCTGGATGCGATCGCGGGGTAACGCGCTACTTCTTCTGCAGCGCGCCGATGACCATGCCCTCGGCACCGTTCTTCTGAACCATCACGACGCAGGCCGAGGCGCATTTGACAGGGAAGCGCTGGGCCCCGCCCTTCCATTCGCCGACCTGCTCGTACCGGGTGACGAGGTTCCAGTAGAACATCGGCTTGCCCTTGTTGGTCCCGCCGCCGGGCGTGACGCTGGTGATGCCAGGGCGATAGTGCACCACCACGACGCCTGCCTTCCCGGTATCCGCCGGCATGGCGCCGGAGACGACAACCACGTCGTTCTCGAATGCCAGCGCAGCGGGGTAAGGGCTGATGTCGCGGCGGCCGAAGGCTTTCTCGATATCCTTCATGCCCGTTCCGGGGCCGTGCAGGCGGCCGGAATAGACAACCTGCGGCGTGTACGGCCCGCGGTATTTCAGGACGCGGTTGTAACGCTTCTGACGCTCGGTGAACTCCTTCTTGGCGAAGGTGTCGTCCCAGCCGAGATAGTCCCAGATGCCGACCGGGTAGGTGAGCGCGATCACGTCGGAGCGCTCGGCCAGCTTTGCGATGTTGGCGTTTGCAACGGGGCAGTTGCCGCAGCCCTGGCTGGAGAACAGCTCCATCACGACCGGGCGGGTGGCGTGCTCGGGCACGTCCATGCCGCCGCGCTGCGCGACGGCCGGCGCGGACAGGGCGGCAAGCGCGATAGCTGCCGAAGCGAGACGTGAGAGTAACCTTCTCATGCCGGTCCGTTATCTCGCAGCCGCACAATTGCGCGAATCAAGAGGCCGTGACCCCCCGATCACCTTCCGTAACGAAGCCCTGGCAGGTTACGAAGCCCTGGCAAGCTCGCGAAGAACATAGTGCAGGATCCCGCCATTCCTGAAGTAATCCAGCTCGTTTTCCGTATCGATCCGGACCTTGGCCTCGACCGTCCGCTTTGCGCCATCGGGATAGGCGATGTCGATCGAGACAGTCTGGCGCGGCAGCAGGGTGGCGATACCCGAAATGGTGACCACTTCGGACCCGGAAAGACTGAGGCCTTTCCAGCTGTCGCCCTCTGCAAACTGGAGCGGTAGCACGCCCATGCCGATCAGGTTGGAGCGGTGGATACGCTCGAAACTCTCGGCAATGACCGCGCGAACGCCAAGCAGGCGTGTGCCCTTGGCGGCCCAGTCGCGCGAGGAGCCGGTGCCATATTCCTTGCCCGCGAAGATCACCAGCTGGCGGCCCTCGGCGATGTAGTCCATCGCGGCGTCATAGATCGCCTTCTGGTCGCCCTCGGGGAACTTCCGGGTCACGCCGCCCTCAACGCCGGGCACGACATGGTTCTTGATCCGGATATTGGCGAACGTGCCGCGCATCATGACTTCGTGGTTGCCACGGCGCGCGCCATACGAGTTGAAGTCGGTGACCGGCACCTGGTGGTCACGCAGGTATTTGCCGGCCGGACCACTGGACTGGATATCGCCTGCCGGTGAGATGTGATCGGTGGTGATCGAATCACCGAACAGCGCAAGAATACGCGCGCCCGCAATGTCGGTGATCGGTTCCGGCGTCATCGTCATGCCCTCGAAATAGGGCGGGTTCTGCACGTAGGTCGAGGCCGTCGGCCAGCCATAGGTGGCGCCACCCTCGACCTTGATCTTCTGCCACTGCTCGTCGCCCTTGAAGACGTCGGAATAACGCGTGGCGAACATCTCGGCCGTCACGACGGCGCGGACGGTGTCGGCGATCTCCTTCGTGGTCGGCCAGATCTCCGAGAGGAAGACCGGCTCGTTCTCGTCATCATAGCCGATCGGGTCTTTCGTGATGTCGATGTTCATCGAGCCGGCCAGCGCGTAGGCGACGACCAGCGGCGGGGAGGCGAGATAGTTCGCCCGCACGTCGGGGTTCACCCGGCCTTCGAAGTTGCGGTTCCCGGAGAGAACCGATGTTGCAACAAGATCGCCCTGCGCAATGGCGGCTGAAACAGCCTCGGGCAGTGGCCCGGAATTGCCGATGCAGGTGGTGCAGCCATAGCCGACGAGATTGAACCCGAGCGCGTTCAGATCGTCGGTCAGTCCAGCCTTGTCGAGATAGTCGGTAACCACCTGTGAGCCCGGCGCGAGCGAGGTCTTGACCCAGGGCTTGCTGGTCAGCTTGCGCTTGCGGGCGTTGCGCGCCAGCAGTCCGGCGGCGACGAGAACGTTCGGGTTCGATGTATTTGTGCAGCTCGTGATCGCTGCAATCACGACATCGCCATGGCCGATCGAATAGTCCGTGCCATCGACTTTCGCACGCGTATGGGCCTTGTCGAGGCGGCCGAACTCCTTGTCGAGCGCGACCGCAAAGCTGTCGGCGGCGTCACGCAGGACGATGCGGTCCTGCGGACGTTTCGGGCCTGCGATCGAGGGTTCGACCATTGCCAGGTCGAGTTCCAGCGTGTCGGTGAAGACAGGATCCTTCATGTCGGCGCGCCAGAAGCCCTGCGCCCTGGCATAGGCTTCGACAAGCTGCACACGCTCGGCAGGACGACCGGTCGAGGAGAGGAAGTTGATCGTCTCCTGGCTGATCGGGAAGAAACCACAGGTCGCGCCGTATTCGGGCGCCATGTTGGCGATGGTCGCCTGGTCTTCGAGGCTGAGATTGTCGATGCCGGACCCGTAGAATTCGACGAACTTGCCGACGACGCCTTTCCTGCGCAGCATCTGCGTGACCGTAAGGACAAGGTCGGTCGCTGTCGCGCCTTCCGGCAGCCTGCCGGTGAGCTTGAAGCCGATGACTTCCGGGATCAGCATGGAGACAGGCTGGCCGAGCATGGCGGCTTCGGCCTCGATGCCGCCGACGCCCCAGCCGAGCACGGCAAGGCCGTTGATCATCGTGGTGTGGCTGTCCGTGCCGACGCAGGTGTCCGGGAAGGCGACGACGTCGCCATCCTCTTCCTTGGTCCAGACGGTCTGGGCCAGGTATTCGAGGTTGACCTGGTGGCAGATGCCGGTACCGGGCGGCACGACGCGGAAATTGTCGAACGCAGTCTGGCCCCATTTGAGGAACTCATAGCGTTCCATGTTGCGCTCGTATTCGCGCTTCACATTCTGCGTGGCTGAATCCGCCTTGCCGAAATGGTCGACCATCACCGAATGGTCGATCACGAGATCGACCGGCACCAGGGGGTTGATGGCCTTGGGGTCGGCGCCGAGCTTGGCGGCGGCGTCGCGCATGGCGGCAAGATCGACCACGGCGGGGACGCCGGTGAAATCCTGCATCAGCACGCGGGCAGGGCGGTAGGCGATCTCGACCTCAGCCGAGCCCTTGTCCTGGAGCCAGCCGGCGAAAGCCTTGATATCGGCCTGGGTGACTGTCTTGCCGTCCTCGAAGCGGAGCAGGTTCTCCAGCAGAACCTTGAGGGAAACGGGCAGCCGAGAGACATCGCCAAGTCCGTTTTGCGCTGCCGCCTCAAGGCTGTAATAGACATACGTCTTGGCGCCCACCTGGAGGGTCTTGCGGGACTTGAAACTGTCGAGGGACGGCATGCTGGGGCGCCTTTCGGGGCATCGAAATATCGACGAACGGGAGCCGGCGGCCCCCCGCTCTGGCGGCGTTCCTACAGGACGCCGTTATGGGAATCAAATGCACCTGAAGGGGTAAAGGAATTGTCTGGCGCTGGCGCCTCATCACTGGCCCTCGAGGTCGAGAACCTGGCGGCCGCGCGCGGGCTGCGCGTCCTGTTCGAAGGACTGGCCTTTCGCGTGTCTGCAGGGGAAGCGCTGGAACTGAGAGGCGCCAACGGCTCAGGCAAGTCGACGCTGCTGCGGATCCTGGCGGGTCTGACCCGTCCGCATGAGGGCAGGGTGCGCTATTCCGGCGCGCGACCCGGCGACAATGAAGAGGCCGCGCAGCACTATCTGGGCCATCTCGACGCCGTGAAGCCCACCGAAACCGCGCTCGAGCAGGCACGGTTCTGGGCGCGCTATTTTGCCCGCCCAAACGATGTCGCTGACGCCGCCATCAAGCGCGTCGGGCTGGCAAACCGCAAATCCGTGCCAGGGCGGGGGCTGTCTGCCGGGCAGAAGCGCCGCCTGGCGCTTACCCGGCTGCTGATCGAACCGCGTCCTTTCTGGCTGCTGGACGAGCCGACCGCTGCCCTCGACACTGAAGGTCGCACCCTGGTGATGCAGCTGGTCGCCGAACACCGCGCAAGCGGCGGCATGGTGATCGCCGCGGTGCATGGCGAAGGGTTCGCCAACGCGCGCGTCATGGACCTGTCGACCCTGAAGGCGGCCGCATGAGCGGCTCGTTCTCTGTCTTTGCACGCGAGCTGAAGCTGGCCTGGTCGGGCGGGGGGGGCGCGGCGCTGCCGGTCGGGTTCTTCGCCGCAGCAGCCAGCATGACGCCATTCGCAGTCGGCAACGAGATCGGCAACCTGCAGATCGCGGGGCCGGGCGTCATGTGGATCGCACTTGCGCTGGCCAGCCTCCTGCCGATGGAGCGCCTGTTCCAGGCCGATCTCGAGGATGGCACGCTGGACGCCTATGCCGGGTCCGGCGTCGGCATGGAGGGGATCGCGCTGGCCAAGACCCTGGCGCACTGGATCGCCACCGGCATTCCACTGGCTTTGATCGCGCCGATCCTCTGGATCATGCTGCAGGGACCGCCCGGGCAGGTGCTGTTTGTCGTCGGGGCGGCGCTGGTGGGGTCGCTGGCGTTCTTCTTCTTCGGCTCAATCGGCGCCGCCCTGGCTGCCGGGCTGAGGCGGGGCGGACTGGTGATCGCCCTCGTCACCCTGCCGCTCTACGTGCCGACCATGATATTCGGGGCAGCAGCGCTGTATGCAGCGGCCGGCGGCGGGGACTGGGGCCAGCCGGCCCTCCTGGCCGGCGCGGTCTCCCTGTTCGGCATTGCCACATCGCCCTTTGCAGCGGCGATGGCGCTCCGTATGGCGATTGACTAGATGTGCGCCCTGGGCCCGATCCTGAGAATGTGACCCCCGGCGGCGGGCAAGACGACTAGAGTAGCAGTGCATTCCGGAGTTTCTGGCGCATGGCCGTCCTCTCCTACCTCGCAAACCCGTACCGCTTCATGGCGGTGTCGAAATGGTTTGCCCTGCCTTTCACCCTGCTTGGCGTGGGGCTGATCCTGATCGGCGCCTGGTTCGGGCTGTTCGTTGTTCCGGAGGATTTCCAGCAGGGCGATTCGGCGCGCATCATGTTCGTGCACGTGCCGGCGATGTGGCTGTCCCTGTTCGCCTACGCCTTCATGACAGGCGCCAGCATCGTGTCCTTCATCTGGCGCCACACGCTGGCGGATGTGGCGGCGAAGTCGGCCGCACCGATCGGGGCGGCTGTGACGGCGCTTGGCCTGATGACCGGCTCGATCTGGGGCTATCCGACCTGGGGCACGTGGTGGGAATGGGGCGATGCACGTCTCGTCTCCGTGCTGGTGCTGTTCTTCATCTACCTCGGCTACATGGCGATCTGGCAGGCGATGGACACGCCCCAGAAGGCCGCGCGGGCGGCAGCGATCCTCTGTCTGGTGGGCGCAGTGAACCTGCCGATCATCCAGTTCTCCGTGGAATGGTTCTCGACGCTGCACCAGGTGAAGATGAAGGCGGCGGACGAGTTCAAGTATCCGATGTACGTCGTGGCCCTTGGCTATTTCTCGCTGTTCGGCGGGCTCACCTTGTTCAACATGCGCGCCGAGGTCATGAACACACGCGCAGAAATGCTGATGCAGCGCAGGCAGGCGGCGGAATAGGCATGTTCGATTACGGCAAGTACACGCCCTACGTTCTGACGTCCTACGGCATCGCCGCCGTGGTGCTCACCGGGCTCATCATCTGGTCCCTCATGCGGCTCGCCAAAGCGCGCAGGAAGCTGGCCGAGGCCGAGAAGGACGAGACGCCATGAAACGCTGGTGGGCCTTCCTTCCCGTCGCCGTGTTTGCGGGTATCGTCGTGGTGGCTTTCATGCAGCTGTCGCGGCCCGCACCGGCGCCGGCATCCTTCATCTCGCCGCAACGACCAGCGCCCCAGTTTGCAATTCCAGGGCTTGATGGCGGGGACGTGAAGCTGGCCGACTTTGCGGGGCGGCCGGTGCTCATCAATTTCTGGGCGACATGGTGCGCGCCGTGCAAGCTCGAACATCCGCTGCTGCTCGAGATGCGCGCACAGGGCGTCGAGATCGTCGGCGTGCTTTACAAGGATCCGAACGGGCTGGACGGCGCCCGCCAGATCCTCGTGCAGGACGGCAATCCCTTCGCCGCGGTCGGGCTCGACCCCTCCGGCGATCTCGGCATCGACATGGGCCTGTCGGGCGTGCCCGAAAGCTTCCTCATCGATGCGCAAGGCCAGATCATCAGGACCAAGCGCAACTACTTCGTCGACCAGGACGTGACAGAGTTCGTCGCAGCCTATCGAGCGGAGAAGGCGAAACTGTCTGGCGCGGCCGGCGGCTAACGCTTTGCGCTGGGACGCTTGCCGGAGGCGGGCGGCTTCGGCCGGGCCCGCTTCACCGGCGCCTCGTCGGACATCTTTTCGTCGGCGGCATCGGCAAGTTCCGCCAGGATGGCCTGGAAGGCCGTGCGCTTCGCGGCCGGCAGGGCGGCAAGCAGGCTACGGTCGACGTTCCTGATCGCAGGAAGCACGGCGGCGAGCCGGCGGCGGCCGTCGGCTGTAAGGCGGACGGACTTGGCGCGGCCGTCGTCAGCGGCCGCAGCGCGGGCGATCAGACCCCTCTTTTCCATACGGGCCATCATCTCGGCGAGGGTCGAGCGATCAACGCCCGTGGTTCGCACGAGGTCGGACTGGCTCGCGCCCTCCGCCTCGGCGATGGCGGCCAGCAGCACGGTCTGACGCAGGGTGACACCATCATGCAGCTCGGAGCGTGCGAAAAGCTCGGCCGCAAACTGCTCGGCGCGACGCAGGAGATGCGAGGGCGACCGGCTCAGCCGGAACACCTCGCGGGACGGCGCCTTGGTAGACGGCGCCTTGGTAGACGACGCCTTGCTGGACGACGCCTTGCTGGACGACGCCTTGCGGGGGCCAACGCCCCCAGCGCCTGAGCGCTTTGCCGCTTTACGAATTGCCATACTGTACCTCGCTCCGGATACGGAACATCGACCTGTTCTTGCCAGGCTTCAATGCCCGGAATCCGAATCCAGGGCGAGCGGTTCGTCTATGCCTGTTATTGATCTGTTTTTCTGCTGTGAGCGAGGCTTCGGCGCCAATGTCTTTTTCGATACAGACCCCCCCGGGCGACAATCGCGAACGCCGCGTGTGCGATTCGTGCGGCTTCATCGACTATGTGAACCCGCGCATCGTCGCCGGGGTGGTTGCGCACCGGCACGGACAGATATTGCTCTGTAAACGTGCAATCGAGCCCAGAATGGGCTTCTGGACGCTGCCCGCGGGGTTCATGGAACTCGGCGAGAGCGTGGAAGAGGGCGCCTGCCGGGAGGCGCGCGAGGAAGCCTGCGCGGAACTCGACATCGAAGGACTGCTGGCGGTCTATTCGATCCCGCGAATCGGTCAGGTGCAGATTTTCTTCCGTGCACGGCTGATCAATGATCCCTCACCAGGTCCTGAGAGCCTCGATGTCGGTCTTTTCGGGTGGGATGCGATCCCATGGCGGGAACTGGCCTTTCCATCGGTCAGATGGGCGCTGGAGCACTATCGGGCCACGGAAGGCCGCGACAGTTTCACGCCATTCGGCAATCCGCCCGGCAGCGATGCGGCAACGCGGTGACGGACGCTGACGCCGCGCTGGTCCTGGCGAGCCTCGACATCGTGGCCGATCGCCGGGGCGATCCGACGCGGGATGTCTATGCGCGGCTGTTCGGCACCCATCCGGATCTTGAAGCGCTGTTTCTGATGGACCGGGATGGCGGCGTGCGGGCCTCGATGATGCAACAGGCGCTGGCGTGCATTGTCGACCATGCCGGAGACCGGCTGGTTGCGCCGCAGATCATCTCAGCCTCGCGCATGCACCATGATGGCTATGGCGTGCCGGCGCATCTGTTCGACGCGTTCTTCCTCGCCGTGAAGGACGCGTTCCGCATGATCATGGGCGCGGACTGGACGCCTGAGACGGACCGCGCCTGGGACAGGATGCTGGAAGCGTTCGCCAGCTTCCGCTGATCAGGCGGCGTCGCTGGCCTTCTTGTCGGCCGCGCCCGCCCCGTCCTCGATATTGTGCTTCATCAGGAAGGGCAGGTTGGCCACCATGAACACGATCGCGAGGGGGATCGACAGGAACAGCTTGGAGTTGGCCCAGAACTGCTCCGAAAAGTTCCGCCAGATCACCTCGTTGAGGATGGCGAGCACGACATAAAAGCCGGCCCAGCGCAGGGCAAAGATCTTCCATGCCGGATCAGGCATCTGGAAAGCGTGTTCGAACGCCGTCTTCCAGATATTGCGGCCGATGGCGAGGCTGCCGACAATGGTGCCGGCAAAGAGCAGATTGATGATGGTCGGCTTGATGAAGGCGAAGGTCTTGTCCTGCAGGAAAAGGGTCAGGCCGCCGAACACCATCACCACGGTTCCCGTGATGATCAGCATGGGCGGCAGCTTGCGGCCCTTCATCAGCGTCCAGCCGATGGCGGCGGCGACAGCGGCCATGAAGACGCCGGTGGCCCAGAAGATGGCGTTGTCCTTGCCAAACAGGGCGGGGCCTTCCGGGCCATTCTGAAGCACGTTGAAAACGATCACGAAGGCGAGCACCGGGCCAAGGTCAGTCCATATGTTTCCAGTCCCCTTGGGAATGGATTTCTTAGGCTCGGTCGCGGGCGCATCGGTCATCTGGCTCACTTAGCGGTCATGGCCCTGCGCGGTCAAACACTGCGCGCACGGCGTGTGGCGAATTGCTGCACGGCGGAACGGGCCCCTGCCGCATCGAAAACCAGGGCGGCGAGGCCATAGGTGAGCGCGCCGGCGGCCGCTTTCAGCAGCAGTTCAGGCAACCCCCCAGGCGATGGAAGCAACCGGACAACGATCGCCATGGCAGCGCAAGACCCTGCAACCCTGAGGAAGTCGGTCCACGGCCAGGCCAGCGGGATCAGGCGGCGGCCCGCAAGGGCAAGGAGCACAAGCGCAAGCGCGTAGCATGCGACCGTCGAATAGACCGCGCCCATCAGGCCGATGCGCGGCAGCAGGATGATGTTGAGCGCAATATTGGCGAGGGCAGGGATCACCATGAGGGCCGCGCGCAGCCCCGTCCGTTTCGAGAGCTGGAAGGCTTCGGACACGTAGTGGAGCACGAAGCCGTTGATCAGGCCGGACAAGGCGATCCACGGAATGATGGCGGCGGCCTGCGCGCGCATCGTCTCGCCGATCATCACTTCCGATAGCGGCTGCGCGACCAGCGCGAGACCGGCAGCGGCGGGGGCTGCGATCAGCATCAGCGCACGGGCGGCGTGGGCGGAGGCCTGGCGCACGCCTGCTGCGCCCTCGCGCTCCCATGCCGCCATCATCATCGGCCCGCCTGCAGCGCCCGCCCAGATGCAGAGCAGGCCAACCGACTTGTCGGCGAGGCCGTAGCCGGCAGCGTAGATGCCCACCGCTTCGGGTCCGAGGAAGAGCGCGATGAGGAAACGGTCTCCCGCGTCGAGTGCAATGTTCAGCGCAAGTGCGATGGCGAGAGGAACGCCATAAGCCAGATAGGGGCGCACGCGCGCACGTTCGAATTGCCCGCCACGGGATTCGCGCCAGAGCCGCGCGCCTTCGATGCAGGCGAGGACGGCCAGTACGCTGGCAAGTCCCGCGAAGGGGGCCGCCGGCCCGAGGCCGGTCTGCCAGGCAAGGAGTGTCCCGAGCGTGAAAGCGCCAAGATCCTGGATTACCCGCAGTGTCGAATAGCGGCTCACGCGATCGCGCGCGCGGCTCATCTCCTGCGCTGCGTTGACGAGCGGGGCCAGCGCCATCGTGGTCATGGCGACGGCGAGCGCGAGACGCAATGCGGGGTCGGTCGCGATCAGGATCGCGCCCGCCATCAGTGCAATGCCGATGGCGGCAGAGCAGGCGAGGAGGGCAAGGACGGTGCGGATGTGATCGGGCAGGTCGCCGCGCGAGACGGCGGCGCCCGCGAAGCGATAAGCCGCAGCCTCCGCCCAGGTGACCGAGAGCGTGTAGATGATGCCCATCGTGGTGAGGGCGAGGGCATAGAAGCCGTAGTCCGCCGGCGCGAGCAGGCGCGTAAGCGCATAGACCGCGCCAAGGCTGGCAAGGCCGCCGGCGAGACTTGCCGGAAAATAGCCAAGAAGGCGTCGCCAGATCATGTCAGCCCGTGAGGTCCTGTCCGGGGACCGTTTGTTCATCCTGTTAAACCATAATGCCGTTCATGAAGCGTTTCCGGTCTGACGGGATTGGCGGGTACTGGAGCCGCCGACGCGCCATTCTGGGCGCCGCAGCGCTGGCCGCGTGCAGCAATCCGGCTGCGGTGGCGCAGCGCGCGGCCTCGCATCCGCTCTGGCCTGTCCCGGGGCCGCCCGTGCTGCGCGGCGCCGTGATCGCGCAGCGACGGCGGCGCATCGCGGTGGACGGTCCGGCATTCGGCGGCGGCGGAGCGGTGCTGCCGGCCTACCGGCGCACGGATTTCGACGCGCTTGCAGGCGCAGGCGCCAATCTCGTCGTGATGTCGTTTCCGGAGTTCTGGACGGTCGGCAGGCCGTGGACGCGCGATGCGCAGATGGCGGACGTGCTGGGCCAGCAACTCGACGATGCAAAGGCGGCGGGGCTCCATGTCGTGCTCGCGATGCGCTCAGGTCCGGGACGTTCGGATTTCATCTTTCACCGGGAAGCCCAGGACACATGGTTTCCGGCGCAGCTGATCGATGACACGATCTGGCGCGAGGCGGATGCGCAGGCGGCCTGGGGCGCCATGTGCGAGGATGCGGCGAAGCTGGTGCGCTCGCGCAGCGAGATCGCCGGGCTCAACATCATGGTGGAGCCCGAGCCGAATGTCGGCGGTCTAAATCACGCGGGCGGGCGGCTGGGCGCATGGCAGGCAGACGCTTACGCCGCGCAGGTGAGCAGGATTTCGGACTGGAAGCGGATCGCAGGTGACGTCGCGAGGAGGGTTCGGGCGGCGGCGAGCGACCTGCCGATCCTGATCTCGCCGCCTGCATTTGGCCGAACCGACTTCCTGCCGGTCATGGGCCCCCCACCCGTGCCAGGCGTCGTGTGGTGCGTACACGACTACGAGCCGCGCGCCTTCACGCACCATCCGGAGGCTGCGGCTGGCCAGGCTGTCTTCAGCGAGGGCGGGGCGAACACGTTCGAATCAAGGATCGACAAGGTGATGACGGGCGATGCCCCGGTCTTCCTTGGCGAGTTCGGCGCAGCGCGCTGGGCCCCGGGCGTGACCGACTACTATGCGGCGCGGATTGCAGCGTGCGAGGCGCGCGGCATCGGCTGGGCGGCTTTCCGGTGGCCGACGCAGGATGGCGCCTACGAACAGTCGGACGACATGTTCAACGTGACGATCGGCGGACGCGACCAGCGCCCGGCGATGGACAGGCTGCGGCCTGCCTGGGCCAGGAATACACAGCGGCCGGATGGGGCGCGCCTGCGCGGTCGCTCCTAGCTGAACTGAAGCAGGCAGAGGCCTGCGGCAAGGATGACCGCCGCCAGCGTGCGCCTTGCGCCAAACCCTTCGCGCAGGAACCACCAGCCCATGATTGCCGCAAACACCACAGCCGTCTCGCGCATGGCGGACATGTAGGCGACGGGCGCGATCGAGAAGCCATAGAGCGCCATCGAGAAGGAGAGCGTGGAGCAGACGCCCGCACCGATGCCCAAGCCGAGCGCGCGGCGGGCCGAGAGGACGAATTCGTGTGGTCCCCGCGTCAGCATCATGATCACGGTGATGCCGATCCAGTCGAGCGCAAACAGCCAGAGGATGAAACTCCATTGCGTGCCATTCGTGGCAAGGGCCGAGCGCACGCCCTGGGCATCGATCACATTGTAGATCGCGATGCCCGCACCGGTCGCAAGCGCCCACAGGACGGCGGAATTGCGCACGCTTCGGGAGCCGCCGAAATCCTTCTCCGGAAGCGCGAACACCACCGTGGCGAGACTGGCGACTGCGAGGCCGAGCATGGCCAAAGGGGAGAGCTGTTCGCCAAGCACGATGGCGGCGGCGAGGGCTGTGAGCAACGGCGCCGATCCGCGCATGATCGGAAAGACGAGCGAGAGGTCGCCACGCGACATCGCCCGCACCAGCGCGGTCTGGTAGAGCCAGTGCGCTGGCAGGGAGAGGGCGAGAAAGCCCCATGTCGCCGGCGCAGGAAGAGGTACGACGAACAGGAAGGGCAGCACCAGGACAGAGCCTGTCGCCGTCATCACCGTGCGCGCGCCGAGAATGTCCCTGGCTGCTTTGACAAAGGTGTTGGCGCCGGCAAGCGTGATCGCCGAGCCGATGCCAAGCGCAAAGGCGAACAAGGTGGGGTCCACCTAGCCCTCGAGCCCCACCAGCGCACGCGCGAAGGCGTCTGCGCTGAAGGGGTGCAGGTCTTCGGCTTTCTCGCCGACGCCGACGAAATGGATCGGAATGGCGTGTTGCTCGGCGATGGCGACGAGGACGCCGCCCTTCGCCGTGCCGTCGAGCTTGGTCATCACGAGGCCGGTGACGCCGGCCGTATTGCGGAAAGCCTCGACCTGGCCCAGCGCGTTCTGGCCAACTGTTGCATCCAGCACAAGAAGCACGTCATGCGGTGCGGTCGGATCGATCTTGCGGATGGCCCGGACGACTTTCGCAAGTTCGTCCATCAGCTGCGTCTTGTTCTGCAGGCGCCCCGCCGTATCGATGAAGACGAGGTCGAGGTTTTCATGTCGCGCCATCTCGACGGCTTCGTAGGCAAGGCCCGCCGCGTCGGCGTTCTGCGGCTTCGACAGGAATTTCGCACCGGCCCGGTCGGCCCAGACGCGGAGTTGTTCAACGGCGGCGGCGCGGAATGTGTCGCCGGCTGCGAGCAGCACGGTTGCCCCCTGCGCGGAGAGTTTGGCGGCGACCTTGCCGATCGTGGTCGTCTTGCCCGAACCATTGACGCCGACGAACAGCACGACGCGCGGGCGCGGGCCGTCGCTGAAGTCGACGACCTTCTCGCGTGGCCTGAGGATGGCCGCGATCTCGGCTGCCAGCGCGGCCTTGATCTCATCGCCGGAGACTTCGCGCTCGAAGCGGTCTTTCGAGAACGCCCTGGTGATCCGCGCAGCAACCCTGGCGCCCATGTCGGAGGTGATCAGCAGTTCTTCGAGTTCCTCGAGCGCTTCGCGGTCAATCTTGCGTTTCGACAGGCCTGCGAGACCCTCGGCGAGGCGCGAGGACGAGCGCCTGAGACCCTCAGTGAGCTGTCGGAGGACGGAGACGTCGCGGGCGGCTGCTTCCGCGGCGCGCTCGGCGGCGATGCGTCCGGCCGCCTTGCGGATGCCGAGCGGATCATCGCCGAGGTCGGGTTCGGCAGCGATCGGCGCATTGCCGAACAGTTGCTGGTCGAGGCTCGCGACCGGCTTGTCCAACGCAGACGCCGGTGTCTCGCCCGGTTTGAGAGGCTCAATGGGCGTCTCGCCGGTCTTCGGATCCGGCTGTTTCTTCTTGCCCCACCAGAGGATCATGCCGGGATGCCTGCAAGCTCGCTCGCGCTGCGCGAGACAAGGTGGAAGAGGGCCGGGCGGCCCGGTTCGGGCGAGGCTCCCTCGATCCTGACGGGCGCGAAGTTGGAGAGGCGGGCGCGGTTGCCGGCCTCGACCAGCGCCATCGCGGTCTGGCCCACATGGCGCTCGAGGCGAAGGCCAAGGCGCTCGGCCCCTTTCTGGCGAAGGATCGCAGCGCGCGCCTTCACCACGTCGCGCGCAACCTGCGGCATCTTCGCGGCGGGCGTCTGCGGGCGCGGCGAGTAGGGGAAGACGTGGAGATAGTCGATGCCGCATTCGTCCACGCTGGCGAGCGTGTTGGCGAACATGGCGTCGGTCTCGGTCGGGAAGCCGGCGATCAGGTCCGCGCCGAAAGCCATGTCAGGGCGGGCGGCGCGCAGGCGGTGGCACAGGTTGATGGCGTCGGCGCGCGAGTGGCGGCGCTTCATGCGCTTGAGGATCATGTCGTCGCCCGACTGGAATGACAGATGCAGGTGCGGCGCGATGCGCGGCTCGCTGGCGAGGAGGTCAAACAGCGCCGCGTCGATCTCGATGGCGTCGATCGAGGACAGGCGCAGCTGCTTCAGGTCAGGTACGAGCTTCAGCATGCGGGCGATGAGGTTGCCGAGCTTCGGTGCGTTCGGCAGGTCGGCGCCCCAGGAGGTGAGATCGACGCCGGTGAGCACGATTTCATGGTGTCCGGTGGCAACCAGCCGCTTCACCTGGTCGACCACTTCACCAGCAGGCACGGAGCGTGAGTTACCGCGGCCATAGGGAATGATGCAGAAGGTGCAGCGGTGATCGCAACCGGTCTGGACCTGCACGAAGGCGCGGGCGCGGCCATCGAGGCCATCGACCAGATGCGCCGCCGTCTCGCGCACCGACATGATGTCGTTGACCTGCACGCGTGGCGCATCCGCGAGCATGCCAAGCCCGGTGAAGGTCTCGGCCTTCATCTTCTCTGCATTGCCGATCACGCGGGAGACTTCGGGCATGGCGGCAAAGGACGCTGGGTCAATCTGCGCCGCGCAGCCGGTGACGATGATGGCGGCTGCAGGGCGCTCGCGCCGCGCGCGACGGATCGTCTGACGCGCCTGGCGTACCGCCTCGGCGGTGACGGCGCACGTGTTGACGATGATGGCGTCCGACAGGCCTGCGGCCTCAGCGTGGCCGCGCATCACCTCTGATTCATAGGCGTTCAGCCGGCATCCCAGTGTGAGGATGTCGACAGAGGAAATCGCGATTGTAGGGGCACCGTCGGCCATGGCGGGGACATAGGCCGACAGGTCGCGGTTGTCACGCGCCCAGGGTCACGCGCCCAGGGTCACCCGGTCAGGCTTTGGCCGGAACCGGATCGCCGATGCCGCCAAGCTTGTTGAGGAGCTGGGCCAGCTGCAGCGCTTCAGCCTCGCCGATACGCTTCATCGCCTTCTCCATCGCAGGTGCGTAGACGGCCCACATCCGTTTACGCATCTCGCAGCCTTCGGCCGTGGGCTCCAGCAGGTGGCCGCGCCTGTCTTCCGGGCAGGCGATGCGTCTCACCAGCCCTTCCTCTTCCAGGCGGTCGACCAGCCGCGAAAGCTGGTAGGGCAGGATGAAGAGCGGGATGGCCAGGTCTTTCGGCCGGGTCGGCCTGGCGGCGCGCTCAAGCTCCCACAGCACGCTGTACCACGTGATGTCGGGGAGCTTCGCATTCTTGAGGGCCAGCGCCACGTCTTCGCGGATCACCTGCGACACCCGCCCAAGCGCAATCCACGCCCGCTGGATGGGATCTGAAGGAATTCTGGCAGGTCCCGTTGGCTGAGTTCGTTGCGTTCGCAACAAAACCTCCTATGTTGCAATTGCAACAAAGAGTGGGGCTCGGCCTTTGGCAATAGCCGAACCGGAGAATTCCCAAGCCCCCGGCCCTGCCTGACAAGGTGCCGTTATCACAGAAATCGCGCCCCGGAGCGGCGGATCATGACGGTGTAATGGGTGTTCCGGGGTCGCTGAACCGACATCGTCAGGTCAGGCGGTCTGCGTTTTTCCTTCGCCCGTCATCATCGCCAGCGTCTTCGTCCTCAAGCACATGTTCGCAACGCGCTTCCTCCAGATACCGCGTGCCGGGGTCAGCGAAGCCGAAGCCAGTGAGAATGTCCCCGCCGCCGCTCTTCGATTTCACCTTGCGCCAGTAGACCCAGCCGCGCGCCTCCATCCAGAGAAAGAGGCGGTCGAGCGCGATCAGCGCGATGGCGATGCCGGCGATCCAGAGTGCGATGTCGAGCATGCGGCGCCTCCCATCCGCAAAGATAGGAGGCGCCAGAATGTTTCGCTAGGCTTTCGCGCCAAGCGGCAGTTTCGCGTAGGTCTTGCCGGTGGCGGCGAGCAACGCGTTGGCGACGGCTGGGCCGATCGGCGGGACACCGGGCTCGCCCACGCCCGTCGGCGGTTCGCTCGAGGGCACGATGAACACCTCGACCTTCGGCATCTGCGCCATGCGCATCACGCCATAGTCGAAGAAGTTCGTCTGCACCGGCGCACCGTCCTGCAGCGTGACGGCCTCGCCGAGAATGGCCGACAGGCCATAGCCGATGCCGCCCTCCATCTGCGCGCGCACGATGTCGGGGTTGATGACGATGCCGCAGTCGACGGCGCAGACAACGCGATCGACGTGGAACGTGCCATCATCCCTGACCGAGACTTCAGCCACCTCCGCCACATAGGACGAGAAGGAATGGTGCACGGCGATGCCGCGGAATTTTCCGGCCGGCAGGGGCGTGTCCCAGCCGGCTTTTTCAGCGGCAAGGTTCAAGACCCCGAGCAGGCGCGGCTGCGCGGCGAGAAGTTCGCGGCGGTAGGCCACCGGATCCCGGCCAAGCTTCCTCGCCGCCACGTCGAAGAAGTGCTCCTTGGCGTAGGCGGTGTGGGTGTGACCCACCGAGCGCCACCAGAGCACGCTCACCGGCGAGGTCGGCCAGTGAACGTCGGCGGTGATGTTGGAAATCGCATAGGGGATGTCGAACCCGCCCTCGATCGAGGAAAGATCGGCCGCGCCTGCCGGCAGGAAAGGCGTACCCGCCATGATCGACTGGATCGCCGTGCGGTCGCCCCAGGCCTCGATGGCGCCCTTGTCGAGGCGCGCCGTCATGCGGTGCACGGCCATCGGACGATACTTGCCCGAACGGATATCATCTTCGCGCGTCCACATCAGTTTGAGCGGCGCCTTGCCGTTGATGGCCCTGGCAATCTGCGTCGCTTCCATCATCAGGTCGGCGTCCTGTGTCGCGCGCCTGCCGAAAGAACCGCCCGCAAGCATGGTGACGACCGTCACCTGCTCCGGCTTGAGGCCCAGCACCGCGACGGCGGCGCCCTTGTCTGCCGTCGGGCTCTGCGAACCGGAGTGGATGACCGCGGATTCGCCCGGCTTGTATTCGACGACGCAGTTCAGGGGCTCCATCGGCGCATGGGCGAGATAGGGGAATTCGAAGTCGGCAGTGATGACCTCGCCCGCGCCGCGCAGCGCCGCGGCGCCTGCGCCTTGCTTGCGGGCGTCGTAACCGGCCTTGGCCAGCAGCTTCCTGTAGTCGGCAAAGATCTGCTCGCTGGAGCGGGTCTCGGCTGCTGAATCATCCCAGGTGATCTTCAGCGCATCGCGGCCTTTCTTTGCCGCCCAGAAATCAGTGGCGACAACAGCAACGCCGTTCGAGATCTGCACGACGTCCGTCACGCCCCTGATGGCCCTGGCCGCCGTGTCGTCGATGCTGCCGACCTTGCCGCCGAATTTCGGGCTGCGCGCGAGAAGCGCTGTGAGCGTGCCTTCGGGGTGGTAGTCGAGCGCATATTGCGCGCGGGCCTGGACCTTGTCGGCGCTGTCGAGACGGCCAAAGCCTTTCGAGGCGTCACGCTCCTTGCCGATGAATTCATATGCCGTGGCGTCCTTGTATTGCAGCGTCGCGGCATCGGGCGGCGTGATCTTCGCAGCGTCCGCGGCAAGTTCGCCATAGGTCGCTGACTTAGCCCCGGCTTCCGCCTTGCCCTTCACGAGCAGGACGTCGGACGCATCGACGCCGAACTTCGCAGCAGCCGCCTGGCGCAGCATTTCGCGGGCGCTGGCGCCTGCAGCGCGCAGCTGGGCCCAGGACGAGAAGATGGCGGTGGAGCCGCCGGTTCCCATCACGCCGCCGAAAGCCGGGTTGCCGTACTTTGCATCGTCCGCCGGCGCGTGCTCGAAGCGCATCTGGCTCCAGTCGGCGTCGATTTCCTCGGCAACGATGGTCGTGAGCCCGGTCGAGACGCCCTGGCCGAACTCGATATGGCGCAGGTAGACCGTGATCGTGTTGTCCGAACCAATGCGGACATAGTCTCCGAGCGCGGTTTGCGTGGCAGGGCCTGCACTGGCCGCGGTGTTTGCAGCCGAGCAGCCGACCGCAAAACCGGCGGCGCCAAGGCCCATGACCGTCAGCACGAGACGGCGCGAGGGGGAGAAGGTTGCGGTGTCAGCCATGTCGATTACCCCATGATCTCGGAGGCGCGCGCAACGGCGCCGCGGATGCGGTGATAGGTGGCGCAACGGCAGATGTTGGAATTCATGCCGTCGGTGATCTGCTGTTCGGTGGGCCTCGGCGTTGCAGCAAGGAGCGCCGCAGCAGCCAGCATCTGGCCCGACTGGCACCAGCCGCACTGAACGACATCGAGTTCCTGCCAGGCGGCCTGAACCGCCTTGCCAGCCGGCGTGTCGAGACCTTCGATCGTGGTGATCTTCTTGCCGGCGAGCGAGGCGGCCGGCGTCATGCAGGCGCGTGTCGGCTCGCCGTCCACAAGGACCGTGCAGGCGCCGCAGGCGGCGACACCGCAGCCGAACTTCGTGCCGGTGAGTTTCAGGTCCTCACGCAGGTACCAGAGCAGGGGGCGATCTTCCTCGCCGGTATATTCCTGTTCCTTGCCGTTGATCGTCAGCTTCATGGCAACCCTCCGCCGTCAGCCCCTGAGGCTGCTGATAGAAACCCGCGGCGCCGTTGCGCCGTCCCGTCCGCTTCCATGTGAGCGGATGCTCACATTTATGGAAGTAGCCGTGCGCAACTGATCACGCCTGTGATACAAAAGCGATATGTCCCGCGAACGACAGCGACGCGCGCCTAGTGGGCAGGCGGCGCTTCGCCAGCCTTCCTGGTCTTGCGCTTGCGCGACACGAGGTTCAGGAATTCGACGAAGGCCGAGAACGCCATGGCTGCGTAGATGTAGCCCTTGGGCACATGGATGCCGAAGCCGTCAGCGATCAGCACCATGCCGATCATCAGCAGGAAGCCGAGCGCCAGCATCACCACGGTGGGGTTGGCGTTGATGAAGCGGGCGAGCGGGCCCGACGCCAGCAGCATTACGGTGACGGCAGAGATGACGGCGATGAACATGATGATCAGGTGTTCGGTCATGCCGACGGCGGTGAGGATCGAGTCGATCGAGAACACCAGGTCGAGGATGATGATCTGGAAGATGGCGGCGCCGAAATTGAGCGCGGCGCGACCGGCGATCGGGGCGTCTTCCTTGTGATTGGTGTCGGGATCCATCGTGTGGTGGATCTCGGACGTGGCTTTCCACACCAGGAACAGGCCGCCCGCGATCAGGATGAGGTCGCGCCAGGAGAAGGACGTCTCGAAGGTCGGCTCACCATGCTCGCCCGGCGGGCCGGTGATGCCCAGATCAATGACCGGCTGCACCAGGCCGACGATCCAGGTGATCGTGAACAGCAGGAGAAGGCGCATGATCAGCGCCAGGCCGATGCCGATATTGCGCGCCCGCTCGCGCTGTTCCTCGGGGAGCTTGTTGGTGAGGATCGATATGAAGATCAGGTTGTCGATGCCGAGCACGATTTCCATGATGACCAGCGACACAAGCGCCGCCCACGCAGCCGGATCATTCAGCAGCGGCGAAAAGTCGAAATTCATGGTGATGGCAGCTCCCTCAGCCCAGATGGCCAGACGGTTATGTAGGGGTATTGCAGCCCACAGTTAAGCGGAAAGCGATGGGGAAGCGCCCTTACGCAAGGCGAAGGCGCATGATGAATTCGTCATCAATCGTGTCGCCGACCTTGAACTTGTAGCTGCCGACCTTCTCGAAGCCCCGGCTTTCATAGAGCGCAATCGCCTTGTCGTTCGATTCCCAGACGCCCAGAAAGAGGTTCCTCGCGCCGCGCTGGCGGGCGCGTTCGATCGCCCAGGCAAGCAGGATGCGCCCGACCCCGACGCCCTGGCCGTGCTGGTAGACGTAGACCCGGTGCAGTTCGAGGGCCGGTTCCGGGCCGGTGTCGATCGGCAGCTTGCAGGGACCGATCTTGCAGTAGGCGACCATCCGCTTGCCGGAATAGGCGATCCGCACCTCGATATCCGGGTCCCTGAGGTCGCCCTCCATCTTGCTGACCGAATAAGTCGCATCAAGGAACTGGCGCAGGTCGCCCGGCGGATAAAGATCGCCAAACGTCTCGGCAAACGTCTCGCGGCCAATCTCCGCAAGGCCTGCGGCGTCCTTCAGCTGCGCGTCGCGAAATGTCAGATCGCGGTCCACGATCACTCCACTCTTGGGTCGGTGCTTTATGTCAGTTGCCTGACTCGGCGCGGCAAGCATAGACGAATTCGCGCACGGCGTCGCCCAGCAACACCAATTTTGCCAGCGACCATCCGCCCTGCCTGTCGAATGCGCTCATCGGCTGCATCAGCCGGTCGGCGAGGGCTTTGCGGGGGGCAATCCATGATTCGACAAGAAGCCGCGCCGATTCGCGGTCCAGCCCGGCGGCCGGCGCGCCTGCCGTCCGGGCGTGGCGAATGGCGGCGATTGTCAGTTCGCTCTGCTGGCGGGGCAGGTCGTCGGCGACGCGCTGCAGCGCCAGACGGTCCCAGTGATCGCGCGGCTGCAGGTCGCGGGCGGCAGCGCGCATGCGGTCGAGGCCAAGCTGGGCCCCGACCTGGTGCTGGACATAAAGAGCCGCGCCAAGCGGCCAGCGCGTCTGCTCGGCGATCTCGACCGTCTCGCGCGCGGAGGCCAGTGCGCGAACCAGCGCCACGTCGTGCGCGACATCGGCGGGCGCCCCCGCCGCACGGTATTGCTCGGCGCGGGCCTCGACGCGGCCGAGAACAAGGGGGGAAAGCGCCGAAGGAAGCAACGTGCGCACGTCGGCGATCGCATCATGCGAGCGGTCGACCGTGCGGGTGATCGAGCCGGTGCGCATGAGGTCCGGGTCGGAGAGGAAGCCGCCGGCCAGCATGCGGAGGTTGGCCGAGGTTTCCACCATCATCAGCGTTTGCGCCTCGGCAGGCGCCTTGCCATCGAGTGCGCTGATCCGGTCGACCAGGTCGTCGATGTGGAAGGCGGAGAAGGCGGCCTCGAAGGCCTGGGCGACATGGCCGGCGTCGATGCCTTCAGCGTCGCGCTTCTGCACCGCGAAGGTCGGACCTGTGAGATTGACGATGCGGTTGGAGAGCATGGTGGCGATGATCTCGCGGCGCAGGCGGTGATGCTTGCGCGCCTCGGCATATTTCGCGAGTTCGTCGGGGAAATAGTGGATCAGCATCGGTTCGAAGGCCGGATCGTCGGCAGCCTTCGAGGCGACGATCGAGGAAAACAGATCGAGCTTGGCGTAGGCCATGATCACGGCCAGTTCCGGCCGCGTCAGGCCAAGCCCCAGCTCGCGCAGCTTCCGGAAGGACTCGGCGGAGGGCAGGCCTTCAACCGCGCGGTCCAGCCTGCCCTGGCTTTCCAGCGTCTCGATCAGGCGCTCGTGGCTGTCGAGATCGGCGGCGGCCGTCGCCTGCATCATGCTGAGCGCGCCGGTCTGGTCATAATTGTTCTGCAGGACAAGGTGACCGACCTCGTCCGTCATGCTGGCGAGCAGGGCATTTCGATCCTCGGCCTTCAGCGCATGCCGGTTGATCGCCTCGGTGGTGAGGATCTTGATGTTGACCTCGTGGTCCGAGGAGTCGACGCCGGCAGAATTGTCGATGGCGTCAGTGTTGATGCGTCCACCAAGGCGAGCGAACTCGATCCGGCCAGCCTGCGTCATGCCGAGATTTGCGCCTTCGGCGATGACCCTGGCTTTCAGGTCCTTCGCATCCACGCGCAGCGCATCGTTCGATTTGTCGCCGACATCGGCATGGCTCTGGGTCGAGGCCTTGATGTAGGTGCCGATACCGCCGAACCAGAGGAGATCGACCTCTGCGCCAAGCAGCGCCTTCATCAGCGCATCAGGCGTGGCCGCGTCTTCTGTCAGGCCGGTGAGGGCCTTTACCTCCGGCGACAGCGGTATCGACTTGGCTGAGCGTTCGAACACGCCGCCGCCCCTGGAGATCAGCGCCTTGTCATAATCGGCCCAGGACGAGCGTGGCAGGTCGAACATGCGCTTGCGCTCCTGCCACGTCGCTTCGGGATCTGCCGGGTTGGGGTCGAGGAAGATGTGGCGATGGTCGAAGGCCGCCCGCAGCCTGATGCATGTCGACAGCAGCATGCCGTTACCGAACACATCGCCCGACATGTCGCCAATGCCGATGACGGAGAAGGGCTGGGTCTGCGTGTCGTGACCCATTTCGCGGAAGTGGCGTTTCACCGCCTCCCACGCGCCACGCGCGGTGATGCCCATCTTCTTGTGGTCGTAGCCGACCGAGCCGCCAGATGCGAACGCGTCGCCGAGCCAGAAATTGTAATCTGCCGAAAGTCCGTTCGCGATGTCGGAGAAGGTGGCCGTGCCCTTGTCGGCGGCGACGACAAGATAGGGGTCATCGCCATCCCACGCCACGACGCCCGATGGATGAACGGTCCTGCCGTCGATGATGTTGTCCGTGAGCTGCAGCAACGCGCCGACGAAGACCTTGTAGGCGGCGATGCCCGCTGCCTGGATTTCCTCGCGTGTTCCTTTGGCGGGCAGGTTCTTGGGATAGAAGCCGCCCTTCGAGCCCACCGGTACGATGACGGCGTTCTTGACCTGCTGCGCCTTCACGAGGCCGAGCACTTCGGATCGGAAGTCGTCGCGCCGGTCCGACCAGCGCAGTCCGCCGCGCGCCACGGGGCCGAAGCGCAGGTGGACGCCTTCGACATCCGGCGACCAGACGAAGATTTCACGGAAGGGGCGCGGCGCAGGAAGCGGGTCCGCCTCGCGGCTCGCGATCTTCACCGCGATGTGGCGATGCGGCCCGCCGGTCGCGTCCGTGAGATAGAAGTTCGTGCGCTGCAGGGATTTCACCAGCGCGAGCAGGCGGCGAAGCGCGCGGTCGGCATCAAGCGTGGCGACGGCTTCGAGCTGCTTGCCGATGTCGGTGATGACGGGCGCGGCCGCTGCCGTGCGGGCGGCGAGGTCGCCCCCGATCGCCGGGTCGAACTTGATGGCGAACAGTTTCAGGAGATTGTTCGCGATGTCCGCGTGTTCGGCCAGGGTGCCGACCTGCACCAGTTCGGACGGGTCCAGCCCCGACTGGCTGCGATAGCGGCAAAGCGTACGCAGGAGGGCGGCGGCGCGCCAGTCGACGCCCAGCGCCACGACAAGGCTGTTGAAGCGATCGTTCTCCGTCGCGCGCGCCCAGATCGCCTCGAAGGCCCTCTCGAAACGCGCGTCTAGCCGCTTGTGTCCGGCCGGGCGGTCGATGGCAAGATCGTGCACGTAGACCGTGCTGCCCGGATTGTCCTCACGCTCGGCGATGCGGATCGGATAGCCGACCTCAGCCTGAACGCGCAGGCCCATGCGCTCGAGCACCGGCACGATCTCGGCAAGATCGAGCGGGCTGTCGCGGTGGTAGATCTTCACGCGGCTCTTGTTTGCCTCGAAGTCCGGTCCCCAGACACGGGCGCGCAGCGCCTTGCCCGGCGCCAGCGCGCCAATTGCCAGGAGGTCGGCAAGGCCTTCCTCGGGCTGGAAAGTTTCCTTGTAGGCAGCGGTAACATGGGCGTGCATGACCAGCGCCGGATCAACGCCGGTCGAGCGCGCGACGCGGGCGAGAGCGTCCTCCCACGTCTCGAACAGCTGGCGCAGCTGCAGGTCGAGTGCGTCTTCGTCCGGCTCGGGGTGGCCGCGGTCGACGCCGATGATCAGGTGTACGCGTGCAAGCGGACCTTCGCCGAAAGAAGGGTAGTACGCCGTGGTCCGGCCGCCATAGGCATCGGCCAGCAGGCGATGGGCGCGGGTACGGAGCTCGGAATTGTAGCTGTCGCGCGGCGTATAGAGGAGAGCGGAAACATAACGGTCGAAACGATCGCGGCGGATGAACAGGCGGGTTCTCGGGCGCAGGAGGAGGCGCAGGACGCCCGACGAGATGCGCTCCAGGTCGGGTTCGGAGATCTGGAAGAGCTCGTCGCGCGGATAGGATTTGAGAACCGAATCGAGCTGCTTCTGGGTGAAGCGGGATCCCTGCGGGGCGGCTGCCTTCACATTCCCGATCTTGCGGCGGATCAGCGGCACTTCATCGGCCGCACGGGTATAGGCTTCCGACGTGAACAGGCCGACGAAGCGCGTCTCGCCGATCACCTCGCCGCGGGCGTCATAGCGCTTGACGCCGATATAGTCGGCATGACTGCGGCGGTGCACGCGGGAGACGAAGCTGGCCTTGGCGACGATGATCGGCGAGGGCTCATTTATGAAGGCGCGGACGGTGGGCGTCAGCACGGTCGGCTCTGCGCCGCGCGAGAGCACGTTGCGGTTGAAGTCGCGCAGGATGCCGAGGCCGGAGGTTGCATCGACAACCGGCTCCTCGGCGGCGAGGCGGCCATCAGCGTCCATGGGGAAGGTATAATCGCGCGCGCCGAGATAGGTGAAGTTCTCGTCGGCAAGCCAGGTGAGGAAGGCGCGCGCTTCACTGATCTCGGCTGATGTGCGCCCGCCGGTTGCCCTGACGCCTGCAAGGTCGGCGGCGACCGCATCCATCTTTTCGCGCATCGCGTGGAAGTCGGCATTGACGACCGCGACGTCGGCGAATGTGTCCTCCAGACGCTTCTGCAGCTCGGCGCGCAGGTGGTCGTCGAGCAATGGCAGGTGGATCTGGATGGCGGAGCGCTGGCCCTTCGGGCCGGCGATAACGGGGTGCAGGGCCGCGCAGATCTCGACCCGCGCCTCCTGACAGGCAACGATCGCGCTATCGACAAGGAAGGCGATGTCCGGGCCGACAATTTCCGCCACGTCGAGACGCAGCGGGCGGCCGCCCGCGCCAATCGCGCTGCGCACGCGGATGGCGCGGCTGTCATGGGCTTCGTTCTGGCGGTTGAAGTCCCACAGGCCAAGCGCAAGGACGGCGGCGTCTTGCGTCGTCAGGGCCAGCACGTCTTCGAGGAAGGCGTCGGCGCGATACTGGTCGAGAAACGCGGCCAGCGCAGGATCGCTCGCATCCTTCTCCCTTGCCGCGAGCGCGCGGATCGCGGCGAGGAGATCATCCCGGGAAAAGGCGAGGTCGTTTGACAGGGGCAACTCTCCCGACGGAAAGCGAAATGGCGCAGCAACAACGCGGGAATCAGGACTGACGAGTGCTAAACCCGCGCGGCTTTGCCTTGCAAGGGCAGGATCGTGCGGGTTTCGTGTTGCGGCGCAATGAACGCGCGCGCTTCTACCCTGAAGCCGCGCCTTCCGGGTGATCCTCTTCCTTCAAAGCATATTCGCCCGGATTGCCGTTGGCGGACAGGAGCACAGCGATCCAGCGCGCCCCGGGAACCTGCGCCAGAACGATCATCACCATCACACTCAGCGGCGCCGAGAGGAACATGCCCGCCGGGCCCCAGAGGGCGCCCCATACCGCAAGCGACAGCAACACGACGAGCGGGGAGAGATTGAGGCTGTTGGCCTGCATCCGCGGGGCGAGGAAATTCCCGATCAGGAACTGCCATACGCTGACGCCCAGAAAGACGATGGCGGCGCACAGCAGGCTGTCGTCCGGCATCCACTGCGGCCATGCGGACAGCGGCTGGACCACGGCGAACAGGGAGGGCAGCACGGTCGCGATGATCGAGCCCACCGTCGGGATGAAGTTCAGCACGAAAATCACGAAGGCCCAGAACAGCGCATTGTCGAGGCCGACGACGAGCAGGGTCCCATAGGTCAGCAGCGTCGAGACGATCGACAGCACGGTCTGCACCCAGAGATACTGCTCCATCGTGTGGCGGATTTCCTGGCCGATCAGGCGCGCGCGCATCCTGTCATTCTGACGCTTGAAGATCTGGTCGAGCTGATTGGAGAAGGCGCTGGCCGATGCGATCAGGAAGGCGACATAGATGAAGACGAGAGCCATGTCGCCGACGAGGCTGGAAGCGACGTTGCCGGCGATCTGTGCGATACTGGTGGCGTTGCTGGACAGGAGCTGGGCCACTGTGGGCGGCTGGGCGGACATTGCCTCAGGGATCGCCACGGGCGAGGGCGCGGCTGCCGGCGCAAGCGGCTGGGCCGGCGTGGCGGGGCCAAGCAGGTTGAGCTGGGTGTAGACCTGCTTGATGATGTCGTTGATGTGCCGCTCATAGTCGCTCGACCTGCCCACGAACTCATCGACGGCGCCGCGGATGACGCCGATGAAGATCACGATGCTCAGCACGACAATGATGACGGCGAAGAGGTAGGCCAGCCAGCCGGGCAGGTTGGGGAAGGGGCGGCGGATGGCGCGGGCGAAGCCTTCCATCACCAGCCAGACAAAGATCGCCATGGCGAAGGGCGCCAGGATGCGCGCGCCCTGCTGCAGCACCATGCCGATGGCAACCGTGGCGATCACCCAGATGCCGGCCGTAAACCAGGTCCGATTGTTGACGCCGTCGGAATGTCGCATGCGACAGCCTTATTTCGCCTCGCGCGACAAGCAAGGCAGGTTCACAAGAATCTCGCGCGCCATGGCGACGGGCAGGTTACGTCGCCGCCAGGCGCGCTTGGCGAGGCGGCGCGGGGCTTCTAGGCTGGCAGCCCACGATAGCGGAACGCAACATGACCGACTCGATCTTCCTTGGTGGCGGCGGGCCTGACCACAGGACCCCGCAGAACATCCTGCTGGCGCGGGCCAACCGGCATGGGCTGGTCGCCGGGGCGACGGGCACCGGCAAGACGGTGACGCTGCAGGTGATGGCCGAGCAGTTCTCGGCTGCGGGGGTTCCGGTGTTCTGCGCCGACGTGAAGGGTGACCTGTCCGGCATCTGCATGGCGGCGACGCCGACCGGCAAAGGTCTCGAGAAGATCAACGAGCGCATCGCCCAGATCGGCATGGAACCGATTACCTACCAGGCCGCGCCGTGCATCTTCTGGGACATCTATGGCAAGCGCGGACACCCCATCCGGGCGACGGTTTCGGAGATGGGGCCGCAGCTGCTGTCGCGCCTGCTCGGCTGCAACGACACGCAGGAAGGCGTCATCACCATCGCCTTCCAGTATGCCGACGACAACGACCTCCTGCTCCTCGACTTCAAGGACCTGCGCAGCCTGCTGGCCCATATCTCGACCATCGCGCCCGAGATCCAGCGGACGTATGGCAATGTCGCGCCGGCCTCGATCGGGGCTGTGCAGCGCCAGCTCCTGCTGCTGGAGCGGGAAGGGGCCCCGCAGTTCTTTGGCGAGCCCGCGCTGGAGCTGGCCGACTTCATGCGGGTAGACGCGCAGGGACGTGGCTATGTGAACGTTCTGGATGCGACGACGCTGATCAATTCACCGCGTCTTTATTCCACCTTCCTGCTCTGGCTGCTGGCCGAGCTTTTCGAGCAGCTGCCGGAGGTCGGCGATCCGGATAAACCGAAACTGGTCTTCTTCTTCGATGAGGCTCACCTCCTGTTTGACGGGGCGCCCAAGGCGCTGGTCGACAAGATCGAGCAGGTTGTGCGCCTGATCCGCTCCAAGGGCGTCGGCGTCTATTTCGTGACGCAGAACCCGCGCGACCTGCCGGAGAATGTGCTGGCCCAGCTGGGTATGCGAATTCAGCACGCGCTGCGGGCCTACACCCCGACCGAGCGCAAGGGCGTCAAGGCGGCGGCGCAGAGCTTCCGGCCCAACCCCGGGCTCGACACGGAGACGGTGATCACGGAGCTGGGGACGGGCGAGGCGCTGGTCTCATCACTCGATGTGAAGGGCGCGCCAACCATCGTGGAGCGGACGCTGATCCGGCCGCCGGCCTCGCGGCTGGGGCCGGCGACAGATGCCGAGCGCGCAGCTGTGCAGGCGCTGAGCCCGGTTGTTCAGAAGTACGACACGCCTGTCGACCGCGAGTCAGCCTATGAGATCCTGACCGGACGCGAGGCGCAGGCTGCCAGGGAGAAAGATGCGCTGAAGCGAGCCGAGGCGGCGGAAGCTGAAGCCGCGAAGGCCCGCAGGCAAGCCGCGAAGGCGGCAACGGCCAGCAGGGCGCCCGCCCCGGCGAGGACCACGGCCGCCGGCGCGCCGGCAGCGCGCAAGTCAACGCGGCAGACGCCTGTGGAAGCGGCGGGCAGCACGTTCATGCGGACGGCAACGCGAGAACTGACGAAGTTCGTCTTCCGCGGCATGTTCGGGAACCGGAAGCGCTAGCCAGATGTGCGGCAAGTTCACCCAGATGGCGAGTTGGGCGGAGGTTGTGGCCTTCTCCCAGCCGCTGATCGCCATTCCCGATGGCGAGCCCGCGACCGTCTCGACGCCAATGCGGATCGCGAAGGTGATGCGGCTGGGCGAAGATGGCGGGCGTGAGCTTGCGCCGATGCGCTGGGGCTTCTCGAAGCCCGGGAACCCGTCGTTCAAGCCGGATCACATGCATGCCCGCGCAGAGACAATCGATACGCGCCCGACCTTTGCCGGGGCTTTTGCAGAACGTCGCGGCATCGTTCTGGTCGAGACGTTCAACGAGGGCGAGGTGCTGGATAACGGCAAGACGAAGCAGTGGGTTGTCCGGCCCAGGGATCGCAAGCCGATCGCCATCGCCGTGATCTGGGAGGAGTGGGTTGGCGATACGGGCTCCGAGCCGACCTTCGTGATGGTGACCGTGCCGCCGAACCCGCTGATCGCCCGCATCACTGACCGCATGCCGGCGATCCTGCGCCAGAAGGATTGGGCGACGTGGTTCGGAGAGCACGACACAGCGCTGCAGGATGTGAAGTCATTGCTCCGTACGTTCGACGACGAAGGCAATTGGGAGATGGACGAGCAGGCCCCAGCCAGGTCGTCGAAAGCTGCGACGCCGAAAGCACAAGGCGAGCTGTTCTGACCTCGCCAGTCGATCGTCACGATGCGGATCATCGCGCGAAAAGATCTCTGCAAAAAGTCTGCGCAAGGACTCGCGAATGCGATTCTGGAAACTTCGCGTTCAGGTTCTCAGGGCAGGTTGCGGGTCATCAGATCGATCGATGACTGCCACGTGCAGCCTCGCCAACAGAAAAGCAGGAGACCAGAATGCCTACCTCGAAAAAGCCCGTCACCAAGAAGCCCGCCGTCAAGGCCGCCGCCAAGTCCGTCGCGAAAGTGATCGCGATGCCAGCCCCGATGCCGTCCGCGCCGATGCCTGCCCCCGTTGCCATTGCTCCGGTGTCGAACGTGATCCCGATGCCGAAGAAGCCGGCGGCGAAAAAGCCGGTCGCGAAGAAGAAGCCGGTTGTGAAGGCTTCCGTGAAGAAGACCGTCGCGAAGAAACCCGCAGCGAAGAAGCCGGCGCCGAAGATGAAGATGGCCGCCGCCGCCGTGAAGTCCGTCAGGAAAGTGGCGCGCAAGAAGAAGTAGCAGCTACCCGACGGGTAGATATCCTCCGACAGGATGTGACGGCGCGACCTCCACAGGTCGCGCCGTCTGCATTTGGGCTATGCCTCGGAGGCGGGCCGGGCCGCGACCACGGCGGGCAGGCCCATTGCGCCGTGAACAGATGTCAGGCCCTCACGAATAACGTCGACCGGATCGGTCGACGCCCCGCTGGCGAGGCGGGCGTCGATGCGCGACCACGTCAGGCGGAAGCTCGATGACAGCTTTGGAGCCCATGGCTGCCCCTGACATCTGGCGTTGCGGCTCTCAAACCCTCACGGCCGGTAAATCAGCAGGAACCACAAACCTGCAGCTGAAACTGCGGAGATCGCGGCGCCTGTGAGCAGCCAGGCCCAGCCGGTGGTCTGCTTGACCACGACGGGAGCAGGCGGGGGGGACGCCGCCCGGTTCAGGGCTTCGTCGAGCTTTGCGAGGGTTTCGGGCAGGCGGCGGAAGCGGGCGAAGGCTTCGCGGGCGGCGTCGATGGCGAGCTTGCGCAGGCCCTCGGCGCCGAATTCGCGGCGGCTCCAGCGTTCGACGATGGGCTTAGCGGCCTGCCAGATATTGTGGGCCGGGTCGATCGTCCGGGCGACGCCTTCGACCTGAACCATCGTCTTCTGGAGCAGGATCAGTTCGGGCCGCAGGTGCATGCCGAACTGGCGGGTGATGTCGAACAGCTGAAGCAGCACGCGGGCCATCGACAGGTTGGAAGCATCCTTGCCGAAGATCGGCTCGCCGACGGAGCGGAGCGCCTGGGCGAACTCATCCATCGCGTACGAGGCAGGGACGTAGCCGGCCTCGAAGTGGACGCGGGCGACCTGCTTGTAGTCGCGCTCGAGGAAGCCCTTGATGATCTGGGCGAGGAACAGGCGCTCGTTGGGGCCGATGCGGCCCACGATGCCGAAGTCGACCAGCACAAGCCGCCCGTCGGGCGCGAGGATCATGTTCCCTTCATGCAGGTCGGCATGGAAGAAGCCGTGATCAAGGGCGCAGGCGAGAAAACCGCGCGTGATGCGATTGGCGAGATCGATGCGCTGGTCGGCCGACAGCTGGCCCGGATTGGTGAGTGAACGGCCCTCGATCCATTCGGTCGTGAGGACGCGCTGGCTGGTGCGTTCCCAGTCGACCTGGGGGGCGTGGACATAGCCGTCGATGGCCGCGATCTCGGCGAACTCGGAAGCAGCGCCGGCCTCGAACCGCAGGTCCATCTCGCGGGTCAGCGAGGTCGCCATCGTGTCGATGAAGGCGGCCGGCTCCATGCGCTGGACTTCCGCGTTGCCATGCTTCTGCGCGGAATAGGCAATGCGTCGCATCGCCCGGAGTTCGAGTTCCATCGTGCGCTCGATATCTGGGCGCAGGATCTTTACCGCGCGAGGCCCCCTGGGCGTTTCGATGCGATGGACCTGTGCGACCGAGGCGGCGGCGATGGGGTTGCCGAGGTCGGGGAACAGGCGGTCGGTCTCGGCGCCGAATTCGGAGCGGAGTGTCTTAAGGGCCTGCGACTTCGGGAAGGGCGGGATCTGGTCCTTGAGGCGTGAGAGATCATTTGCCGCCTCGACGCCGATCACGTCAGGACGGGTCGCCATGAACTGACCGAGCTTGATCCAGGCGGGTCCGAGTTTTTCCAGCGCGCGGGCGAAACGCTCGCCGGGGCGGCCGCGACCGCCGCCGCCGGGAAACATGCGCAGCACGGCGCCTGCAGCTTTCGCGGCAAACGGAATACGCGAGCGGTAGGCGGCGGGGATGATGACGTCGTTGCGGACCATGACCGCGCCGGCGCGGGCGAGGCGCAGATAGTCGCTGAGGGCAGTGAACATCCTAAACCGCCCAACCGGTGTGGAGGGCGGCGATGCCGCCCGAATAGTTCCAGTAATTGACCTCGCCAAAGCCGGCGGCGCGGATACGCGCCGCAAAGTCGTCCTGGTTCGGGAAGCGGCGGATCGATTCGACAAGGTATCTGTAGCTGTCCTTGTCGCCCGTCACGAGACCGCCAAGGGCGGGGATCACGCTGAACGAATACTGGTCGTAGGCCTGCTGCAGAACGCGGTGCGTCATGTGCGAGAATTCGAGGCAGGCGAAGCGGCCGCCCGGCTTCAGCACGCGGCGGAATTCCAGGAGCGCCTTGTCGATCTCGACCACGTTGCGGATGCCGAATGAGATCGTCACGGCGTCGGCGCAGCGATCAGGAAAGGGAAGCGCCGCCGCGTCGCAGGCGAGGCGGGGCATGTTGTGGTCGTCGGGCTTGATGCCGGCCACCAGCATGGCCTCGTTGATGTCGGAAACGAAGGTCATCGTTTCGGCCGTCACATTGCGACGGCGGCCGACATCACCGGCGCGTTTCTGGAAGGCGCGGGCGACATCGCCGGTGCCGCCGGCCACATCGATCAGCGTCTCGCCGGGCTGGGGGTTCAGCCAGGCGATCATGTTGGCTTTCCATATCCTGTGGACGCCTGCCGACATCAGGTCGTTCATCAGGTCGTATCTGCCGGCGACAGATGCGAAGACGCCTTTGACACGGCGGGATTTTTCATCCCGGCTGACATCCTCGAATCCGAAGGAAACCTTGTCTTCGTCCATCTGCCGAACATAGGCGAACGGCCCGCCCGCGGCTATATGCAGGCGATGCCAGAATTGCCTGAAGTCGAGACTGTTCGTCGCGGGCTTAGCCCTGCAATGGAAGGTAAACGCATAATCCGGGTGGAGACGCGCCGGGCGGACCTGCGTTTCCCGTTTCCGGAGAACTTTAACCAGCGCATCGAGGGCGCCACGATGACGCGTCTGGGGCGGCGCGCCAAATACCTTGTGGGGGAGCTTTCCAGCGGCGAGGCGCTGATCATGCACCTGGGCATGACAGGGCGATTCACGGTCTCCGGGTCGACGCCGGGGAAATTCCACCATCAGGCCGGCGAGGACGAAAAGCACGACCATGTCGTCTTCGGCATGCAGGGCGGCGGGCGCGTTGTGTTCAACGATGCGCGCCGGTTCGGGTTCATGGATCTGTGGCCGCTGGATGATCTCGGGATTTATCCGCCGTTCGCAGGAATGGGACCCGAGCCGGTCTCGAATGAATTCTCGGGCGCGTACCTGGCGGAGGCTTTCAAGGGCAAGAAGACGCCCGTGAAGTCGGCGCTGCTCGACCAGAATGTCGTGGCGGGCCTGGGCAACATCTATGTCTGCGAGGCGCTGTTCCGGTCGGGAATTTCGCCCAAGAAGCTGGCGGGCTCCTTGAGGAAGGACCGGCTGGAGCGGCTGGCGGTCGAGGTGCGCAAAGTGATCGCAGAGGCGATCGTCGCTGGCGGCTCGACCATTTCGGACTTCAAGACGGCTGATGGGGAGCTTGGATACTTCCAGCACGCCTTCCAGGTCTATGACCGGGAGGGAGATGCGTGTGTCGTGTGTGAGAAGCCGGTGAAGCGGATGGTGCAGTCGGGGCGCTCGACATTCTACTGCGCCGCCTGTCAGCGGACCTGAGGCTGCGCTCCCAGCCGTGGGGCGGCGGGGTCACGACCCGGCATGATGCGATGCGTGCGCGTGTCATGCGGCTGAAGCTGCGGCCGCACGGACCGATGCCGGACAGCGTGTTATTGGCGAACCCTGTCTGCTGCTCGTTTCTGGCGGAGATCGCTCGATCCAATCAGGAGAGCGGGCTCCCCGCCGGCAGAAACGCGCGTGCTTCGGGCGCGGACGAAATTCTGAAATGCCTGCGGGCCGCCGCCTCCGTCCCGCGCCTGAAGGACACCCGGTTCACCTCGCACACGTGTGTTGCAGACGCGGGAAGAAAGCATCGTGCCTGCCGAGGCGCCTGTCGCCGGCGTGCGGTCAGGGTCCCACAACGCAGGCATCCAGCTTGTCACGCCTGACCATGGCCATCAGCGACTGGATGCGCGTGTTGCGGCGGCCGGAGGCGTACCGGCCGTCGACCTTCCAGCGGTTGGGGCTGGGCAGGACGGCGGCGAGGGCTGCCGCCTGTCTTGGCGTGAGGTCCTTCGCTGAAACGCCAAAGCGATCCTGCGCGGCCTGTTCGGCACCGTATATGCCATCGCCCCACTCGGCGATGTTGAGATAGGTCTCCATGATGCGCGGCTTGGACCACATCCATTCCACGTTGACGGTGAACCAGGCTTCGAGACCTTTGCGGAACCAGCCGCCGCCATTCCACAGGAAGACGTTCTTGGCTGTCTGCTGCGAGATGGTCGAGGCGCCGCGAAGGTCGCCGCCATTCTCCGCTGCCTGCATCGCCTTCTGGATTTCCTTCAGGTCGAAGCCGTCATGGGCGCAGAAATTCTGGTCTTCGGACGCGATCACGGCGCGTACGAGGTGAGGCGAGATGTCCTTGAGATCGACCCATGTGGAGCGGACCTCGATGCCCTTCATGGCTGTGCCGGCCATGTTCAGGGTTGGCGGCGGGCCGGTCCAGCCGATCACGAAGACTGTGAGCAGGCTGAAGCCCACGAAGCCGAATCCGAGGAGGCCCGTCCAGAGAAAGAAGCCGACGAGAATGCGGCGCCACAGCGGCTTGTCGCTGGCGCTGGCGTCGCGCTTGCCCTGGGGCGCCATGGCTCCGCGAAACCGGCTGAGCATGCCGCCGGCCTCGCCCGCGGGGCGTACCGGTTCGGGATTGCTGTCCGAATTCCGCCGGCGGGCCGCATCAGAACCCGGCGGCTGGTCTGGCTTCTCGTCCAGCATCCCACTCCTCGCACACTGCAGGATCGGACTCGTGCGCCCGCCGCAGCTTGTATTGTTCGTCACTTGCGGTCTGAGACAGCTGACCCAGCGCCCACACCGATGCGCCGCGAACCACTGACGACGCATCGTCGAGCATCTGGATACACAAGTCCACGAGCAGCGTCTGCCCGTTATTTTGACCAGAATTCCCGATCGCGATCATGACGTTCCGGACAAAACGGTCGCGGCCGATGCGCTTTATCGGCGAACCGGCGAAGACCTCGCGGAAGCCTGCGTCATCAAGCCCCGCAAGATCGGACAGAAGCGGGACGGTGAGTTCTGCGCGCGGATGAAACGCAGCCTCGGATGCGGCATGGGCGAACTTGTTCCAGGGACAGACGGCAAGGCAGTCGTCGCAGCCATAAATGCGGTTGCCGATGGCGCGGCGGAATTCGCGAGGGATCGGGCCTTTGGTTTCGATGGTGAGATAGGAAATGCAGCGGCGCGCATCGAGCTGGTAGGGAGCAGGGAAGGCTCTGGTCGGACAGATGTCGAGACAGGCCTGGCACGTTCCGCATGCGTCCGCGGCGGTATCGTCCGGCGCAAGGTCGGCGCTCGTCAGCATGACGCCAAGAAAGAGCCATGAGCCATGCTCGCGGCTGACAAGGTTGGTGTGCTTGCCCTGCCAGCCGACACCTGCCCTGTGCGCGAGGGGCTTTTCCATCAGGGGCGCCGTATCGACGAAGATCTTCACGTCGTGGCCGGTTGCGGTCGCGAAGCTGGACGCGAGCTGGCGCAGCCTGCGCTTCATCAGGTCATGATAGTCGGCGTTCTGGGCGTAGACAGAGATGGTGGCGTGCTCGCGCCGGGTGAGCGGTTCGAGCGGGTCGATCTTCGGGCCGTAATTGAGGCCGACGACGAGCGCGGATCTTGCCTCAGGCCACATGGCCGTCGGGTGCTGGCGGCGCAGCAGGGTTTCGGCCATCCAGCCCATGTCGCCATGAAAGCCCTGCGCCACGAAGTCGGCAAGGCGATCGCCAGCCTCCCATGCGGCGTCGGCGCGGGCGATGCGGGCGACGTCGAAGCCGAGCGCGCGGGCGCTGTCCTTCAGAAGGGCCTCAGGCGTGGTCATGCGCGAGTGCTAGCGAGGGCCGCGGAGGCGGGCAAGCGGCGCAGCCAGCGCGGCGGCAAGCCTCGCGGCGCCAGAAATCACCCGGACGTGACGAAAGCTTGACCTCGCGTTGAAGCGGGCTTCGCGCTGACCGGGCGCGCAGGGGAGATGTGCCTCGCATTGCAGGCCCGGAAACGGGCCTGTACGCTTCGGGCAGTTAGACGCGTTCCATGCTGCAGGAGATAAGACTTGCGCCACGCTCTGCTCGCCACCATCGCCGTTTCCCTTTCGATCGCGCTTGCCTTCGGCGCGCCAGCCGCACTTGCGCAGACGCCGACAGCCCAGGCGCCGACAGCCCAGACGCCGACAGCGCAGACCGGGCAGACGTACGATCCGACCAGGCCCTATCCGCCCTACGCGGCGCCGAAACTGAAGATCGGGCAACCCGACCTGCAGGGCTTCTGGCACAACACGACGCTGACGAAGATGACGCGTCCTGCCGGTGTGAAGAGCCTCGTCTATACCGAGGAAGAGGTCGCCAGGATCGAACAGGAGATGCTCGAGGAGATCGAGGAGGGCAACGCCCCAACCGCAGCGGACGCGCCTGCCGAATACGTCATCCCGAAAGACATCAAGCCGGAATACCTCGCAGGCGGCGGAGCGACCGGCGGCTACAACCGTTTCTGGATCGATCCCGGCAACCATGTGATGCGCGTCAACGGCCAGCCGCGTTCCTCGATCATCACGACGCCAACGGGAAACGCGCCGCCGCGCAAGGCGGGCGCAACGCCTGCCCCGGCGCCCGAGCCGCCGGCGTTCGTGAAACTGCTGGGGCCAACGCCGCCGCGCGGGCAGTCGTTCGACAATCCGGAATCGCGTGCGACCGAACGCTGCATCATCTCGTTCGGACGCAATGCCGGGCCGCCGATGTTCGCCAACGGGTTCTACAACAACAGCTACCAGATCGTGCAGTCGCCGGACCATGTCGTGATCGCGACCGAGATGGTGCATGACGCGCGCATCGTGCGGCTGAATTCGAAACACCGCAGCGACGACGTGCGTCCCTATTTCGGGGATTCGATCGGCTGGTGGGAGGGCGAGACGCTGGTGGTGGAGACCACGCACATTCCGCAGAGCCAGCAATTCATGGGATCGTGGAAGGACCTGAAAGTCACCGAGCGCTTCCGCCGCGTGGCGGATGACCGGCTCTACTACGGCTTCACGATCGAGGACCCGACACTGTGGGATGCGCCATGGGGCGGCGAGTACGAGTTCGCGGCGCTCAATGGCAAGATGTACGAATACGCCTGCCACGAGGGCAATTACGCGCTGTATGGCATTCTCGAAGGCGCGCGCGTGCTCGAGGCGCGCGAGGCGGCAGCCAGGGCGAAGCCTGCCAGCGGCAGGCAGTAGCCGTCGTCAGGTCGGCTGTTCGATCCTGCCGCGGCGCTGGAGCTGCCAGGCGATCAGCCACCAGAGCGCGGCCCAGGCAGCGCCGAGGGCCCAGCCAGCCAGGACGTCTGTGGGCCAGTGCACGCCGAGATAGACGCGGCTCAGGCCGATCAGCACGGTGAGCGTGACGCCGTAAGTTATCACGATGACCTTGGTGCGCCTGCGTTCGTGCGCGCGTGCGAGCAGCACGCCGAGTGTGAGATAGGTGACGGCCGAGAGCATTGCGTGGCCGCTCGGGAAGCTTGAGCTGTAAGCGTGCGAGAGGTGCGCCACGAGCTCGGGGCGCGGCCGGTCGAAGCCGAACTTGAGGAGCGCCGAGAGGATTGCGCCGCTGCCGACGGCGCCACCCACCAGCAGGGCCGTGCCGCGCTTGCCGACCGAGAGCAGGTAGAAGATGACGCCGACCACCAGAAGCGTCAGCACCGCGCTCCCGCCAAGGGCCGTCAGGTCCGCCATGCCATCCGCCAGCCAGTCCGGGCCGATCGGGTCGCTGGCGTCTCCCGGCTCGCGCAGGGCCACCAGGATCGACGTGTCAAAGGCATGCGTGTCGCCCTCCAGCGCCTCGTCGGCAATCACCATGAAGGCGAGGGTCCCAAGAGCTGCAACGCCCATGGCGATCACGGCGCCGATTTCCGACAGGGCGAGGCGACGGAGATTGGCCAGCACGTTCTCGGGCATTTGTTCTCCTTGCAGGGTCATACGGGCAGGCGGACGGGGCTGTTCCATCGCGATCCGGGCCAGGCCCTGACACCTGTCCCCGACAGGATTGGCCTGAGCGCTGGCTGCGGGCTATTTCCTTTGTCTGCCCAAAGTTTAAGCAGGGGTGTCCGCTGCGAGGATGGGCATACCGGGGTGGCTTCGCGATGGCGATTCGACCCGCTAGGATTGGGCCGGCATGTACAACGAAATGTTCGCTGACGATCGATCGGTCCGGGGTCCTTACGAGAAGGTCGCTGCGTGGATCAACGCGACCGGCATTGACCTGCTGAACCTGCGCCAGAGCGAGGCGGAGGCGATCTTCCGCAAGATCGGGATCACGTTCGCCGTTTATGGCGAAGGGGCCGACCCCGAGCGACTGATCCCGTTCGACCTGATCCCGCGCGTGTTCGGGGCGGCCGAATGGCGCAAGCTGTCGCGGGGGATCAAGCAGCGCAGCCGGGCGCTGAACGCATTTCTCTATGACGTCTATCACCGCGGCGAGATCATGCGCGCGGGCGTGGTGCCTGAAGAACTGGTCTACCAGAACGAGGCTTTCCTGCCGGAAATGGTGGGCGTCGACCCGCCGGGTAAGGTCTACAGCCACATTGTCGGCGTGGACATCGTGCGCACCGATGGCGACAGCTTCCAGGTGCTCGAGGACAATTGCCGGACGCCGTCCGGCGTCTCCTACATGCTCGAGAACCGCGAAATCATGATGCGGATGTTTCCGCAGCTGTTCCAGGCGGGCATCGTCGAGGCTGTCGACAGCTATCCGAGCCTGCTGAAGAAGACGCTGGAGGAAGTCGCGCCGATCAAGTGCGATGATGATCCGACGGTGGTGCTGCTGACGCCAGGCTCGCTGAACTCTGCATACTACGAACACTCCTTCCTCGCCGACCTGATGGGCATCGAGCTGGTGGAGCCGCAGGACCTCTTCGTCGAGAACGGGCTGTGCTGGATGCGCACGACGCGCGGACCACAGCGTGTCGACGTCATCTACCGGCGGATTGACGATACCTATATCGACCCGCTGGCGTTCAAGGCAGACTCTCTGCTGGGCGTGCCAGGCATCTTCGATGTCTACCGCTCAGGCGGCGTGACATTGTGCTCCGCGCCCGGGGCGGGCGTTGCCGACGACAAGGCGATCTATGTCTTCGTGCCGGACATGATCAGATTCTATCTCGGCGAAAAGCCGATCCTCGAGAATGTGCAGACATGGCGCTGCGCCGAACCGGATCACTGCAAGTATGTGATCGACAACCTGAAGGACCTCGTCGTGAAGCGCGTGCATGGCTCCGGCGGCTACGGCATGCTGATCGGCCCGCACGCAGCGAAGAAGGAGATCGAGGCGTTCCGCGCCAAGATCAGGGCGAACCCGAGCGAGTTCATCGCCCAGCCGACGCTGGATCTTTCGACAGCCCCGATCCTCGGGAGCGAAGGCGTCGAGGAGCGGCATGTCGACTTCCGGCCTTACTGCCTGGTCGGCAAGGATATCCGCCTGACACCCGGCGGCCTGACGCGCGTAGCCCTGAAGAAGGGATCGCTGGTGGTGAACTCCTCGCAGGGCGGCGGGGTCAAGGACACCTGGATCCTGGCGGAATGACATGCTGAGCCGTACCGCGGAAAACCTGTTCTGGATGGGTCGCTACATGGAGCGGGCGGATGCGACCGCGCGCCTGATCGAGATGGGGTATCGCATGGCGATGCTGCCGGGCTCGAACGAGCAGGAAGAGTGGCGATCGGTGGCGGCCGCGTCCGGCTCGGCCCCTGAACTGGCAGACCCTGAGGCCAGGTCGCTGAGCGCTGGCGCCGTGGTGCAGCGCCTGCTGCTCGATCCCGACAACGCGTCGTCGATCAGGTCGTGCCTGACGTCGGCGCGGGCGAACGGGCGGGCCATTCGCACGGCGCTGACGCAGGACATGTGGGAAGCGCTCAACGATGGCTGGCGCTCGCTTGGCCAGATGGATGCCGATACCGCGCTCAAGAACCTTCCGTCCCTGCTGGAGTGGACGAAGAGCCGGACGGCCGCGTTCCGCGGCGCGTCGGAAATCTCGCTGTTGCGCAATGACGGCTATTACTTCCTGCGCATGGGCGGGCTCATTGAGCGGGCGGACATGACGCTCCGGCTGCTCGACGTGAAATACTATGTGCTGCTGCCGGAGACCGATGTGGTCGGCGGCGGACGCGACTATCACCAGTGGACCAGCGTCCTGCGGGCGACATCCGCCCTTCGCGCCTATCACCACGTCTACAAGGGCGACTACACCCCCTCGGGCATCGCCGATTTCCTGATTCTCAACACCGCTTTCCCCCGGTCGGTGGCGTATTGCTACCGCTCCATCAGCCGCTTCCTGGATGACCTTGCCGAACTCTATGGCGAGCAGGGATCGCCGCAGGCGGTGGCGAGCCAGATGGTGGAACAGCTGGACAGGACCGGGATCGAAGAGCTGTTCCAGCACGGTCTGCACGAGTTCGTGTCGAAGGCGATCACCACGACGCGGCGGCTGTCCTTCGAAATCAGCAAGGCGTATCACTTCTGACCATGCGGCTCTCGATCAGACACGCGACGACCTATGCCTATGACCCGCCCGCGGAGCGCTGCGCACTGCGCCTGCGGCTTTATCCGCCAAGCTTTGACAGCCAGCGTGTGATCTCGTGGAAGGTCAGCGTCAACGGACAGCTGGCGCCCGCCTTGCTGTCGACAGCGACGGGCGATCGCGAAGCGATCTGGACGGCGGCGGCAGGCGGCGCGGAAGTCGCCATCGTCGCCGAGGGCGAGATCGAAACGCATGATGCGGCCGGCGTGGTGAAGGGCCTCAAGGAGACGGTACGGCCGCAGGTCTATCTGCGCCCGACGCCGCTGACCGAGACTGACAAACGGATCGAGGATCTGGCGGCGAGCATCACAGGCGCCAGGGCGCTGGACCGAATGCACGGGCTGTTCAACGCGGTCGCCGAGGCCGTGGCCTACAAGCCGGGCGCGACGTCATCATCGACCACAGCGGCGCAGGCGTTGAAAGCAGGGCATGGCGTCTGCCAGGACCATGCGCATGTCTTCATTGCTGCAGCCCGCGTCCTGAAATACCCGGCGCGCTATGTCGTGGGCTACCTCCTCGCCTCGGACACGAAACTGACGGAGACGCACGCGTGGGCAGAGGCCTTTGCGCCGGATATCGGCTGGATCGGGTTTGATCCCTCGAACCGGCTGTGCCCGACAGATCGCTATGTCCGGCTCGGGTGTGGCCTCGACGCTGCAGATGCAGCCCCGATCCGCGGCAATGTATCGGGCGGACCCAAGGAGCGACTTAGCGCCTCGGTCGACATTGCCCAGACACCGGGCCAGTCTAAGACCCCGAATCAGGACGGGCAGACCCAGCAATAGCCGGGTCGGATGCTCGCCGGAACTCGCCGCAGATCGGGAGGCACATGACTTACTGCGTTGGCCTCAAGCTCAAGGCTGGCCTCGTGCTGCTGTCGGACACGCGCACCAATGCCGGCGTCGACAACATCGCGCGCTTCCGCAAGATGTTCGTGTTCGAGGAGCCGGGCGAGCGCGTCCTGACGCTCATGTGCGCGGGTAATCTCGGCATCACGCAGGGCGTGGTGACCCACATCACCGCCGCAGTGAAGCGCGCCAAGAGCGACCCGGAAATCGAAAGCGTCATGACCTGCGACACGCTCTATCGCGCAGCCCAGCTGGTCGGTGAAGCGATGCGCGAAATCCAGAAGCGCGACCGCGCCGAGATCGAGGCGCAGGGCGCAGCGGCGAACGCCACCATCATCATGGCTGGCCAGCGCAGGAGCAGCGAGCTGCGCCTGTTCCTGATCTACACGGCAGGGAATTTCATCGAGGCCGGGGAGGACACGCCCTACCTCCAGATCGGCGAGCACAAGTATGGCAAGCCGATCCTCGACCGCGTGATCCGGCCGGACACCTCGATCGACGATGCAGTGAAGGCGGTGCTTGTCTCGATGGATTCCACGCTGCGCTCAAATCTGTCGGTCGGCATGCCGCTCGACCTCTGCGTCATCCCGATGGATACGATGAGGGCGCAGACGCAGCGGATCGAGAGCGACCACAAGGAGTTCCGCCAGATCAGCGACAGCTGGGCGGCCTCGCTCAGGACGGCGTTCATCAACCTGCCGAGCGTCAAGCTGTAGCTCCACACAACCGCCGGATTTCACAGGCATCAGCGATGCATGGGATTCATCCGCGCCGGGCAGGCTGTCGTGTTCATCGCGCTTGTGTCGGCATTCCCCGATGGCGCAGCGCAGGCAAGCAAGCGCAGGCAAGCAAGCGCAGGCAAGCAAGCGCAGGCGTAGCTGCCAGTCGCCTCGCCCTCGATCCTGAAGGTGACGGCGCCGCAGGGCGAGGCGCCATGACAAGCGCTGATGGGGCGGGTTTCCTTCCTGTCGCTGCTTCGACTAATCTCGGCCTCAATGTCTGGCTGGCGCAAACCTGCGCGCGGCCGAATGGGAGGAACCGATGGGCGGCATTGATCTCGATCTTGCGACGGTAGCCGGCATGGCGGGCCTTGGAGGCAGCACGCTCGCCGCACTAAGCGCTGCGTTCTTCTTCCGGGGGCTGATCACGCGCGTGATCGCGCAGGTGATCGCGACGACAGTCCTGTCGTTCGTCGGCTTCATTGCCCTGTTCCACTTGCTCGGCTTCGAGATCGTGCCGCCAAAACAGATTGCAGGGTTCAGTATTCCCGGCGCTGAAACCTTCTCGGTACAGACCGCGCCTGCCGCGCCGGCGGATCAGGATGCCTACTCGGTGAAGTCGCCCTGGCGATAAGGCCGCACGGACCTGACGGATCGCGCCTTTCCACGGCCGCGCCCTGGCGGGCCTCAGGCGCTTCAAGCCGTCGCGAAGCAGGCAGCTGCAGGTTGCATGACGCTCATTCCGCAGCCTTCAGCTCCAGTGGCGCTGCCAGTCGCGCAACCGCTTCCCTGGGCACGACATGAACGAAGTTGGGCCGCTCCAGCTGCCAGTTGGCGAGTATGGTCCTGCCCTGAAGCGAGCCAGTACGCTTCACGTGCTCCCCGATGAGGTCGTGCAGCACCTTGGTCCAGTGATCGGTGACCACGGGCCGCCAGAGAATGGTTTCGGCGTTCGCCATCAGCGCAAACCGCTGGTGCGGGTCGTAGACGAAGGCCATGCCTCCCGTCATGCCGGCGCCGAAATTCTGGCCGACCGCACCGAGGATCACCGCCGTGCCGCCGGTCATGTATTCGCAGCCATTGGATCCGCAACCTTCGACCACGACCGTCGCACCGGAATTGCGCACGGCGAAGCGCTCGCCGGCCTGACCTGCGGCGAAGAGATTGCCGGAGGTTGCGCCGTAGAGAACCGTATTGCCGATGATGGTGTTGTCCTTCGCGGCAAACCTTGCCGTAGATGGCGGCCGGATGATGATGGTCGCGCCTGACAGGCCCTTGCCGACATAGTCGTTGGCGTCCCCCACGACTTCGAGCGTCAGGCCCTTGACGCCGAAGGCGCCAAGCGACTGGCCGCACGAACCTTCCAGCGTCACCCGGAGACGATCGTCGGCAAGTCCATCCATGCCGTATTTGCGCACGATATGAGACGAGGCGCGCGTCCCGATGGCGCGCTGCGTGTTGCGGACGTGATAGTCGAGCTGCATCTTCTCGCCACGCTCGAAGAAGGGCGCTCCGTCGCGAAGGATCTGCTCATCCAGCGCGTCAGGAACCTCGTTGCGGAGCGTCGGCCTGTAGCTGACCTTCGCTGTCGGGTCGGCGCGCACAAGAAGGGGCGACAGGTCGAGGTCGTCGAGCATCGCCGAACCGCGCGAGACCTGATGCAGCAGGTCGGTGCGGCCGATCACCTCGTCAAGGCGGGTGAAGCCGAGCTCGGCAAGGACTTCACGCACTTCCTCGGCGATGAAGGTCATCAGGTTTACGACCTTGTCCGCCGTGCCGGTGAACTTCGCGCGCAGGCGTTCGTCCTGCGTGCAGACGCCGACAGGGCAGGTGTTGGAATGGCACTGGCGCACCATGATGCAGCCCATGGCCAGCAGGCTGGCGGTGCCGATGCCATACTCTTCCGCGCCAAGCATTGCCGCCATCACGATGTCGCGCCCTGTGCGGAGGCCGCCATCGGTGCGCAGCGTGACCTGGTCGCGCAGGTTGTTGAGCGTCAGAACATGGTGGGCTTCGGCAAGCCCGATCTCCCACGGCAGGCCCGCGAACTTGATTGACGACTGGGGAGAGGCGCCGGTGCCGCCGACATGACCGGAGATCAGGATGACGTCGGCCTTCGCTTTCGCAACACCTGCCGCGATCGTGCCGACGCCGGAGCGCGAGACGAGTTTGACGCAGACGCGGCAGTCCGGGTTGATCTGCTTCAGGTCGTAGATCAGCTGGGCAAGGTCCTCGATCGAATAGATGTCGTGGTGCGGCGGCGGCGAGATCAGCATGACGCCAGGCGTCGCATAGCGATTGCGCGCGATGAACTCGGTGACCTTGAAGCCCGGCAGCTGGCCGCCTTCGCCGGGCTTGGCGCCCTGCGCGACCTTGATCTCGAGCTCCTTGCAGTTGTTGAGATACTCCGCCGTGACGCCGAACCGCCCCGAGGCAACCTGCTTGATCATCGAGTTGGCATTGTCGCCGTTCGGCATCGGCTTGTAGCGCTCGCGCACTTCGCCGCCCTCGCCGGACACGGACTTCGCACCAATGCGGTTCATGGCGATGTTGAGCGTGCCGTGCGCTTCAGGCCCCAGCGCACCCAGCGACATGCCGGGTGTGACAAAGCGCTTGCGGATCTCGTTGACCGACTGGACATCGTGCAGCGAGGCAGGTTTCGGCTGCGGCCTGAAGTCGAGCAGGTCGCGCAGCTGTACCATCTTCGTCTTCGCGTTCGCGAGTTTCGAATACTTGCGAAAGGCAGCGTAGGAGTTGGTGTCGCAGGCGTGCTGCAGTGCATGAATCAGCTCGCCTGAGAGGGCGTGCGTGTCCCCGCTTGCGCGGACGCGGTAGAAGCCGCCGATCGGCAGAACGGCGACCGAGGCGCTCCACGCCTTCGCGTGCAGGTCGATCGCCTTGCGTTGAAGTCCCGCGAGGCCGATGCCGGAAATGCGGCTGGTCATGCCCGGGAAATAGTCGGCGACAAGCGCGCGCGAGAGACCGAGCGCCTCGAAATTGTAGCCCCCGCGGTAGGAGGAGATGACCGAGATTCCCATCTTGGAGAGAATCTTGAGAAGGCCCGCCTCGATCGACTTCTTGTAGTTCAGAACGATCTGCCCGAGCGTCCTTTCGCCGAACAGGCCCCTGGCGTGACGGTCTGCCAGCGTTTCCTGCGCCATGTAGGCGTTGACGCAGGTTGCGCCGACCCCGACGAGCACCGCGAAGTAGTGCGTGTCCATGCATTCGGCGGAGCGGACGGTGATCGAGCAGAAGGTGCGCAGGCCGTGGCTGACCAGCCATGAGTGCACCGCGCCTGCGGCGAGGATTATGGGGATCCCGGCCCGGTCTGCGCTCTGGCCCTCGTCGGTCAGGATGATGTGGCCGCGGCCGGACGAGACAGCGACGCGCGCTTCCTCGCGGATGCGGGCGACCGCATCGCGCAGGGCGATGCCCGGCGAGGCCGCGGAATCGGCCGGGCCGGAAACAGAGAACGTGCAGTCGATGACGGCGACCTGTTCGCCAATCGTCTCCAGCATGCGCGTGTACATGCCGTTTGTCAGGACGGGGCTCTCGAGGACGAAGACGTTGGTCTGTGTCGCATCCTGGGCGAGGATGTTGCCGAGGTTCTTGAAGCGCGTCCGCAGGCTCATCACCCGCTCCTCACGCAGCGGATCGATGGGCGGGTTGGTGACCTGCGCAAAGTTCTGCCTGAAGAAGTGCGACAGCGGACGGTGGACGTCCGAGAGCACGGCGAGAGGGCTGTCATCGCCCATCGAGCCGATCGCTTCCTTGCCGTCTTCCGCCATGGGCGAGAGGATCAGCTCGACGTCTTCCATCGTGAAGCCTGCCGCGTGCTGGCGGCGCAGGAACTCCGGGCGCTCGGCATACAGGCGCAGCTCCGGACCGGGGCCGATCACGGGCTCCAGTTCGACGACGTTCGACAGCCACTGCTCGTAAGGGTGGCTGCTCGCGAGGCGGTCGATCAGCGCTGTGTGCTCGTAGAACTTCCCCTCGCGCACATCGACGGCGATCATGCCGCCAGGCGGAACGCGACCCTTGCGCGTGATGATCTCTTCGTTGATCGCGCACATGCCGGCTTCGGAGCCAACTGCGAGCACGCCGTCTTCCGTGAGCGCATAGCGCATCGGCCGCAGGCCGTTGCGGTCCATGCCGGCGATGGCCCAGCGGCCGTCGAACATGGCAAGGGCCGCCGGACCATCCCATGGCTCCATCACCGAGTTTGCGTAGGCATAGAGCGCCTGGTGGGCGCGCGGCATGATGCGCTCGTCTCGCGAAAGCGGCTCGGGGACGAGCAGGGTTTTCGCCATCGGGCCAGGGCGGCCGGCGCGCACCAGCAATTCGAACGCATTGTCGAGCGCAGCTGAATCCGATCCGCCAGGCTGGATCACCGGCTTCACATCATCGCCATGCTCGCCGAACACGTCCGAGACCATCTTGATCTCGTGGCTCTTCATCCAGTTGATGTTGCCCGAGATCGTGTTGATCTCGCCATTGTGTGCAAGCATCCGGAAGGGCTGGGCGAGGCGCCATTGCGGGAAGGTGTTCGTCGAATAGCGCTGGTGGTAGATCGCGACCGCCGAGACAAATCGCGGATCCTTCAGGTCGAGATAGAAGGCGTCGATGTCCTCGGCGAGGAACATGCCCTTGTAGATCAGCGCCCGCGAGGAGAAGGAGCAGAGATAGAGGTCGAGGTTCGACGCGCGCGCACGGTTCTCGATCCGGCGGCGGCAGATGTAGAGTGCGCGCTCCAGCTCGGCCGGCTCGCGCTTCAGCTGATCGGAGAACAGGATCTGCTCGATCTCGGGCCGTGTCGCGTTCGCCTTCATGCCGATGACCGAAGTGTCGATCGGCGGCTGGCGCCAGCCATAGATGTAGAAGCCGAAGCGCACGACCTCTGTCTCGATGATCGAACGGGCTTTTTCCTGTGCTGCGAGATCGGTGCGTGGCAGGAAGATCTGGCCGACGCAGACCTGCCGGTCGTCGCTGATCGTGTGGCCCATGCCGCGCACGGCGTCGCGGAAGAAATCCTGCGGAACATCGACACGGATGCCCGCCCCATCACCGGTCTTGCCGTCGGCGTCGACCGCGCCGCGATGGTAGACCGCCTTCAGCGCGCGGATCGCCATCTCGACGATTTCGCGGCGCGGCGTTCCATCAATCTGCGCCACAAGGCCGACGCCGCATGAGTCCCTCTCGTCGGCGGGATCATAGGCATTGGCCGCGATCAGCGCCTCGCGCTGCTCTGTGTAGCGTTCGAGCCATTCCTGGCCTGCTTTTTCGTCTGTCATGAAGGCTCGCCCGGTGGCTGGAAGCGCGCAACGACCTCTGCGCCCGTCACGCGCGGTGCGTTGCCGGAAAAGTCATAGTGCGCCGGCTTCTCATCGATGAAGACATGCTCGTCGATCTGCCGGATCGCGCCCTGGTCATCCAGGCTTCCGGCCGACACGTTGATGTAGTCGCCATCGACCAGACGGTAGAACAGGGTCGTGCCGCATGCTGTGCACGAGCCTCGCTCGGCCCAGTCCGAGGAGCGATGCCAGCGGATGTTCGCAGGTGTCTCTATGTCTATGCCGGCAGCGAATGTCAGCGTCATGGCGGGGCTGCCTGTCCAGCGCCGACAGCTGGCGCAATGGCAGACCTGCATGATGAACGCGCCCCTGCCGGTCCAGGTGACAGCCCCGCAGAGGCAGTGTCCGGTGTGCGTCGACATCAGAACTTCTCCTCGCCATGCCTGCGGTGCGGGTCGGGAAAGTCGCGGTAGAGGGCCGCCTGGAAGTTGTGGACCAGCGCGCTGACGCCGTGATGCGCCCCTTCGATCGGCTCATCGCGCATCGAGGCGGCGGTGAATGCCGCATCCAGCTGTGCGAGGTCGCGCGTCTCGATCAGGATCTGGAACTCGCCAAGTCCGGGCATGCCGAGGCCGAGCTTGCGGCGCAGCAGGCGCCAGCCCTCGATCCGGCCATCGGCTTTCAGCGCGCCAAGATATGTGTCGAGGGCGGTGAGAAAGCGCATGTCCCGCACGCCAGGCTTAAGGTCAACCGAGATCTGATAGATGTCCATCCTGGCTCACTCCGCAGCAACGCGCGCCGAAGCGGCGCGGGCTTTCAGGTAAGCGTCGATCGAAGCGGCTGCGTCACGGCCTTCCTTGATCGCCCAGACGACAAGGGACGCGCCGCGTACGATGTCGCCGGCGGCGAAGACGCCGTCCATCGATGTCATCATGGTGCGGTAGTCGACTTTCACGGCGCCCCAGCGGTTCACGGCAAGGGCGCGCTGGTTGAACTGCGAGGGCAGGTCCTCGGGATCGAAACCCAGCGCCTTGATGACCATGTCGGCCTTCGCCTCATACGCGGAGCCGGAGATTTCCTCCGGCGCCTGCCGGCCGGATGCGTCTGGCGGGCCGAGGCGCATGCGGACGGCCCGCACGCCCTTCGCCCCGCCGCCTTTCTTCTCGGCGACGGCGCTGGGTGCTGCCAGCCAGTCGAACCTGACGCCCTCATCCTCGGCATTGGCGACTTCGCGCTGCGAGCCGGGCATGTTGGCGCGGTCGCGGCGATAGAGGCAGGTGACGGATTTCGCACCCTGCCGGACTGCAGTGCGCACGCAGTCCATCGCGGTGTCGCCGCCGCCGATGACCACGACATGCTTCTTCGCGGCATCGAGCTTGCCATTGTCGAAGTCAGCCACACGCTCGCCAAGGCCGACCCTGTTGGCGGCGATCAGGAAGTCGAGCGCCTTGTGCACGCCCTTCGCCGTGTTTCCGGGCGTCTGCATCTCCCGTGCGGCATAGACGCCGGTCGCGACGAGGATCGCGTCATGCCTTGCGCGCAGCTCGGTGAAGCTGATGTCCCTGCCGATGTCGGTGTTGAGCACGAACGTCACGCCGCCGTCCGCGAGGCGCTTCACGCGACGCTCGACGATCTCTTTCTCGAGCTTGAAGTTCGGGATGCCGTAGATCAGCAATCCGCCGGCGCGGTCGTGCCGGTCGTAGACCGTTACCTTGTAGCCGGCGGCGCGAAGTTCGTCGGCCGCCGAAAGCCCGGCAGGGCCTGCTCCGATGATGCCGATGCTTTCGACGCGTTCGCGTGAGGGTGCGATCGGTTGCACCCAGCCGCGCTCCCACGCCGTGTCGGTGATGTAGCGTTCAACCGCGCCGATCGTCACTGAACCATGCCCCGACTGTTCGATGACGCAGGCCCCTTCGCACAGCCGGTCCTGGGGGCAGATACGGCCGCAGATCTCCGGCATGTTCGATGTGGCGGCGGAGATCTCGTAAGCCTCCTGCAGCCGTCCGGTCGCCGTGAGCATCAGCCAGTCGGGGATATTGTTCTGGAGCGGGCAGTGCGTCTGGCAGAACGGCACGCCGCATTGCGAGCAGCGGGAGGCCTGCTCATTGGCCTTGGCCGCAATGAAGTCGGCGTAGATTTCGTGGAAGTCGGCGCGGCGTTCGCCCGGCTCACGCTTTTCGGGCGTCTGCTGGTCGACGGACACAAAAGTGAGCATGCGCTGCTGCGCCATGGGTGCACCCGGAGTTGGACGGCGGCGCTTCCATGCAGCCCGGCCTGGCGATCTGCAATCAGATTCTGCATGATAAGAACTATATGGGACAGAAAGACGTTCGGCATGCATGCGGAACGGGCGGCCCGCTCATCCAGCGAGCACGATTAAGTCCCAAACGAGATATAGACGCAGGTAACCCAACTTCCACCATAAACGGGCGACACCAGCGAACATCTCCAGCGACCCGGGCGGAATTCATGGACGCGACGACAATCCTGCAGGCGATCCTGCTCGGCCTGGTGGAAGGGCTCACCGAGTTCATCCCTGTTTCCTCAACCGGCCACCTCCTGCTGACGCAGACGGCGCTGGGACTGACCTCGCCGTTCTGGACGACATTCACAGTCATGATCCAGCTCGGGGCGATTCTGGCGGTGGTGGTGCTCTATTTCGGCCGCCTCTGGAACGTGCTGGTCACGCTGCCGACCGAGCCTGCCTCACGCCGCTTCGCACTGTCGGTTATCATCGCGTGCGCGCCGGCCTTCCTTGCCGGTTTCCTGCTGCACGATTTCATCAAGGCCTATCTGTTCACGGGGCTCGAGCTGATCTGCTGGTCGCTGATTGCCGGCGGCGTCGTCCTCCTGGTGATTGATCGCATCGCGCCCGCGCCGGCCGATCACAGCGCGATGACCCTGCCGCTCCACAAGGCGGCGATCATCGGCCTGTTCCAGATCCTGTCGATCATCCCCGGCGTGTCGCGCTCGGGCTCGACCATCGTCGGCTCCATGCTGCTGAAGATCGACAAGCGCGCAGCGGCGGAATTCTCGTTCTTCCTCGCGATCCCCATCATGGTCGGCGCCTTCGTGCTCGACATCTGGGAGAGCCGCGATTTTCTCACCGGCGACAATCTGGGCATCATCGCAGTCGGCTTTGTCGCCAGCTTCGTGTTCGGCCTGATCGTGGTGAAGCTGATGCTCGACTTCGTACAGAAGCGCGGCTTTGCGCCCTTCGGCTGGTGGCGCATTCTTGTCGGCGCTGCCGGCCTGGCAGCGCTCTACACCGGCGTCTGGAGCAGCGCTGTCCCGGTCGCGATGTAGGAGAGGCCTTCACCCCCGCCCGGGGATCGGGCGCAGGATGCCGCCAGGAATGATGGCGCCGAGGAAAGCGACGAGGAACACATCGACCCAGCCTGTCACCTCGCTGAGAGGGCCAAGGTCGAGACCCGCAATCCAGTCCGTCAGCGAGACATCGAACGCCCTCCTCAGCGTGCCGACGCGAAAGACGCCGGGCAGGGCGAAGCCGATATCACCCCAGAGACCGAAAACCGGCCGGCCGCGCACGACTGAGGTGGAAGCATCCGGGAGCCCTCAGTTATGCGTCGACCCTGCTCGTCTCGTCCACATGTGGCGGCTGGAACTGGCCGTGGGGGCGGTGACGCCAGAGATAGGTCGGCGTGATCGCCTCGACGGTCTCGAGGCTGGTCACGCCAAGATCGGCGATCGTCCCGACATTGCCGGTGACGACGTTGTCCACCTTCAGCGACTGGACCTGGTCACCCGTCAGCGGCGGACCGAAGAACGGGTTGAGCCGCGACAGGGCGCCGATGATGTAGCCCATGGGCGCTGCGATCGGGCCCGGGATCGGCAGCAGCATGCGCGGCCGGTCGATCTCGCGCGTGAGGTACTGCAGCAGCTCCTTCATCGTGTAGGTCCGCGGGCCGCCAAGCTCGTAGGTCTTGCCGGCGGCTTCCGGTTTCGAGAGCGCCGCAGCGACGGCCTGAGCAACATCGGCGACATAGATCGGCTGGAAGCGCGTCTTCGCACCGATCAGCGGCAGGAACGGGCTGATGCGGGCGATCTCGGCAAAGCGCGTGAAGAAGCCGTCCTCGGGTCCGAACAGAATGGAGGGGCGCAGGATCGCAGCGGTCGGGATCGCCCTGCGGACAGCCTCCTCGGCCTCGCCCTTGGTGCGTGAATAGTTTGATTTCGAGCTCCTGTCGGCGCCGATTGAGGAGACCTGCACGAAATTGCTGATGCCTGCTTCGGCTGCGACCTGCGCGATATTGGCGCTGCCCAGACCCTGCGTGGCCTGGAAGGACTGCGATCCACGCTCGGTCAGGATCCCCACCAGGTTCACCACAGCTTCTGCATGCTCCAGCGCCCGCTGGATCGAGGCCCGGTTGCGGACATTGGCCTGGATCAGCTGCACCTGGCCGACATCGCCCGCCAGCTTGACGTCACCGGCCAGATGCGGCCGGCGGCAGGCGACGCGAACGCGCCAGCCCTGCCGGCACAGCGCACGCACGACATGGCGTCCGAGAAAGCCTGAACCACCGAAAACGGTAACGATCCTGCCGGTCATTTCGATTCCCTGGCCGTTGGCTCTGGCCTGTGATTTCCGTGGCTTCGGGAGCAGGGCCCCCGGACCTCGGGTAAGGCTCGGGCATAGACCAGAATCGGGCCATGAAGTCCATGAGGCGGCTTGTTGCGGGGCGGCCCCCGCCATGCGCGGCCAGCAAATCGTTCATTTGGCGCTCATCAGATTCCGGCCATTGTCCGCGACCATGACAGGCAAAGGTCGGATCATGTGGCGAGGGACGGCGCTGGCGGGCTTGGCCTGCCTCGCAGCCGCCGCCTCAGCCTGCGCGGGGCGGGCCCCCATTGCCTACGCCGGCGCCGCCTCCGCCCATCCGCAGATTGCGCCACGTCCGCCGGCCGCGCCAGCGCCCCTGGATCTCACCACAATTCCGTTCGAGCCGGCGACGGCGCCGGTCGTGATCAGCGACCAGTCCTATTCGGAATGCGTCCCCTATGCCCGCAACATTTCAGGCATCGCGATATGGGGTGATGCGGTGACATGGTGGGCGCAGGCGGCGAGCCGCTATGTCCGCTCGGGCCGCCCGGCGCCGGGCTCCGTGCTTGTGCTGCGCGGCTATAATGACCTGACGCGCGGGCATGTCTCGTTCGTGCGCGACGTGGTCTCGCCGCGCCTGCTGCGTATCGATCATGCGAACTGGCTGAAAGGCGGCGAGATAAGCCTCAACGTGCCGGTCATCGACGTCTCGCCAGACAATGACTGGAGCCAGGTACGCGTCTGGCACATTCCGGGCGGCTACTGGGGCGGGCGCGCCTACCAGCCCGAAGGCTTCATCCATCCCTACCGGCTCGATGGCGCAAGCAGCGTCAACGTCAGCGGATAACGCGCTCCCACATGTCGGAACGGCGCGCGCGCCATTCGCCGGCCGTCTGGCCCCAGAGATTGGTCGGTTCGTTCTCGAAAGGCGGCGGCATCTTGCCCGGTCCGCGATTCACCGAACCCAGCCGCATCGCCAGCTTCTGCGAGTTGATGTTCTCGGGATGGATGGCGTGGATGATGTCCTGCCAGCCAAGGACATCGACGGCGAAGTCCATCGCGGCGATCGCGCCTTCAAGGGCGTAACCCTTCCCCCACACGTCGCGGATCACGCCCCAGCCCACCTCGAGGCCGGGCCAGCCATGCGGCGACCACGGGCCAATGCGACCCACCCACCGGCCAGTGTCCTTCTCGAAGACGGAGAACATGGCGAAGCCCACGGCCTGCCACGAACCGATCATCGTGCAGATGCCGCGCCAGACGGCGGCGGGCGGCTGTGCCTTGCCGATGAAGCGGGCCGCTTCCTCGTCCGCCATGTAGGCGCACCAGGGTTCGAACTCAGCGAGGCTGGGCGTCCTCAGAACCAGACGCGGCGTCTCGATCACGGTGTCGAGGCGATGTTCGAAGTTGCTGGGTGCGAAATTGCTTGTTGTGACGTTGCTGGGTGTGAATGCGATGGGCTTGATCGACATGCCAGTGCGCCTCGTGACGGACGCACCTTGTATCCAGATTCGCCGTCCTGAACGACTGGCCGCCGGCTTCCTTCTGGAAGTCGCGCATCAACCGCCACCCCGATGCTGCGCCGTCCTCGACCCACGCCTTCTTCAGCTGAACCGGGTAAGCACAGGCCGTCCCGGTCATGGCGCGCTGTGCATCGGCTGCGCTTTCATGGATCATGGCTTCGTTCGCATCGATCACCTTCACCGCTCCGCCGGGAGCAGCGGCCGTGGCCTCGGCGACCTTGCAGGCGGCGAACACGGCGTTGATCTGCATGCAGCCGACCGGAGGCGGCGGCTCATCGGAAAAGGCGCTGGTGCGAGGCGACCCGCCAGCCTGTTCCCCAGCGACAGGCGACGCATTCAAGGATCAAACCGCCGCTGACACAACATTCATCCGCGCGCCAGGATGCCGCGGACCGATTGTTCAAGCGCCGCCTGCCACGGCGTCCAGGCAAGGCGCAGCTGGCGCGTGGCGATGTCGGATGACAGGCAGGCATTGGCGGGGCGTCTCGCGGAAGCGCCGAACGCCCCGGTCGAGACCGGCGAGATGTTCGTGAACGGTCCACCCTGGCGACGCGATTCGTCCATGATCGCCCGCGCCATGCTGGCCCGGTCGATGCGGCCGGGCGCTGCAAAATGCAGGAGGCCGCACAGACTGGCAGGCGCTGCATGCTTGCCCCGCGCGATGGCGAGCAGGCCTGTTGCGATATCGGGCGCGTAGGTTGGCGGACCAGACTGGTCATCGACGACGCGAAGGTCCGGGCGCGTGCGCGCGAGGCTGATCATCCGGGACACGAAATTCTCGCCAAACTCCGAGAACACCCAGCACACCCGCACGGTCAGGGCTGCGGGATTGTCCTCAAGCACTGCGATCTCGCCTGCGTGTTTCGAGAGGCCGTAGACGGACAGGGGATTGGGCGTGTCGATCTCGTTGTAGGCGCCGTCCTTGGTTCCATTGAAGACGCAATCGGTGGACATGTGCACGAAGCCGATATCGCGTGCAGCGCAGATCCGGGCGAGCGCGCGGGGCCCTTCGGCGTTGATCGCAAAGGCGACGTCCCGCTCGGTCTCGGCCCGGTCGAGATTGTTGTAGGCGCCCGCATTGATCACGATGTGCGGAGCAACCGCGTCGATGAAGCGGGCGAGGCTGTCGGGATCGCGCAGGTCCGCGTCGGCAGAGGAGGCCTGGATCAGGGTGAGGTCAGGTTCGTTCGCAGCGCAGGATGCGAGGGCCTGGGCGACCTGCCCATTCCTGCCGATTGTCGCGACGCGCAAGCTCATGGGCGTCGTGTCGCATGCCGTGCGCCAACAGCAAAGCGCCATCGACGGCGCTTCAGGAAAGCCCTAGTTACCGGTCAACGGGAAAAATCCGGGAGACCCTCATGAAGCGTCGCGTCATCGCCCTTGCGGCTGTCCTGGCCCTGGCTGGCGGCGCTGTGTACGGCGTTACGGCCTTCGCACAGCCTGCAGGGGCGCCGCCGGGAACGGCGCAGGAGATGAAGGCGACGCGGTCTGCCTGGTTCAAGCACCAGCCCTGGCAGACAAACCTTCCGGAAGTGAAGAAGACCGGCAGCGGCCTCGAATACGTCGTCATCGCCAGCGGCCCGGCGACCGGCGTCTCGCCCAAGGTCAACCAGGCAGCGCAGATCTGGTATGAAGGCCGCCTCAATTCCGGCGGCCGCGCTTTCGACTCGTCCTTCCAGCGCGGCGCGCCGGACGTCTATCCTGTCGCCGAGCTCGTGCCGGGTTTCTCCGAGGCCCTGATGGCGATGAAACCGGGCGACCGCTGGCTGGTCTACATCCCCGCAACGCTTGGCTATGGCGACCGGGGCTATCCGGGGCTGATCGGTCCGGGCGAGAATCTGCTGTTCGAGATCATGCTCGTCAGCGCAGCGGGGTAAGGTCATCATGCGAATTCTTCTTCTTGCCGGATCTGTGTTCGCTCTCGCAGCCTGTGGTCAGGCGGTGACGCCCGCCGCGCCCTCGCCTGAAACGCCGACGGCCGAGACACCCGCCACACCCGCGCCAGCAGCCGGGGTGAAGACGGCCGATGCCGCCGCCTGGGCGAAATATGCCCCATGGAAGAGCGATCTTCCGGAAGTCGTGAAGACGGGGTCCGGTCTTGAATGCGTCGTGCTCGCCTCCGGCCCGGAAACCGGTGTGGCGCCAAAGGCCTCCGAGCAGGCAGAAGTTTTCTACGAGGGACGCCTCAATGCCGGAGGCCCGGCCTTCGACAGCGCCTTCGACAGCGCCTTCGAGCGCAATGAAAGCGCAACCTTCCCCGTCAGCGCAGTCGTCGACGGCTTCAGCGAAGCGCTCCAGCGCATGAAGCCCGGCGACCGCCAGATCTGCTATCTGCCCTACCAGCTCGCCTACGGCGCAGCCGGAAGGGGGCCGATCCCGCCTGCGGCCGATCTGCTGTTCGAGATCGAACTGGTGAGCGTCAGATAGCTGGCGAGCAGGATAAAAACGCCTCCCGCGAGGGAGGCGTTTTGCATATGCAATGTGTGCTGGCCTACGCCAGCGACGGCTCCAGCTTCATGCATGCGTCCAGAAGGCCGCGGACGGCGCTGACCGATTTCTCGAACATCGCCTTCTCCTCGCCATTGAGGTCGAACTCGACGATGCGCTCGACGCCGCCGGCGCCGATCACGCAGGGGACGCCGACATAAAGGTCGGAGACGCCGTACTGGCCGGTGAGGTTGGCGGCGACGGGAAGTACGCGCTTCTTGTCCTTGAGGAAGGATTTCGCCATCGCGACGGCCGATTCAGCCGGCGCGTAGAAAGCCGATCCGGTTTCGAGCAGGGCGACGATCTCGCCGCCGCCACCGCGCGTGCGCTTGACCATCGCATCGAGTTCTTCCTGCGTGAAGAAGCCCTGGCTGACGCACTCCGGCAGCGGCACGCCGCCGATCGAGGAGTGGCGCACCATCGGCACCATGTCGTCGCCATGACCGCCCAGCGTCCAGGCTTTCACGTCCTCGATCGAGATGCCGGTCTTTTCCGACAGGAAGTAGGCGAAGCGGGCGCTGTCGAGCACGCCGGCCATGCCGACAACGTGCGAGGTCGGGAGGCCGGAGAATTTCTGCAGCGCCCATACCATGGCGTCGAGCGGGTTGGTGATGCAGATCACGAAGGCGTTCGGGCAGTGCTGCCTGATCGCGGCGCCGACGGATTTCATCACGCCGAGATTGATGCCGATGAGATCGTCGCGGCTCATGCCCGGCTTGCGGGGCACGCCAGCGGTCACGATCACCACGTCCGCGCCGGCGATCACCGAATACTCTTCCAGAGATCCGCCCGAAAGCCTGCCGTCCTTGCCATAGACCGCGGCAGCCTCGGCGATATCCAGCCCCTTGCCCTTCGCAATGCCGCCCTTCATGTCGACCAGCACGATGTCGCCAAGCTCTTCACGCGAGCAGACGTGGGCCAGCGTGCCGCCGATCATGCCGGCGCCGATAAGGGCGATCTTCTTGCGGGCCATGGATACGTCTCCTGATGCGGTTGCGGCGGGCGCAGGTTGCGGAACGGGCTCGGGGCCACGCCCCGGAATTCGACGCCGGGACGGTTAGCGCAACGGGAGCAGGGGGGCAATGCCGCTCTGGCGCGCGCTGGCGCCGCGCGCGCAGGTCAGTCCCAGACTTCGTAGAGCCCGATTCCGAACACGCAGACATCGGCGGCGCATTGCAACATCTCGAGTTCGACGATGAGCCGGTCGCCCGCCTCATGGGGCGAGATGATCAGCATCGGCATGGCGTCGTCAGCATAGTCTGACTGGATTTCCGCGTCATCGCCGCCATAGGCAGTCAGGTCGATGTCGCGGCAATCATCGTCGCAGGCCGCATAGACATGGTATTGCTTCGCCGGGTCGATGTCGTACGCGACCTGGTAGACATCGAATGCCGGGATTTCCTTAAGCTGGATACAGCATACCGGCCGCTACGAGCGCCAGCGTGATCGCGAATTTCATCTCTCGCCCCGAACTTCACGTTAACCCGACCCGACGCGGCGACCCATGCTGTGTCAATCGGCTGGCGCCAGTCAAACTGTCATTTGACCGCTTGCGGCGCCTGTTCCCGCTCCGCCGCGAGATAATCGGCCGAGGCCATCTCGTGCAGGCGGCTGGCCGTGCGCTGGAATTCGAACGCGCCATCGCCGGAGACATAGAGATCGTCGGGCGGCGCACCGGCTGACATCAGCAGCTTGGTTCTGGATTCGTAGAGCGCGTCGATCAGCGTCACGAAGCGCGCAGCCCAGGTGCGCTCGTCCTTGCCCATGCGCGGCACGCGATCGACCAGAACGGTCGGATAGTGTCGCGCAAGCGTGAGGTAGTCGGCCGCGCCCAGCGGCTGCTTGCAGAGCTCATCGAAGCTGAAGCGCGCGACGCCCATTGCCTGGTGCGGCACATGCAGCTGCCGGCCGGCCACATCGAGGGTTTCGGGAGAGGCTGGCGCCTCCGCCGTGAGCCGCGCGAACGCTGCGTCCATCGCGGCGTCAGCTTCCCTGCCAAGCGGCGTATAGTAGACCGGCGCCGCCGTCAGGCGCTCGAGGCGATAGTCGCGCGCAGCCGTCAGCTCCAGCACATCCACTTCCTGCTCCAGCCGGCGGATGAAGGGCAGGAAGAGTTCGCGGTTGATACCGTTGGTGTAGAGGTCCGCCGGCCTGCGGTTCGAGGTCGCGACGACGGTGACCCCACGCGCGAACAGATGTTCGAACAGGCGGCTGAGGATCATCGCGTCCGCAATCTGGGTGACATGGAATTCGTCGAAGCACAGCACGCGAGCCGTGTCCGCAATGCGTTTTGCGGCAGGCGCGATCGGATCGCCCGCGCCTGTCCTGCGCCATTCGAAGATGAAGGCGTGGGTCTCCAGCATGAAGTCGTGGAAATGGACGCGGCGCTTGTCCCTTACGGCAAGCGCCTCGAAGAACATGTCCATCAGCATCGACTTGCCACGACCCACGGCGCCCCAGATGTAGAGCCCGCGCGGGGCCTTCGCCGGGCTGAACCATCCCCGTGAGGACGTCAGCGCCTGCGCCAGGGCGTCGAGCCGCGCGGCGGCCTCCGCCTGGGCGGGATCCGGCGCCAGCCGCCCGGCGGCGAGGCGTTCCTGATAGAGCTGCTTCACGCGCGTCATTGAGGTTCGCGCATAGCGGGGAAAGGGCGGCGAAGGAAAGCGGTTTCGCGTCGCGGCCGCGGCGCTGCCGTTTTGACGCCGTCTTTGCATCGGCGATCACCGCGCTGACCGCCGTCGCGTCCTCCCGAGCCTGCGCGCGGCCAGGAGTTCTCCCGCGCGAGCGTGATCCTCCACCCAAAGGATTTTCATCTTCGGTTCCCCAAACCCGGCCGGCCCAGGATGACCAGACCGGAGTATTGCAGCGCGAACTCCACGCATACGTTTCGTCATCGCGAAATGTATGGACATGACCTTCGCCCCGCGAACTGTTACGAATGGTTAACGGCAAGGACAGATTCTCTAGCGACAAACGTCGGTGAATAAATTGACCAACCCGGAAACGTCTGCCGCCGACACTGGCCTTGCGGCCTTCATCGACCCGGAAACCCGCGATGGCCACATTGTCGATATCCTGATCGAGGAAAGATGCCCCACCTGGGTCAAACACTGGTCGTGGCCGGTCGTTCGCCCCGTGCTCCATCAGATGCTGGGCTATCGCAAGGCGCTGCGCTGGGCTGATGATATCAGGCAGCTGAATTCCGGCGCGTCCTGCTTTGCCTATCTCGACCGGGCGCTTGGCCTGAAGGTCACCAGCGGCGGCCTCGAAAAGGTTCCCCGAACGGGCCGGGCGATGATCGTCGCCAACCACCCGACCGGGCTTGCCGACGGGTCAATCGCCCTGGCCGCCCTGTCAGACATCCGGTCCGACATCGAGATCATGGCGAATGCCGACGCCTGCCGCATCAATCCACGCTTTGCCGAGGTGATCATCCCGGTCGAATGGGTGCAGGACAAACGCTCGATGCAGAAGACGCGCGAGACGCTGCGGCGCACCAGCGCAACATTCGCGAACGAGCGCGTGCTGATGATCTTTCCATCGGGCGCGCTGGCGCAGCTGCGCGAGGGCAGGCTGACCGACGAGCCCTGGCACCAGACCGCTGTCAGCCTTGCCCGAAAGAGCAGGACGCCGGTGACGCCGCTGCACATCGCAAGCCGGAATTCGAAACTTTACTACGCGTTCTGCGGGCTGAACCGGGAGCTGCGCGACATCACGCTGTTCCACGAGCTGCTCAACAAGAAGGGCGCCCGCGCCCACCTGACATTCGGGCCGCAGATCCCGTGGGAGCATCTCGCCGGCGACCCGCAGGCGGTGACGGACAAGCTGCGCGACTATGTCGACAACCAGCTGCCGCGCGATCCCGAGCGCCCGTTCGAGCGGCTCAAGACGGCCTGACCTGCACTTTCCTGCGCGGGTCCCTTCCCGCGGCCGCCGCCTCTGCCTAGTCTGGGCAGGGTTGTGTCGCTGGACGCTCGGACATCATGAAGAACTTCCTTCGCGTCTACGGCGCGCCGATCGCCATTGTCGTGCTGGGCCTTGTCGTGGCCTTCATGTTCATGTCGCCCGCGCCGCCAAAGCGCATCGTCATCGCCGGCGGCGGGGCCGGCGGCGCATACGCGGCGACGGCGGATGCCTATGCGAAAACGCTGGGCGGCTTCGACGTCGAGGTGGAGGTGCTGGAGACCGCCGGTTCGGTCGACAACCTCGCGCGCGTGAAATCGGGTCAGGCGGATGTCGGCATCGTGCAGACCGGACTGGCCAGCGATCTGGGGCAGGATGGCGTCCGCTCGCTGGGTGCAGCCTTCTACGAGCCGCTGTGGGTCTTCCATCGCAGAGACATCCGCATCGAAGGCCTTCATGATGTCGAAGGGCGGCGCGTCGCGATCGGGCCGGAAGGCTCGGGCGTGCGCGTACTTGCGAGCCTGCTGCTCGCCGAAGCGGGGGTCACGCCGGAAAGCTACACCGCCATCCCACTGGCAGGGCAGGCCGCCGCCGCTGCGCTGCAGGCGGGCGAGATCGACATTGCGCTGCTTGTGTCGGGCCCGACCGCGCCCTGGCTCACGGGGCTGGCCGGTGATCCAGACATAAGCCTGCTCTCGATGCGGGAGGCGCATGCGCTCGCACGCCGGCATCCCTATCTCGACGAGGTGATGCTCTATCGCGGCGTTCTCGATCTCAAGGCGATCCTGCCGCGCGAGGACGTGATGCTGATCGCGCCCGCCGCCCAGATCGTCGTGCGCGAGGATCTGCATCCCGCCATCCAGTCGCTGCTGATCGAGGCGGCGCTGGCCGCCCATGGCGGCGGCTCGCTATTGTCCGACCCCGGACATTTCCCTGCGCCGCAACTGTCGGATATCGCAATCTCCGACGAGGCGAAGCGTTACTACGACAGCGGTCCCAGCTTCCTGCGCCGCGTCTTCCCCTACAGTGTCGCGAATTTCTTCGAGCGCGCCTGGGTGCTGGCGATCCCGCTGGTAACGCTGATGATCCCGCTGATCCGCGCCGCGCCGCCGCTCTATCGCTGGCGTATCCGGCGCAGGATCTATGTCTGGTACAACGACCTTCGCGATCTCGAATCAGCCGGCCGAGCCGCAACAAGCGCAGAGGATCGCATGGAGGTGCGCGCCAGGCTCGCTGACCTGCAGGAGGAGACCGGCAAGGTCGAGGTGCCCGTCAGCTACACCGACGATCTGTATCGCCTGCGCGCGCATATCCGCTTCGTCGCCGAACTGGTCGACAAGGTTTCGGCGCAGGAAAGGCATGCCCGGATCTAGCCCCGATCTGGCCCGAATCTGTAAGGCCTCCTGATGCGGCGGAGCTTCTTCCTCGATGCAGGCTCCGGCGTCTGCCTGTGGGCGCAGGACGCGGATGCGAAAGCGCGCTTGGGCTATCCGGTTGGGTGACGCAAGCTCGACATTCCCCAAGGCCTTCGCGCGCAAGACCTCCGCCCCCAAGACCTCCGCGCCGAAACCGAGCAACTGGCCACCGACCGTGACGATACCTTCGCGTGTGATGACCCCGGCAGCGGCGACATCCTCGCGCCAACCCGCACCATGTCCGGTTACGAGGAGAACCCACACTTCGCCACGCGGGTGAGGGTCCTGCTGCCCGCCCTGCAGGCCGCGCGTCCGGGCTTTGCGATCGGGAGCGATTGGGAAGCATAGGCGTCTACAACCAGCCCGCATCCTTCACGACTTTCAGATTCGCCCGGCTGACGGGCGCCTCGGCGCCGGACCTCAGCTTCAGTCTCACCTTGCCATCGCCCTTCGTGACATCGGCAAGTCCCTGCCGCGCCACCCACCATGACCTGTGCGTCTGGAGGCCTTCGAGGGCCGCCAGCTCCCGGATCGCATCCGCAAGACGCATCAGGATCAATGTCTCGCCCGCGCTGGTGTGGACGCGCAGGTAATGGTCCTCCGCCGAGACAGCGTGGATTTCGGCCGCCCGGAACTTCGCAGGTAGCCGGTCGGCGAAGACAGCCGGGATGACCGAGGGTGTCGTGGGCGCCGCCGGGTTGCCGGACGGCGTGGCCGCTGGGGGTGATTTCTCGCCCAGCCGGTCAAGCGCCCATCCCCCCGTCGTCAGCAGGCCCGAAATCACCAGCACGTAGCCGAACCGCACCCACCACCCGCCGGGCGCCGCCAGTGTTCCAACCGACACGTATTCGATGGCCACGAGACCGATCGTGATCGGTATGGATATAACGCACGACACCGCCGCGATCTGGAGGGCGGGGTGCGAGCCTGCCATCCAGCGATCGAACACCAGCGGGTTGATCAGCATGGCCGCCGCCGACCCCAGCGCAATCAGGGCGGACCAGTAGACGATCCGTTCCGGGAAGGGGATCTCGCCCGACTGATAGACGCCCAGCCAGGCAAAGATGACCCCCAGCCCAACGGAGATCGCGCCGCCCCGCAGGACGGTGACCGCCCACGCCGGTATTCGGCCGGCGCGCGCGCGTGTCGAAGGGTTGCCGGGCTCGGTCATTGGCGGTTCGCAGCTGCATTTCGCGCTTCGTGAACGGTGTAACCCGGCATTTCACGAAGCAAAACATCCGATTCGCGCAATTGGGGTCGTCGGCCGACCCACTTTGTCGGAAGTTGCGCAGGCCGGGACGACGCCCGGATGAAAACGCCGATCCGAAACCCCGAACCAACGGAGTTCCTCCCATGTCCACGACCCGCCTCCCGATCCTCTCCTCACTGCTGGCGGCTGCCGCCATCCTTCCGTCCGCCCTGCTGGCTGTGATGCTGGTCTATCCACAGGCAGCCGCCGCCGAGCCCGCCAAGGCCCAGCTCACCGTCACGATCACGAACATAAAAGAGCAAAAGGGCGCCCTCTCGCTCGGCATCTATGACGCGGCCGGGTACGACACCGAAAAGGCCGTCAACGGCGGCTCGATCCCCGTCACCGGCGGGACGGTGACGGCCACATTCGACCTCCCGCCTGGCCAGTACGGCATCAAGATGTTCCACGACGTCAATGGCGACGGGAAGATGAGCACGAACCCCTTCGGCATGCCGACCGAGCCCTTCGCCTTCTCGAACAATGCCCCTGCCCAGTTCGGCCCGGCCAGGTGGGACGCCGCGAAGTTCGCCGTGGCGGCCCCGGTGACCGCCCACACGATCAGGCTCAACTGATCCGGCCCGAAGGAGCGCAACCATGACCCTCTCCCGCCGTCTCTTCCTCCATGCCGGCCTGATGACCGGCGCGACCCTCGCCGCAAGCCCTTCGGCCTTTGCCAATGACGAGATGCCGCCATGGCACGTCGGCTACGCCACCGCCCCGGCACAAGGCTTCGGTCCCGCGCCGATGCGCCTCGTCTCCGGCAAGGCGCCTGCGGGCCTTGCCGGCACGCTCTACCGGAACGGCCCCGCGCACTTCCAGCATGGCAACGCCTACGCGACGCACTGGTTCGATGGCGACGGCATGGTCCAGCGCATCAGCATCGCCGACGGCAAGGCGGTCCACACCGGCCGCTATGTCGACACGCCCAAGCGCCGGCTTGAGATGGCCGCGGGCAAATTCCTCGCACCCGGTTTCGGCACGGTGGGCGATCCCAGCTTTCCGGTCTCATCGTCCAACGACGTGAACCCCGGCAACATCTCGGTGATGATGTCGGCCGGCGAATTGCTGGCGCTGTGGGAGGCAGGCACGCCGTACCGCATGGATCCGGTGACACTCGAAACAAAAGGCCTCAAGGAATTCAGCAGCGACCTGAAGGGCATGCCCTTCCTGGCGCACCCCAAGCGCGATCCCGACGGCCGCATCTGGAACCTCGCCCTCAACGGCCGCACGGCTGGAATCTACAACATCAACCCTGACGGCTCGGTCGCCAGCTTCGGCATGATCGATATCGGCGTCGCATCCTACATCCACGACTGGGCGATGACCGACCGCAAGCTGATCATTCTCCTCCAGCCCTGGATCCAGACGCGAACGAGGCCCCCCTTCATCGATGGCTTCGTGTGGAAGCCGGAACAGGGCATGAAGTATCTCATCGTCGACAAGGACGACCTTACCAAAACCCGCTGGGCCCAGGGCCCCGCGCGCGCCTTCTATCACACCGGCGCTGCCTGGGAGGAAAGCGACGGCACGATCCGCCTCGACGCCGCCTTCTATCCCGAACCCGTGCTCGGCTCGGGCGGTGGCGCGCAGGAGATACGCGGAAAGCTGTCGGGCTATGACAGGCCATCGAAACTGACGATGGCGGTGATCCCGAAAAAGGGCGACGTGAAGCTGAGTGAGACGGACATCGCCGGCGATTTCCCGCAGGTCGATCCGCGCCGCCACGGCCTCTCGCGAAAACTCACCGCCATGGTCACCGGCTCGGTCAAGGACCAGCCCGGCGGCAGCGCCCTTGCCCTGCAGGACTGGTCCAGCGGCAAGCGCCAAGTCTACGATTTCGGATCGCACTACATCGTCGAAGAGCACCTCTTCATCCCCAAGCCCGGCGGCTTATCGGAGAAGGATTCCTGGCTCATCGGCCCCGCCATCAACACGCGCGCCGGCCGCACCGAAGTCTGGGCCTTCGAGGCAGCCAGCATCGCGGACGGACCGGTCGCCGTCTGGCAGGCGGACTATGCCTGGCCGCTTGGCTTTCACGGAACATGGGCCTGAGAACACGGCTGCTTGCAGGACGATAGCTGCCTCAGTGCAGTTATTCCCGGGTGAGGCTGCGCTTGCCCGCGTATGACCCTGCTGCTGCCCGCCTCGTGCACGTCCGACTTTCGGTAACAAGAATTTAGACGCGCGTTGCAGCAAACCCCGCTAAAGCCGGTCTGATAACAAGAATCGCCCGGCGATCTTCTCCATGACCGTCTACCGGAACGTCGCGTCTCTCATCCTCGCTGTGATGCTGCTTCAGGCCGCTTCCGGCGTGCTGAGCGTCACCACGCCACTGGCGCTCGACTATATGGGCGCATCCGCGCTTGGCGTCGGCCTGGTAGCTGCATCCTTCTCGGCAGGCTTCATGGCCGGCGCATGGTTCGCGCCCGATATGGTGCGCCAGGTGGGACACATCCGCGCCTATTCGGCGGCCGCCGCCATCTATGCCGTCGGCATCCTGGCCATGAGCCTGACCTTCGATGCCGTGGCCTGGGCGCTGTTCCGCCTCGCACAGGGCGCAGCCTCCGCGGTGATGTTCACCGCTGCCGAAAGCTGGATCGCGGATTCAACGCCCCGCTCCAGACGCGGCGGCGTGATGGGCCTCTACCAGCTGATGCTCAAGCTCGCGATCTGTGGCGGGCCGCTGCTGATCCTCGACCACGCGCCCGATGACATTCGCCCGTTCATCTGGGCGGGCCTGCTGATGATCCTCGCCGTCATTCCGCTCTGCGCCACCCAGCGCGCCCAGCCCGTCCTGCCCGACCGCGAAGCGCTCAGCCTCAACAGCATCCTGCGCATCCCGCCGGCAGCCCTGGCCGGCGCTCTGGTTGCGGGTCTGTGCAACACCGGCGTCACCGCGCAATTGCCGCTCTATGCGCAGGAGCTGCAGCCTGGCCAGGGGTCTTCGTCCGCTGCCACGCTCTACATCGCCGCAATGCTCGGCGGCGTCGTCACCCAGTGGCCGGCCGGGCTGATCTCGGACAGGATCGACCGGCGGCTGGTGGTCGCCTTCCTCGCCTTCCTGGCGCTCCTCGCCTGCATCGCGCTCTATCTCACGGCAGGACGGGTGTCCTTCTCGATCACCGTCCTGCTTGCAGCGCTCTGGGGTGGAGGCGCGCTGTCCTTCTATTCGATCTCCGCCAGCCATGCGACCGACCGCACGGATGCCGGCCAGATCGCACAGGTCATGTCCGGCATGCTGTTCATCTGGGCCGGCGGATCGGTGCTCGGCCCGATCCTGACCGGGGCCGTCGCCGACACGCAGGCAGGCCAGCCGGGCGTCTTCCCGGCCGTCGCCCTGGGCTATTTCGGACTGATGGCCGCCAATCTCGGGCGGCTGTTCCTGCGCGATCGGCCCACGGGCTCGCAACGATCACCCTTCCAGCCGCTCCAGGCCACCAGCCTCGTGCAGGGCAAGGTCGTCGAAGAGGCTGAATGTGCCGCGCAAGCTGGCGATGCACTGCCGTCCGCGCCCGCGCCCGCCTCCGAGCCCAAGCCGGTCTGAACCGTCACAAAACAGCACCGATCGCCTACGTTGCCTCGCTGCACACCATGCGCTATCGCCTCACGCCCGAGCAGGGCATGCCAGGCCCGTCTTTCAGGAACAGGTTTCATGAACATCCACGAGCACCAGGCGAAAGAAGTGCTGAAGTCATTCGGCGCTCCGGTCGCCCTCGGCGTCGCCATAACCTCGGTGGATCAGGCGCAAGCGGCGATCGACGCGCTGCCCGGTCCGCTCTGGGTGGTGAAGTCCCAGATCCACGCCGGCGGCCGCGGCAAGGGCAAGTTCGTTGAGCCGGAAGCCGGCGAAAAAGGCGGCGTGCGCCTCGGCTTCTCGAAGCAACAGGCGCTTGAGCATGTGACGGCCATGCTCGGCAGGACGCTGGTGACGGCCCAGACGGGCGCCGGCGGCAAGCAGGTCAACCGCATCTATATCGAAGACGGCGCCGACATCGAGAAGGAACTCTACCTCTCGCTCCTTGTGGACCGCGGCACCGGCAAGATCGCCTTCGTCGTCTCGACCGAAGGCGGCATGGACATCGAAGCCGTCGCCCACGACACGCCCGACCGCATCATGACGCTGCCGATCGAGCCCTCGACCGGCGTCACCGATGCCGACGCCAGCAAGCTCTGCGATGCGCTGAAGCTCGAAGGCGAGGCCCGCACCGACATGGTCGGCCTCTCGCGCATCCTCTACAAGGCCTTCGTCGAGAAGGACATGGCGATGCTGGAGATCAACCCGCTGATCGTCATGAAGAACGGCCACATTCGCGTGCTCGACGCCAAAGTCTCCTTCGACGGCAACGCGCTGTTCCGTCACCCCGACATCCAGGCGCTGCGCGACAAGAGCGAGGAAGACGAGAAGGAAATCGAGGCCTCCGCGTGGGACCTCGCCTACATCGCGCTCGACGGCACGATCGGCTGCATGGTCAACGGCGCCGGTCTCGCCATGGCGACGATGGACATCATCAAGCTCTACGGCGAAGAGCCCGCCAACTTCTGCGACGTCGGCGGCGGCGCCGGCAAGGAGAAGGTCGCGGCCGCCTTCAAGATCATCATGAAGGACCCCAAGGTGAAGGGCATCCTCGTGAACATCTTCGGCGGCATCATGAAGTGCGATGTCATCGCCGAGGGCGTCCTCGCCGCCGTGCGCGAGACCAACCTCTCCGTGCCCCTGGTCGTACGCCTCGAAGGCACGAACGCTGAACTCGGCAAGAAGATCATCAAGGACAGCGGCCTCAACGTCGTCCCCGCCAACGACCTCGACGACGCAGCGCAGAAGATCGTCGCCGCCGTCAAAGGCAAATAAGCCCGGGCGGGCCGCTGGTCCGCCCCTTTTCATTTCTGACAGTCACCACACGACAGTCCCAAGGTTCCGCGATGTCCATCCTGATCGACCGCAACACCAAAGTCCTTACCCAGGGCATGACCGGCAAGACCGGCACGTTCCATACCGAGCAGGGCATTGCCTACGGCACGCAGATGGTCGGCGGCATCACACCCGGCAAAGGTGGAACACAGTGGGAAGGCACGCTGCCCGACGGCACAAAAGTCCAGCGCCCGCTGTTCAACACCGTCGCCGAAGCCAGGGAGAAGACCGGCGCCACCGCCACCGTCATCTACGTGCCGCCGAAATTCTGCGCCGCCGCGATCGAAGAAGCGATCGACGCCGAAATCCCGCTGATCGTGACAATCACCGAGGGCGTGCCCGTGCTCGACATGGTGCGCGTGAAGGACAAGCTCGCAAAATCGAAATCGCGCCTGATCGGTCCCAACTGCCCGGGCCTGCTCACGCCTGGCCAGTGCAAGATCGGTATCATGCCGGGCTCGATCTTCTCCAAAGGCAATATCGGCGTGCTCTCGCGCTCGGGCACGCTCACCTATGAGGCCGTGTTCCAGACCACCGCCGAAGGCCTCGGCCAGACGACCGCCGTCGGCATCGGCGGCGACCCGGTCAAAGGTACCGACTTCATCGACGTGCTCGAGATGTTCCTCGCCGACGACGAGACCAGGGCAATCATCATGATCGGCGAGATCGGCGGATCGGGCGAGGAAGACGCCGCCCAGTTCCTCAAGGACGAGGCAAGGCACGGCCGCAAGAAGCCGATGGTCGGCTTCATCGCCGGCCGCACAGCCCCCAAGGGCCGCACCATGGGCCATGCCGGCGCGATCGTGTCCGGCGGCAAGGGCGATGCGGAATCGAAGATCGCCGCCATGGAATCGGCCGGCATCGTCGTCTCGCCGAGCCCGGCCCGCCTCGGCACGACCATGTCGGACGTGCTGAAGCGCTAGCGCCCTGATGAACGGAAGTGCCTGATCGCCCACCAGGCGCAACCACCTATCGTCACCGTCATCGCTGCACCGATTGCGGTAAGGGAGCCGACCACCGCGACGTCTCGCGGAGCGAACGTCCAAAGGCCGGCAAACACGACGCCTCCCAGCATCAGCGCCGAGCCGCCCAGGCGCAGCACCGACTGACGCAAGGCGGCGAGCGACACCGATCGCGGCGGCGGACCGTCCAGCGTCTTCGGCATCCGATTGCCAATCGCTGCGAGGCAGAGCCCGATCAGGACCATGACGCCGCGCGTCCTCGTCTCGTCGTCGATCCACCCCTGCTTGCTGGCAAGGAGCAGCAGCAACGCGCCGCCAAGCTGCACGACCGCGAGGACAAGGTTGGCGCGGAGGTCCTTTCCAAGGCGCCGGACTTGGGAGTGATCGCTCATTCGGCGGCTCCTTTGCGGAACTGTTCGGTTCCAAGCTTATCCGTACCTGCGCGCTCACTGGCCCCGACGCCGAACAGGCCTGCAAAGCCCAGCAGGGCGTCCTCCAGCACCGAAAGCTTCAGCTGGTAGGTGATCGTTGTCCCGATCTTGAGGCTGTCGATCAGGTCCGCCTCGCGCAGCACCGCGAAATGCGCCGACATGGTTGGCCGCGAGACCGGGAAATGGCTCGCCAGCTCCCCGGCCGTCATCGGCCGCTGGCGCAGCAATTCCAGCACCTTGCGGCGCGTGGGATCAGCCAATGCCTTGAAGATATCGCTCATGGTCGATATTTAGCTAATTATCGAAATATAGTCAAGGGAGGTGTCGCCATCGCCTCCTCGGGGGTGTCCTGACGCAGAAATCGACCAGCGAGGGCGCCGTTGAAGGCGACGACTGCGCGCTGCGACCGGTGCGATTGCGAGCGGTCCCGGGTCTCGGAAACCGATCACTAACCGGTCACCATGCTAAGTGCAGAATACCGCACCCTTTCCGGTTGAGTCGGGGCCGAAAAAGCAGCATCTGAGAGCCACCAATCGCGCCCGGGGCAGGGGTCCCGATGCTGGCGTTACAGGACGAAAAAAATGAACATCGAGGCAAAGGCAGGCGAAGTCCGCAGCATGGACAACGAAGCCATGCTGGATACGGCGTTCCTCTACGGCGCCAACGCCGCCTACATCGAACAACTCTATGCCCAGTACGCCGAGGACCCCGCCTCCGTCCCCGAAAGCTGGCAGCGCTTCTTCCGCGGCGTGGCTGACCCCGCCGCCGACGCCACGCAAGCTGCGCGCGGCCCTACCTGGCAGGAGCCGCTGAAACACCAGAACGGCGACCTCGTCTCCGCCATTGACGGCAATTGGGGCGTGGCGCCCGTCAGGGACACGAAGAAGGCGCCGCAGGTCGGCCCCACCATCGCCCCCGCCGACCTCCACCAGCAGGTGCAGGACTCGATCCGCGCCATCATGATGATCCGCGCCTACCGCATGCGCGGCCACCTCGCTGCCAATCTCGATCCGCTGGGCATGCTCGGCCGCGAAGACCAGCCGGAGCTTGATCCGAAAACCTACGGCTTCGGCCCGAAGGACATGGACCGCCGCATCTACATCGACAACGTGCTGGGCCTCGGCTATGCGACGCCGCGCCAGATGCTCGACATCCTGCGCCGCACCTATTGCGGCACCTTCGCTGTCGAGTTCATGCACATCTCGGATCCGGACGAGAAATCCTGGCTGCAGCAGCGCATCGAAGGCAAGGACAAGGAAATTTCCTTCACGCCCCAGGGCAAGCGCGCAATCCTCAAGAAGCTGGTCGAAGCCGAAGCCTTCGAACGCTTCCTGCACAAGCGCTATCCCGGCACCAAGCGCTTCGGCCTCGATGGCGGTGAAGCCGCCGTCCCCGCGCTTGAGCAGATGATCAAGCGCGGCGGCGCGCTCGGCGTCGACGAGATCATCGTCGGCATGCCCCACCGCGGCCGTCTCAACGTGCTCGCCGCCGTCATGGGCAAGCCCTACCACAAGATCTTCTTCGAGTTTCAGGGCGGCAACACACAAGGCTCCGACGACTACGGCTCAGGCGACGTGAAGTATCACCTCGGCGCCTCGTCGGATCGCGAGTTCGACGGCCACAACGTCCACCTGTCCCTCACGGCGAACCCCAGCCACCTCGAAATCGTCAACCCGGTCGTGCTGGGCAAGGCGCGCGCGAAACAGTTCTTCGACGAGATCGAAGCCGGCGGCACCCGCGCCACCGACCCGAAGGAACGCGACGCGCGCCGCGTGAAAGTCATGCCGCTGCTGCTGCATGGCGATGCGGCCTTTGCAGGCCAGGGCGTCGTCGCCGAATGCTTCGCGCTGTCGGGCCTTGCCGGCTATCGCACGGGCGGGGCGATGCACTTCATCATCAACAACCAGATCGGCTTCACCACGGCGCCATCCTTCTCGCGCTCATCGCCCTATCCCTCGGACATGGCGAAAATGGTCGATGCGCCAGTCTTCCACGTCAACGGCGATGACCCGGAAGCTGTCGTCTACGCCGCCAAGGTCGCCACCGAATACCGCCAGCAGTTCTGCAAGGACGTCGTCATCGACATGTTCTGCTATCGCCGCTTCGGTCACAACGAAGGCGATGACCCGACGATGACCCAGCCGCTGATGTACGCAAAGATCCGCGACCAGTCGTCGACGCGCGAACTCTATTCGCGCCGGCTCGTCGACGAAGGCGTCATCACCGAAGAGGCCCTCAACAACATGATCGCCGAGATGGACGCCCATCTCGACCAGGAGTTCGAGAAAGCCAGGACGTTCAAGCCCGGCGCCGCAGACTGGCTCGACGGCAAATGGGCTGGCCTTGGTCTGCCGAAGGACGAGGAAGCGCGCGGCAAGACCGGTGTGCCGATTGCAAAGCTGAAGGACCTCGGCAAGCGGATCACCACCGTCCCGGACGGCTTCAACATCCACAAGACCGTCGCCCGCACAGTCGATGCGCGTCGCAAGATGGCCGAGACCGGCGAGGGCCTCGACTGGGGCATGGCCGAGCACATGGCCTTCGCCACCCTCGTGGATGAAGGCTTCCCCGTCCGCCTGTCAGGCCAGGACTCATGCCGCGGCACCTTCACCCAGCGCCACTCCCACCTCGTCGACCAGACGACGGAAGAGCGCTACACGCCGCTCAACAACCTCTCGCCCACGCAGGCGCACTACGAGGTCATCGACTCGCTGCTCTCCGAGGAAGCCGTTCTTGGCTACGAGTACGGCTACTCGCTGACGGCGCCGAACACCCTCGTGCTGTGGGAAGCGCAATTCGGCGACTTCGCCAACGGCGCCCAGGTTCTCTTCGACCAGTTCATCTCCTCGGGCGAACGCAAATGGCTGCGCATGTCGGGCCTCGTCTGCCTGCTGCCGCATGGCTATGAGGGGCAGGGGCCCGAGCACTCCTCCGCCCGCCTCGAGCGCTTCCTGCAGATGTGCGCGCAGGACAACATGCAGGTCGTCAACTGCACCACGCCGGCGAACTATTTCCACGCCTTGCGCCGCCAGATGCACCGTGACTTCCGCAAGCCGCTCATCGTGATGACGCCGAAGTCCCTGCTGCGCCACAAGCGCGCCGTCTCCTTCTTCAAGGATATGGGCCCCAGCACGTCCTTCCACCGCATCCTGGTCGACGGCGCCGAGCTTCCCGAATGCCGCGCCGACGTCACGCTGAAGGCCGACAAGGACATTCGTCGCGTCGTGATGTGCTCGGGCAAGGTCTATTTCGATCTCTTCGAAGAGCGCGAGAAGCGCAAGATCGACGATGTGTACCTTCTGCGTGTCGAACAGCTCTACCCGTTCCCGGTCGCTTCCCTGATGAAGGAGCTCGCGCGTTTCCCGCAGGCCGACATGGTCTGGTGCCAGGAAGAACCGCGCAACATGGGCGCATGGACCTTCGTCGACTGGAACATCGAGAAAACGCTCGAAAAGCTGGACGTGAAGCACAAGCGTCCGCGCTATGTCGGCCGCGCCGCCTCCGCCTCCACGGCCGCCGGCACGATGGCCCTCCACAACAAGGAACTCGCAGCGTTCCTCGATGCAGCGTTCGAGAAATAGGACGCGCACGCGTCAGGCCCGCACCTGTCCTCCCCGCCTTGCAGGGAGTGACACCGGGGCGATGCCTGCACGCGAGACGCGCTAGGCCTCCACGTGCGCGGCGCACCAGTGTCCCAGTCGCTCCACCGCCTGCCGCGCCTGGCTCAGCATCGCATAGCGCGCCTGGAAGACATGAAACATGTCAGGCCAGATCTCCAGCGTGACCGGAACGCCCGCTGCGCCAAGCCGCTCCGCCAGCGCTGTTGAATCCGACATGAGGATCTCCGCCTCGCCGGCCTGGATGTAGGCTGGCGGCAGACCGCGCAGGTCACTCTCCAGGATCGGCATCACGCCGCCGCCGCCGAAATACTCCTGCGCCCGGATGTTCAGCGCCCTGGTCGTGAGGAACGGGTCACGCTGCGCTTTGGCAGCGTGGCTCCATCCGCGATTGGCCAGATCGACCCACGGGGACAGCAGGATCATGCCGGCCGGCATTGAGGCGCCAATGTCGCGCAGCCGCAGCACCGTTGCCATGGCGAGCGCAGCGCCTGCGCTGTCGCCAGCGATGATCACATTGTGCGCCTTCATGTCTTCGCCCAGCAAGCCGAGATAGGCGGCAACGCAGTCCTCCACCGCGGCGGGGTGACGATGCTCCGGCGCCAGCCTGTAGTCGGGCAGGATCGCGCCGATCTTCGCATGCCCCGCCACCTGGCTCGCAAGGCCGCGATGCGATTTCGACGAGCCCATGGTGAAGCCGCCGCCATGACACCAGAAAACGACATGGTCCCCGCTCGCACCCTCGGGCAGCAGGCCAAGGCAGGACACGCCGTTGAGCACGATGGCGGATTCAGTTGCGATCTGCGGCGTAGGGTCGTTCCGGGCGAACGCGTCATAGGCGCGGCGCAGCGCCGGGACGTCAGCCGGATCGACGCCCCGCAGCCGCGACGCCACGGCTTCGCGCGCCTGCGCCAGTTCGCCGACCAGGCCAGATACGGAACTCAACAAACCTCTCCACGCACACCGTACAAAACCCAAGCACGGCAGGACCGCAAAGGCCATGCTGCGGTGTGTTGTTAACTGTCATGGGTTGCGCGCTGTGTCGCGCCAGACCGGGCTGTCCTGCCTCGCCGAAGGCGGCAGGAGGCAGCCCGAAGGGTCGCAGGCGGACAGGCCGCCCCTACATCTGCATCGCCCAGCCTTCGACCGCCATCGACGCCTGGCGGACGGCTTCCGTCAGCGTCGGGTGGGCATGGCAGGTGCGGGCAATGTCTTCCGACGATGCGCCAAACTCCATCGCGACGCAGACCTCGGCAACCATCTCACCGGCCCCCACGCCCACCAGATGCGCGCCGAGCACCTGATCCGTCGTGGCGTCAGCGAGGATCTTCACGAAGCCGTCGGTCTCATGGTTGGTCCTGGCGCGCGAGTTTGCCGAGAACGGAAACTTGCCGACCTTGTAGGCGACACCCGCCTCCTTCAGCTCTTCCTCGGTCCTGCCGACCCAGGCGATCTCCGGCTTGGTGTAAACAACGCCCGGAATGATGTCGTAGTTCACATGTCCCGCCTTGCCCGCGATCAGCTCCGCGCAGGCAACACCTTCATCTTCTGCCTTGTGCGCAAGCATCGGACCCGAGGTGACATCGCCGACCACCCAGACGCCCTCGGCCGAGGTGCGATAGTGGTCGTTGGAAATCTGTCCGCGCCGGTCCGGCGTGATGCCCACAGTCTCAAGGCCAAGCCCCTGCGTGTACGGACGGCGTCCGATCGCCAGCAGAACAACGTCCGCATCCAGCGTCTCGGCGTCGCCGCCGGCCGCAGGCTGCATCGACAGTTTCAGCTTCGACTTCAGCTTTTCGACGCCCGTCACCTTCATGCCGAGCCTGAAGACGATGCCCTGCTTGGCGAAGATGCGCTGCGACTGCTTGGCCAACTCGCCATCCGCGCCCGGCAGGATGCGATCGAGATATTCCACCACCGTCACTTCCGCGCCAAGCCTGCGCCAGACCGATCCAAGCTCGAGCCCGATAACGCCCGCGCCGATCACGATCATCCGCTTGGGCACGGTCTTCAGCGTCAGCGCGCCTGTCGAGGATACGACGCGCTCCTCGTCGATCTCCACGCCATGCAGTGGCGTCGGCTCCGAGCCCGTCGCGATCACGATGTTCTTCGTCTCCAGAACCCTGTCGCCGACCACGACGCGGCCGGGGCCATCAATGCGACCGGCGCCGTTGAACACGGTCACCTTGTGCTTCTTCATCAGGTAGGTGATCCCGGCCGTGAGGCCTGAAACCGCGTCCTCTTTCTGCTTCTGCATGTTGTCGAGGTTGAGCTTCAGCCCGGTCACCTCGATGCCCAGCCCCGCGAAATCCTTCGCCGCCGTCTCGTAGAGTTCGGACGCGTGCAGCATCGCCTTGGAGGGAATGCAGCCGACATTGAGGCATGTCCCGCCCAGCGTGTCGCGCTTCTCGATCAGCGCGACCTTCATGCCCAGCTGGCCGCAGCGCGTCGCGCAATTGTAGCCGCCAGGTCCGCCGCCGATGATGACGACGTCAAAAGTCTCGCTCATGGGTCTTGTCCCGCGTCTTTTCGCTTGCTGCGGGAGCTATACGCACCCCGGCTGCATGGTCAACAAAGCGAATATGGGGACGCGCGACCCCGGATTCACCCGTCAGTAGACGCGCCGGCCGAGGACCGGCGACTGCGCGGCCCTGTGGTCCGCCTTGTCCCTGCGTGTGTGCGCCGTAACCCGCGTGATCGAACTCGTGACGATCGCCAGCATCAGGATGCAGGCGCCCGCCACCAGCTGGTTTTCGAGGACATGATCCAGCTCGAATGTCTGCTTCACCGTAAGATTGAAACCCGCCGCCACCAGGCCGCCCGCCATGGCCAGAGCCGCCCCGCCCGGACCATTGAAGAACACGGTGAGCCCGCCCAGCAGGCCGAGCGCCCCGCCCAGCGCAGGCATGACGAAAGCGAGGTCTTTGCTGTGCGCCAGCACATTGCCCCAGAGCAGCCGTTCGACGCTGCCAGGATTCTGGATCGCGGTCTGGTAAAGCAGCCAGCCCGACGTGGCGATCAGCAAAATGGCGAACACACGCCGCATCTCGATACCGGCGCATCACGCGCCGCCCCTGGTCCTGTTCGGGCCAGACACTAGCGCGACTTGCCTAATGCAGGCCTTCCGCCAGTGCATGAATCAGGCAGGCCGCTGAAAGCTTCGCTTAACTAGTGCAGCACGCCCCTGAACGTCGCCGCCCATACCAGCATGGCCACGACCAGCGACGCCCACCCCGCATTCACCGTGGCGCGTGTCGGCCGCGCGTGGGTCGCCGCTTCTGCAGTGGGTGCGCGCCGCGCCGTCCACTCGCGCCAGAAGAAATACAGCCCCTGGCCCATCACCAGCAGCGCCACCAGCCACGCGGCAAGCCTGTGCAGCAGGATCATCGCCAGCGCCGTCGCGATCAGCACAACCGCCTGTCCCGCGATCCAGCCGCGCCGGGCAGCATCGTCGCGGTCCTTCCAACGCGCGTTGGCTTCTTCCTCGGCGGACTTGCCGGACCCCGGCGCCTCGTCCGCCGCATCACCCGCCATCGTCTTCGCCATGCCCTCGATCTGCGAGGTCATGCGGTCGAGCATCATCTCCATGCGGATCTGGCGCACCAGCGCAAAGGCTCCGAGCAGCCAGAACAGGCCCGCAAGCCGGATGATCAAACCGAGAAGTCCCTCGGAGAACGCCCCGGCGTCCATCCGCCCTTACAGGTCGAGCAGCAGACGTTCCGGATCTTCCAGCGCTTCCTTCAGCCGGACGAGGAAAGTCACCGCTTCCTTGCCGTCGACGATGCGGTGATCATAGCTCAGCGCGAGATACATCATCGGCCGCGCCACGATCTTGCCGTCGACAACAACCGGACGCTCCTCGATACGATGCATCCCCAGCACGCCCGACTGCGGCGGGTTGAGGATCGGCGTCGACATCAGCGAGCCATAGACCCCGCCGTTCGAGATCGTGAACGTGCCGCCCTGCAGATCATCCATCGACAGCTTGCCATCGCGCGCCAGCGCGCCAAGACGCCCGATCTCGGTCTCGATGCCTGCAAGCGTCATCGTGTCGGCGTCGCGCACGACGGGAACCACGAGGCCCTTGTCCGTGCCGACCGCGACCGAGACGTTGTAGAAATTCTTGTAGATGATGTCGGTGCCGTCGACCTCCGCGTTGACGCTTGGAATCTCTTTCAGGGCGGCGACGCAGGCCCGCACGAAGAAACCCATGAAGCCCAGCTTCACGCCATGCTTCTTCTCGAACGCGTCCTTGTGGCGCTTGCGCAGCTCCATCACCTGCGACATGTCCACGTCGTTGAACGTCGTCAGCATCGCCGCCGTGTTCTGCGCCTCCTTCAGCCGCCGTGCGATGGTCTGGCGCAGGCGGGTCATCTTTACGCGCTCTTCGCGCGGTCCAAGCTCACGCGGCGTGTGCACGGGCTCCGGCGCGCGCGCAGCTGCCGGCGCCGGGGCAGGGCTCGCGGCGACATAGGCGAGCGCATCGCCCTTGGTCGCGCGTCCGCCCCTGGCCGTGCCAGGAATGTCGGCAGGGTTGACCCCGGCTTCTGCAGCGATCCGGCCAACCGAGGGCGCGATCTTGTCCGTTGCCCTTGCGACCGGCGCTGCCGATGCCGATGGCCTGGGCGTTGCGGCAGGCTTGGCAGCGGGCGCTGCAGCGGGCGCAGCCGAAGCTGTGGCGCCTTCTGTCAGGCGCGCGATGATCTTGCCGATGGAGACCGTCTCGCCTTCCTTGACGAGGTGTTCCGTGATGACGCCGGCGGCGGGGGCCGGCACCTCGATTGCGACCTTGTCAGTCTCGATTTCGGCGATCGGATCGTCCTGTTTCACGGCCTGGCCGGGCTTGACGAGCCAGTTGGCGAGCGTGCCCTCGGTCACGCTCTCGCCCATTGCCGGCACCTTGATGTCCATGACGTCTCCAGGTCGCTGTATTCGCCCGCCGGGCGAGCCTTGAATTTGGGCGTGGTGTAACCCTGTTGCATCCCCTTGGGGAGGGTAAAATGTGAGGTTTCCGAAGCAAGTTTGCCGCCTCCGGACAATTTGGCCGGCCGGGGGCCTGAGGCCGAGCCAGTAACCGTCCAGACCCCGTGCAGGGCCGCCGCGAGGGGCTAGCGTCGCTGCATTTGCGGGCGATAGGGAAGCTGCACGCGGGTCAGATTGGGATTGAAGCGCGACGGGGTCCGGAAATACTTGTGCAGGATGCGCCGGTTCAGCCAGCTGCGATCTGCGTCCGGGTTGGGGCGCTCGGCCGGCGGGACGCCTTCCTCCCAGCGCACGATGTAGTCGCTCTGCTGCACATCCAGCGCGCGTGCATCGACCTTGCCCGAACGCACGGTGCGACAGATCGCATAGATCTTGTCGCGCGATCCCAGTGGCACGCGTTCGCCAGGATCCGGCTTCTTCACCTTGTACCAGACGTCCGTATTCTTGCGGCTGCCGATGAAGACTTCCGTGTCCCTGAAGCCGTTCTCTTCCGAGTAAAGCGAGAAGAACAACTCCGGTGAAAACTGCCAGAAGCCGTGACCGCAGAAATTGTTGGCCGGCGACACGTGCAGGATCTGCCCACCCTCACGGCACAGCGCGATCATGTTCTTCAGCGCCTGCGGAACGTTGAACACATGCTCGGTGGTTCCGATGTCCATCACCGTATCGTACTCGCCAAAACCGTCCGGCAGCGGCTGGTTCATGTCGAACACGATGCTCGCGCCTTCGTAGTCCGACCGGTCGATGGAATCGACTTTTGACGCTCCGAAAGCCGCCTCCAGCAGGCCCTCGCAATAGACCTGCTTCTTCCAGTCGAGCCTGGCGCCGTACCTGGCCTCCAGCACCGCTGGTTTTATGTAGAGGTTCTGGCGCCCGAGCGTGGCTGTGCGCCCGAAATCACCGAACAGCTTTGCGTAGTCCAGACAATGCAGGGCGTGCGCATCGATTCCCATCGTCTTCCTCGTCCTTCCTATGCGCCATGCGCCGGGCGAGCGCATTCCGCAACAGGAAAATCGTGGATTCCCACGGTCGGACCTCGCCGTCTGGTCCGCGTCCACCTCCCCGGCCTTCCGCAACGGAGGACCCCGATCTTCCTGCGAAACAGCAGCGCTCGACCGGCGGGGGAAAATGCAGCCGTGCAATCGCGCGCTTGCAGCCAGGTGCCCGCCTGAAGCCAGGCGTCTGCATGAAGCAGGCACGCATTCCCCTGTGGCTCCGGCGCGACCCGCCGGCCCTGATCGGTATCGCATGGAGTTTCCGGCCGCGGCTGGTCATGGTGAGCGGCAAACGCCGCCCGCCCGCGTCGAAGCGTGCGCCGGGGCTCACCACCGCCGGCCGCCTGCGCGCACTCCCGCGACTGCCGGTCGCCAGCTGGCGTTTGCCCCCGAAGCGCCAGCTCCAGGGGACGCACAAGCTCAGCCATTTTCCCGCCGCGCCAGGAAGGCGAGGCGTTCGAACAGCTGGATGTCCTGCTCGTTCTTGAGCAGCGCGCCGTGCAGGGGAGGGACCAGCTTGTTCGGGTTCTTCTCGCGCAGCGTCTCGACATCGATATCTTCCGACATCAAGAGCTTCAGCCAGTCGAGCAGTTCCGATGTCGATGGCTTCTTCTTCAGCCCCGGCACGTCGCGCATCCGGTAGAAGGTCGCCAGCGCCTCGCTCACCAGCCGCTTCTTGATGCCGGGGAAATGCACCTCGATGATCGATGACATGGTCTGGTCGTCGGGAAACTTGATGTAGTGGAAGAAACACCTGCGCAGGAAAGCGTCCGGCAATTCCTTCTCATTGTTCGAGGTGATGATCACGACAGGACGCACCTTCGCCCTGATCGTCTCGTCGGTCTCGTAGACGTAGAACTCCATCCGGTCGAGTTCCTGCAGCAGGTCGTTCGGAAACTCGATATCCGCCTTGTCGATCTCGTCGATCAGCAGGACAGGACGCACAGGCGCGGTGAACGCCTCCCACAGCTTGCCCTTCTTGATGTAGTTGCGGATATCGCGCGCGCGCTCCTCGCCCAGCTGTCCGTCCCGCAGGCGCGCCACGGCGTCATACTCGTAAAGACCCTGATGCGCCTTGGTGGTCGACTTGATGTGCCATTCGATGATCGGCATGCCCAGCGCGCGTGCAACCTCCAGCGCCAGCATCGTCTTGCCCGTACCCGGCTCGCCCTTCACCAGCAGCGGCCGCTCGAGCGCGATCGCGGCGTTCACCGCCACCCGCAGGTCATCCGTCGCCACATAGCTGTCGGACCCTTCGAAACGCTTCTTCTCGGACATGCGGCAACCTCGGCTGGAACACTCGTTACGGTTAGAGCGGATTTGGCGGGGAAGGGGAAGCGTCCGCTTCGCGTGGCAGCCAGATCGTCGCCTTAACCTTCACAAGCAAAACTTAAGGAACGGCGGCTAGACCGGACCTTCGGCCAAGTCCAGACTCCGGCAGGTTCCGGGGCATGTACCCGGCCGGGAGGAACGTATGCCACTGAAACTGTCGCTCAAGCCGGGTGAGCGCTTCGTTGTGAACGGGGCGGTGATGCAGAACGGCGATCGCCGCGCGGTCTTTCTGCTGCAGAACAAGGCGTCGATCCTGCGCGAGAAGGACATCATCCAGCCTGAGGACGTCACGACGCCGGCGCGGCGGGTCTATTTCCCGATCATGATGATGTACCTCGACCCCGCCGAGGCCAACAGGTTCTTTGATGAGTTCGTGCTGCGGCTCAACGAGTTCATGAGCGTCATTGGTTCGACGGAGGTCCTCAAGGAGTGCGTCTCGCTCTCCCGCGAGATCATGGCGGCCGATTACTACAAGGCGCTGACCAGGTGCCGGAAGCTACTCAATTATGAACAGGGATTGCTAGGCAATGTCGATACAAGCCTACCAGAACACGGCGAAGAAGACTGAAAGTCCTCGTCAGCTGGAGTATCGGGCCTTTGTGGAGGCCACACGCGGCCTGATCGAGGCCGCCAGCCTTCCTTCATACGAAGTGGGCCGGCGGATGGAGGCGCTGACAGTCAACCGGCGCCTGTGGTCGCTTCTGTCGAACGATTGTTGTGCGGATGGGAACCAGTTGCCGCATGCCCTGCGCGCCCAGATCATCTCGCTGGCCCTGTTCGTCGACCGGCACTCGAGCCAGGTGATGCGGGCAGGCGCCTCTTTCGACCCGCTGATCGATATCAACCGCTCGATCATGCAGGGCCTTTCCCCTGCAACCGCGCCTGCCGAGCTTGCGCCGGAACTTTCGCGATAGGATCCTGATCTGGTTAATGCTTTAGCAGTAATTCTGCATTCGCCGCACGCCGGTAAATTAAGACCTCTCCGCTAGTCTCGAAACATGCCGGCGCAAAACGCGCTGGCGGCCGATCAAAATGATCGGTCTTCGAACCAGAACGGAGACGACGTCGATGCTTAGCGTCAACACGAACTATCGCGCCCTGGTGGCGCTGCAATCTCTCAACTCCTCACAAGAAGAAATGGGCGTCGTCCAGAACCGGATCACCACCGGCCTGAAGGTTGCCAGCGCTGCGGATAACGGCGCGGTCTTCGCCATCGCGCAGGGCCAGAGGTCGCGTATGGCCTCGCTGACCTCGATCAAGGATGGACTTGATCGTACCGCCGCGACGATGGATATCGGTATCTCGGCCGGTACGGCGATTGCCGAGATTCTCCTGCAGATGAGAGCCAAGGCCGTCAACGGCCAGTCCAACGACCTTACGACGGAACAGAGAAACGCCCTGCAGGCGGACTATGACACCCTGCGCAACCAGATCAACCAGATTGCCGGATCGGCCCAGTTCAACGGCCTCAACCTGGTTGGATCAGGCGGGGCAAGTGTCAACGCGTTGACCTCCGACGTGAGCACCGCGACGACGGGACGTCAGGTCACCTCGACCCCGATCGCCGGCACGGTTCCGTCCCTTTCGTCCTATGTCGTTGGCGAAGGCAGCGTGGTTGCGGCGGACGGTCCGCGATTCAACCTGAATGGCGTGCAGATCGGCGCAGTGGCCCTCACCGCCACGATGACCGTCCAGCAATATCTCGATGCGGTCACGACGGCGACGGCAGGCCGTGTGGCGGCAACCTATGACCAGTCGAACGGCCAGTTCACCTACCGGGCGCCGGAAGCGGTCGTCACGACCAACGAACTCACGGTCACGACGGCCGGTACCGTCCGGCCCTGGCTCGGAACCGGCAACGCCGCCACCGCCGTCACGGGCGGCACTTCGACCATGTCGATCACGGACTGGGACTGGACGGCGGGCGGTTCAGGCGCCCTCTCGACGGTCTCGACCGCCGCCAGCCTGCTCGCCTCGGCCGCTTCGGCGACGACGACGGTCGGCAACCTCGATACGGCGATCAACACGCTCAACGTGCAGATGGCGACCATGGGCGCTCAGGCCAAGGCCGTCGACGTCCAGAACACCTTCCTGACGAAGCTGCGCGATGTCGTCGAGGAGGGGATTTCGAACCTCGTCGATGCTGACCTTGCGAAGGAAAGCGCCCGTCTTCAGTCGCTGCAGATCAAGCAGCAGCTGGGCACGGAAGCCCTCTCGATCGCCAATCAGGCGCCGCAGTACATCCTGTCGCTGTTCCGCTAAGCCAGGCGCGCGTCCCGGCCGCGAGGCCCGGGTCCGGCTTGAACCTGAAACGAGGAGGGGCGAGGCCATATGGCCTCGCCCCTTTGCGTTTCAGGGGGAATTTCCTGCCTGGCAGCCAGACCGTTTTGTCCCGGCAAATCATGCCGGGAGGTAAAAATGAGTCAGCTGGATATTCATCCCCGGCGCAGGGCGTTAACCTGTTCTTCCCGTGAAATCAGTCACACCGGGCCTGTCTGTTAATCTTAACAGGCTGGCACGCGACTTGAACTCTCCTGCATGTCCGGAACCGCAACGGCCGTGGACACCACTTTGTGCAGGATCATCAGCCATGCTGAGCATCAATACGAACTACGGCGCATCGCTGGCGCTCCAGTCCCTGCAAGCGACCCAGAAAGATCTGGAAGACGTCCAGGGCCGCATCACCACGGGCCTCAAGGTTGCTGACGCCTCGGATAACGGCGCAGTCTTCGCCATTGCCCAGGGCCAGAGGGCAAGGCTGACGTCGCTTA
>Ga0247843_1000377_pt1 | contig 106464 bp, 103 predicted proteins | sample LaCruzMarch2017__FD_192420 | JGI IMG/M metagenome (GOLD analysis project Ga0247843, IMG submission 192420) | Freshwater microbial communities from meromictic Lake La Cruz, Castile-La Mancha, Spain - LaCruzMarch2017_8m | ecosystem: Environmental > Aquatic > Freshwater > Lake | place: Spain...
GCATGGCTCCCTCGGCTGGAAAACCCCGATGGAGCAAGCGCAGGCGCTCCTCGGGATACCCCCGCCGGAGGGCTAAGGAACCGGCCAGATTCTCATAACTGGCGGTCCAAGGTCGGGGTGCGGACCATCGAGGGGCGGACTCTAGCTATTCCTGGAGGAGTTTCAGGGGGTCACGTCAGCGTGACCGTCATGATCCGATCCCTGTTCGCAGACCCCGCTCTGGCCGGTCGGCGGTTGGCGATTCGCGGGGGCCGGGCTAAACCCCCGGCCTGATCCTCCCTGCATCCGCGAAGGCCCCAGCCCATGACCGACATCGCCGACATCGTCGCCCGCCAGATCCTCGACAGCCGCGGCAATCCCACGGTCGAGGTCGATGTGGTTCTGGAAGACGGCAGCTTCGGCCGCGCGGCGGTGCCGTCGGGGGCCTCCACCGGGGCGCACGAGGCGGTCGAGCTGCGCGACGGCGACGCGACCCTGTGGGGCGGCAAGGGCGTCCAGAATGCCGTGGATGCCGTCAACGGCGAGATCTTCGACGCCCTGTCGGGCATGGACGCCGAGGACCAGCGCCGCATCGACGAGGCGCTGATCACTCTCGACGGCACCGAGAACAAGGGACGGCTGGGGGCCAATGCCATTCTGGGCGTGTCGCTGGCGGTCGCCAAGGCCAGCGCCATCTCGGTCGGCCTGCCGCTGTTCCGCTATGTCGGCGGCATCTCGGCGCGCGTGCTGCCGACGCCGATGATGAACATCATCAACGGCGGAGCCCATGCCGACAATCCGATCGACATCCAGGAGTTCATGATCCTGCCGACCGGGGCCGAGAGCTTCTCCGAGGGCCTGCGGATGGGCTCGGAAATCTTCCACGCCCTGAGGAAGCAGCTGAAGGACGCCGGCCACAACACCAATGTCGGCGACGAGGGGGGCTTTGCTCCCAATCTGGCCTCGGCGGAGGAGGCGCTGAGCTTCATCACCAGGGCGGGACAGGCCGCGGGCTATCTGGCGGGCGAGGACTTCCACCTGGGCCTGGACGTCGCCGCCACCGAGTTCTTCAAGAACGGGGCCTACAACATGGCCGGCGAGGGCAAGATCCTGGACGGGGAGGGGATGGTCGCCTACCTGGCCGACCTGTGCGAGCGCTTCCCCATCGTCTCGATCGAGGACGGTTGCGCCGAGGATGATTTCGACGGCTGGAAGCTGTTGACCGACGCCTTGGGCGAGCGCGTCCAGATCGTCGGCGACGACCTGTTCGTGACCAATCCGGCGCGTCTGGCGGCCGGGATCGGCGAGGGCCTGGCCAATTCCATCCTGATCAAGGTCAACCAGATCGGCACCCTGTCGGAAACCCTGGACGCCGTCGATTTGGCCCACCGCGCGGGCTATACCGCCGTGATGAGCCACCGCTCGGGCGAGACGGAAGACTCCACCATCGCCGACCTGGCCGTGGCCACCAACTGCGGGCAGATCAAGACCGGCTCGCTGGCCCGCTCGGACCGCACGGCCAAATACAACCAGCTGCTGCGGATCGAGGAACTGCTGGGCGACCAGGCGTCCTACTATGGCGACGGCATGCTGCTGAAATAGCGTTCCGGTCGGCCAGGTTTGAGGTGTGACCGACGAGGTTCATCACAGCGAGCACAGCGAGGACACGGAGACCACGACGAGGGCGCACGGGTGCAGGGGGTCAGTGAACCCTGCCGCCGATCTCGGTGATGACAGGACAGGTGGCTTTGCCGCCTGTCATTGAAGGCAAGGCAATCCTGACAAAACGGACCAACGACAGCGCCACGGACTCGATCCCGCCGTGTCATCTGTGGCTCGTTGTGCCCGCTGTGATGAAACGCTTTCTCGTCACCTCTCGCTGCATCGCGTGAGGCGGCGACCGCTCTAGTCGATGCGGGTCCAGCCGAGAGGCTTCAGGACCTCCATCGGCCGGAACTGGGCCTTGTAGTCCATCTTGGGCGAGCCCTCGACCCAGTAGCCCAGATAGACGAACGGCAGGCGCACGATCGCGGCCTGCCGGATGTGGTCCAGGATGGCGAAGACCCCCAGCGAGCGCTTGCTCATGGCCGGGTCGAAGAAGCTGTAGACCATCGACAGCCCGTCCGAGAGCAGGTCGCACAGGGTGACCGCGACCAGGTCGCCGGGGCCTTCGTCGGCGCTGGGCAGGCGGTATTCGATCAGGTGGGTCCGGACCGCCGTGTCCTCGACCATGGCGATATAGTCGGGCCAGGTCATGTCGGTCATGCCGCCACCCGGGTGGCGGGTTTCCAGATAGCGTTTCAGCAGGGCGAACTGCTCCTGCGTCGCCTCGGCCTCGACCAGGTCGCGCGACAGGTCGGCATTGCGGCTCAGGATCTTGCGATGCCCGCGCGAGGGCTGGAAGTCCGGCACCGGCAGGCGCACGGAAATACAGGCGTCGCACCCCTCGCAGGCCGGGCGATAGGCGATGTTCTGGCTGCGGCGGAACCCGGCGTGGGTCAGTTCGTCGTTGACGTGGGCCCCGTCCGAGAAGGGCAGGTTGGCGAAGACCTTTCGCTCCGTCATGCCCGGCAGATAGGGGCAGGGCGCGACCGCCGTCATGAAGAAGCGAAGCTGGCGCGTGGGAACATGCTGCGTCACGTCAGGGCGTCCGCATCGGTTGGACGATCATCGAGGGCATGCAAGGCGTCATGCGGTGATTTGGCGTCATTCCGGCCTGCGCCGCAAGGCTGTTCGCGCCGGAACCGAACCGGCGCGCGCTTGTCACAGGCTGGTATCCGTCGGAAGCACGGGGGCCTCGCGCAACAGGACGATGGCGATGCGCCGGTTTCCGGCCAGCGACGGATCGTCCGGGTACAGAGGATCGGATCCCGCCTTGCCCGCCACGGAATAGACCCGGTCGACGTCGACGCCGGCCGACTGCAGGATCTGACGCGACGCATCGGCGCGCGACGCCGACAGCGTCCAGTCGCCGGGGCTTGAGGCGCGGCCCGATCCGATGATGGCCGAGGTGTGACCGGAGATCGAGATGCGATTGGGCAGACGGTTGACGACCCCGGCGATGGCGCGCAGCAGGATCTGGGCCCGCGGGTTCGGTCGCGCCGAATTCTGGTCGAACATCGAGCGGCCTTCCTGGTCGACCAGCTGGATGCGCAGGCCCTCCGGCGTCTGGTCGATGATCAGCTGTTTCGACAGCTCGGCCAGCTCGGGCATGCGCTGCATGGCCTGGCGCAGGGATTCGGCGGCAGAGGCGAATTCGGCGGCTTCGCGGGCGGCGATCTCGTCGCGCAGTTCCTCCTCGGAGGCGGCGGCCAGATTGGGGTTGGTGCCGACTTCCTCGGGCGCGTCGTCAGGGGCTTCGGGGGCCTGCTGTTCCATCACGGACATGGAGCCGGAGCTCTTGGCCCCGTCCTCGCCCAGAGAGGTGCCGCCCAGAATGCCGCCAGAGCCGGAGGTGGTCGCCGACACGCTGGCGGGCGCGAAATATTCGGCGATGCCGCGCTTCTGTTCCGGGTCGGTCGTGTTGATCAGCCACATCAGCAGGAAGAAGGCCATCATCGCGGTCACGAAATCCGCATAGGCGACCTTCCAGGCGCCGCCGTGGTGTCCACCGCCGACGACCTTCTTGACCTTCTTGATGAGGATCGGACGATCACTCATGGACGACATGGCACGAGCCCTTGGACAACGATGCCTGACCGTGGTCGATCAAGGTTAAGGTGGCGTTTCCGATTGCGCAGTTGTGGCCGCGACCACTTGCCCCTAAACGGACCGCCCAGTGCGGATGTGGCGAAACTGGTAGACGCACCAGATTTAGGTTCTAATACAACTGCTAAATTATCAATATAAAACAGCATATTGAAGGTCATCAAAAAAGGGGTGTGTCCAAGAGTGTGTCTGGACACAGGCTTTTTGAGGCACCAAAAGCCGCCTTTTGCGGCTGAATCGGGCTGCACTGCCAACTTGTCAGCTAACCATCCCTAATTTTTGGGAAATGGGTTGCGTCCAGCAACCCTACTAGCCTCACGGCAATGAGTGGGGTCTGGCGCAGTCACAGGCCGACGGGCGCGATGGTGCGGGCAGAGCCGAAGGGCTCAACACGGTGCGCCCGTCGCTCGTCTTGGTCTTGACGGCGCAATGGGGCGAAGCCCCTCGATATAAACTCCCGCGCGCGCAGGCAGCGCGGCGGACCCGCGAACGAAGGTGAAAAGCGGGGGCGACGAATGGCTACCAGCGGCTCGACCGGCGATTCCAATCACTCTCGTCTTCTTCCTCTTCCTCGTCTTCATCAACTGCGAGCAGGGTCATCGCCCATCCCTCGTCTTGTACGAAGACCTGCTCATAGAGAGCGCTTATGCCTTGGCTCTTTTCAACCCAGACATGGGCCGGCAACTCAACGAGGTTTGAGATTGGGTCGTTAGCGACCTTGAAACGCTGCGTCAGGCATTCAGCTGGCAGCGGCACGTCGCGGCGCAAGCCCAGATAAGGGAAGCCCGGCTTCGGGATGACCCGTCGAACGAGGCCCTTTTGCGAGGTGACAATAGCAATATTCTCATCTGCCTCGCGCACATAGACATTGGCCATCACCTCCTGCGAAACGGCGAACGTCTCGGCCAAGCTGCGGATGTGGACGACGTCACTGACTTTGCCCAGCTTGCGCCGCTCAACATGGAACTCCGGTCGAGGAACAAGCAGCGCGGCGGCAAACTCGTTCGCTTCAACTTCTATGCGTTCAAGGACGGGTCGTTGAGCCCAGTTGCCACCGCCACGCTCACGACCCATGTCCCGCTTAGCGCACTGGAACTTCGTTGCCTGGAACCGGTGGTTTGGGATGACGAAGTGGCCGATCTCGTGGCCGAGTGTGAAGTTGCGTCGGCCGATGCGTAGATTGCGGCGCAGTGACACCGCACCGCGACCATCCAAGATGGCGAGCATGCCTTCGATCGCATCGTTGTCGTGTTCCTCGATGGCCTCGATACCGACAGCGGCGGCGATAGCGGCCAAGGGCACCTGCGTCGGGACGCTTCCGAACTGCGCGCGTAGCTGGCGGTGGATCTCATGCGCGAGTTTGAGGGGCTGGCCAAGATCGGCCAGCTCCATCAAATCAAGCTCTAACTCAGCGTTCGCCATCTTTCTTCGCCAGCTTGTCTAAAAGGTTTTCGAAGATCGCGATCTCGTCTTCCTCGAGACTGGCGAACTTATCACTGTTTCGGCGGAAGAATTGTTCGGCCCGGTTCAGGTCGCCCTGAGGTTCTTCGATGAGGTAGGCAACGGTCGTACGAAAGTGCGCGGCCAGCTTCTGCATGAGGTCCAGCGATGGGTTCTTTGAGCGGTTGCTCTCGAGTTCCCAGATGTGCGCCTTCGAAGCGCTGATGGCGTCCGCTACCTGCTGAAGGGACTCTCCCTTTCGCACTCGAAGCTCTTTGATCCGATCGCCTATCGCCATGCGCACTCTCCCCGACAGTGTATGTTTATATCGAACGTGGCGTCAGATATGGCTTGACGCAAACAGATCGTTCGATTAAACCATACAAATGCCGGATGACCGGTAACTTGGCAAGGAGATTTCGAGATGGCTCTCGACGACACCTCGCCGGAGGCTTCCGGCAACCAACGCTTCAGCTTCGTCGTCAATGGCGATCGCTACCGCACCCGTGACCAGATCGAGGATGGACGGGACCTGCTTCAAACGTCGGGCTTCGACCCGGCGAGCGATCACGTCCTGATCCAGCTGACGCGGCCTGGCTCCAAGTCGATCGGCTTGGATGAAGACGTCGATCTCGGCGAACCTGGGCGCGAAGAGTTCCGGGCATTTCAATCCGACCGCACCTACAACTTCGTCGGCGACGAGCGTGGCTACGAGTGGGGTGCGGCGTCGATCAGCGAGGCCGAGCTCCGCGACGTCATGGGCGTGCAGCCGAACGAAGTCCTGTTCCTCGCACGCGAGAACGAGCCCGACCGCGAAATCGAGTCGGGCACGAGCGTGGAGTTGAGTGCTAGCGGTACCGAGCGCATCCGCTCGGAGCGTCGCCGCTTTCGCATCATCGTCAACGCCCGAGAAGAGACGGTCGCCACGGATACGGTGAGCTACGCGGAACTGGTGGCGCTGGCATTCCAGCCGGTGCCGACTGGCCCGGATGTGCTCTTCACCATCACCTACAGCAAGGGCCCGAAGACGAACCCCAAGGGCACGCTGCCGGAAGGCGGTTCGGTCAACATTAAGAACGGGATGATCTTCGTTGTCACGCAGACCAATCGCTCGTAGCCCCGATCTGTCCCGGCTGCTGGCGGACGGCTACCATGTAGCTGTCCGCCACGCGCACCTGGTCGTCAGCAGCATTCCCTATGTGGACGAGAACCGCGAGGTTCACCGTGGCACTCTAGTGATGCCACTGACCCTCGCGAATGACGTGACGGTAAACCCGGTCGACCACACGACCCACTTCATCGGCGCACATCCCTGCAACCAGAATGGTGTGAAGCTGACTGCCATCGTCAATGGCTCGGGCACGTTCGAGCTCGCGCCGGGCCTTGTTGCCCAGCACTACTTTTCGGCTAAGCCTCCGAAGGAGAAGTACGACGATTACTACGAAAAAGTAGCGACCTACGGGGCGATCTTGAGTGGGCCGGCTTCGGTGCTGGAACCCGGAGCCGTTCCCAACCCTGGCGGCTTTGTACCTTCGTCGGATGACGCAGACTCGGTGTTCCACTACCTAGACACGGCCTCGCCCCGCGCCGAGATCACGGCGATCACCGCAAAGCTGGAACGCCGAAAGGTTGTCATCGTCGGGCTGGGCGGGACCGGCGGCTACGTCCTGGACCAGGTCGCCAAGACCCCTGTCGAAGAAATACACCTCTACGACGGTGACGTGTTCCACCAGCACAACGCATTCCGCGCCCCTGGTGCGGCGTCATGCGATGAGCTTGATGCGCAACCTTTCAAAGTCCATTACTTCGCGGGCATCTACAGCAAGATGCGGCGCGGGATCGAAGCGCACGCCGAGTATCTGGATGCATCCAACATCGACGCGTTGCGCGACGCGGATTTCGTCTTCGTGTGCATTGATGACGGCGATGCCAAAGCGCTGATTGTCGAACGGCTGGAGCAGTTCGGGCTTCCCTTTATTGATGTCGGCATGGGCATCTACGCCCAGGACGGCAAGCTGGGCGGGGTGGTGCGCGTTACCACCAGCACGCCCACAAAACGCGAGCACATTCGCGAGCGTGGCCTGATTTCGTTTGCCAATAACGAGGGCGAAGACGACTACAATCGAAACATCCAAGTCGCCGACTTGAATGCTCTTAACGCCATCATGGCGGTCCTACGCTGGAAAAAACTCTGGGGCTTCTACGTGGATTTCGAGCGTGAACGGCACAGCACCTACACGGTCGATACGAACGAACTGACGAACGAAGACAGCGAATGAGAACCAACCGGAATATCACGCGGGAGTTTGTCGACTTCATCCCAAGGGAGATGGAGGCGGACACGCTTTACATTGCGATGGAGTTCGCGACGGCTTCCCATCGCTGCTTCTGCGGTTGCGGTACGGAGGTGGTCACCCCGCTGAGCCCTGTCGGATGGCAGCTGTATTTTGACGGGGAGACCGTGTCGCTCACACCCTCCGTCGGGAGCTGGAGCTTGCCCTGCCAGTCGCACTACTGGATCCGCAGGGATAGGGTCGAGTGGGCGGGGGCCATGTCCCCGTCCGAGATCGCCCAGGTCCGGGAGCGAGACCGTCGGGATGTCCAACTCCACTACGATGGTGCCCCGCCGCCATCGGCGCCGCCAGAGCCTGTGGTTGATGCGCAGCCCGCTGCGAAGCGCAAGACACTCTGGGATCACGTCGCGCGGTTCTGGCGCTGATTCGGTAGTAGCTCAGAATAGGCTGAGCTGTTTGGTCCCGGTGACGTAGTCCAGCCACTCGGCGGACCGGGCCACTGTGTCGAGCCATGCCTTGGCATAGTGCACCGGTCCGCCGTCCGCTTCGACATCGCTGGGATGCACGAAGTGCGACCGGTAGCCCGTCTCCGTAATGGGCAGGGGCGCGCGCTCCGGCGCGACAGAACGGACCTGCAAATGCGCGACGGCCAGTTCTCCGCCGCGCCGGAAGCCAAGCCATTCGGGCTCATATGAGACCTCGATCGTGATGCCCTCCCACACGAGGGTTTCGATCTGGATGATGCGTTGGGTTTCCATGGCTGGCCTCAGTATTCCGAGGCCAGCATGATGGTGACGACGCGCCGGGTGATGCCCGGGTTAGCCGGGTCTTCGGACCCGTAGCTGAGCGAGCTGTCGTAGTAGTCGATCTTCCAGAACAGCTTCTGCCCGGCGAGGTCGAAGGACCCGAAGTCGTGCTCGGCGTAGGGGTCATCTTCGGCCCTGAAGCGGTCGTAGCTCCGGACGGCTTGTGTAGCCAGGGCGACGAAGACAGCCCCTTGGTCGGCCACCCCTCGGGTGAGCATCCACTGACCGCTCACGGGACCGGTCTTGCGGAAGGCATCGTTGAGGTCGCTGATCCGGTAGCGGGTGGTGATGGAGGGGCTCATTGCTGAGCCCCTTTCTCGGTGATGGCGCGCATCATGATGCGGCCTTGGAGCGGAACGGCGTCGCAGCTGATGCTGAAGCCCTGACCGTCTTTGTTGGGCCATGCGGCCCCGATGGGGGTCCAGTTGGCGGATTCGCCGTCGCCGATGACACGGTAGAGGCGATGGGTCGGTTTGTTACCGGCCGGTTGGGATGATTGTTTAGCCATGGTGGTCTCCTTCCAGTTCGGCCGCGGACCATTCCGCGGCTTCATGGGGAGCCAGGGCAGCGGGCCATTGAGCTGGCGGTCACACCCCGTGCATCAGCACGCCCGGAGGGAGCGGAGCTGCACGAAGCCGAAGGCGAAGGAAGCGAGCTGGGTTGAACGTCTGCGGGCCTGATGCAGAACGCTCACACAAAGAAGCCGTGAATGGTCTTGAGGCGTAACGGGAGGCCACCCGCTAGAAAGCAGCGGCCCTCCGGTCATCCAACGAAGCCGAGGCAATGCCCCGTGGAGGTTGAAGGTTAGAATATGGCTGACCGCCAATTTGCCGAACTGGTCGACCGGGTCAGACGCTGCTGCCTACAGCGGCAGGACGCAGGATTACGCTGCGGCCTTATCTCGGACGTCGTGCAGGACCTGAACAATGCGCTGCACATCGGCTTGAGGGAAAACGCCGCTGACCCCCTGATCGTCGAAATCCGTGAAGGGACTTTCGTAGAGACGACGCGGGTCCATCGCGCCACGCTCGGTGAGGTGGTCGATGATCAGATTGATGAACTCGATCTGGTTCCCGCGCAGATTCTTGTCAGCCATGAAACCCGCGAAAGCCTGCTTCGCCGCATCCCGCTCAAGGCCGACGAGCGAGCGCACGAAAAGCCCAAGGCCTCCTTGGGATTTCGCTTCCTGGATATCGGCTTCCGAAGCGCCAGCTTCCGCAACCATCATCCGCTCCAGCTCTGCCAGATCCTGTGGTGTAAGTTGCTCGTTGCGTCGCAGCTTCTGGATGGCGATGTGATCGGCGTGCTGTTTCAGGAAATGGCGCACCTTCATCTGGAAGCGCGCCTTGTCGGTGCCGACTCCGGCATCCGGTAGTTCGATGGTCCGACCTTCACCAATCTCGTCCTCGAAATCGGTGTAAACGATGACGCGCGCATCACCCTCGATTAGCTTGACCAACGACCGTAACCGGCGGCGCATCAGCTCCAGCGCCCAAGCGTCAATGTCCTGCCAATACTCGTCGGTCTGAACCTCAAGGATCAAGGCCATTTCCGCCGCGACCATGGGGATGTTCCCAAGCGCTTCGAGGCGTGCCGCAATGGAGATGACCTTCTCTTTGCAGCGGGCAAAGCTGGCCTGATTTTGGAGCAAGGCGAGTTGACCGGATAGGACGATGTAATCGAACTGTTTGGCGACAAGGTCATTGTCTTCGAGCGCGGTTGGCAGGCCTGCCACCTCTCGAGTAAGCGTTTCACGATCTTCGCCTGACAGACGTTCCCAGGCGTCTGCTTGCTGGAAATGTTCCACCGTTTTACGCTTTGCGCGCACGAGGAAGTTGTCGAGCGTCATACCGGTGACTTCATCGAACAGCCTCGCCCGCACGTCGCGGTCGAGCCGTGTCAAACCTTCGGAACCCTCATCCTCGGTAAGGTCTTGAAGGAAACCTGCCAGCGCCACACGCCCGGCGAACAGGCGCTGGCCCAACGATACGCCAACGGCGCCGTCGGCAAGTTTCGGGTTCTGGTTGAAGAACTCGAAATTCTGGCAGAAATCGAAAATCAGGAACTGATCTTTGTGCCGCCCTGGGCCGAACAAGTCGGGGGAAAGCCGTGTGCCGCGCCCGATCATCTGCCAGAACTTGGTCTTCGAGCGGACGATTTTGAAGAACACGAGATTGACGACCTCGGGAACGTCAATGCCGGTGTCGAGCATATCGACCGATATGGCGATGTGCGGTGCTTTATCGGGGATCGAGAAGTCGTCGATCAGCGACTGCGCATACTCCGTCTTGAAGTCGATCACCCGTGCGAACTGGCCAGCGAGGTGCGGGTAGTTGGCATCAAAGCGACTGGCGATGAACATCGCGTGGTCGTGGTTCTTGGCGAACACGATGGTTTTGCCGAGCCGGTCACCCTCGGCAACTTTGAGCCCGTGGGTCATGAGGTGTTCGAGCACCTTGTCCACGGTATCGGTGTTGAACAGCCACTTGTTGACCGCGTTCGCGTCGATGTCGCCGGATGGGAGCTTGTCCTCCCATTCGAGCAAGTCCCACTTCTCTTTGTCTTCGTCCGAAAGCTCGTCGTACTTGATGCCTTCACGGGGAAATTTCAGCGGCACAGAAACGGCGGTAGGCGGCACAAGGAAGCCGTCGGCTACGGCTTCATCCAGGTCATAGGCATCCGTCGGGACGCCACGCTCCAGCTCGAAGAGCGAGTAGGTGTCGCGGTCAATCTCGTCGCGCGGCGTTGCAGTGAGGCCCACGAGCAAGCTGTCGAAGTAGTCGAAGATCGAGCGATATTTCCGATAGATCGAACGGTGCGCCTCATCGATGACGATTAGGTCGAAGTGCCCTGGGCCATACTTCCGTTGGCCGTTCTGCATCTCATCGATCAGGCCCATCATCGTTGGGTAGGTGGCGACGCAGACGCGTGCGCCGTTGTGATCGTTTTTCTTCGGGTCGTGCTTTTCGATCAGATTGGCGCTGGGTGCCGACGGCAAATGCCGTTTGAAATTGTTGTGCGCCTGTTTCACCAGGGCGACGCGGTCGGCAAGGAACAGAACACGCTTGCACCAGTTCGCCCGCATGAGCTGATCGATCAGGGCTATAACCGTGCGGGTCTTGCCAGATCCCGTCGCCATGACGAGCAGCGCTTTGCGCTGGTGGTCTTTCTCGAACACCTCGCCGACGCGGCGAATGGCGCGGGTCTGGTAGTAGCGCTCGACGATGTCGGCATCGACGCCAGTCGTTGAGAGTGAGCGGCGGTTGGCATTGCGCTGACGCCACAGCTCCAGCTCATCTTTTTTCAGAAATCCATGCACCGCGCGCGGCGGGTAGCGACCATCATCCCACAGCCAGTGCTCATAGCCGTTGGTGTAGAAAATCAGTGGGCGAACCCCGAACTCCTTCTCCAGGCAATCTGCATAGAGCTTGGCCTGCTGCTGGCCGACACGCGCATCGCGCTTGGTGCGCTTCGCCTCGATGACGGCGAGCGGTTTGCCGTCATCGCCCCAGAGCACATAGTCGGCGAAACCATCGCCGGACGTGCTCGGCATTCCCTTCAGCGGATATTCGCGGTCACGCGGCTGATCGAGTGGCCAGCCGGCCTCGGCGAGCAACAAGTCGATAAAGGCGTCGCGTGTCTCAGCCTCGTTGTAATCGTGGGTGTCGGCCGTCGTTTCATTGGCCGCCTTGACGGCAGCGATCTCGGCCTGAAGGCGCTTAACTTCCGCATCGAGTGCGGCGCGATCCTCCTCGCTCTTGATCCGTGCGGCCTGCGCTTCGGCGAGTGCCTTCGCGCCTTCCTCCCGGTCCTTCGCCAGCGCCTGTAACTTGGCGAGGGTGGATGCCTCGACCTGCACGGCGCGCGGAAGCGCATCGGCATTGAATGTCAGCGCCGGATCGGGTCGTGCGCCACGGCCATAGGTGTGTGCCAGCCAATAGGTGAAATGGAACAACTCGCGGACGCAGATGATGGCGTTCTGCGGCGGCACAGGGCGTGTTTCGTGAACCGCCTTGTTGCCATAGTCCTTAATGATGCGGGCTTTGGTGACGAGCGCATTGCCGACCAGAGCGCGGAACGTACCTTCATGGATCAGCGCGGAAAGCGCCGTGTCGTAGGGCGACCGCAGGCTGCGGTCGTTCTCGTACATCCATTTGACGGCGCCTTCGAGCGCTAGACGCGCATAGAAACAAGCACCGCGAGGGTCAGCCAGCGCAGCTATCTCCGCCTTCCTCGCCAGATCATAGACCGGCGCAAACTCAGCTTTGAGGAAGGCGAACTGCGACATGTCTACAGCTCCCCTTTGAAGGCGCGGTATTGAAGCGAAGTGAAAAGCTTGTTCAAAATTGAATTACTTAGATAAGATTTAAGTAGATGACTCTCTAGTTGTGAAATCGCGCTAGCATATTGCTTCTGCAGCGCTATCGGTGGGAGAGGCGTATCGAATGACACCAACTGAGTCGAACTTACGTTTGGTTGCGCCGCTCCCCAAGCCTGATCCAAGATTCTCTTTTGATAGAATTTCGTCTGCACCAGGCCTATCAAGAAACCTCGATCAAGGAGTGCATTGTTTAGAATTACATACTTGCCAACGCGCTGATTTAGGTAAGCATTGCCTTGAAAGTACGGGACGATCCCAATCTTTCCTGTCGTCGCTCCTGACATAGCGATAAGAAGGTCGCCTGAAGAAACTTTGAATGCCGCGCCTTTTCCAACATCATACGGCGCAATTCGCGTCGCTCCGCACATGTCAACGCTGCGCCCGTCGACATTCGAAATTCGAATTACCGGGTCACCGTCAGTCGTGAACAGATCAGATTTGAATGCATATCCACCCTGAACTTTGATCAATTTTTCAAGAGCCACTTTGTCGAAGGCTTTTGAGTTGTCATCAAAATCACCAAACATCTCATAGAAAATGGCGTGGCCGAGCTGATTGAGGTGGCTGATGGCGAGCTGACGCTTGCGGCGCAGTTCGTCCACCTGATCGAGGATCGCCGCTATCCGCTTCTGCTCGTCGAGCGGTGGGAGTGGAATTTCAATGCGTTCAACTACTGCTTTCGACACCTCCTTGAATGTTGCCCCGTTGCCCAGACGCTCAAGTTGGTCTCGATGACACTTAAGCCACCAAAACAGATATGACGCGTCCAGCTTCGATCCCGGAACAAAGCTCTTGAATCCTTGATTGGTCGCTATCGGGACCGAATTAATCGCGACATGACCGATTGGTGCTCGCGAGCTGAAAAGCACCGAATTTACGGGCAAAAGCTCAGACGAACAGCTTTTCAGGCCTGCCTCGGTAATTTTGCGGGGCGTGTCGAGTAGGTATTTGTCATCTAAATCAGACAAATCTTTTGGTGTCGTCCAGGGGATATTTCCATCCCAGTATTCTGAAGCGCCACTTTTTGGCGTCGCTCCTCCGACGACGCGAGCGACCTCTTTAATTTGGACTACTGGCCACGCGCTCATCCCAGCATTTCCTCCAACTTGGAGAGGCCCGCGCTGATTTCAGTCTCCAGTTGGCGAAGCTCGGCGATGATGTCGGCGGGCTTTGCATGCGTCTGCTCGGCGTGCTCCACGACCTTGTAGCGGTTTAGCGAAAGGTCATACGTGCCGGTTTTGGCGATCTCATCCTTCGGCACGCAGAAGCTTTGTGCCGTGCGCGGATTCTCCCGCTCGCCCTCGTCACGGCTAAGCCAGCGCGCCAGCACGTCCGGCAGGTTGTTCTTCGCGTGCTCTTCCTGGGACAAAGGTGGCTTCGGTGCCGTCCCCTGGCGATCGTCAGGCAGGAGCGCGTTGCGCTTGTCGTCCAGCGAGTAGCCATCGGCCTGCATGTCATAGAACCAGACATGGTCGGTGCCGCCGACGCCCGTTTTCGTTAACAGCAGCACAGCGGTCGAGACGCCCGCATAGGGGCGGAACACGCCGGAAGGCAGCTTGAGCACCCCTTCGAGCTTGTGTTTTTCGACGAGCAGCTTGCGCAGTTCCTGGTGCGCCTTCGATGAGCCGAACAGCACGCCGTCGGGAACGACGACGGCCGCGCGGCCACCCGTTTTCAGCAAGCGCAGGAACAGGGCGAGGAAGAGCAGTTCGGTTTTTTTCGTTTTGACGATCTGCTGGAGATCCTTTGCCGTGACCTCATAATCGAGCGAGCCCGCGAACGGTGGGTTGGCGAGAATGAGCGAGTAGCGTCCGGCGTCGGCGTCATGCTCCTGCGCAAGGCTGTCGCGGTAGCTGATGTCAGGGCTGTCCACCCCATGCAGCGTCATGTTCATGCTGCCGATGCGGAGCATCGTCGGATCGAAGTCGAAGCCGTGGAACATGCCGCTGTGGAAGTGCTTGCGCAGCCGCTCGTCACGGAACAGCTCGGGTCGGTTGTCCCGCAGATACTCGCCGGCCGCCACTAGGAAGCCGCAGGTGCCGACGGCGGGGTCGCAGATCACGTCCTCGGGCGTTGGTCGCATCATCTCGACCATCAGGCGGATGAGATGGCGCGGCGTGCGAAACTGGCCGTTGGTGCCCGCGCTCGCGATCTTGCCGAGCATGTACTCGTAGAGGTCGCCCTTGGTGTCGCGGTCCTCCATAGGGATTTTGTCGAGCATATCGACGGTCTTCGCCAACAGCGCCGCGTTGCTGAAGCCCAGCCGCGCATCCTTCATATGCTGACCGTAGCTGGAGCCTTCCTCGCCCATCTGGCGCAGGAAGGGGAAAACGCGTTCGGCGACTACATCCATCATCGCCCGTGCTTCAAAGTTTTTGAATCGCGACCACCGCAAATCTGCATAGGGGCGGCCTTGGTCATCGTTCCCTTCCGGGAAGATGCGGCGCTCCATCGGGATGTTTAGAGTCGCGGCTTTGCTCTCTTCGAGCGTATGCAAGTCGTCGAGCCGTTTGATGAATATTAAATATGTAATCTGCTCAATAACGGACAGGGGATTTGAAACACCGCCAGACCAAAAGGCATTCCAGATTTGATCGACTTGGTTTCTGACTTCACCAGTAAGCATTCCGTCCCGTGCCTTCTTGAACTTCTTTATCAACCATTGCTAGTCGAGCGAGGGCGACAACGCAATGCAAAGTCGCATTGAGCTCATCACAGCGAGCCCTCATCCGGATTCTTCGCGCTCAGAAACTCCACCGCCTTCGACGCCGCGCTGGCGGCTACGAAGATCGCCTTCTTGTCGGCTTTGAGCACCGACAGCCAGGACGTGAGGTACTGGGCGTGATCGAGTCTCGGGTCCAGCGTAATGCCTAGCTCGGCACAGAGAAAGGCAGCGCCAAGCTCCGCGACCAGCTCTTCCATGGCGTAGGCATCATCGCCGAAGCGCTTGCCGAAGGTACGATTGCAGCGCTGGTCAGGCGCGGTCCAGTGGGTCAGCTCATGGAGTAGGGTGGAGTAGTAGGACTCCTGGGCGGTGCTGGTGGCCGTGCCGACAAATGCCATGCGGTCGGGAAGCTGGATGCTGTCGGTCGAGGGGCGATAGTAGGCCCGGGTTCCACCATGTGCGATGGCGGCTCCGGTCGCCCGGACAAAGGCCTCGGCGGCGTCGATTGGCTCGATCTCGGCGCGATCACTGGCAGGCTCTGCGACGAAGCCTTCCACCTGCTCTGCGGCGAAGACTGGCGTGGCGCGGGCGAACAAGCGGGTGTCAGATTCTGTGTCGGCCCCATCCTCGGTGCGGACGAATTCGAGTTCCTTGTAGAAGACGACGTAGGAGGATTTCTCGCCCTTGCGGACCTGAGCTCCTGCCTCGGACCATTGGCGGTAGGTTCCCCAGATGCCGGAGCTGAAGCCGCAGGCTTGGGATGCCGCCCACAAGGCTACGATGTTCACGCCGCGATAGGCCTTCTTGGAGGCGATGTTGGTCGGGCGGGACACCATGCCGCCGCCCTGATGCCAGGGGAGCTGGAAGTCGCCAGCCCCTTGTTCGATGGAGGTGATGATCTGGTTGGTGATGTGCTGATGAATGTCGAACCGATCTTTCGTCATGGCCTTGCCCCAGTTTTGGGAGGCCGCGTGATTGCGACCTCATGGGGCGGCTCTGGCCGGACGGATAAGGCTTGGGCTCAAACGCCCTTGGCCAGGTGGCTGGGGCGGAGCTGCACAATCGAAACGTCAGTGAAGTGCGGAAGCGAGCCGCGTTGAGGCTAAGCCGCGTTCGGCCACAAAGCCCCATGAAGTGAGGTCGCCTTTACGCGCCACACCGGGGCAAGTGCGACCATGGCGATTTCGATGACCATCATGATCATCATCACCACCATCACCACCATCCTCGCGATGCGGGTTCGCCGTGTGAATTCAGGAGCGGGCAAAGGCCAGCAAAGGACCAATGTCGTGTCCGTCGGCTGCCCGCAAGGCGCTGACATAGCTGCGCCGTAGGTCGTCAGTGGCGACCAGATTACCGCTTCCCCAGCTCAGGCGGGGCCTACCAAGACGGACGGCCAGGAGGTCGGCGGCAAGGCGCGAGAACCGTCCGTTGCCGTTTGGGAACGGGTGAATGAAGACCAGTCGATGATGGAAACGGACGGCGACTTCATCGGGCGGATAGGTTGTGCTTTCGATCCAGTAGCGGACGTCGTCGAGCAGTTGGCGAAGATCCTGCTCGATGCGCCAAGCCTCAACACCTATGTTTCTCGGCGTCCTGCGAAACTGGCCTGCCCACCGCCAAACATCCTTGAACATCCGCTGGTGAAGCCGCTTCAGGAAGGCTTCGTCCAGCACGTCCCGCTTGCGAGCGAATGCCCAACGGTCGGCGTCGGCAATGCCGATCTGTTCGACCTCATTCAGTTCGCGCCGAAGCGTGATGTAGGTCGGGATGAGGGCTTCGCGTTCCTCCGGCGTGAGCGGGGTCGCGGCTTCGTCTTCGGCGTCGATGAGTGGGTCCATCATGGCTCATCCCATAGTCGTCGGGGGTTGCCAGTCAGCAGTGCCGACACGAGGCGTGCGCGCTCCTGTTTCAGGTCGCGTTGGGTGAGAGCCTGATTCTCCAGGCGCATCGTGTGGTCAACGCGGGCCAGCTCCCGGTCAGCGATTTTCTCGGCTCGATCACGGACCAGTTCGTCAAGAGATGGGTTCGGGACGAACGCATAGACGAGGGTGCAGCCGAGTCCCTCAGCGGCTTGGCGCAGCGTTTTCAGCGTGACCGAGCCCTCGATTTCTGCGTGCTCAAGTTTGGTGATGCGGGACTGATCCACGCCGATCCGCTTGGCGAGTTGACCCGTCGTCATGCCAAGCGCGTCGCGAATGGCGCGCACCCAACCGCGCGGCGGACGAACGAATTCAGCCGACGCCCGAAGGGGTGTCAGGCGTTCGTCGAGATGCTTGCGAGCGAGTTCGGCCTGTTTCATACGATGACTTCTAGGGCATTATTGTGCCAATCAATAAGGCAGTATAAGTCCTCATTTGTCAATATTATTATGACTTTTAGGTCATTGAAAATTGATGCTCGGGGGTGTCAGGGGGTGTGCCGAACGCCCCTGACCGGGTTCAAGGGATGGTTCCCTTGATCGCTGCAACGCAGCGATTTCGCTGGGGTTCAGAGGGGAGAAGGTCCCCCGGGATCGCCCCACCCCATCCACCATCGTTCTCCCAATAAGGGAAAACTTATGCTACAATAGGTTTACTATTGGGAGAACGAGCCCTGTGCACATCGGCAACGATGTATAAGTGCACACATGTTACCCTCTTCTCTCTTTGGTGGATGTTGAGGTGGCCCTTTGGCGATTTACCACCTGCGGCTCAAAGTGCATTCGCGTGCACTCGGTAGAGCCCCCAAACCGGGCGGAGCAACACGACGCTCCGTTGTAGCTGCTGCGGCCTACCGCTCAGGGGAGCGCCTCTTTGACGCTTCCCAAGGCAAGTGGTTCGAGTTCGACAAGCCCGATGTTATGTTCACTGAGATCATGATTCCCGAAGGCGTGGAAGCGCCGCCGTGGGTCATAGATCGCCAGACCTTGTGGAACATGGTCGAACGCTCGGAAAAGCGGGTCGATGCGCAGCTCGCCCGCGAGGTCGAAATCACACTGCCGCGCGAACTGACCCTCGACCAACAGGTCGCGTTGGTTCGCCGGTTCGTGCGCGACCAGTTCGTGAGCCAGGGCATGGTGGCGGACTTCGCCATCCATCGTCCCGATGCGTCGGACGGTCGGGAGCAACCTCACGCCCACGTGCTCCTGACGCTGCGGCGTCTGGACGCCACGTCGGACACGGGCTTCGATTCCCACAAGGAACGCGACTGGAATGAGCGGGAGGATATTGCCAGCCTGGTCGCCGACGCCCGCAAGCGATTCAACGACACCGGCCTTCCGGCCGATCGTGAAAAGCTGGAGGCGGCGGAGGCGCTGCGCAACGTCAATGTCTGGCGTGCGCAGTGGGCCGATTACGCCAATACGAGTCTGGCCGATGTTGGGTCCGATGCGCGGATCGACCATCGGACCCTGGAAAAGCAGGGCATCTTCCGCACCCCACAACTCGCCCTTGGCGTGGCCCGCCATATTGAGCGGGCCTACGACTTTCTCAAGGAACGGATCACCCAATGGGTGGCCATCAAAAAGCGCGCCGACCTCTACGAAGAGGTCGAGCACTACAAGCAGCGCGATCCCGTAAAACTGGCGGATTTCATCTCACGGCTCTCCGACATGATGGAGGACTTCACCGCCAGACACCGCAACCCTCCCGATATCGAAGAGACTTCCTATGACCGATGAATTTGACGAAATTTTCGGTCGCGCCGTCCCGCCGCGACCCGGCTTCGCTGACAAGCTGAAGCCGAACATCAATCCCACCCCATCGTCCCAAGTGGCCGAGAGTGTCGTGGGAAGCGGACCGTACAAGGCCTATGGCTACATGCCGTCGGGTACCATTGGCGAAGCCTGCGATGTGCGCTGGTGGATGCCAGGGACTGAAACCATCCAAGGGATCGAGTTTCAGTACCGCTTCCTGATGCAGGTCGGCTATGTCGGCGACCACGAGCTGCGGCTCTTCCTGCCGGACAGCATCGTGGTGATCGAAGGCAAGCGGCTGACCGATCTGCGCAAGAAGCTGGCCCGGCGCATGGTCACATTCCTACAGCAGCACAATCCGCGCGTCTGGCCGGTGCCGCCAACCGACGAACCGGCGATAGAGCGGATTGAGATCGTGCGCCCCGAGATGTTCCGGTTAAAGAACTAGCGCGGACCACCCCGGATCGCCCGCTCGCAATAGCGCGGCAGAGCGTTGTAGGCGTCCATGATGGTCGGGCTCTTTCGAGGAAGAGCAACCATGACCGATACCATATCGCGCTCCTCGGTCGCCCGAGCCGATTTCTGCTTCGGCGGTTTGAACTTCTTCGCTCGCTTCGCCGGCGGGGCGATGCCCGACATGGAATCCCATTCGAGCTTCCACAGGCGATAAGCCTGAAGTCGTCTGTTGGCCGACCATGACCAGCCGCAGATACAGAGCATGGAAAAGGCAGCGATAGGCGTTGCAGAACCTCCAATGGCGGCGAAACAGACGGCAAGCGTCCCGAGCAGAATGAGCAGCGCGCTGAGCGGATTGCCGATCAAGCGGTCGAGCAGGCTCGGAGGGTTCATTGGCGGAACCTCACATGCAGGTAGTTTCGGGCGCTGTCGTTGAACGTCTTGCCCGCCTGAAACCATATCCCGGTCACCTGGTTCTGGTTGGCGGGACCGCCGGTTTTCAAGACGCGTCCGAATTCGCCGGGCTCGATCTCATAGTCCATCGTTTCCGAATAGCCGCCCGAGCGCGTCTCGCTCGTGCTGCCCCCACGGTTGCGCCCCCAACTGTCACCGCCGCCCCGGTTTGAACCTGAGCTGGAGGAATGCGAGCCGCTGCCATTGCCGCCGTAGGACGAGCCGGAGGAGGAGTTGGTTCCCCAGCTTCGGTTCTCCCCGGTGTTCATGCCGCGCGAGTAGCTGGAGGCTTCGCTCTCGCTCTCATTGGCGCGACGCTGGATGGTGCGACCGATGGTGTCCGCCGCCCATCGGTTGGTCTCCGGGTCGGCGTTGTTGTGGAACACCTTGGTCACGAAATTGGCGAGGAGCATGTCCGCCTTATGCTTGGCACCGTCGCCCCCCATCTTGGCGTAATAGGTCGGCAGCGACTGCGTTAGGAACACGGTGCAGGCGCGGGCCGAACGGCACGTCGATTGGAAGTCGGTATCGAAGGCGTTGACGAAATACTGGCTCTCATCGGCCCAAAGGAAGACGGGCCGTTCGCGGTGCTGCGGGTCGAGCGCGTTACGCGCCAGGACCGCGCGCTGCCACATGAACTTGAAAAGCTGCTGGGCGATGATGCCGTCCTCGTTCCAAGTGAGCGCGGACATGTCCATGATGATGATCGTCCCATGGAAGCACATCTCGGGGACCAGCGTTGTCTTGGTGCAAAAGGCCTCGTGCAGCCGACCGCGATTAAAGCGGTCGAGCGCTGTGGAGAGCGAGATCGCGATATTGGAACGGGTCTTGTGATCGAGCTGAGCGAACTCGTCGCGCCAGTAGCTTGCGGCCTTGTCGAACTCGTCGTCACCCATCGGGTGCACGGGTTCGCGGCGGGCCTTTGACAGGGCTGCGAACATGAACGAGCCCTGCTGCCACTCCTCGCTTTTGAGCTGATCGAGGCTGGTCGGCGCGCTCTGCACAAAACGGACGATGTCGGGAATGCGGACCTCGCCTTTGGCGGCGTAGATGACCGGCACGCAGTTGCGCAGCACTTGGCGCGTCGCGTCTTCCCAGAAGGCTTCACCGCCGCGACCGGCGTTGGGGTTGGTCATGCGCGCCGCGTCGAGAATGCGCATGAGGCATTCGATGACGCTGCCGACGCCGCCTTCGCCCTGGCGAGCCAGCTCATAGGAAATGAAGTTGAAGCCGCCGCCGCGCTGGCCAAACAGGAGCGTGGAACTGAGCCGCCCGTTTTCGGCGGCGTAGCGAAGCCACAGTTCCACCTCGTCCGGTTTGGCACAAAGTACGAGGCCGCCGAATCCCGCCCGCAGATAGGCCGAGGCCAGTGCCTGGCCTGATCCTGAAGTCTTGCCCGAACCGATGCCGCCAAACACATGGACGCCCTGACAGGCATCCCGCAGGGTGAATACGTCCTTGTGCGACAGACGTAGCAGCGGTGTGTCCAAGTTGGCGATGTAGTCTGCCATCGTTGCTCTGCGCATCTTAATCCAAAGGTAGTGTTATCGCGATAGTGATAACAAAGCGTGTGCTGTACTTGGCATTCCGCCCATTCGGACGCGCAGGCCTCGAAACTCTCAGATTACGGACAAATCCGCGTGGGCCTGTTCGCTTCTATTCTTTCCGGCATTGGCGAAGCGATCAGCGACGTGCGCCATAAGGTCGTCGAAGAGGGCTGGTTCGGGCGGCAAGTGACGGATGCCAATCCGTTGGCGATGCCCGAAATCACCGCCCCGGAAATCAGTCCCCCTGTGAAGCCAGAAGGGTCCGTCTGGGAGCCGCCACGCCAGAGCTTTGAAGAAGCCTGGGCGACCAAACTAAGCCCCGATGATCCAAGCTCCGTTGAACCGGGTCGCGACGCGCCTGGCTTGGATCGCTAACGCCATGAACGTGAACGCGGGGCCTTTGGATCACTACGTCGCGAGAACGCCCGAAGGGGATGTGTTCGCGACCGTCCGACTGGTCGATGGAACGGGGAAGAACTTCCTAGTTTCGGCGATCCATTTAGGGATGCCCGTAGGCCTCCTGTTTGTGTGCTCATTCGCCTATCCAGTCGGTTTCGTTTTCGTCGCGATCCTCATCCTTCAAATCTCGGCCGCATCCAAACGGCTCGCGCGGATAGAAGTCGAGGGCGGGTCGTGGTGGTACGCGAACCGTTCCACGATCTGGCAGCTGATGAAGGCGGAACTTTTTGTTCTGATGTTTCATGTGCTGGCGCTCTACACCCTAAGTGGAATCTTCCTTCCCACCGCCTTCACCATCGCCGGTGCGATGCAGGTCATCAACATTCAGGGCCGGATCAGCGAGAAGAACTTCCCCCAATGGCTGAACAATGCTGTGAAGGGCCTTGAGCAGGAATACGCAAGATCCGGGCGTGGGGGCACAACCGGGATTGTTGAGGTTCTCGTCGATCTGCCGGTGACCCGCGAAGAGCTCTCCGACATGCAGTCCCAGATGCGGGCCGATTTTGATCGGCTGGCATCACTCAGTCCGTTTGACGCGGCGCGGCCTGAGCTCATGAAGGCTTGGAAGGACTCGAACACCGGCTACCTCGAACATCTGCTGCAAGAGGGCGACAATCAGACCCGCGCGGCATGGGATGACGCCATCGGGATATTCAACGCGGCGAAGGACCATGTGGACGTTGCACGCAGTGGTCTCCGGCAATCGGTAGCGGCGGCGGAAACGGCGCTGGTGGCTTACACGATTGACGAGGCGTCGATTGTTGTGGAGCGCAGCGGGTCACTCGAAGGCGCGATGCGCGCGGCACAGCTTGCTCCGAAGACACTCACCCAAAAGCTCAACTACAGTCGCGGCAGTGCGATGATGGCGACCAAGGCCTTTACCGGCAACGTGCCTTGGCAAGTCGCCGCCGGTGCGGCGGTCCTGTCGCTGATTATGATGGCGGTGAATCACAGCAAACTGATGCGCCAGCTCAAGGAGCTGGAAGGCCAGCTCGTGGGCCAAGCGGAAGCCGTACGCGGTGACATCACCCTCATCGAATCCGAACTGCGCCTGCGCCTGATCCCGCAATTCGATGGGCTGGCGGCATTGCTGGGCCGCCTCCAGGATGGGCTCGCAAACTTGGGTGCGGCTGAAGCCTTAGTCGGCCACGGCAATGCCAAGGCCGAAGCATTCCATCTCGCCTGCGCGGTGCGCGAGGCCAACTACCTCCTCGAAATGAAGGCTGGAAACTGATGAACCCGTTTGAAAACCCTGCCGCTGACCTCTTGGAATCAGCACGCACGCGCGGCAACAAGGCACTGGAAGGCGTGGTGCTGCCCTCGGGGCTGGACCACTTCACGGTCTATACCGGGCTGATCGGTAGCGCCCTGGAACTGGCCAAGCTGATCCAGACGGAACAGCGCGATCTGACGGTGATCGACAGTCACTACAAGCTCGCCAGGGCGAACATGGAAGCCGCCTTTGCCGAGGTCGAAAAGGCGATGCAATCGGACTTCAATCGGGACGAATCGCTGAAGGCGAAAACCTTTGAGGCGATCACTCAGCTCATCGCCGCCGGTCAGTACGACATCGCCTCGGAATTCCACAAACGCCTGATGGACGGCTTTAATCGCAGTTCGCTGGATGCCCTCCTTGCCCATCGCAACAACATGGCTGCGTCGAGCGGCAGTCGGCTTTACACTAAGTAATTTCTGCAAATTGTAACAAACCGGACCCCTGAAATTTAGTAAAATGGTCGGGTGAGCAATCCGACAGACAATCTATCTTCCGTCATCGAAAGCACTGACCGCGCATTGCGCGATCATGCGGCTACGCCTTCGGCGCTTGATACTGTTCTCAAGGCGGGCCGCGAGAAAGCAGCGGATGCAACCAAGGCCACAGTGAAAGCCGGCGAAACGGTCAGGGCAACAGCGACCCGCATGAGCGGCGGCAAAATCGCTGCGATTGTTGCCGGTGTCGGGGTGTTGGCTGGTGCCACCTACATGCTGACACGGCCATCTGAGGACAAGCGCTCCTGGACGGCTCGGGTTGATCAACAGCGCGCCGATACCAAAGGCGCTGCACTCGGCGCATAGCCGGTTTTCACTTCTGGATTTTCTGATTTCCATTCACTGGCTGGCTTCGGCAGCAGCGTGCATTCACCACCTAACCCCCGGCGGTTTGGTCGTTGTTCGACGCCGTCGTTGCCCCGGCGTCCTCATGTTTTCAAGCCGCGCCATCTGGCGGCCTGGCTCCGTGATAGCGGCATTGTCGGTTAGGTCAGCAAGCGCTCACGCGCTCCTTCTCTGATGTTGCGGTCGCAGGCGATGCGGCCACCTCCAAAGCGCTCAACCTCCTGCGCAAGGCCGCGATGGTCGCGGCTCAAACCAAGGAGGACTTTATGGAACCACTGACAACAATCGAACTGGAAACCTGCACCATCCCGGAACTGGTGACGCTTTACTGCGCCATTGAAGCCGAGCTGTGGATGGGCCGAAAATCCGGCGATCAACGCGAAACGAGCTTCGTCAATCAGGAGCGCATCCGTCGCGCATTGGCGCAGCGCTACAGCCGATCCCGCTAGACCGGAGGCGCTATGACAATCTCCGATCTCAGTTCCTTGCTTTACGCTTTGGCGGCGTTGCTCTCCGCCCTGGCCAAATTGCTGCGCTCTATCCGGCGTCCACCGTGATCGATTTAGTTCAGGGCGAACACTGAGATGTGGCCAACCGCCTCGCGGCTGGGGCGAATGACGATTTCCACGTCATAGTCGAGCGCATTTAGAAAGCTCATCAGCTTTTCGACCGAGAAATGGTCAAGCCGGTAGTTGGCAAGGGCGGAAACTTTCGACTGAGGGATGCTGAGGATGCGTGCGGCGTCAGTCTGTTTGATATGACGCTCTTTCAGCAGCGCATTCACGGCCATCGCCAGGCGCGTCTTGGTCTGGCGATCCGCTGCGTCGGGAAAGCCGAGGTCGGCAAAGACATTGCCGGAGCCTTTGGTGATGTCATTTGCCATGCTTGCCTGCCTTGCCCTTGGGGGACGGTTGATGGTTGGTCTCATATTGTTCACGGGCGCGTTTGAGGCGCTCACCGACAAGATCGATGTCCGTTTTCGCGGTGCGAATGCCGGACGGTGATTTCTTCTGGAACGCGTGCAGCACATAGACGATGCCTTCAAAGCGCACGGTGTAGATGGCGCGGTATGCGTCGCCGTCGAAACTTTCCACCACCTCAAACACCCCAGCGCCGTCCCCCTTCCAAGGCTTGGCTGCAGGATGTTTGCCACCAAGCTGGGCGACGCTGAGGGCGTAGCCCATGGTGCTGACGACCTCGGCTGGAAAGCCGAGGAAATCGGATTTGGAGGAGCCGATCCAATGAACCGGCTTTTCTCCCTTGATGGGCTGCTTGCGAACCATAGACCGCCAATATACCCAATTTGGTATAATTGGGCAAGTTGAATTGTAGATTGGCGGTATGGAAGCGCATGGATATGGCGATGGTCGCGCCTCGTTCGAGGCGCTTTTGACCACCGGTTCGGATCGTTCGATCCGCCCCTTCGCGGCGGGTAGCCTCGGCCAGTTCTGGCCTCGTTGCCCGCAAAGGATGGTGTGGTGCGGCTAGAGGGACTCGAACCCCCACGGTTGCCCGACGGTACCTAAAACCGTTGCGTCTACCAATTCCGCCATAGCCGCTGAATCTGCCCCGTCTATAGCGGGACAGGGAATTTCGGCAAGCAAATCTTGTCGCTACAGGCTGGGTGAGTTCTGATCCGCAGGATTAGGGGCAGGTTTGCGGCGCTTATTTTTTGACGCTTCACGAACTGCTCTTGGGCGTTCGACATTGATCGACTTGGTATCAAGTCGATCCTTAATATGCGCGGCATAAAACTGCTCGATCATCTGGACGCTGGTGCGGCAGTTATTGGCAATCTGATAGATGTCTGCGCCTTCCATCAAGCGCATCGATATGTAGGTGTGACGAAGGCTGTAGGCCGTTCTGACACGGTCATCGCGATCATGCTTCAAGCCTTCTTCGCGCAGGATCGTGTTGAACAGGTTGCGATTGTATTTGCGGAAGAGGCGGGTGCTGAGGAGGAGATTGTCCGCCGTCTCCTTGTCGAACTCGGTGCGATTGAGTTCCTCCAGCCGCCGCTGACGCAGCCGTTTGAAGGGCATGACGGCTCCGGGCATACTCTTGCAGTAGCCTGTGCCGGTTTTGCCGCGCACGTCGATGACGAGGATCGTCTTCTTCGTGGCGTAGTCATCCTCGATCTGCACGTCGCGGATTTCGAGCCGAAGCGCCTCGTCCGGGCGCAGGCCAGTGTTGGCCATGAACAGCACGAAATCGTGCAGATCTTCGTAGTGGCTGGTCCAGCCGCGACGTTCGCCGTCCTCGATGCGGCGACGGGTGGCCTTATAGAGCTGCTCGTATTCTTCAGGCGAAAACCACGCCCGACGCTCCCGCTTGGTGTAGGTCATGTAAGGCATGTCAAGGCTTGGGATGTGCTGTATCCAGCCCATGCCCTCGGCGTGTTTCAGCACCTGCCGGATATGGACGATCTCCTGGAGCATGGTGCTGCGTGCCGGAGGCTTTCCCGGCTTATCGGCGGTGGCCGAAGCGGCAATTGTTTCCTCGGCGCGTTTCACGCGATAGCTCTGAACGAGCCCTCGATTGACCTCGGACAGTGGCACCTTGCCAAAGAATGGGAGGATGTGTCTGCGCATCCTCAGTTCCATATATTCAATGTATTTTGGGCTGCGGACGGACACCGCCAGGACTCTGGCGTGTCGCAAATAATGTTCCGCAGCGTCCGCGAATGTGCGTTCTTTTTTGGCGAGTTCGCCGTTTCTCATCATTCCACGAAGTGAGAGATACCACTCCTCCGCCACATCTTTCGCGCGGCTGAGGTCTTCTTCCTTCGTCGAGTTCCGGAAACGCTGCGATCCTACGCGTGCGGCGCACTGCCAAAATCGGCTCTCACCGCGCTTATAGACCTGCAATCGTCCGTCAAACATGTCGTGTGTCTGCACGGCTAACCCCTGTGTCCACATGTGTCCAGACTGTGTCCGGGCATATTTCCCCAATTATATCAGCAAAAGCGTTGTTTTTGTATGAGTTTTTGCTATATCAGGGTTGTGTGTATCAGGATTTAGGTTCTGGCATCGCAAGATGTGGAGGTTCGAGTCCTCTCATCCGCACCATGAACAAAAGGCCCGGGATCGCTCCCGGGCCTTTCTTCCTTGAGGAATGCGAAACTCAGTCCTTCTGGTTGTCGACGCCCGAGCCCATGGCCTCGGCCGGGGAGGACATGGTGGTCTCCTCGGTGATGTCGATGCCCTTGGCCAGCTTGGAGTTCCAGAAGCCGTAGGCGGCATAGATGATCGCGCCGACGACGGCATAGCCGCCCAGCAGCATCAGAGGCAGGGGATTGTCCTCGGCCGCGTGCTGGAACATCGGAATCAGGTTTTGGCTGGCCAGGAACAGGCAGGCCAGGATCCCCGCAACGGCGGTCGGAATGCCACCCGGGACCTTGAAGGGCCGGGGCATTTCCGGATGTTTGATGCGCAGGAAGATCACACTGAGGCAGACGATCGAGAAGGCCGTTGCCGTGCCGAGTGACACCAGGTCACCAAGGATCGAGATAGGCAGGAAGGCCGCCGCGATGGCGATCAACAGGCCCAGCAGGATCGTGCCGATCCAGGGCGTGCGGAACTTGGGATGGATGACGGCGAAGGCGCGCGGCAGCAGGCCGTCCCGGGCCATCGTATAGAAGATCCGGGTCTGGCCGTAGCAGAGCACAAGCATGACCGAACTGAGGCCGGTGATGGCACCGATCTTGATCATGAAGCTGATGATGTTCAGCGGCTCACCGCTGGACAGGATGATGGGCGTGTTGGCCCATTCCAGACCCATCCGGTCGATGGCGACGGCCACCGGGGCGGGGCTGGCCAGCTCCAGATAGGGAACCACGCCGGTCATGACGGCGGCGACGGCCATGTAGATCAGGGTGCAGACAAACAGGGCGCCCAGGATGCCGAAGGGGACGTCTTTGGAGGGGTTCTTGGCCTCGGCAGCGGCGGTCGAGACGGCCTCGAAGCCCACGTAGGCGAAGAAGATGATCGCTGCACCCCGGAAGATGCCGCCGATGCCGAACTGGCCCGCAACGCCGGTCGGCTCGGGGATGAAGGGCACCCAGTTCTCAGGGTTCACATAGCTGATCCCGACAGCGATGAAGGTCAGCAGGACGATGATCTTGATGACGACGATTACATTGTTGATGCTCGCTGATTCCGACACGCCGAGAACGAGCAGGCCGCAGACGGCGGCGATGCCGATGGCGGCGACCAGGTTGAAGGTTCCGGTCATCGGGAAGGAGGTCGCGCCCGCATCCTGAACAAGCTGCACCAGCGGGGTCGCCCACTGTGGGCCTTCGCCGCCAGCATAGACTATGGTCGGAAAGATCTGCTGGCTGACGCCGAAATCGGTCAGGATCGAGACCACATAGCCGGACCAGCCGACCGCGACGGTTGAGGCCGCCACACCGTATTCCAACACCAGAAGCCAGCCCATGATCCAGGCGAAGACCTCGCCCAGCGTCCCGTAGGCATAGGTGTAGGCCGAGCCGGACACCGGCATGGTCGAGGCCAACTCGGCGTAGCAGAGACCGGCAAGACCGCAGGCGATGCCGGCCACAATGAAGCTCAGCATGATCGCCGGACCCGCGTTGGCCGCTGCCACCTGACCGGTCAGGACGAAGATCCCCGCACCGATGATGGCCCCGATGCCCAGGCTCATCAGATTCCACTTCCCAAGCGAGCGCTTCAGCTCGCTCCTGGCGGCTTCCTTCTGAATCTGGGTGACGGATTTCTTGAGGAACAGACGGTTCCCCTTTGGCTTGTTGCCAACTGCGGACATGAAGTCTCGCCCCTTGAATACGCGGCGAACCCTCCCCGGGTCGCCTTCCAGCGCGGGACGCTAGCGAGGGATGCCCGCCCGTGCAACGCGGTTTCCGATCCATGAAGCCGTCACGACGCTTTCATGACCGCGATCGTTGCGATGTTGACGCGGTTTCGTAGCCGGACAGAGCGGTTCAGGTTAGGCATCCGCGATGCTGTTGCCGATCCACGCCGCTCTGGACGATCTGAAGGCCGCGCTGGCCGCCCGGCCGGCGGTCGTGCTGGCGGCGCCGCCGGGCGCGGGCAAGACGACGGTGGTGCCTCTCGCCCTGCTGGACGCGCCCTGGCGCGGTGACGGGCGCATCCTGGTACTGGAGCCGCGCCGGCTGGCGGCGCGGGCGGCGGCGGAGCGGATGGCGGCGACGCTGGGCCAGGCCACCGGAGAGGTCGTCGGCTATCGCACGCGGCTGCAGAGCCGGATCGGGCCGCGCACCCGGGTCGAGGTGATCACCGAAGGGGTCTTCACGCAGATGATCCTGGAGGATCCCGGCCTCGACGGCGTGGCCTGCATCGTCTTCGACGAGTTCCACGAACGCAGCCTCGACGCCGACCTCGGGCTGGCCCTGGCACGGGACAGTCAGGGAGTGCTGAGGGAGGACCTGAAGATCCTGGTCATGTCGGCGACGCTGGACATCGCGGGGATTTCGCGGCTGCTGGCTGGTGCAGACGGAACCCCTGCGCCCGTGATCGAGGCGGAAGGGCGGGTCTATCCGGTCGAGACCCTCTACCTCGGCCGCAATCCGGTCGAGCGGATCGAGGATGCGACGGCGCGGGCCTGCCTGACGGCGCTGGGCGACCAGTCCGGTTCGGTGCTGGCCTTCCTGCCGGGGCAGGGCGAGATCCATCGGACGGCGCAGCGGATCGCCGAGCGGCTGCGCGATCCGTCGGTCGATGTCGTTCCGCTGTTCGGGGCGATGGAGAAGGACGCCCAGGACCGGGCGATCCAGCCTTCGCCCCCGGGTCGGCGCAAGGTCGTGCTGGCAACGTCCGTGGCCGAGACCAGCCTGACCATCGAAGGTGTGCGGGTCGTCGTCGACAGCGGCGTGTCCCGGGTGCCCCGGTTCGAGCCGTCCAGCGGCCTGACCCGGCTGGTGACCGTGCGGGTCAGCCGGTCCTCGGCCGAGCAGCGCCGGGGGCGGGCGGGGCGGACGCAGCCGGGGGTCTGTTATCGCCTGTGGGACGAGGAGGCGACGCGGGGGCTGGTGCCGCATCAGCGGCCCGAGATTCTGGAAGCGGACCTGACGGGCCTGGCGCTGGATCTGGCGCGCTGGGGGGCACGGTCCACGGACGGTCTGGCCCTGCTGGATGCACCGCCGAGGGGCGCAATGGCCGAGGCCCGGGCCGTCCTGACGCGACTGGGGGCGCTGGACGCGACGGGCGGGCTGACGGCGCACGGACAGCGGTTGACCCGGATGCCGCTGACGCCCCGGCTGGCGCACCTGGTCGCGGTGGCGGCCGATGCGGGGGAGGCGATGCTGGGCGCGCGGATCGCAGCCGTGCTGAGCGAGCCGGGGCTGGGCGGCAACGACACCGACCTGCGCGAGCGGCTGCGCGGCTTCGACCGTGACCGCGGCCCCCGGGCCAACGATGCGCGCAAGCTGGCCGATCGATGGGCGCGGGCGGCCTCGGACGGCGGCAAGGCGAGGGGCGACGGCATCGACGTCGGCACCCTGCTGGCCGAGGCCTTCCCCGAGCGGGTCGCGCGGGCGCGGGGCAGGCCGGGCGAGGTGCTGCTGGCCTCCGGCCGGGGCGCGTTTCTGGACGCCACCGATGGCCTGGCCGCAGAGCCCTGGCTGGCGGTCGCCGATCTGGGCGGCGGCGAGGCCCGTGACCGGATCCGGCTGGCGGCCCCCCTCGATCCCGCGACGCTGGAGGGGCGGATGACGCTGGAGGATCGGCTGGTGCGCGAGCCGTCGGGGCGTCGGGTCATGCGGCGCATCCGGCGGCTGGGGGCCATTGTGGTCGACGAGCGGGTCATCGGGCCGGCCGACCGCGGAGCGATCACCGCCGCTCTGCGCGCCGAGGTGGAGCAGCAGGGGCTGGCGGGCCTGCGCTGGGGCGAGCGGGCGACCGCTCTGCGCGACCGCCTGGCCTTTCTGAGGGGGCTGGATGAGGACTGGCCCGACGTGTCCGACGACGGGCTGACGGCGGCGCGCGAGACCTGGCTGTGGCCCCTGCTGGAGACGGCTCAGGCCCTCGACACCCTCGCGGACGACGCCCTCGCACAGGCCCTGCTCAGCCTCGTGCCGTGGGACCGGCACCGGGACCTCGATGTCCTGGCCCCGGCGCGCCTCGTCACGCCCCTGGGGTCGGCGGCGATCGACTATGCGGCGCAAGGGGGGCCGCGCGTGGACATCCGGGTGCAGGAGCTGTTCGGCGTCCGGGATCATCCGGCCGTCGGCGGCGGCCGGGTGCCGCTGACCCTGGCCCTGCTGTCGCCGGCACGGCGTCCGCTGCAGCTGACGAAAGATCTGCCGGGCTTCTGGAGCGGGTCGTGGAAGGATGTGCGCGCCGAAATGCGCGGCCGCTATCCCCGTCATCCCTGGCCGGAGAACCCCGCCGAGGCCCCGCCGACCAACCGGGTCAAGCCGCGCGGGACCTGACCGCTTGACCGCCGGGCCGAGCCGACGCATCGGTGGTCATCGACATGGGGATGCCGACCTTGCCCGCACCTGACCTGCTGATCGCGCCCAGTCCAGCCTCGACCCGGCGCGTCCTGTTCGCCAGCCTGATCGGGACGACGATCGAATTCTTCGATTTCTACATCTATGCGACCGCCGCCGTGCTGGTGTTTCCGGCCCTGTTCTTTCCGGGCGGCGATCCGCTGACGGCGCAGCTGCAATCGTTCGCCACCTTTGCGCTGGCCTTCTTCGCGCGTCCGGTCGGGGCGGTGGTGTTCGGTCATTTCGGCGACCGGATCGGGCGGAAGGCGACCCTGGTCGCGGCCCTGATGACCATGGGACTGTCGACCGTCGTCATCGGCCTGTTGCCGACCTATGCCCAGGTCGGCGTCGTGGCCCCGCTGCTGCTGGCCCTGTGCCGGTTCGGTCAGGGGCTGGGTCTGGGCGGCGAGTGGGGCGGCGCGGTCCTGCTGGCGACCGAGAACGCGCCGCCGGGGCGCAAGGCCTGGTTCGGGATGTTCCCGCAACTGGGCGCGCCGATCGGCTTCATCCTGTCGACCGGGGCCTTCATCGTCCTGACCTCGACGATGAGCGATCAGGCCTTTCTGGATTGGGGATGGCGGGTGCCGTTCCTGGCCAGTGCGGTGCTGGTCATCGTCGGCCTTTGGGTCCGGCTGCGGATCACCGAGACGCCGGAGTTCAGCCGGGTGATCGAGCGGGCCGAGCGGGTCAAGGCCCCCATCCTGACCCTGCTGGCCCGCTACAAGGGGGCTCTGCTCCTGGGGACGCTGGGGGCCACCACGACCTTTTTGCTGTTCTATCTGATGACGGTGTTCGCGCTCAGCTGGGCGACGACGACCCTGGGATTCACCCGTGCCGACATCCTGCCGATCCAGTTGGTCGGGGTGGTCTTCTTCGCGGCCTTCATCCCGATTTCGGCCCTGGCGGCCGATGCGTTCGGTCAGATCAAGGTGCTGGTCGCGGCCTCGGTCGGGATCGCCCTGTTCGGGTTTCTGATCGCGCCGCTGTTCGCGGGCGGGCTGACCGGACTGTTGGTCTTCTTCTCGATCGGGTTCGCCCTGATGGGGGCGACCTATGGGCCGCTCAGCTCGACCATGGCGCGGCCGTTCCGGGCGGCGGTGCGCTATACGGGGGCGTCGATGGCGTTCAATCTGGCGGGCATAGCGGGAGCGTCGGTGGCCCCTTATGCCGCGACGTCTCTGGCCAAGACCTTTGGTGTGCCGGCCGTGGGCCTGTATCTGGCGGGAACGGCCGTGGTGACCATCCTCGCCCTGATCGGCATGTCGCGGCTGAAGATCGAGGACTGAATCAGACCGCGTCGGTCACCGCATAGGCCATGATGCCGGTGGCGATGGCCAGGTTCAGGCTGTCGGCCCTGCCGCGCATCGGGATCTTCACATTGACGTCGCAGGCAGCAGCGAGGCCATCCGTCAGCCCCGCCTGCTCATTGCCCATCAGGATCAGGGTCGGGGCGGCGTATGCCGCGTCACGGTAGCCGACGCTGGCATCCAGTCGGGTGCCGACCACGCTGCCGGGCCAGGTCGTCCGCCAGGCCAGAAAGGCCTCGGCCGTGCAGCGGACGATGGCGACGGCGAAGACGCTGCCCATGGTGGCGCGCACGGCCTCCACGGAAAAGGGATCGACGCAGTCGCCGATCAGGATGACGCCGCCGCACCCGGCCGCGTCCGCCGTGCGGATGATGGTGCCGAGATTGCCGGGATCACGGACCTGCTCCAGCGCGATCCAGCAGGCGGCCGATGCGGGGGCGATCTGGTCCAGCCCGGTATAGGCCTGGTCGAAGACGCCCAGCACGGTTTGCGGGTTCTCACGGCGGCTGATCTTTTCGAGGATGGGGTGGGTGACGACGACGATCTCGCCGCCGGCCTCCAGCGTCGCGGCCTTCGCGCGATCCAGCAGCGGATGGGGCCGCGCCTCCATGCCGACCATCAGCAGACGGGGCGCGCGGCCCTGATCCAGCGCCTCGCCGATGAACTTCAGGCCCTCGGCGAGAAACTGCCCCGTGGCCTCGCGCTCCTTGCGCATATGCAGGGCGCGGACGGCCTTGACCGTGTCATTGGTCAGGGAGGTGACGAGGCGTTCCGTCACGACGCGCTCCACCGGGCGAAGAAGGACAGGCCGATGGCGCGGGCGTCCGGGCCATCCTCGGACAGGGCCAGTTCGCCCCAGTCGATGCGGCCGGGGCGGTTCGCGGTCGCCTCCCGCATCAGATGCGCCAGCGACAGGCCCGAGACCCGCGCGGCATAGGCGTTCAGCAGCAGGAAGTCCGCGTCGTCGGACAGCAGGGCCGCGCAGTCCGTCAGCAGGGCGGGCATGTCCTCGAACAGCCGCCAGACCTCGCCCGTCGGGCCGCGTCCGTATTTGGGCGGGTCCAGGATGATGCCGTCATAGCGCGAGCCTCGCCGGACCTCGCGCGCGACCCATTTTCGGGCGTCCTCGACGATCCAGCGGATCGGGTGGTCGGACAGGCCGGACAGGTCTGCGTTCTCGCGCGCCCAGGCGACCGACTTTCTGGAGGCATCGACGTGGGTGACCTCGGCCCCGGCCGCGGCGCAGGCCAGGCTGGCGACGCCGGTGTAGCCGAACAGGTTCAGGATCCTCGGCCGCACGCGGGCCCGCACGCGGCCGTCCAGCCAGTCCCAGTTCGCCGCCTGCTCGGGGAAGAAGGCCAGGTGCCGGAACGGGGTGAAGCGGCCCGTGAACCTCACCTCGCGCCAGGACAGGGGGAAGGTATCGATCGCCCCGCCCGCGAACCGCCAGCGCCCGTCGTCGTCCTCGTCCTGTGCCTGCGGGTCGAAGAGGGCGTCGGCGCGGTCGAAAGCGGTCGGATCGCGCGGCTGCCAGAAGCATTGGGGTTCGGGCCGGACGACAGTGTGGGCTCCATATCGCTCCAGCTTCCTGCCCGCCCCGGAATCAAGCAGCGCATAGTCGGACCAGCCACAGGTCAGCAGCGTCTGGGGCTCGGGGGCGAAAACGGGAGGCATGGATCAGGCCTTATGCCGTCAGGCGGCCCGTCGTCCAGCCGTCGCGGGCCCGGCGACGGTTTCGGCTGTCAGATCGATGGCGTCGGGCAGGTGACGCGTCTTGTCCCAGGCGAAGGGCTCGTAGAACAGCCGGGCAAAGGCATGGGCGAAGGCCAGGGTCAGCAGGGACCAGTAAAGCGGGGTCCGGGCGATATCGGCGAGGGTACAGGGCAGGCCGGCCCGCCGGGTCCCGAGCCAGGCGCTGCTCCAGGCGGCGACGGTCCCGAGGCCCAGAACACCGAGGGACACCAGCGAGGCGCGAGGCTCCAGCCCGGCAACGGCCGCAACCAGCACCAGGGCCGCGACCCAGGCCACGGAGATCGCGTGCACGGCCGCAGCCGCGAGCGATGCCCCGACCGTCATCAGCAGGGCCAGAGCCCCTCGCCACCCGAGGGTGTGCAGCGAACGGGTGTGAACGCCGCAGGTCTGCATGTATCCCTTCAGCCATCGCGTCCGCTGCGGCAGCCAGGCACCCAGACCGCCCGGCGGAGGCTCATGGGTCGGGCGCTGGATGACCCCCAGGGTGCCGCCGGCCCGCCACAGGCGAAAGCCCAGATCGGCATCCTCGGTGACATTATGGGCGTCCCAGCCGCCGACGGCGCGCAGCCACGACGCCCTGAAGTGATTGCTGGTCCCGCCCATGGGAAACGGCAGCCCCAGCCGGGCCATGGCCGGCAAGGTGACCTCGAACAGGCTGGCGTATTCGATGGCGAACTGGCGATCGAGGAAGGGCGTGCGGGTCCGTGTCGCGGTCCGGATGCGCAACGGCGCCTGAAGGGCCGACAGCGTGCCGGACGCGTCGGAGGCGAAGCGCGCCGCCGCCTCGCGAAGCTGAAGCGGATCCGGATCGTCCTCGGCATCATAGACGGTCACCAGCGCGCCGGTCGCGGCGGCCAGGCCGACATTCAGGGCGCGGGGCTTGGTCCGGGGATGGCCGGGCGGCGCGATCAGGATCGACATCCAGGCCGGGCGATCGGCGTGCCAGGCCGCGTCGATGGTCTCCTGATCGTGGGCCTCCAGCACCAGGAAGGCCTCCAGTCGATCCGGGGGATAGTCGATCCTTGACAGGCGTTCGACCAGCTGGTCGATCACCGATGCCTCGTCCAGCAGGGCCACCAGGATGGTGTAGCGGGGAAGGTCCGGCCCCCGCGCCAGGGTGCCCGGCGCAGGCCGTGGCACCACGATCAGCAAGATCCGCCAGAGCGCGACAAGCACGAAGGCCAGGTGCGCACTGCGGATCAGGATGGCCCCGGTCGTTTCAGGGGCCAGGCGTATTCCGGCACCGGCAGCCACCAATGTCGCCAGCAGGAAGCCGGCCTGAGGCCCGGTCAGGCTTCGACGGCTTGCCCATTCCTCGAAGCGATGCGCAAAAGTGTTCACGGTCGCCAACCACAGGTTGCCCGACAACCCTAGGCGGCAAGCCCGTGTCGGGCAAGGCGTTGGCATGACGAAGGGATTGCCGCTATTCCAGCACGGCGGCGTCGCGCCGTGGATGGAGTTGTTCGCGTGCCGGAACTGCCGACGATGTCTTCAGCGGGGCCGGTCAAGGGTGCGCGCAAGCCCAAGGGCGAGGGCCATGCCCGGCGTGCCGAAATCCTGGAAGCCGCCGAACGCATCTTCGTGGAGGTCGGCTACGAGGGGGCCACGATCCGGCGGATCGCCGATGAGGTCGGCCTGTCGTCGACGGCGCTCTATATGCATTTTTCCGAGAAGTCGGAGATCCTGCACGAGATCTGTCGTGTCGCGTTCGCGCGGCTTCAGGCCATGAACCAGGCCGTGATGGATGAGCCCGGTCCGCCGGAGCTGCGTCTGCGGCGGCTGCTGGAGTCCTATGTCGCCTTCGGGTTCGACAATCCCAATGCCTATCGCCTGACCTATCTGACCCGCCCGGTCGAGGCACGCGAGGGCGCGCAGACGGCGGCCCAGAACCTGGGAGGGGAGCTCTATCGCGCGTTCGAGGCGGTGGTCGGCGATGTGGCCGCACAAGGGCATCTGAGGGGCGATCCGCGCACCGCAGCCCAGACGCTCTGGGCCGGCGCACACGGCGTCGTTTCCCTGATGATCACCAAACCCTATTTCGACTGGGTCGGCCGTGAGGCCCTGTCTCGGTCGATGATCGATGCGCTGATCGCAGGCCTGCTGAGGCCCTGAGGGCCGACCACGGACGATGGGGCACCCCTCGGACGTCGATGGAAGGCCCACGCGCTTCGACCTATTGATACGGTCGCGGCCCGTTGTAGCCCGCCGCGATGTCGCGCGAGAGGGTCAGGGGGGCGGAGCCGCCGTTCAGCCGGGCCTTGTAGATCGACATGTTTTCCATCACCCGCATCATGTAGTTGCGCGTCTCGGTGAAGGGGGCGCATTCGATGAAGTCGGCCGGGTCCACGCCGCCACCGGCGACGCCACCGCGCGGATCGCCGCAGCGCGCCGTCCACTGCGGCGGTCGGGCAGGGCCGGCGTTGTAGCCGACGGTGGTCAGCAGCATGGAGCCCGAAAACTGGCTCATCAGTTCGCCGAGGTGATAGCTGCCCAGGGTCATGTTGTAGTCGGGGTCCCACAGCCGCTCGACCGACCAGGGCATGCCCAGACGCCGGGCGACCCCCGAGGCGGTCGAGGGCAGGAACTGCATCATGCCGCGGGCGTCGGCACCCGAGCGGGCGCGGGGGTCGAAGCTGGATTCCTGACGCGTGATGGCCAGGGTGAACTCCAGCGGGGCGGCCCCGGCCACGACCGGCGGGATGCGGATCGGATACTGGCGCTCGGGCATCAGATAGCCGCGCTGGCTGGCGGTTCGGCCGACCATCATGGCCCCGAACCCGTCGCCATATCCGCGCGACAGGTCCATCAGCTGCGCCAGATCGGTCGCGTCGGGCAGGGTGTCGTCCAGCTGGTAGGCGAAGACCCGGAACAGGCTCATCTCGCCGGTCTCGCCCAGGATGCGGGCGGCGCGGACGACCTCATTGGCCTCGAAGGCGGCCGCGTCGTTCCGGGTGATGACGGGATCGGCAGGCAGGGTCAGGGTCGTGATCCCGGCCTTCTCGGCGGCGAGCTGGCCGTAGAAGGTCTGAATGTGACGGGCTCCCTCCTGGTAGAAGGTCCGGGCCCCTGCCTGATCGCCCCGGGTCTCGGCCGCGCGGCCCAGCCAGTAGAGGGCGCGGCCCTGGGTGATCGGGGTCTGTGACGCCTGGCGCAGGGTCTCGAAATGGCGGGCGGCGGTCGTCGGATCGCCGAGTTTGGTCAGGGCGACCCAGCCGGCGAAGAACTCGGCATCGACCTTCCTTTCGCCGGACGGGAAGCCGTGTCCCGCCATGGCGTCATAGGCGGCGCGCCATTCGCGGCGCTCCAGCGAGTCGAGGAAATAGTTGCGGCGCTCGGACCAGAGCGTGGCCTGGGAATCCGAGTTGAGCGGCGAGGGGGGCAGGGCCGACAGCAGGGGGAAGCCCTCGGTCTGACGACCGGCCGCGCGCAGGATGCGGACCCGCTCCAGCACGACATTGGAATCCATCGCCTGCGATGGCGTCAGACTGGCTACGATCGCATCGCCGCCATAGGCGCTGCGCAGCGACAGGACGGCGTTAGCGATGGTCTGGCGCTCGGGCGAGACGAGGGCGATCATGGCCCGCGTTGCCGGGCCGTGCGGGCCGATGAGCAGCATGTTCAGCCGCGCCTCGTGATCGCGCCGGGTCAGGGCAGGACCCCAGCGGGACAGGATGCGGCTCTGGTTCGCCACGTCGAACGACTGGGTCTGCCACCATTCATGGATCAGCAGGCGGGCTTCGTCCCCGCGACCGCGCTGGTCCAGCGCATCGGCCAGGGCGATGGCCCCCTCGACGGTGGTGGGCCGGTCCGAGGCGAAATAGGCCAGGGCGGCGTCGGCCCCCATGCCGGCGCGGTCCAGCGCCCGTTCGCCCGCCGCGATCCGGCTCTCGGCCCGGGGCCAGCCGGCCAGGGCGGTCTTGTCCCGGGCCAGTTCGGTGAAGGACAGCTGATCGGCGGAGGTATCGACCAGGGCCCATTCGACCAGCTTTCTGGCCGTGCCGTCGCCGATGCCGGAGATGGCATTGCGCGCGCCGGTCACGTCGCGGGCGCGGGCGGCAGCCAGACCCTGGCGGAACAGGGCCATGTCGGCCTGGCTCAGAATGCCCGGCTGATTGGCGTCGCTCGAGGCGGAGGGCGTGCCCTGGGGCGGCTGGCGGTTCAGGTCGGCGGTCTGCGGAATCGGCGCGAGAACGGCCAGAACGGCCGCCAGGGTGGTCGCAAGCATGATATGTCCGATCCCCATTCATCCCGGTTGCGGGTTCGACCCCGGCAACCTACCCTCTCGCGTCTCGTTTCAGGCGCCTGCCGCCTATCCCCACGCAAGGTATTCTTGTTTCAATGACCGCCCCCTTGTTCAAGGGCGTGATCACCGCCCTGATCACACCACTTCGTGACGGAAACGTGGACGAAGCCGCATTCGAGGCCCTGCTGGAACGCCAGATCGCTGCCGGGGTCCATGGCGTCGTGCCGATGGGCACCACGGGCGAAAGCGCCAGCCTGTCGTCGCAGGAGCACAGGCAGGTGGTCGAGCTGTGCGTGCGCGTCGCCGCCGGGCGTGTGCGGGTGATCGCAGGCGCGGGATCGTCCTCGACCGGCAAGGCGATCGAGATGGTGCGCCATGCCAAGACCGTCGGGGCCGACGGCGCCCTGGTCGTCACACCCTATTACAACCGGCCGTCGCAGGCGGGTCTGAAGGCGCATTTCGAGGCCATCGCCGATGCCGTCCAGCTGCCGCTGTTGCTGTACAATGTGCCAGGCCGGACGGGCGTCGATCTGGCGGATTCGATGGTGGCCGAACTGGCCGGTCATCCGAACATCGTCGGGATCAAGGACGCGACCGGCGACATGGGGCGGGTCAGCTGGATGCGGGCCAACATCACAGGCCAGTTCGACCTGATCTCGGGCGATGACGCCAGCTGCCTCGGCTATCTGGCCCATGGCGGGCACGGTGTGATCTCGGTGGTGTCGAACGTCGCGCCGGACGCCATGGTCGCGCTGTACGGCGCGCTTCAGGCCGGGGACCTGGCGACCGCCCGGTCGTGGCAGGATCGGCTGATCGGGCTTCACAGGGGTCTGTTCGCCGATGCGTCGCCGTCGCCGACCAAATATGCGCTGGCGGAGCTGGGGCTGTGCGGCGAAGAGGTGCGCCTGCCCCTGGTGTCCACGTCGGCCGAGGCGCGCGCGGTCGTCGATGCGGCCCTGTCCGCGGCCGGGATCGGCTGATGGCGACGTCCAAAGAGAAGGCCGCCGCCGCGACCAAGGCCCCCATTACCAAGGCCAAGGTCATCGCCGAGAACCGCCGTGCCCGCTTCGACTATTTCCTCGAGGACAATATCGAGGCCGGCATCATGCTGCTGGGCACAGAGATCAAGGCGCTACGGATGGGGCGGGCCAATATCGCCGAGAGCTATGCGGCGGTGGAGGGGCGCGAGATCGTGCTGATCAACGCCGACATCCCGCCCTATGTGCAGGCCAACCGGTTCAACCACGAGCCGCGTCGGCCACGGAAGCTGTTGCTGCACAGAAAGCAGATCGACCGGCTGATCGGCGCGGTGCAGAAGGACGGCCAGACGATCATTCCGCTGAAGCTGTATCTGAACGACGACGGCAAGGCGAAGCTGGAGATCGCTCTGGCCAAGGGCAAGAAGCTGCACGACAAGCGCGAGGCCTCGGCCGATCGCGACTGGGCCAGAGACAAGGCCCGGCTGCTGCGCGACCGCGGCTAGATCAGGCGGCGCGGCTCAACGGTCGGGCGTCGATGACGTTCGGCGCGGCCAGCGTCGGGGCGCTGGTTCCGTAGATTCCCAGCGACGGCGCGAAGGCGCGTTCGGCGACCATGATCGTCAGGGTCAGGATGATGGCCGCGAGCAGGGCCAGCAGTCCGATACGGCGTTCGGCGGCGGTGAAAAGCGAAGGCCTGTTACGCATGGTCTGCCCCTCCCAAGGCATGGATCCAACGCAAGCTGTGCGGGGATGTTCCGCCCGGATTTCATACACCCGAATGGTCCTGATTCGTGTGTCCGGCGAACAACAGTCGCCCGCCAGGAGAGGTGAGTCAGCGGCTGTCGATGAGGGTGCGGGCGCGCCGGAAGATCGCCTCGAACATCGCCGGCGTCAGGCGGCCGGTGTTCGTGTTCAAACGTGAGCAGTGATAGCTGTTCAGCAGGGTGTAGCCGCCGATTTCGGCCTCCATACCGTGGCCCGACGCCATGGCCGAGGCCGGAAGGCCCATGGCCTTCAGCACGCTGCGCCGCGAGACGTCGCCCAGGGTCACGATGACCTTCAGCCGGGGCAGGGCGTCCAGCCGGGACTTGAGGAACGGGCGACAGGTCGCCTCCTCGATCGGCAGGGGCTTGTTCTGTGGCGGGGCGCAGCGGACGGCATTGGTGATCATGCAGTCGACCAGCGTCAGGCCGTCGTCCGGCCGGGCGTCATAGGTGCCGGTGGCGAAGCCGGTCCGGATCAGCGTCTCGTAAAGAATGACGCCTGCCCCGTCGCCGGTGAAGGGCCGGCCCGTCCGGTTGGCCCCGGTCCGGCCGGGGGCCAGGCCCGCGACCAGCAGCCGCGCGTCCGGGTCGCCGAACGACGGCGCGGGGCCGTTCCACCAGTCGGGGTTCTGGCGGCGGTTCTCCTCGCGATAGGCGACCAGCCGGGGGCACAGGGGGCAGTCGCGGGGCGGTTCGGCGATGCCGGGAGTGGCGAGTGGCGAGTGGCGGGCGGCGAGTGTCATGGTCGAGATCATCCCGAATTCAGGGTTGAAGGGCGAGGTGCAGTGAGCGACGGCCTTCCTCGCCACTCGCCACTCGCCACTCGCCACTCGCCACGCGTCACTGGCCACCGCTGCGGGGCCGCCCCCAGTCGTCCAGCCGGTCGGCGAGGTCGATATAGTCGTCGGCCTGACGCCTCAGTTCGTCGGCGATCATTGGCGGCTGGCTCTTCATGGTGGAGACGACCGTGACCCGCACGCCCTTCGCCTGCACCGCCTGGACCACGCGCCGGAAGTCGCCGTCGCCCGAGAACAGGATGGCGTGGTCCATGTGCGGAGCCATCTCCAGCATGTCGACCGCGATCTCGATGTCCATGTTTCCCTTGGTCTTCGTATGACCCTGGGCGTCGGTGAACCGCCTGACCGGCTTGGTCACGACCGAAAAGCCGTTGTAGCCCAGCCAGTCGACCAGAGGCCGGATGGAGGAGAACTCTTCGCCCTCGATCACCGCCGTGTAATAACAGGCGCGGATCAGGCGGGATTGCTGGCGAAAGCCGTCCAGCATCTTCCGGAAATCGAGATCGGCGTTCAGCGCCCTGGCCGTCGAATACAGATTGGCTCCGTCGATGAAGACGATGAGGCGGTCGTTCGGATAGGATGTCATGGCGACCCTTGCGGAAATATCGGTCGCAGACACCCACGCGGGCCTCGTCAATATCGACGGGCCCGGGAACCTGGACGATGCCGTCATCGTCGCCCTGGGCTGCAATGACAAGGGGGTCTGGTCCGATTGTCGCGAGGCGCTGGAGGCCGCCCTGGACCGGTTCCGGACGGAAGGCATCGATGTGGTCGCGCGCTCGTCCTGGTGGGCGTCCCGGGCCTGGCCCGACCCGACCGATCCGCCCTTCCTGAACGGCGTGGTGATGGTCAGGACCGCCCACGATCCCCACGCCCTGATGGCGGCGCTGGGCCGGATCGAGGAAACCTTCGGTCGTCGCCGCACGGTGCCCAATGCCCCCCGGACGCTGGATCTGGACCTGATCGCCTATGGGCGCGAGCAGGGGGACTGCGACGGCCTGATCCTGCCGCACCCGCGCGCGGCGGACCGCAAGTTCGTCATGGGGCCTCTGGCGGAGATCGCGCCGGAGTGGGTGCATCCGATGGTGGGCGCGACAGCGAAGGTCCTGGCAGTGCAGGCCTCCATCGGGCAAGATGCACGGCCCGTGGGCTGATCGCCCCAAATCGGCCGCCCTCTTCCCTGAAAGATGTGGCGTTGCACAAACGCCTCCCCATCTGTATGCAACGCGGTTCTCCCCCCGCCCGAGGTAATTCATGGCTCGCGTCACTGTCGAAGATTGCATCCAGAAGGTGCCGAACCGGTTCGGTCTGGTCCTGCTGGCCGGGAACCGCGCCCGCGCGATCGCCAATGGCGCGCCGCTGACCATCGATCGCGACAATGACAAGAACCCGGTCGTCGCCCTGCGCGAAATCGCCGACGAGACCGTGGTCCCCGCCGACCTGCTGGAGACCGTCGTGGTCGCCCTGCAGCGCGTGGACGAGCGCACGGAAGCCGAGGACGAGGCGGAAATCGTCGGTCTGCTGGCCGAGCCCCAGCACATGAACATGGCCGAGGCCGAACTGATCCGCGCCCTGCAGAGCGACCGGGACGGCGGGCAGGAGGAGCGGTACTGACGGCCCAAACCGCCAACGGTATCACCATCCTCCCGGCGCGGTCCGGTTCGACCCCGCCGCCGACAGCCATTGCCAATGACGCCGTATCGCCGCCCGCAGAAATGCCGGCGGCGAAACGCATTCCGGTCCTGCGCCAGTTCGAGCTGATCGAGGCGGTCAAGGCCTACGACCCCACTGCCGACGAGGCCCTGCTGAACCGGGCCTATGTCTATGCGATGAAGATGCACGGCTCGCAGCTGCGCGCCTCGGGCGATCCCTATTTCGCCCATCCGATCCAGGTCGCCGGCATCCTGACCGACTATCGGCTGGATACGGCCACCATCGTCACCGCCCTGCTGCATGACGTCGTCGAGGACACCTCGGCCACCCGCGACGACATCGCCCGCATGTTCGGCGAGGAGGTCGCGGTCCTGGTCGAGGGGGTGACCAAGCTGAGCCGGCTTGAGCTGCAAGCCGAGCACACCCGTCAGGCCGAGAACCTGCGAAAGTTCATCCTAGCGATCTCGAAGGACGTGCGCGTCCTGCTGGTGAAGCTGGCCGACCGTCTGCACAACATGCGGACGCTGAAATACGTCAAGCCCGAGAAGCGCGAGCGGATCAGCCGCGAAACCCTGGAGGTCTATGCGCCGCTGGGCCGCTCGATCGGCATCCACTCGATCGCGTCGGAGCTGGAAGAGCTGGCCTTCGAGCACCTGAACCCCACGGCCCGCACCGCCATCGAGCGGAGGCTGGAGGCGCTGAAGCTGGAGCACGGCGGGGCCACCGAGACCGTCGCCGGAGAGTTCCAGCGGGTGCTGAGCGAGGCGGGGATCAAGGCCCGCGTCTATGGCCGCCAGAAGACTCCCTATTCGATCTGGAGGAAGCTGCAGCGGAAGTCCGTGGGTTTCTCGGCCCTGTCCGACATCTATGGCTTCCGCGTGCTGGTCGAGGCCGAGGACGACTGCTACCGCGCGCTGGGCGTCATCCACCGCGCCTGGCCGATGGTGCCCGAGCGTTTCAAGGATTTCATCTCGACGCCCAAGTCGAACAACTATCGCTCCCTGCACACCACGGTGGTCGGCCCCGCCGGCCTGCGCATCGAGATGCAGATCCGCACCGAGGCCATGGACCGGGTGGCCGAGGACGGGGTGGCGGCGCACTGGGCCTACAAAAACACGTCCTATGGCTTCGACCAGGAAGCGATGGAGCGCGAGGGCGGCCGCGACCCGCTGCAGAACCTGCGCCACCTGGTGCAGGTGATCGAGCACGGGGAGGGGGGCGAGGACTGGGTCGAACACGCCAAGCTGGAGATGTACCTCGATCAGGTCTTCGTCTTCACGCCCAAGGGGCGGTTGATCACCCTGCCGCGCGGCGGCATGGCGCTGGACTTTGCCTATTCCGTCCACACCGAGGTCGGCGACACGGCCGTGGGCGTCAAGATCAACGGCGAGCTGAAGCCGATGCGCACGGCGCTGCAGAACGGCGACGTGGTCGAGATCATCCGCGGCAAGAAGCGCGAGGCCCCGGCCGACTGGCGCAGCCTGACCGTCACGGGCCGCGCCCGGTCCGCCATCCGCCGCCATATCCGCTCGTCGGAACGCGACGAGTTCTACAAGCTGGGCAAGACCACCCTGGAACAGGCCCTGATCCGGGTCGGCAAGTCGCTGGCCGAGGTGTCGCTGAAGTCGGCGGTCGAGACCCTGGCCACCGGCACCGAGGAAGACCTGTTCGACGCCATCGGCCGGGGCCGCCTGCCCGCCAACAAGGTGGTCGAGATGCTGTTCCCGGCGCTGAAGGGCACGCTGAACACCGGCCAGGAACGCCGGAAGATCGCCGACGACAAGGCCCGCATGTTCGTGCGGGGCGGCGGCCTGACGCCGGGGATCAGCATCCATTTCGGGGCCTGTTGCACCCCGGTGCCCGGTGACCGGATCGTCGGCATCCTGGAACCGGAAAAGGGCCTGACCGTCCACGTCATCGACTGCCAGAAGCTGGCCGATTTCGCCGACGACGACAGCGTCTGGCAGGATCTGCAATGGACGCCACAGGCCGAACAGGGCGCGGTCGGCATGGCCCGCCTGCGCGCCACCATCAAGAACGCGCCCGGCGTCCTGGGTCAGGTCGCCACCGTCATCGGCGAGGCCGGCGGCAACATCCTGAACATGAAGATGGCGCACCGTCAGTCCGATTTCTTCGACGTCGACCTGGACGTCGAGGTCGCCGACGCCAAACACGCCACCAGCATCATGGCCGCGCTGCGGGCCAACCCCAGCGTGGACACCGCCGAGCGGTCGCGAGGGTAGGGCCGCCGTTCGTCATTCCGGGCGAAGGCGCGCAGTGCCGCAGACCCGGAACGGGGCGGCGCGCGGGAGCGCGACCCTGTCGCGAACGCGGCTGTCGAACGATCGCCTTCGCTTCGCTTCGGCGCCGCCTCGTTCCGGGTCTCCGCTTTGCTGCGCCCGGAATGACGAGAGCGAAAAGCCCTACTTCTTCCCCGGCGGCTGGGTGAAGGGCGAGGTCCCCACCGACACGGCCGGCTTGGCCTTCTCGGCCTTGGGTTTGCGGACTTCCTTGTTGGACTTCACTTGACCCTTGGCCATGGCGGATACTCCGGACGCGCGCCGCCGGGAGGGCGGGCGTGACGAATACAGCATAGCCTGCGTCGATCCCGGCGTCGTCCGAAAGCGTAGGCTTGACGAGCAACGATGTGGCGAACAACGATCTCCCAAACTGTAACGGGGGGCCGGGATGCGATCAATTGCGAGGGCAAGCTTAGGCGTCCTGCCCATCGTCTGGACCGTCATCACGGCACCGCTCGCGATCATCAGCGCCCTCAGCGACCTGTTCAACATCGACGGTCTGCTGCTCGCCCCGGTCGCCACCTACAGGGCGGCTGCAGTCGACACGGCGTCCGCCCTCGGCCTGTCCCTGCCGGTCGCGGGCTGGGTGATTGATCTGGTTATGCTGGGCCTCGCCGCAAGCGTCCTGGCCTGGCTATTCTTCACCCGCCTCTATCTCGAGAGCCGCAGTCAGTGGAGGGCCGCGCGAGAAGGACGAGCCATCGCCGTCAACCCTCAAGATGTCGAGCCGGATGCTTTGGACCTTTTGGTTGCCGGGACCGCAGGGGCGGGAATACTGATCGCCGGCGGTGTCAGCCACATGATTTTGGCCACGGGGGCCGCCCTGGCCGGGACTGGACCTATCGGATGGGTTGCGGGCCCCTTTGTCTTCGCCGGAGTCGGCTTTTGGGCGTTATCCAAGCGCGAAGAAGCGAGGAAGAACGCTGCAGAGGCGCATGCGCGTCGTGAATCTCTCAGGCTCGCCGCCGAACAGGCCGCCATTGCGCAATCCAACATCCGGATGTTCAGGGCCAACGAGCGCCGCAAGCTTCTCATCGCGTCAGGGATCGTTGTCGGGATCGTCGCCTGCAACTTCGTCGCTCCCTTGTTTGCAAACTTCTGAACTTGACGAGAACAAAAAGCCAACATAGAACATATACGGAACACGCAATCTGGGGATAAGGCGATGACACGGGTGGTTCGGGAAACTCTGTCGCTTGCATCGTGCGGCGGCTTTGTCTGGATGGTCTGGCAGGTCGCCCTGCTGGCGAGATGAGTCGCCTCCGGCCTGACATCGAGGTTCAGGCCATCTCCGAAACGCCCGCACAGACCGGTTTCGTCCATCTGAGGGTCCGCTCGGCCTATTCGCTGCTGGAGGGCGCGATCAAGGCGGGCAAGGTCGGGAGGCTGGCGGCGGACGCAGGGATGCCCGCCGTCGGCGTCGCGGACCGGGTCAATCTGTTCGGGGCGCTGGAGTTTTCCGAAGCCGCCAAGGCGGTGGGGGTGCAGCCGCTGATCGCCTGCGCCCTGCCAGTGACCGGCATCGGCGGCAAGCGGGCCGAACGCTGGGCCAAGGTGCCGACCGTGGTTCTGATCTGCCAGGACGAGACGGGCTGGCGGAACCTGTGCGCCCTGTCGTCCTCGGCCTATCTGGATGCGGGCGACGAGGAGCCGCACGTGACCTGGGAGCAGGTCGTGGCCCGGTCGGCGGGGCTGATCCTGCTGTCGGGCGGTCCGGACGGTCCGGTCGATCCCCTGTTCGTGCAGAACAAGCCGGCCGAGGGGGCGAGAGTGCTGGCGGCGATGGCCGGGGCGTTCGGCGACCGTTTCTATGTCGAGCTGCAACGGCATGGCCGGCCGGACGAGGCGGCGGCGGAGCGGGGGCTGGTCGACTGGGCCTATGGCCAGGACGTCCCGCTGGTGGCGACCAATGACGTCCACTACGCCCGGCAGAACCAGGCCCGGTCGCACGACGCCCTGCTGTGCATCGCCGACGGAGCCTTCACCGGCCAGGAGGATCGCAGACGGATCAGTCCGGAGCATTTCTTCAAGACGGCGGCGGAGATGCGGACCCTGTTCGCCGATCTGCCCGAGGCGTGTGACAGCACGATCGAGATCGCGCGCCGCTGCGCCTTTCTGGTCACGACCCACCCGCCGATCCTGCCGCGCTTCGACGCCGGCGACGGCCGGACCGAACCTGAAGAGCTGATGCATCAGGCGCGCGAGGGGCTGAAGGCGCGGCTGAAGCGGGTGACGCCCTCGGCCCCCGAGGCCGACTACTGGACCCGGCTGGACTGGGAGGTCGGGATCATCACCCAGATGGGGTTCCCCGGCTATTTCCTGATCGTGTCGGACTTCATCAAATGGGCCAAGGCGCACGGGATTCCCGTCGGGCCGGGGCGGGGTTCCGGGGCCGGGTCGCTGGTCGCCTGGGCCCTGACCATCACCGATCTGGACCCCCTGCGGTTCGGCCTGCTGTTCGAGCGGTTCCTGAATCCCGAGCGGGTCTCCATGCCCGACTTCGACATCGACTTCTGCCAGGAGCGGCGGGAGGAGGTGATCACCTATGTCCAGGAGCGCTACGGCAAGGACCGCGTCGCCCAGATCATCACCTTCGGCACGCTGCAGGCGCGGGCCGTGTTGCGCGACGTCGGCCGGGTGCTGCAGATGCCGCTGGGACAGGTGGATCGCCTGGCCAAGATGATCCCCAACAATCCGGCCAATCCCACGAGCCTGGCCCAGGCGATCGAGATCGAGCCACGTCTGCGCGAGGCGCGGGACGCCGACCCGGCGGTGGCGAGCCTGCTGGAGACAGCTCTGGAGCTGGAGGGGCTGTACCGCAACGCCTCGACCCACGCGGCGGGCATCGTGATCGGCGACCGGCCGCTGGTCGAGCTGACGCCCCTGTATCAGGACCCGCGGTCCGACATTCCCGCCACCCAGTTCAACATGAAATGGGTCGAGCCGGCCGGGCTGGTGAAGTTCGACTTTCTGGGCCTGAAGACCCTGACCGTGCTGGACCGGGCGCACGGATACCTGTCCCGGCGCGGCGCGGCGCAGGACTTCAACCTGCTGCCGCTGGATGACGGCAAGACCTATGAGCTGATGGCCTCGGGCCAGACGGTCGGGGTGTTCCAGCTGGAATCGCAGGGGATGCGCGACACCCTGCGCAAGATGCGCTGCGGCTCCATCGAGGAGATCACGGCGCTGATCTCGCTGTATCGCCCCGGGCCGATGGAGATGATCGACACCTATATCGACCGCAAATTCGGTCGGGCCGAGGTCGACTATCTGCATCCCAGCCTGAAGGAGACGCTGTCGGAGACCTATGGCGTCATCATCTACCAGGAACAGGTGATGAAGATCGCCCAGATCCTTGCGGGCTACAGCCTGGGCGAGGCCGACCTTCTGCGCCGCGCCATGGGCAAGAAGAAGAAGGAGGAGATGGATTTCCAGAAGGCGCGCTTCATCAAGGGCGCGTCCGAGAAGTCCGTGCCGGAACAGCAGTCCGACTCCATCTTCGAACTGGTGGCCAAGTTCGCCGGCTATGGCTTCAACAAGTCGCACGCGGCGGCCTATGCGCTGATCAGCTACCAGACCGGCTGGCTGAAGGCGAACCATCCGGTCGAGTTCTTCGCCGCCTCGATGTCGCTGGATCTGTCGAACACCGACAAGCTGGCGGTCTTCTATCAGGATGCCAGGAAGTTCGGCGTGCCCGTGCGGGCGCCCGACGTGAATACATCCTCGGCCGATTTCGACGTGGCGTGGGAGGAGGGGAGCGGGGCGGTCCTCTATGCGCTGGGGGCCATCCGCAATGTGGGCCTCGAGGCGATGAAGCACGTCGTCGAGGTGCGCGAGACCGGCGGCCGCTTCGCCGACATCTTCGACTTTCTGGAGCGGGTCGATCCGCGCGCGGTCAACAAGCGGGCGCTGGAGGGATTGGCCAGGGCGGGGGCGTTCGATTCCCTCCATCCGAACCGCCGCCAGCTGTTCGAACAGGCCGATACCCTGATGGCCTATTGCCAGAGCGTGGCGGCGGACCGGACCTCGTCGCAGGTGTCGCTGTTCGGGGCCGATCAGGCGGGGGCGTCGCGTCCCCGGCTGAAGGCCGTGGAGCCCTGGGTCGGACCGGAACGGCTGGATCAGGAGCTGTCGGCGGTCGGCTTCTACCTGTCCGGCCACCCGCTGGAGGACATGGAGGGGGCGCTGCGACGCAAGCGCGTGACCTTCGTCGCCGAGGCGGTGCAGCGAGTGGAGCAGGGTCACGACGCCTTCATGATGGCCGGGGTCGTGCGCCGGCGTCAGGAGCGGGCCAGCGCCAAGAATGGCGAGAAATTCGCCTTCGTCACCTTTTCGGACCCGACGGGCGAGTTCGAATGCCTGTTCCCGCCCGAACAGCTGCGGAAATGCCGCGACCTGCTGGAGGTCGGTTCGGCCCTGATGGTGCGGGTGCGGGCCAAGGCGTCGGACGGGGAGGTCCGCTTCTTCGGCGACGACTGTTCGCGGCTGGAGACGCTGGTGGACGATGCCGCGGTGGGGCTGCGGGTCCATGTGTCAGCGCGCACGACCGATCCGGCCGCCATCGAGGCGCGGCTGGCGCGGGCGGTGGCCCAGCCCGGGGCCGGGGGCAAGGGGGGCGAGATCACCCTGATCGCCTCGCTGGACGGACGCCGCGAGGTCGAGATGCGGCTGCCCGGCCGCTATCGTCTGGACGGGGCGCTGCGGGGCGCGCTGAAGTCGGCCCCCGGCTTGCTGATGCTGGAAGACTCCTGATGCGCCGGGCCGCCTTGCCGGTGGCCCTGTGGTCGCTGGTCGCGGCCCTGACGGTGTCGGCGGGCGGCTGCGCCTCGTCGGGTGGGCTTGCCGGAGCGGAACCCCCGGCCGTTCGGGCTATTCTGGAGGACCCGGCACAGTCGGGCACGCGCTGGGGTCTGCTGGCCATCACGGCGGAGGGCGAAGCCGTGATGGCGCGGAACGCGGACCAGCGCTTCATTCCCGCGTCGACCACAAAGATCTTCACCACGGCCGCCGCCTTCGCCCTGCTGGACGATCTGGACGCGCCCGATCCGGCCGATGGAACCTCGGTCCGGCTCGAAGACCGTCCGGACGGCGGAGCGGCCGATGTGGTGCTGATCGGTGCCGGGGACGCGCAACTGGGCGACGGACCGGGTTGCGTCACCGACTGCCTGTCCGAACTCGCCGATGCGACGGCTGCGCGGGTCCGGCGGGTCGGAGACGTCATCGGCGACGACCGGCTGTTCCCCGACGCGCGGTGGGGCCCCGGCTGGAGCTGGGAGGACATGCAGGAATCGTTCGGCACCGCCGTCTCCGCCCTGACGGTCAACGACAATATCGTCGTTCTGGAGGTCATGCCGGGCGCGACGGTCGGCGCGCCGGTTCGGGCGGTCTGGCGGGATGGGGACGATCTCCAGCCGCTGGAGACGGAGGCGGTCACCGTCGCGGACGGCGAGGCCGATCTGAGGCTGGAACGCCGGCCGGGTCAGGAGGGCGTGCGCCTTTACGGCCGGATGCCGGTGGGAGCGGCACCCGCGCGTTTGCGGGTCGGGCTGGACGATCCGGCCCTGACGGCGGCGCGCCGGTTCCGGCGTCTGCTGGAGGCGCGCGGGGTGACGGTCGAGGGTGAGGTTCGCGCGCGCCATCGGCCGCTGACGCTGACAGACGCCGTCGCCCCGGTTTCCCGGATTGACGGGGTGGAGGTGGCGCGTCTGGCGCGGCCGCCGCTGCTGGCCACCCTGACCCGCACGGCCAGGTTCAGCCAGAACCTGCATGCCGAACTGATGCTGCATCGGCTGGGGCGGCTGGACGGCACGGGCGCGCGCGCCGACGGCCTGGCCCGGGTCGAGGCGATGATGGCCACGGCGGGCGTCCCGCGCGAGGCCTTCGACCTCTATGACGGGTCCGGCCTGTCGACCTACAATCGCGTCAGTCCCCGGGCTGTGACGACCTTCCTGCTGTGGGCGATGAACCAGCCCTGGGCTGAGGCGTGGCGGGCGACCCTGCCGGTCGGCGGACGGAACGGCACCCTGTCGCGGCGGTTCGTGGGGACGCCTCTGGAGGGCAAGGTGTTCGCCAAGACCGGCACATTGAATGGCGTCAACACCCTGGCCGGTTTCCTGACGGCGGCCAGCGGGCGGGTGCTGGTGTTCGCGATCTATGCCAACGACCGGCCCTCGTCGGCGGGGTCGGCGCTGGACGTCATGGACCGCGCGCTGCTGGCGCTGGCGGCGGAGAACTGAAGCGGACGCGCCGATGCCCACAGCCCTGGACGAGCGCCGTCAGGGCCTGATCGACACACTGAACGCGGCGGCCCCCGCCGACGTCGATGAGGTCTGTCAGGCGGCTCGGGGCGCGTTCAGGGGGAGGGAGCTCGTCTCGATCGTGGTCAGATCGAGTTTCGTTGACGCGAGGTCGATATCGATGCCGACCACGGTCCCGTCTTCGTCGATGTCTGCGTTCAGGCCGGTCGCCACCTCCCGCGTTTCGACGCCCGGCGTGGACTTCAATTCGATGTAGAGGCTGTCCGTCTCGGGATAATAGTGCAGCTTCACGATCCAGCCTTTCGGAAGTTCCGATCCAGGAAGGCATTATGCACCGTAACGCCGTCTTCGAGAAGAACGACGCGAAGCGCCCTCGGCGACGTCTCGCCGGGCACGACGACTTCGCCCCAACACCGGATGCGACCGTCCTCCTGAATTTCGCGCCTGAGCGGGTTGGCGGCAACCGCCTCACACCAGTCTCGCTGGATATGAGGCCGTTTCCGCAGCACCTGCTCCTCGAAGTATCGCGTCGTCTTCAATCCCGCGTCTCCTGAAACCGAAGCTTGCATTTTCGGGGCCCGGGGTCTATCAGGCCGCCCACTTCACACGCAGGCGTGGCGTGTTCGGGGAGACATCCCGGACGCTCCGTTCCGAGGGATCATTCGATCCTTTCACCGCCTGCGGCGGAATAATCGGAAAAAGGACTGACTTCATGGCTTTGCCAGACTTCTCCATGCGCACCCTGCTCGAAGCGGGTGCCCACTTCGGCCACCAGACGCACCGGTGGAACCCGAAGATGGAGCGCTACATCTTCGGCTCGCGCTCCAACATCCACATCATCGACCTGTCGCAGACGATGCCGCTGTTCCACCAGGCCCTGGTGGCCGTGCGCGAGGTCGCTGCGAAAGGTGGACGCGTCCTGTTCGTCGGCACCAAGCGCCAGGCCGCCGAGCCGGTCGCCGAGGCCGCCAAGCGCTGCGCCCAGTACTATATGAACAACCGCTGGCTCGGCGGCACCCTGACCAACTGGAAGACCGTTTCGGGCTCCATCGCGCGTCTGCGCGAGCTGGAAGGCATCCTGGAGCGCGGCGGCGAGGGCCGGGTCAAGAAGGAACTGGTCAACCTGGCCCGCGAGAAGGAAAAGCTGGAACTGTCGCTGGGCGGCATCCGCGACATGGGCTCGATCCCCGACATCATGTTCGTGATCGACACGAACAAGGAAGCGATCGCGATCCTGGAAGCCCGCAAGCTGAACATCCCGATCATCGCGATCCTGGACACCAACTCCGATCCCGACGGCATCACCTATCCGATCCCGGGCAATGACGACGCCGCGCGCGCCATCCAGACCTATTGCGACCTGATCGCCGACGCCGTCCTGGACGGCCTGGCCGCCGGTGCCGCGCACTCGGGCGTCGATCTGGGCGCGATGGAAAACCCCGTCGAGCCGATGCTGGCCGAGGCCTCGGCCCCGGTCGATGCGGACGCAGCGCCGGCCGGAACCGAGGCCGTTGCCGAGGAACTGCTGGCCGCTTCGGGCGAAGAGACCGCCGTCGAAGCGCCGGCTGCCGAGACCGAAGAGACCGAAGCCTGATCTTTTCCCTCCCCTGCGGGGGAGGGCAGGCGCGCAGCGCCGGGTGGGGGCGGCAAGGCGATGAGCAGGCGATCTGAGTCTGATCTGCCTTGCCCTCCCCACCCGGTCTTCGCTTCGCTTCGACCACCCTCCCCCGAGGGGGAGGGAGAAGAGCGGATTTGACCTGTCGAGAAACTGACATCAGGCCGGGGTAATCCCCCGGCCGCTCACGCATTAAAGACTCAGGAGACCAGCAATGGCCGAGATCACCGCCGCCCTCGTCATGGACCTTCGCGCCAAGTCCGGCGTGGGCATGATGGACTGCAAGAAGGCGCTCCAGGAAACCGACGGCGACATCAACGCCGCGATCGACTGGTTGCGTGCCAAGGGCCTGTCCAAGGCCGCCAAGAAGGCCGACCGCGTCGCCGCCGAGGGCCTGGTGGCCGTCGCCTCGAAGGAGGACGGCAAGGGCGAAGTGGGTGCCGCCATCGAGTTCAACTCGGAAACGGACTTCGTCGCCCGCAACGAGCTGTTCCAGAACGCCGCCAAGGCCTTCGCCCAGAAGGGCCTGGACCATCATACGGTGGAGGCCCTGCACGGTGCCGAGCTGGAAAACGGCAACACCATCCAGGCCGAGGTCACCAATATGATCGCGACCATCGGCGAGAACATGCAGCTGCGTCGCGCCGCCCGCCTGTCGGTCGATGAGGGCGTCGTCGCCTCTTACGTTCACAATGCCGTGGCTCCGGGCCTGGGCCGCATCGGCGTTCTGGTCGCCCTGCACGGCGGTGGCGATAAGGCCGCCCTGCGCGAGTTGGGCCGCAAGATCGCAATGCACGTCGCGGCGACCGCGCCGCTGTCGCTGAACACCGATGACCTGGACCCGGCCGCCGTCGAGAAGGAACGTCAGGTCCTGACTGAAAAGGCCAAGGAAGAAGGCCGTCCCGAGGCCATGATCGCCAAGATCGTCGAGGGCCAGATCAACAAGTTCCAGAAGGACGTGGTGCTGACCAAGCAGCCGTTCGTCATGAACCCCGACGTGACGATCGAGCAGCTGGTCGCCGATGCGGGCAAGGAACTGGGCGCGCCCGGCCTGCACCTGGCCGGCTTCGTCCGCCTGGCCCTGGGCGAGGGCGTGGAGAAGGTCGAGGGCCCGGACTTCGCCGCCGAAGTCGCCTCAATGATGGCTCCGCAAGCCTGAGCCCGACATCATCCGGTCGGGCGTCGCTGCGCTTCTTGGCCGGAGGATGACGAAGTTCTACTGAGGGGCGCGTTCGGCTTTGAAGCCGGGCGCGCCCTTCGTCTATAAGACACCGACGATTCCCGCCGGACGAGACCCCCATGCCCTCTGACAGTGCCCCGAAATACAAGAAGGTGCTGCTGAAGGTGTCGGGCGAGGTCCTGATGGGCAATCAGGGCTATGGCATCGACATGGACACGGTCGACACCGTGGCCGCCGCCATCGCCAAGGTGGCCACGGGCGGGACGCAGATCTGTCTGGTGATCGGCGGCGGCAACATCTTCCGTGGCCTGTCGACCGCAGCCGCCGGGATGGAGCGGGCCAGCGCCGACTATATGGGCATGCTGGCGACGGTCATGAACGCCCTGGCCATGCAGAACGCGCTCGAGAAGATCGGCGTCCAGACCCGCGTGCAGAGCGCCATACCGATGGCTGCGATCGCCGAACCCTATATCCGCCGTCGGGCCGTCCGGCATATGGAAAAGGGCCGCGTGGTGATCTTCGCCGCGGGGACCGGCAATCCCTATTTCACGACCGATACGGCCGCCGCGCTCCGCGCCGCCGAAATGGGCTGCGACGCCCTGCTGAAGGGCACGTCGGTGGACGGCGTCTATTCGGCCGATCCCAAGAAGGATCCGTCCGCGACCCGCTATGACCACCTGAGCTATCAGGATGTGCTGAGCCAGAACCTGAAGGTCATGGACGCCGCCGCCATCGCCCTGATGCGCGAGTCGAGGATTCCGATCGTGGTGTTCTCGATCCGCGAGGAAGATTCCCTGCGCAAGGTGCTGAAAGGCAAGGGGACCTTTACCGTTATCGGCGACACAGACCCCAAAGCGGCCTGATACAAGAAACGCACCAGGAGACCGACATGGCCAAGCCCGATCTGAAGACCTATCGCGACCGCATGGACCGCGCTGTGTCCTCCCTGAAGGAGGAGTTCCAGGGCTTGCGGACGGGTCGCGCCAACGCGGGCCTGCTGGATCCGGTCCAGGTCCAGGCCTATGGCTCCTCGTCGCCGCTGAATGCCGTGGCCGCCATCAGCGTGCCCGAGCCGCGCATGATCTCGGTCAGCGTCTGGGACAAGTCGATGGTCGGACCGGTCGAGAAGGCCATCCGCGCAGCGGGTCTCGGCCTGAACCCCATCGTCGACGGCCAGACCCTTCGCATCCCGGTGCCGCCGCTGACCGAGGAGCGCCGCCGGGAACTGGCCAAGCTGGCCGGCAAATATGCCGAGCAGCAGAAGATCGCCGTTCGCAACGTGCGCCGTGACGCCAACGACGATCTGAAGAAGGCCGAGAAGGCCGGCGAGATCAGCCAGGACGATCAGAAAAAGATGGAGACCGAGGTCCAGAAGGACACCGATGCGGCCATCAAGCGTATCGACGAGACCTTGAAGACCAAGGAAGTTGAGATCATGCAGGTTTGAGGGCGTCCTCTCACCTCGACAGAACGGATTATCGATGACGGCCCAACCCGGCGGTCTGCCAGCCTCTGAGATCGGGCCCCGGCATGTCGCACTGATCATGGACGGTAACGGTCGCTGGGCGCAGGCGCGGGGACTGCCGCGCGCCATGGGCCACCGCGAGGGCGTGCAGGCGCTGAAGCGCACCGTTCAGGCCGCGCCCGATTTCGGCATCGAATGCCTGACGGTGTTCGGCTTTTCGACCGAGAACTGGCGCCGTCCGGTCGAGGAGGTGTCCGACCTGATGGGTCTGGTCCGGTCCTATGTGTCCAGCGACCTGAACCGGCTGGCGCGCGAGGGTGTGCGGGTGCGGGTGCTGGGCCGCCGCACCGGTCTGCCCAGCGACATCGACGCCATCGTCGAGCGGGCCGAGCGGACGACGGCGCACAACGAAAAATTCCTGCTTCAGGTGGCCTTCAACTACGGCGGCCGGGCCGACATCGTCGATGCAGCCCAGGCCCATGTCGATCGCGTGCTGGCGGGGCAGGCGACGGGTCCGCTGGACGAGGACATGCTGGGCTCAGGCCTGTCGACGGCCGGGGCGCCGCCAGTGGACGCCATCGTGCGGACCTCGGGCGAGCAGCGGCTATCGAACTTCCTCCTGTGGGAGGCCGCCTATGCGGAGTTGATCTATCAGGACATTCTGTGGCCCGACTACGGGCCAAACGGCCTGGCCGACGCGGTCCGGCAGTACCGGGCGCGCGACCGCCGGTTCGGGGCCGTGTCCGTCGCCCCGGCGCTCGCGGTCGGCTGATGGCGATCCGGGTGCGCGACATCGGGCTTCGCGCGGCGTCCGCCATCGTTCTGGCTCCGGCGGCCGGCCTGGCCACCTGGCTGGGCGGACCGTGGTTCCTGGCCCTTCTGGTCGCCGCAGCCGCCCTGTTGTCGGCCGAATGGGCGATGATGAGCGCGCCCAAGGCCTGGCGGGCGACGGGCGCGGCCGTGTTTCTGGCCCTGCTGTGCGCGATCCTGACGGTTCATGCCCAGCAGCTGTCGCTGTCTCTGGTGCTTCTGGTCTTCGGGGCTGTCGCGGCCGCCCTGTACGCCCGGGCCCGGGGGCAGGAGGCGCTGGATGCCGCCTATGGCGTGCTCTACCTCGGCTGGCCGGCGGTGCTGGTCATCTGGCTCCGCAACGGTCAGGCCGACGATGCCTCGGGCCTGCACTGGACGGTCTTCGTTCTGGCGGTGACCTGGGCCTCCGACATCGCCGCCTATGTCTTCGGCAGCCTGCTGGGAGGTCCGAAACTCTGGCCCCGCTTTTCCCCGAACAAGACCTGGTCCGGCTTTCTGGGCGGGCTGCTGGCCGGTGTCGCGGCGGGCGCAACGATCGCGGCCTGGCTGGACATGGGGCCGCTGACCGTCCTGTGGGGCGGTGCGCTGGGTCTGGCGGGAGCCCTGGCCACGATGGCGGGTGACCTGTGGGAATCGGCGCTGAAACGGCGCTTTGGCGTCAAGGATGCGGGCAAGCTGATCCCGGGGCACGGGGGGCTGCTGGACCGGGTGGACGGGCTGATGTTCGCTATCGTCGTGGTCGCGGCCGGTCGGCTGGGCGTGCTGCTGCTGGAGCGCGGCGCATGATCCGGCGGCGGGTGAGCGTCCTGGGTTCGACGGGTTCGGTCGGGACCTCGACACTCGATCTGATGGAGCACGGCCAGGCGGCGGGATCGGCAGGGTTTCAGGTCGTGGCCTTGACCGGCGGGGCCAATATCGAGCGTCTGGCCGGACAGGCCCGGCGCTGGCGGCCGGAAATCGCCGTGACGGCCGACCCCGCACGGCTGGATGACCTTCGCGCGGCGCTGGACGGCACCGGCATAGCGGTCGCTGCGGGCGAACAGGCGGTGATCGAGGCGGCGACGCGGCCGACGGATCTGGTCATGGCCTCCATTGTCGGCGCGGCGGGTCTGAAATCCGCCTGGGCGGCGGCAGCGACCGGAGCGACCCTGGCCCTCGCCAACAAGGAAAGTCTGGTGTGCTGCGGGGCGAGCCTGATCGAGCGGGTCCGCGCCCATGGCGGGCGACTGATCCCGGTCGATTCCGAGCATTCCGCCATCTTCCAGGTGTTCCCGGCCGAGACGCCGGACCATGTCGCACGGCTGATCCTGACCGCCTCGGGCGGGCCGTTCCGCACGACATCGCGCCAGGCCATGGCCGCGATGACCCCCGAACAGGCCGTGGCCCACCCCAACTGGAGCATGGGGGCCAAGATTTCGGTCGACAGCGCCACCATGGCCAACAAGGGCCTGGAGATGATCGAGGCGGCCTATCTGTTCGGCATGCCGGCCCAAAAGATCGACGTTGTCGTTCATCCGGAATCGATCATTCACAGCCTGGTCGAATACATCGACGGCTCGACCCTGGCCCAGATGGGGCCGCCGGACATGCGCACGCCCATTGCCTGCGCCCTGGCCTGGCCCGAGCGACTGGCCTGGCCGGCGCCCCGGCTGGACCTTGCGGCCCTTGGCAAATTGACGTTCGAGGCGCCCGATCCGGAGCGGTTTCCGGCCCTGCGACTGGCGCGTGAGGCGCTGGAGGCGGGGGCGGGGGCACAGACCATTTTCAATGCCGCGAACGAGATCGCGGCCCTGGCCTTTCTTGACCGTCGTCTGGCCTTTCTCAATATTGCCGCAGTCATCGCCGAAACGCTTGACCGGATGACGAAGACGGGACCGGGTTCCGGTCATGACGACGCCTGCGCCGGGGCCCTGGCCCTCGATGCGGACGCCCGTCGTGTGGCGGTCGGGATCGTTCAGGACATGGCGATCGCCGCCTGATGGCGTCTCGCGGACGGGAAACGGGGACGACGAGCGAATGCTGAACGCCTTGGCGCAAATCCTGATGACGGTCGTGCCGTTCCTGCTGGTCCTGACGGTCATCGTCACGATTCACGAACTGGGTCACTTCCTCGTCGCGCGGTATTTCGGGGTGAAGGTCGACCGGTTCGCCATCGGCTTCGGCAGGGCGATCTTCAGCCGCACCGACCGCCACGGCATCGAATGGCGCATCGGCTGGCTGCCGCTGGGCGGTTATGTGAAGTTTTCGGGCGACATGGATGCCTCCAGCGTGCCCGACAGCCGGGGCCTGGATACGCTGAAGCGCGAGATCGTGGCCGAAAAGGGCGTCGGGGCCGAGCGCCACTATTTCCACTTCAAGCCGATCTGGCAGCGGATGCTGATCGTCGCCGCCGGGCCGGTGTCGAACTTCATCCTGGCCATCGTGATCTTCACGGTGCTGTTCTCGCTCATCGGCGTGGAGCTGCGTCCCGCCCGCGTGGGTGAGGTCTTGGCTGGATCACCCGCTGAGGCGGCCGGGTTTCAAACCGGCGACCTGATCTCCCACATGAACGACAAGCCGGTCGAGGACGCGGGCGAGGTTGTGCGCAAGGTCAACCTGTCCAGTGGCGATCCCATCCGCTTCACCGTCGAGCGGGCCGGGCAGCCGGTCGAGATCGTCGCCACGCCGGCCCGCACGACCAAGGACGACCCCATTGCTGGCCGGGTTACCGTCGGCACCATCGGCTTGATGCTGTCGTCCACGGCGGCCGAGACCCGCCAGATCCGCTACAATCCGATCGAGGCGGTGGGGCAGGGTGTGCGCGAGACCGGCGACGTTCTGGGCACCACCCTGAACTATCTCGGGCGCATCTTCACGGGCCGCGAGAACGGCGATCAGCTCAGCGGGCCGCTGGGCATCGCCAAGGCGTCGGGGGCCCTGACGAACGCCGCAGTCGCGGCCAACCCCGACCCGCTGGCCATGACCATCAACCTGCTTCTGACGATGACGAGCTTTGCCGCCATACTTTCGATCGGAATCGGCTTTCTAAACCTGTTGCCCATCCCGGTTCTGGATGGCGGTCATCTGGTCTTCTACGCCTATGAGGCTGTGGCGAGAAAACCCGTGGCGGCCAGTGTTCAGGAGGCGGGGTATCGGGTCGGTCTTGCTTTGCTGGCGGGTTTGATGTTGTTCGCGACCTGGAACGACCTGCAGAAGTTGAACCTGTTCAAATTCCTGGGCGGGCTCGTCTCGTGAGCCGACGCCAGCCCTTTTTGGTTTCCCGAATGATCCTGAACGCCCCGCGCGCCGCCAACACCCCGGCCGACAGAACTCTGCGGGGCGGTTTCGTCGCCACCGTCAGCCTGATCGCCCTGATGGCGGCCGGCCCGGCGCTGGCTCTGACGCAGCCGCCTGCGCCGAACGTCCAGCCCGGCGCGCCTCAGGCCACGGGTCAGGCCGCGACCGCACCGCCGACCGAGACCGGCGTGGTCAATCGCATCCTCGTGCAGGGCAACCAGCGGATCGACCAGACCACGGTCCTGTCCTATCTGCCGATCCAGCCGGGCGACACCATCGATCCGGTTATCCTGGACGTCGCCATCCGCACCTTGACGCGGACCCAGCTGTTCGCCGACGTCCAGATCGGGCTTCAGGAGAACGGCGACCTGATCATCCGCATCGTCGAGAACCCCATCATCAACCAGGTGGTGTTCGAGGGGAACAGCTCGATCAAGGAAGACAAGCTGCGGGAGGAGGTCACCATCTCTCCACGCGGCATCTACACCCGTGCCCGGGTCCAGGAGGACGTGGGCAAGCTGATCGAGCTGTACCGTCTGTCCGGCCGGATCTCGGCGACGGTCACGCCCAAGCTGGTCCAGCTGGAACAGAACCGCGTCGACGTCGTCTTCGAGATCGACGAAGGCCCCGAAACCGGCGTGCAGGCCATCACCTTCCTGGGCAACCAGGCCTTCTCTGACTCCGAGCTGCAGGAGGTCATGGTCACCAAGGAATCGGCCTGGTTCCGCCTGTTCACCAAGAACGACAACTACGACCCCGGCCGCCTCGACTACGACCGCGAGCAGCTGCGCAAATTCTATACGAACCGGGGCTATTATGATTTTCGCATCACTTCGGCCGTCGCCGAGCTGACGCCCGACGACAGCGCCTTCGGCATTACCCTGACCGTGGACGAGGGGGACCGCTACAACTTTGGCACCATCGACGTGGTGACCCAGAACGATCGCCTGAACGCCGACTTCCTGAAGCTTCTGCTGCCGATCCGGTCCGGCGATCTGTACGAGAGCGACAAGATCGAAAGCTCGGTCGATGCGCTGACCTTCGCCGCCGGTTCGGCCGGCTATGCCTTCGTCGACATCAATCCGACCTATCGTTCCAATCCGGACACCGACACCGTCGATGTGACCTTCAACATCTCCGAGGGCCAGCGCGTCTACGTCGACCGCATCAACGTCATCGGCAACACGCGGACGATCGACCCGGTCATCCGTCGCGAACTGCTGCTGACCGAAGGCGACGCCTTCAACCGCACCCTGGTCGAGCGCTCGCGCAACAACCTGCGGGGCCTGGGCTTCTTCAAGGACGTGACCATCGAGGAGGAGCGCGGCTCTGCCCCCGACCGCTCGGTCGTGAACGTCACCGTCGAGGAACAGCCCACCGGTGAGCTTTCCGTCGGCGCCGGCTTCAGCTCGGTCGACAGCTTTGTCGTCAACCTGGGGATTTCGGAGCGGAATTTCCGCGGCCGGGGCCAGAACGTCGTCGCCCGGGTCGAGTGGGGCTCGCTGCGTCAGCAGATCGATTTCCGCTTCACCGAGCCCCGCTTCCTGGGTCGCGACATCGGCGCGGGCTTCGACCTGTTCCACTCGCGTTACGACTTCCAGCAGGAGTCGTCGTTCGACTATCGCTCGACCGGTGCCGGCCTGCGCCTGACCTATCCGCTGAACGGCTACAGCCGCCTGGCGACACGCTATTTCATCAAGGACGACGAGATCATCGTGCCCGTCGGCTATTGCTCGGGCGGTGGGCAGGGGTCGGCGGCCCTGTGCGAACAGATCGGCGCCTCGCTGAACTCCTCGGTCGGCTATACCCTGCTGGTGGATCGTCGGAACGATCCCATCCGCCCGACGCGTGGCTGGACCGGATCGGTGCGCCAGGACTTTGCCGGTCTGGGTGGCGACGTGAACTATGTGAAGACCGAGGTCGAAACGACGGCCTACTACGGCATCACTCCCAGCTGGATCGTCAGCGTCACCGGCTCGGCGGGCTATGTGTCGGGCTGGGCCGGAGATGCGATCCGCATCAACGACCGCTTCTTCAAGGGCGGCAACACCTTCCGCGGGTTCGAGAACGCCGGCATGGGTCCGCGCGATCTGGCCACGAACGACGCCCTGGGCGGCAATTTCTATGCGGTCGGCAGCGTCGAGCTGACCCTGCCGAATGGCCTGCCCGAACAGTACGGCATCAAGACCTCGCTGTTTGCCGACGTGGGCACGCTGGGCGTGCTCGACGACCGCTATACGGTCAACGCCACGACCGGACTGTCCAGCGCCTGCCCCGACAGTGCCGTCATCGGCGACGCCTGCGTGGCCGATGACCTGTCGCTGCGCGCCTCGGTCGGCCTGAGCGTGCACTGGAAAGCACCGGTCGGTCCGATCCGGTTCGACTTCTCCCAGATCCTCAGTTCCGAAGACTACGACCGCACCGAAACCTTCCGTTTCTCCACCTCCACCCAGTTCTAAGCCGGGCCGTTCCGGCCTCCATAAGGTTACCCATGAAACTCCTCGCTCTCGGCGCTTTCGCCCTGGCCTCCTTCGCCGCCATCGCCGCCCCCTCGGCCGCTTCGGCCCAGACCGCCGGCCCGCAGAACCCCGGACCCGTGATCCCCGGCGTCTGCGTCTATTTCAACCAGCGCCTGCTGGCCCAGTCGACGGTCGGTCAGTCCGTTCAGGCTCGCATGGAGCAACTGGCGACCGAGGTTCAGGGTGAACTGGCCCCCTATGGCACCGCGATCCAGACCGAAATCACCGCCCTGCAGCAGGGTGGCCAGGCCGCCGATCCGGACGGCTCGCGCCGCAATGCGCTGCAGCAGCGCATCCAGGAAGCCCAGGCCCTGGAACAAACCCGCCAGGACGAGCTGCGTTACACCCTGGGTGAGCAGCGCCGCCTGATCTCGGCCCAGGTCGAGCCGATCCTCGTCGCCGTGTACCAGGAACGTGGCTGTGGCCTGCTGCTGGACCGCGAAAGCGTCTTCATCGCCAACCCGGCCATGGACGTGACCGACACGGTCATGGAACGCCTGAACGCGGCCCTGCCGACGCTCAGCTTCAACCGCCTGCCGGTGCCGGTCCAACAGGCTCAGTAGGCATTCGGCATGATGCCCGACGCCCGGTTCTTCACCACGTCGGCACCGCTCGGCCTCGACGACCTCGTTGCCCTGACGGGTGGCGAGGTCGTTCGCCGTTCGGGAGCCATCGTGTCGCGCGTGGCTCCTCTGGCCGAGGCGGACGCGGCCTGCGTCGCCTTCATGGCGGATCGCAAATTCGCCGCGGCCCTGTCGGCCTCTGGCGCGGGGGTGGTCCTCGTGCCGCCGTCCGCGGTCGAGGCGGCACCCGCCGGAGCGGCCGTCATCGTCTCGAGAGAACCCCAGGCCGCCTGGGCCCGGGTCGCGGCCCGGCTGCATCGACCCATCGCGCTGGAGGCCGCCATCGGGAGCGATGTCTGCGAAGACGACACGGTCGTTCTGGAGCCCGGCGTGGTCGTCGGTCGGGGTGCCCGGATCGGGCGCGGGAGCCGGATCGGGGCCAATACCGTCATCGGCCCCGGCGTTCAGATCGGGCGTGACTGTTCGATTGGTCCGGGAGCTTCGGTCGGATTCGCCCTGATCGGCGACCGGGTGAAAATCTACGCCGGGGCGCGGATCGGCGAGGCCGGCTTCGGGGCTGCGGGGGCCGCCGGCGGACCCGTCGACATTCCCCAGCTGGGCCGCGTCATCCTGCAGGACGGGGTGACCGTCGGCGCCAACACCTGCATCGACCGCGGGGCCTATGGCGACACCGTCGTCGGCGAGAACACCAAGATCGATAATCTGGTCCAGATCGCGCACAATTGCATCATCGGCCGGAACTGTCTGATCGCCGCCCATACCGGCATTTCCGGCTCCTGCACCGTCGGTGACAATGTGATGTTCGGGGGCCAGGCGGGGATCGGCGACCATCTGTTGATCGGCGAAGGTGCGCGGGTCGCGGGCGGTGCCGGTGTCCTGGCCGACATCCCGGCGGGCGAGACCTGGTCGGGCTATCCGGCCAAACCGATCCGGCAGTTCTTGCGCGAGGCCGTCTGGCTTGCCAGACAGGTGAACCGCAAGAAGGACTGAGTGCGCGTGACAGACCCGACGACCGCTGAAGACATCAGAATCAACTATGCCGAGGTGATGCGTCGTCTGCCGCATCGCTATCCCTTCCTGCTGGTCGACAAGGCCGAGGCCTTTGTGCCCGCGACCTCGATCGTCGGCATCAAGAACGTGACCCACAACGAGCCGTTCTTCCCTGGCCACTTCCCGATCGACCCGGTCATGCCGGGCGTGCTGATCGTGGAGGCCATGGCCCAGACGGGGGCGCTGCTGATGTCCAAGACCCTGGATGTCGACGTGGCCGACAAGGTCATCATGTTCATGTCGATCGACGGGGTTCGCTTCAGGAAGCCCGCCCGGCCGGGCGACCAGCTGCGCATGGAGGTCAAGGTGACCCGTGCGCGGGGCGACGCCTACAGGTTCCGGGGCGAGACCTTCATCGACGGCAAGCTGGCGGCGGAGGCCGAGTTCATGGCCATGGCGGTCAAGGTCGACCAGCCCGCGACATGACCATTCACCCCAGCGCCATCGTCGATCCCTCGGCCGGGATCGCCGCCGACGTCGTGATCGGTCCCTGGTGCACGGTCGGGCCGGGCGTCTCGCTGGCGCCGGGTGTCCATCTGGTCAGCCACGTCGTGGTCCAGCAGGACACACGCATCGGCGAACGCACCGTCATCCACCCCTTTGCGGTCATCGGTGGCGACCCCCAGCACAACGGCTACAGGGGCGAGCCGGTCCGACTGGAGATCGGCCACGACAACAGCATCCGCGAGCACTGCACCTTCAACCGGGGTACGCCGCAAGGGACTGGCGTCACCCGCGTCGGGTCCAACGGCCTGTTCATGACCGGGGCCCACGTCGGACACGATGCGGTCGTCGGCGACAACGTCGTCATGGCCAACCAGGCGACGCTGGGCGGTCACGCGAGGATCGGCGACAGGGTCTTCCTGGGTGGCCTGTGCGCCGTGCACCAGAACGGCCGGGTGGGGCAGGGGGCGATCGTCGGCGGTCTGGCGGCCGTAACGCGCGACGTCATCCCCTATGGCTCGGCCTGGGGCAACCACGCGCGGCTGCACGGGCTGAACCTGATCGGACTGAAGCGGAAGGGCTATGGCAAGGACGCCGTCCGCCGGCTGCTGGCCGCGTTCCGCGACCTGTTCGAGGGAGCCGGCGTCTTCGCCGACCGGCTGGACCGCGTCGAGGCCGGCTATGCCGATCTGCCCGAGATCATGGAGATCGTCGCCTTCATCCGCACCGACGCCAGACGCCCCCTCTGTCTGCCGGGCGAATGACCGGCGCGACCGGAAAGCTGGGCCTGATCGCGGGCGGGGGCGAACTGCCTCATGCCATCGCCCGGCGCTGCGAGGCCGAGGGGCGTCCTCTTTACATCGTGCGGCTGGACGGGTTTGCCGACGTTCATCTGGAACGCTGGCCCGGCGCGACCTTCGGCATGGCCGAGATCGGCGGCATCCTGAAGGCCCTGAAACAGCAGGGCTGTGTGGCCGTCTGTCTGGCCGGCACCGTCAGCCGACCGGATTTCAGGCGGCTGAAACCCGACCTGAAGGGGGCCTCGGTCCTGCCCGGCATCATCGCCGCCGCCACGAAGGGCGACGACGCCCTGCTGCGCAAGATCCTGTCGGTGTTCGAGGCCGAGGGCTACGGCGTCGAGGGCGCAGACGACATCCTGGGCGGCGAGACCCTGCCGGACGGGGCGCTGGGCGGTGTCATGCCGACGCCCGAGCAGCTTCTGGATCTGAAGAAAGCGCTTCATGTCGCGGAAAAGGCGGGAGAACTGGATATAGGGCAGGGCGCAGTCGTCTGTGACGGACTGGTGCTGGCGGTCGAGGCCCAGGAGGGCACCGACGCCATGCTGGCGCGCGTCGCGGGCCTCCCCGCCGACCTGCGGGGTTCGGCGACGGACCGCAGGGGCGCGCTTGGCAAGGCTCCCAAGCCTATCCAGGATCTACGCGTCGACATGCCGGTGATCGGCGCTCGCACGGTCGAGATGGCTGCCGCGGCCGGACTGGCCGGCATAGGCGGGATTGCGGACCGGCTCATTCTGATCGATCGTCAATCAATCATTGATGCAGCGGATCGCCTCGGTCTGTTCATCTGGGGTGAGCCCCGGCCATGAAGGTCATGCTGGTCGCGGCGGAGGCCTCGGGCGACGCACTGGGAGCGGGTCTGGCCGCGGCGCTCAGGGCGCGAGAGCCCGGCATCGCTCTGGTCGGTGTCGGCGGTCCGCGCATGGCCGAGCACGGGATCGCCAGCCCCTTCGACATCGCCGAGCTTTCCGTGGTGGGCTGGCTGGAAGGGCTGCGTGCCTATGGCCGGGTCAAGGCGCGGGTTGTCGACACCGTGGCCATGGCGCTCCGCGATCGCCCCGATGCCGTGGTCCTGATCGACAGCTGGGGCTTCACCATCCGCGTCGCCAGGGCCATTCGCACCGTGCTGCCGGACGTGAGGCTGATCAAATATGTCGGCCCCCAGGTCTGGGCGTCGCGGCCGGGAAGAGCGAAGACGCTCGCGGCCGCCGTCGATCACCTGCTGGCACTCTACGCCTTCGACGCGCCCTGGTTCGAGGCCGAGGGCCTGCCCACCACCGTCGTCGGGTCCCAGGCGTTGCATATCGACATGGGCGGGGCCGATCCCGCCGCCTTCCGGTCCGCGCGGGGCATCGCGCCCGATGCGCCCCTGCTGCTGATCCTGCCGGGCAGCCGCCCCGGCGAGATCCGCCTGATGACATCCATCTACGAGCTGGCCGCCGCGCGCCTGAAGGCTGGGCGTCCGGACCTGCAGATCGCCGTGGTCGCCGCCGGCTCGGTCGCGGCCGACGTGACCGCCCGCGTCGCCGCCTGGCCTTTCCGCGCCCATCTGGTGACCGAGGCGGACAAATATGCGGCGATGAAGGCCGCCACCGTCGCCCTGGCCACCAGCGGCACGGTCTCGACCGAGCTGGCGCTGGCGGGCGTGCCCATGGTCATCGGCTACCGGTTCGCGCCGGTCAGCTATGCGCTCATGAAGCCCTTCTTCACCGGCAAATACGCCACCCTGTTCAACCACGCCGCCGACGCCGAGATCGCCAGGGAGCTGATCCAGGCCGAGGCCACTCCCGACCGGTTCGCGGCTGAGCTGTCCCGCCTTCTGGATGACCCCGCCGCCCGGGCCGACCAGTCCGCCCGCCAGACCGTCGCCCTGGACCTGATGGGCCGTGAGGGACGCGACCCGTCCGAGATCGCCGCGGAGACCCTCTACACCCTGTTGCGCGACGCGCCTGCCGGTGCGGGCACAGGGGCCTGAGCCCGCGCGAGTCCGGACGACCTCCGGCCCTGTTTTCAATCGCCGGATGTTCGCCCGGGACGGAGCTGTCTACCGACTACGGCCTATTCGGCCGGTGCGATACTCACGAGCTCAGTGGAGGGATGGGTCTCATATCGCAGGGTGACGGTCCGGCCGTTGGCGGCCACCACCCTCTCGCCGACGAAGTGCTCGAACGTCACCACGGTGCCGTCGGTCGCCGTGACGGTGAGCTCAGACGGTAGATCTCCGGCGGTTTCGGACTCGGCCCCGGTGAGAACGCCCTGGATCGTGCTTGCGCCGCCGGCCGGGGCCGGTCCGCCTGTGTCAATGACCTCGCCGTTCACGGTCAGATCGACCATTCCCTGTTCCTGCGTCACCGCATATCGAACCTCGACCGGCTTGCCGATCAAGGTCCGGATCGCATCCGGATCTATCGTGCCTCCCGCGTCCACGGCCATGCCGCCTATCGACAGATTGCCTTGATCGCCTGCCACGGTGCCGACAGGACCGACCTCCAGGCCATAGTACGGAAAGCCGGCCTCCTCGAAGGAAAGCAGAACGCCCTTGACGTTGTGCGTCCCGACCGTGCGCGGGGCGAATCTGCCCTGTGCAGCCTCTGCAGAGGCCTCTGTCGGTGCCGAGGCCGGCTCTGTGGCCGGAGCTTCGCAGGCCGCGAGAGCCAGAGCCGCCAATCCCGTAATGAAGAGCCTGATCGCCATGTCCCGTCTCCCCGGATCGCCGTGTCGGGAAAGGCTAGATTAGCGTCGCGCGGGTGGCAATCGGCCGGTCCGTTTCCAGTCGCCACACTGGTTCCTGAACCATGTCAGCTGGCGCTTGGCGTAGTTCCGGGTGGCCTGTTGAATCGCTGTGGTCGCCGTGGCCAGGGTGATCTCTCCGGCCAGGTGGGCCGCCAGTTCCCGCACGCCCACCGCCTTCATCGCAGGGAGGACCGGGTTGAGTTCGCGGCCCGCCAGCGCCCGGACCTCATCAATAGCCCCGCCCGAAAGCATCGTGACCACCCGCGCATCGCAGGCGGCATAGAGGGCCTCTCGGTCCGGCTCGATCACCTGCCGGTCATAGCTGCCCGGTTCCAGCAACGGCCGGGTCGAGGCGCGCCAGTCGCTGAGCGACCGCCCCGTCGCCCGTGCCACCGCATAGGCCCGCGTCAGGCGCTGGCGGTCCCCTGCCGCGATGGCAGCCTCGGCGGGCGGATCGAAGGTCGTCAGCCGCAGGCGGAAGGCGGCCTCGCCCTCGGTGTCGTACAGCGCCATCGCCGCCTCGCGAGCCTCGCCCGGTACATCGGGAATGTCGGCAAGACCCCGGGTCAGGGCGTTGAAATACAGGCCCGTTCCGCCGACGATCAGGGCGGGGCGACCCTCGGCCCGCAGCGTCTCCAGCAGCGGCATGACGGCCCGCGTCCAGCGGCCTACCGACCAGGCTTCGGCCGCATCGACCGTGCCGTACAGATGGTGCGGAGCCTGTGTCTCGTCTTCTGCCGATGGCCGGGCGGTCAGGACGCGCAGGTCGGCGTACAGCTGCTGGCTGTCGGCATTGATGATCGCGGCACCCGTGCGCGCGGCGATCTCCAGCGCCAGCCGCGACTTTCCCGATGCGGTCGGGCCGGCGATCAGGGTGATGGCGGGTCGGGACACGGGGCGCTCGCTTGCGGCAGGGGTTGGCGATAGAACGCGCATCCCTCCCTCGCAACCAGCTCCCGAGTTCGCCTTGATCGATCGCGCCGCCGTCGAAGCCGTCCTGAACGCCATTCCCGACCCCGCGACAGGTCGGGGACTGGTCGATGCGGGCGTGCCAAAGGGCCTGACGGTCACCGAGGATCGCGCAGGCTTTGTCATCGAGGTCCCCGCCGACCGCACCGCCGCCTATGCCCCCGTGCGCGATGCGGCCGAGGCGGCGCTGAAGGCTATGCCCGGCATGGCCCGGGTCTCCGTGATCCTGACCGCCGAGACCGCCCCCGCCGCCCGCAAGGCCTCCCTGTCGCCCGCCGCCGTCGAACAGACGCGCGCCAAGGCACCCGTGCCGACCAGCCGCCCCGCCCATGTCCGCCGCGTTCTGGCCGTCGCCAGCGGCAAGGGGGGTGTGGGCAAGTCCACGGTCTCGGTCAATCTGGCCACCGCCCTGTCGAGACGCGGTCTGCGCGTCGGCATCCTCGACGCCGACGTCCACGGTCCCAGCCTGCCGACCATGCTGGGCCTGTCGGGCAAGCCGGACTATGTCGACGGGGCCATGGTTCCGCATCTCGCCCACGGGCTGAAGGCCATGTCGGTCGGTCTGTTGACCAAGGCGGAGGACGCCATGGTCTGGCGCGGCCCTATGGCGTCCCAGGCCCTGACCCAGATGCTGACCCAGACCCGCTGGGGCACGGAAGACCAGCCGCTGGACGTCCTCGTCGTCGACCTGCCCCCCGGCACCGGCGACGTGCAGCTGACCCTGATCCAGAAGACGCCTCTGGACGGGGCCGTGATCGTCTCGACGCCCCAGGCGGTTGCCCTGGCCGACGCCCGCCGCGCCCACACACTGTTCCAGCGCGTGAACGTGCCGACCCTGGGCCTGATCGAGAACATGTCCGGACCGGTCTTCGGGCGCGGTGGGGCAGAGGCCGAGGCGGGCCGTCTGGGCGTCGATTTCCTCGGCGATCTGCCGCTGGATGCCACGATCCGGGAGGCCGGCGATGCGGGCACGCCGCTGGCTTCGGGGCCGGTGGCCGACCGCTTCGACGCCATCGCTGTGGCGATCGCGGAAAAACTCGGCCTCTGAGGGTTTTCAAAGGCAACGGCAATCGCCACCTGGTCTGTATCAATCCTCCCCAGCGAGACTTCCGATGAGCGTCGACACCCTGTTCCGCCCCTTCACGATCAAGGGCCTGACCCTGCCCAACCGCATCGTCATGGCCCCCATGACGCGCTCGTTCAGCCCAGGCGGCATCCCGACCTCCGACGTCGCGGCCTATTACCGTCGTCGCGCCGAGGGTGAAGTCGGTCTGATCATCACCGAGGGCACGGTGGTCGAACGCCCCGCGGCCCGCAACGACGCCAATGTGCCGGTCTTCCATGGCGACGCCCTGCCGGAGTGGAAGACGGTGGTCGACGAGGTCCATGCGGCCGGTGGCCTGATCGCGCCGCAGATCTGGCACGTCGGGGCCGCGCGCGGGCAGGGGGCCGAGTGGCAGCCGCTGGGTCAGGTCGACAGCCCGTCCGGCCTGATCGCGCCCGGAAAGCAGAAGTACGAACCGATGACCGAGGAGGACATCGCCGATACCATCGCCGCCTTCGGCAAGTCCGCCCGGGCCTCGCGCGAGCTGGGCTTCGACGCCGCCGAGATCCACTCGGCCCACGGCTATCTGATCGACCAGTTCTACTGGGCCGGGCTGAATGCGCGGGGCGATAAATGGGGCGGACCGTCCATCGCCGAGCGCGCCCGTTTCGGCGTCGAGGTGGTCAAGGCGGTCCGCGAGGGTCTGGGCCCCGACATCCCCCTGATCATCCGCCTGTCCCAGTGGAAGCAGCAGGACTTCGAGGCGAAGATCGCCCTCAATCCCGACGAAATGGCCGAATGGCTGATGCCCCTGTCGGATGCGGGCGTCGACGTCTTCCACTGCTCCCAGCGCCGGTTCTGGGAACCGGAGTTCGAGGGATCGGACCTGAATTTCGCCGGCTGGGCCAAGAAGATCACCGGCAAGCCGACCATCAGCGTTGGCTCTGTCGGGCTGGATGGAGAATTCATGGCCGCTTTCCGGGGTGAGGGTTCGAAACCTGCCTCACTCGATGGCCTGATCGAGCGGATGGAGCGAGAGGAGTTTGACCTGATCGCTGTCGGCCGCGCCCTGCTGTCGGACCCGAACTGGGTCTTGAAGGTCAAGGAAGGCCGTCAGGACGAACTGTCCGCCTTCGAGCGCGGCCATATGGCCGTGCTGCACTGAGGCAGTCGCGAGTGGCGAGTGGTTAGTGGCGAGCGAGGTCGGATGGCCCGCGGCCTTCTCGCCACTCGCCACCCGCCACTCGCCACTCTACTTTCCGGCCATGACCCCCGCCGCCGTCCTGATCACCACCCTGTGGCTGACCCTGATCATCGGGGCGCGCTATCTGTTGATCGCGGGCGGCGTCTGGTGGCTGACCTGGGGGCGGGCGAAGGGCTTGGGCCGCCGCCTCAATCGCGAGCGGCCATCACGCAAACTGATGCTGCACGAGATCAAATTCTCGCTGCTCTCGACACCCATCTATGCCTTGCCCGCCGCCATCGCGCTGGAGGCCTGGAAGGCGGGCGGCACCAGACTGTATATCGATCCTGCGGCCTGGCCGCTCTGGTGGCTGCCGGTTAGCTTCCTGCTGCTGCTGGTGGTGCAGGACACCCATTATTACTGGACCCACCGCCTGCTGCATGACCGGCGGATCTTCAGATGGGCCCACGCCGCCCATCACCGTGCCCGCGATCCCAGCCCCTTCGCCAGCTTCGCCTTCGACCCGGCCGAGGCCGTGGCGACCGCCTGGCTGTTGCCGCTGCTGACGTTTCTGATCCCGCTGAACCTGTGGATGCTGGCGGTGATGCTGGCGTTCATGACCGCGACGGCAGTGATGAATCACTGCGGGTGGGAAATGTGGCCCGATCGCTGGGTGCGCGGCCGCATCGGCTCGCAGCTGATCACCGCCACCCACCACAGCCGCCACCACACCCATATGAAGACGAACTTCGGGCTCTATTTCCGCATGTGGGACCGATGGTGCGGGACGGATGCGATGCCTGAAGAGGAGGCAATAGGCAGTAGGCAGTAGGCAGTAGGCAATGGACTCAGTGGCTCGGGTGGGCCTCCGGGCTCACGATCAGCGCTCTTGGCATGCGGCCGGGTTCATCCCTGGGGAAGCGCCGCGTAAGCTCGTAGACGGCGACCGTCAGGTCCATCGCGCGCTGCCAGACCTTGAGGTCTCTATAGCTTTGGACCTCTGCCACGGTCGCAGTCCTCTACTGCCTACTGCCTACTGCCTGATCCCTCACTGCGGCTCCACCACCACGGCCGTGCCATAGGCCAGCACTTCGGTGACGCCCGGCATGATCTCGTTGGATTCATAGCGCATGGCCAGGATGGCGTTGGCTCCGGCGGCCCGGGCGTGTTCCACCAGCTGTTCGAAAGCCTCCTGCCGACCGGCCTCGGCCAGTTTCACATAGGCACCGACCCGTCCGCCCATCATGGACTGCAGGCCGCCGATCGCGTCGGACACGACGTTCCTCGACCGCACGGTGATGCCGCGTACGACACCGATGTGGCGCACGATCCGGTGTCCGAAGATGTCGTTGGTGGTCGACGTCAGCATGGCCAAAGCCTCCGATTCAGATGCGGTCCAGGATGCGGAAGACGAACGGATGGTCGTCCTTCTCGCCCGCATCATGGCGTTCGTTCAGCGTCTCGGCAAACAGGGATTCGTCGAACGCCGGGAACATCGCGTCGCCCTCGGGGTCCGCCTCCACCTCGGTGATGTAGAGCCGTTTCGCGCGGGGCAGGGCCGCCTCGAACAGGGCCGTGCCGCCGATCACGCAGATCTCGTCGATGCCGTCGTCCCCGGCCGTCTCGCGCGCGATGTCGATGGCGTCGGCCAGGTTGGAACAGACCACCGCCCCCTTCGCCTTGCCCCGCTCCTCATAGGACAGGTCACGCGACAGGACGAGGTTGAGCCGGCCGGGCAGGGGCCGCAGCGGCAGGCTCTCCCACGTCGAGCGGCCCATGATGCAGGGCTTGCTCAGGGTGATCGCCTTGAACCGCTGCAGGTCACTGCGCAGCGTCCACGGCAGATCACCGTCCCGGCCGATGACGCCATTGCGCGCCCGGGCGACGACGAGGGCGATGTGGGGGATGGTCAAATTAATCGACTTAAGCGCTCAGACGGTAAATCAGCGCATCTTCAAGGTAGACGCCATTGATCCGATTATTGCTGAACCGCACACGGCTGTTTCCGTCTACGGCGATAATCCCCTTCAGCGCCGTGAAGATTGAGCGATCGGGGTCAACGATGTCTACCCTCGAAAGGTCGAGCAGCCCTTCGTTCTGCGATTTGGAGGTCGCCTTAGCCACGTCGAGATAGAACGAGGTGACATCTTTCCGCGACTCGTGAAACGCGATTACGAAACGCCAACGCTCGGCGTCGCTGTCATAAAGCCAAAGCGCCCCTCTGACTTTGAGCCCGTGCTCGTCGAGAAACGCAACCAGCCGACCCGCTGCATCGATGTCTTCGTTTACCAGTGTGTTCTCAACCATTTAATCACTCCGGAATCTGGATCGCCGACGGCCGTCAACATCCGGTTGGCGGAGAAGGGATCGATTGTCTCATATCGCGAGGTTTCCTTCCATCCTGCCGCGAACGCCCAGTTTGCCTCAAGCGCCGGGTTGTTTCGTCCGGCACCGTCCAGGTTCTGTTTGAGCCCCGCTAGAGTGAGGAGAGAGACGAGATCATGGGTGTGGACGGCGCTAACGAGTTTTGGCGACGGAATGACCGTGGCGCGAAATGACAAGGCGATAATGGACTTCAAACCACACTCGATTGAATAGTCGGCCAGATAGTAGGCTGCGCTATGTCGCCCTGCGTCGAGCAGTACCTCCGCGTCGGCGAGTCGCATTTCCGCGAGCTTCTTGAGGTGATCTGCGCTTGGATCGCCCATAGCTTAAACCGCGACCGACGCCTTGATATGCGGATGCGCCTGATAGCCGGTCAGCACGAAGTCCCCCGGCTCGAACGCGAACACATCGCCCTTCGCCGCCACCGTCATGGTCGGCAGATCGAACGGCTGGCGGGTCAGCTGCAGTTCCGCCTGCTCGATGTGGTTCGAATAAAGGTGGGCATCGCCGAAGGTGTGCACGAACTCGCCCGGCTCATAGCCGGTCACCTCCGCCACCATCATGGTCAGCAGGGCATAGCTGGAGATGTTGAACGGCACGCCGAGGAAGACATCCGCCGACCGCTGGTACAGCTGGCAACTCAGTTTCCCGTCGGCGACGAAGAACTGGAACAGGCAGTGGCAGGGCGGCAGGGCCATGTCCTCGATGTCGGCCGGGTTCCAAGCGCTGACGATATGGCGGCGGCTGTTTGGATTGTTCTTCAGACCCTCGATCAGCCGGGCGATCTGGTCGATGCTCTCGCCATTCGGCGCGGCCCACGACCGCCATTGCTTGCCATAGACCGGCCCCAGCTCGCCGTTCTCATCTGCCCATTCGTCCCAGATGGAACAGCCGTTGTCCTTCAACCAGGCGATGTTGGTCTCGCCGCGCAGGAACCACAGCAGTTCCACGATGATGGAGCGCAGATGCAGCTTCTTGGTCGTCAGCAGGGGAAAGCCCTTCGACAGATCGAACCGCATCTGGCGGCCGAACACGCCCAGCGTGCCCGTGCCCGTCCGGTCGTCGCGCCGCACGCCGTTGTCCAGGATGTCGCGCAGCAGGTTCAGATACTGGAACTCGGGATGGTCCGCGGGCGCGGCCGTCTGCGCTCCGGTCCGGGTCTGAAGATCTGCGAGGGTCGCGAGGGCGTTCATGGCATCAACCCTCCGCCGATTCGCGCGCCGAATCATTAGGCGCCCCGTGGCGGTCCACAGGCAGAGGTCGCCTTATCCCCCGAACCCACCCTGATCCAGAAACCCCCGCTCCTCTGACGTCGTCTCGCGCCCGAGACAGGCGTTCCGGTGCGGAAACCGTCCGAACCGCACAATGATGTCGCGATGCACATGGGCGAACTTCAATGTGTCCGGCATGTCGGCCACCAGCGGCAGCAGGGCATCCTGATCGGCCAGATCCTCGGAATGCATCAGCGGCATGAACAGGAACTGGCGCAACTCGGGCTCGAACGTCGCCGGATAGCCACGGGCGATGGCGTCCCGGGCAAAATGGCGGGCAAGCGCATCGGTCGCGAACTGATGCGCCGTGCCACGAAAGCTGTTTCGGGGGTACTGGTCCAGCACGATCATCAGGGCCAGCGCGCCCTCGGCCCTGTCCATCCAGTCGTCCAGCTGGCGGCGCGCGGCGGCGAAATGGGCGGCGCGCATGTATTCGCGCACGAGAAAGTCGAACTGCGGGTCCTTCCGGTACCACTTGGCGGGACCGGCCTCTTTCCAGAAGCCGACGATCGTGGATGGCGTTATGAGACCCGGCATGACGCATTCCTCAGGTGAAGCCTTGGCCCTACCCGCTCCATTGCCCGTTTTCCATGACCGCGATTGCGATCTGTCGATCATCCGCGGCCGGCGGGTCGCCGTCATCGGCTACGGCAGTCAGGGCCGGACCCATGCGCTGAACCTGCGTGACAGCGGCGTCGCCGACATCGTCGTGGGCCTGAAGGCAGGCTCCGCCACGCGGGCGAAGGCCGAGGCCGACGGCTTTCCCGTCCTGACGGCCGGTCAGGCGACGGCCGGTGCCGACGTCGTGGCCATGATGGTCTCGGACGAGGCGCACCGCGACCTGTACCGCGACGAGATCGAGCCGAACATCAAGCCCGGAGCGGCCCTGATCTTCGCCCACGGCCTGTCGGTCCGGTTCGGCCTGGTGACGCCGCGCGCCGACCTCGACGTCATCCTGGATTCGCCCAAGGGCATCGGACCGCGCATCCGCGATCTGTACGAGGCCGGGGAGGGGGTCTTCTGCCTGTTCGGCGTGCATCAGGACGCCACCGGCGGGGCCCACGCCCTGGGGCTGTCCTATGCAGCGGCCCTCGGCTGTGGGCGCAAGGGCATCCTGGAGACCACCTTTGCCGCCGAATGCGAGAGCGACCTGTTCGGCGAGCAGGTGGTCCTGTGCGGCGGGGTCGGCGAGCTGATCGATGCGGCCTTCATGACGCTGGTCAACGCCGGCTATCCGCCCGAGGTCGCCTGGTTCGAGTGCTTCTATGAGGTCAAGCTGGTGACCGACCTGATGTACGAGCGCGGCATCGCGGGAGCCTTCGCCAAGATCTCCAACACGGCGGAATACGGCGCCTATCTGACCGGCCCGCGCGTGATCGGCGAGGCGTCGCACGCGGCCATGGACTCGGTGCTGGCCGAGGTTCGCGACGGTTCGTTCGTCCGGCGGTTGATGGCCGACCATGACGCCGGCTCGCCCGAACTGCTGGCCCGGCGCAAGGCTCTGGGCGAGCGCACGATCGAGGCCGTCGGTGCACGTCTTGCAAAGGTCGCGGAGGCTGCGAAGGGGTGAGGCGGGAAGCGCCCGGAGCGCGCCCGGCTCGCGGGCGACCGCGTCGACCGCGACAGCGCCCCGGATAATGGTCGGAGTGGCAGGATTCGAACCTGCGACCCCTGCGTCCCGAACGCAGTGCTCTACCAGACTGAGCCACACTCCGACTTGAGGACGGGGCTTATAGCGACGGGGTTCCGGGGCCGCAAGCGGCGTTCATGCGGGCGGCGAAATAGACGGGAAACCGGGTGTTGCATCGCCTGCGGCCTTGGCGTATTCGACCGCCTCCCCAAGGCCCAGGTCTCGGGGCGCACCGGGCCTGCTGGGGAATGGTGTAATGGTAACACTCCGGTTTTTGGTACCGTCATTCTAGGTTCGAGTCCTAGTTCCCCAGCCACCGATGCGCTTTCCGATCATCGACGCTCGGGCATCGCGATCCGGACTTCGGCGGTCACGGTCATTCGCCCTGAGGGCGCAAGCCATTGCCGATTTTCATGGAGACGGTGAACCCTTCCGCCAGACGCGCGTTCGCTGTGTTCGGTAGCCGAGACAGTGGCCGGAAAGCGGGCCGCCGGGCTTTGGGGTAAGTGGGTGAATCAGGCTGCTGACCTCCGGGTCTTGATCGTGGAAGATCAGGCCATCCTCGCGATGGAGCTGGAGCTCGTGCTCGGCGACGCCGGGTGCGAGGTCGTGGGCTGTGCCATGGATCGCGACGGCGCATTCGAGATTGCGGCCCGCGAGCGGCCGACGCTGGCCCTGGTCGACGTCAACCTGCTGGACGGGATGACCGGACCCCAGATCGCGCAGAGGCTCGTCAGCGAGTACGGGACGGTCGTGGTTTTCCTGACCGCCAACCCCGAACAGATCCCCGACGGTTTCGCCGGTGCCCTGGGGGCGGTGTGCAAGCCTTTCGACGACCACACGATCCGCGCCGTGGTCGCGTTCGCCGGCCGCTTCATCACCGACCGGACGGTGGGCGAGGCCCCGCGCAAGTTCCGCCTCGCCCCCTGGCTCAAGACGCCGCCGACCGGGATCCCGACTTGCTGATCGATCAGGCCATGGCCCCGCGCAGATCCAGTCCGGCGGCTGTCGGCGGCGCGCCGTCGGGGGCCAGATCGAGCTGCATCAGATGTACGTCGATCCAGCGGTCGAACTTCCAGCCGACCTGCGCGTAGGTGCCGACCCGGCGAAAGCCGAGGCGTTCGTGCAGGGCGATCGAAGCCTCGCTGGTGGCGCTGTCGCTGATGGCCCCGATGACATGGCGCAGGTCCATGGCGCGAACGCGATCGACCAGGGCGGTCAGCAAGGCGCGTCCGACCCCGCGACCCCGCGCATCCGCCTCGACATAGATCGAACCCTCGACGCCATACCGGTAGGCCGGGCGCGGCCGGAATGGAGAGGCGTAGGCATAGCCCGCGAAGGCTCCGTCGATCCCGGCGACAAACCACGGCAGACCCCTAGCGCGCACCGCCTCGAAGCGCGCCGTCATCTCCGCCAGCGAGGGTGGATCCAGCTCGAACGTCGCCGTCCCGGTCAGGACCTCACGGCCATACAGGGCCGTAATGGCGGTCAGGTCGGACGGGATCGCCTCCCGGATCACGCGGTCTCCCAACCCCGATCCATGGCCCAGACCGCGAAAGCATAGTCGTGGGCGACTTCCTTCAGATAGTCGAACCGCCCCGAGGCCCCGCCGTGCCCGGCCTCCATATTGATCTTCAACAGCACCGGATTGCCGGAGGTCGTGGCGGGGCGAAGTTTGGCGACCCATTTCTGGGGCTCCCAGTAGGTGACGCGCGGATCGGACAGGCCGCCGGTCGCCAGGATCACCGGATAGGCCCGGGCCTCGACCTGGTCGTAGGGGCTGTAGCTCATCATGTAGTCATAGGCCTCCGGATCCTCGATCGGATTGCCCCACTCGGGCCACTCCGGCGGGGTCAGGGGCAGGGAGGTGTCCGACATGGTGTTGATGACATCGACGAACGGCACCTGGCCGATCACCCCGGCCCACAGGTCGGGCCGCATGTTGGTGACGGCCCCCATCAGCAGGCCCCCCGCCGATCCGCCCTGGGCCACGATCCGGCCGGCGCTGGCATAGCGGTTGGCGATAAGGTGTTCGGCCGAGGCGATGAAGTCGGTGAAGGTGTTCTTCTTGGTCATGCGCCGGGCATCCAGGAACCAGCCCCAGCCCTTGTCCGACCCGCCCCGGATGTGGGCGATGGCATAGATCCAGCCCCGATCCACCAGCGACAACCGCCCGGTCGAGAAGCTGGCCGACATGGGAATGCCGTAGGAGCCATAGCCATAGAGCAACAGCGGCGCTGACCCATCCACCGGCGTCGTCCTGCGCCGCAGGATCGTCACCGGGACCATCTGGCCGTCGGTGGCCGGGGCGTTCAGGCGCTCGACGACATAGTCCGCCGGGTCGTAGCCCGAGGGGATTTCCTGCACCTTCATCAGGGTCCGGGCCCTGGTGGCCATGTCGTAGTCATAGGTCGAGGTCGGGGTGGACGGCGAATTGTAGGTGTAGCGGGTGACCGTCGTATCGAACTCCGACGCCCCGGCCAGCGACAGGGCATAGGCGGGTTCGTCCGCCGCGATCGCATGCTCCTGGCCCGCCTTGTCGCGGATGATGATAGTGGTGTTGGCCTCGGCCCGCTCCTGCCAGGCCAGGTGGGCCGAGGTCAGGTCGAAGCCCTCGATGAACCGCCCGGGCCTGTGCGGCACAAGCTCGCGCCAGGCGATGCGGGCAGGCTGGCCGGTCGGCGCCTGCATCAGCTTGAAGTCGACGGCCTCGTTGTCGTTGGTGCGGAACACCCAGCCGTCGGGCCAGTGGTCCGCATCGTAGCGGATGCCCACACGACGCGGGGCCAGCACCGTCGGCATGGCCGTCGGAGCACCCTCGGGGATCTGCCAGGCCTCCGACGTCTCCTGGTTCTGGACCGTGATGAGAACGAAGGCGTCGTCCGAGGATCGCCCGACGCCGAGGAACATGCCGTCGTCAGCCTCGTCATAGACCAGCACCGTTTCGCCCCCGCGCGAGGGGCGGCGATAGATCCTGTCCGGGCGTCCGTTGTCGTCGCGGTTGGTCCAGAAGATGTAACAGCTGCACGGGCTGAAGACGAAGTTGCCGTTGGACGACTGGATCGGGTCGGGCAGCAGCTCGCCGGTGTTCAGATCGCGGGTGTAGATCTGGTGCACCTCGGACCCCTGGGCATCCTCGGCATAGGCGAACAGGGTATGGTCGGGGCTGTGTTCGACCGAGGAGACCTCCGAATAGGCCTTGCCCTCGGCCAGGGCGTTGGCGTCCAGCAGGATGGTCTCGGGTCCCCCGCCGCGGGGGCGGCGGCAGAACAGGGGATGCTGCATCCCGGCCTCGAACCGGCTGTAGTATTCCCAGGGACCGTCGGGGGCGGGGACGGACGAATCGTCCTCCTTGATACGGCCTTTCATCTCCTCGAACAGCCGGGTCTGGAGCGGCAGGGTCGGGGCCAGCATCGCCTCGCGATAGGCGTTCTCGGCGATCAGGTGTTCCTTGACCTCGGCCTTGATCAGCGTCGGGTCGCGCAGCACCGCCTGCCAGTTGTCATCCTTCATCCAGTGATAGTCGTCGATCCGGGTCCGACCCAGCTGTTCGATGGTCACCGGGATCTTCCTGGCGAGGGGCGGCTTTGGCAGGGTCATCGAAACTCCGGACGGACGGGCGAGAACGGGAGAGGCAGCGGCGGCCAGGGCGGACGCGGCGGTCGTGGCCACGAACTTGCGGCGGTTCATGGCGGGCCTTCCTTTAGGACAGGACGCCAGCTTGTGCGACGGGGAGCGCTTGCGTCAAATGCCCCGAGCCGGAGACCCCGCCGAATGATCCAGATCCCGCCCGTCCCGGACGAACCGTCGTCGGTCGCCGCCCCCGTCCGGGACCTGACGGTGGGGCTGATCAATGCGACGGTTCAGCTGGACCAGCCTTCGGGACCGACGACGCGCACGGTCGGGACGGGCTTCCTGATCGATGCCCCGCGCCCGGACGGCACCCCGCGTATCGTGCTGGTCACGGCCGCCCATGTGCTGGAGACGATGCCAGACCCTGAAGCGCGGATCGGCTGGCGTGTCGCCCTTCTGGACGGGGGCTGGCGATTCGATCCGGAGCCGCTGATCATCCGCGACGACGCGGGCGGACCGCTCTGGACACAGCATCCCGTGCAGGACGTGGCCGTCATGGAGATCACGGCCCCGGAAGCCTTCGCGCGGGCGGCCATCCCGATCGGCTGGCTGGCGGACGGGAATGCTTTCGACGCCTGGCAGGTCGGCCCGGGCGACGAACTGCTGTCGCTGGGGTTTCCGCGCGGGCTTTCTGCAAACCGGGCCGGGTTTCCGATTCTGCGGGTGGGGCGGATCGCGTCCTGGCCCCTGTCGCCGGTCAGCGCCTTTCCGACCTTCCTGCTGGATTTCACCGTCTTCCCCGGCAACTCGGGCGGACCGGTTTTCTGGACGCCGGGCGCGCGCAAACGACCCGGGACGACCGGGCCGGAGACCCCCTTCATCGCCGGCCTGCTGAGCAAGGAGGTCCGCGTCGGCGACGATGCTCTGGAGATCGGCGTGGTCACCCACGCCGTCTTCATCCGCGAGGCGATCGCCCAGCTGGACGCCGAGGTCAGACCCTCGCCGTGAGGCCGTTCAGCCGGGCCAGTTCCTGCGTGCCGTAGAACCGGGGCTCGAACCCCCTGGTCCAGAACACCTTGCCGAGACCTCGGGCCGTCCTGTCCATCATCCCGGCCCGCGCTGGATGGGCGATGGCGGTCAGGGCGAGGGCGGCGATGCCCCAGACCACAGTCTGCGCCACGCCGACCAGCATCCAGCGGCCGACGCCCGGCCAGTCGCGGGCTTTGGCGGCGGTCTGGCTGGGCCCCTGGCCATAAGCGAAGGCGCGCGACAGGGCATAGCGCATCGTGGCCCGATGCGGTGGCGCGAACTCCTCGACCCAGGCGTCGGCGGCCCAGCCAAACCGTCCGCCCCGCGCGCTGAGGGCTGCGAACAGGGCATCGTCTTCGCCGCCGGTCTGGTCCGCGAGCGTGTCAAAGGGCGTGGGTCCCGGCAGGGCCGTCGCGCGCACCAGCAGCGAGTTCCCACAGCCAAAACTGTGGTCGATCAGCCCTGTGGACGCGGGTCCTTCCCTGCCGAAGAAGCGTTGCAGATAGGGTGTGGCCCATCCGGTATCGTCGGGCACCCGGCCGGCGATCGGGCCGAACACCGCGTCCGCCCCTGTGCTGGCCTGCGCCGTCAGCAAGGCGGCCAGCCATCCGGGCGAGGCGACCTCGTCATCGTCGAGGAAGGCGATCAGTCGCGCGTCGGTCATCCCGAGGCCGGCGTTGCGTGCCGTGGCCACGCCGGGTTGCGGTTCATGCCGATAGATCAGCGAACAGGGGCTGGTGGCACCCAGGCGCGACACGGTCCCGGCCGCCGTCCCCGCCGGGTCGTTGTCGACGACGACGATGGACAAGAGCCGGTCGGCCACGCCCGTCTGCGCGAACAGCGAGCGCAGCGCCCGCTCCAGGCTTTCGGGTCGCCGCATGGTCGGCACGATCACCGACACGTCCGGCATCAGACCGCCTCGGCGTAGAGAGCGGCGCGATACAGCCTCAGCGAGAAAGCCCGCGCGCCTGTCGGCATCCAGCCCGCCACGGCCGCGCGCTTCATCCACGGCCGCACCCTGGACAGGGCAGGCAACCGCTTGAGCAGTCTGGCCGCCTTGAAGCTGGGGTAGTTGCCGATAATGTCGGGGTGACGGGCGACGACGCGGGCGAAGTTGTCGGCCGACTGCTCATACTTCCCGGCCAGAGCCTCGACTGTATCCAGACCCATATGGGTGGCCGGATTGTCCACGTGGACGACGGTGAACCGACGCGAGACGCGCATGGCCCACTCGACATCCTCCCAGCCCCAGCCGGTGAAGGCGGGGTCGAAGGCCTCGGCCCGAAACACATCGCGACGGACCATCAGGTTCGAGGTGTAGACATATTTCTCAGGTGTTCTGGCCCGTTCGCCAAAAGGAACGCACTCGCTGCGGGTCGCCATGGCGCGATGGACCGAAAAGCGCGTGTCCGTCGGGGCCTGCAGCAGCGAAAACCCGCCGAAGGCTACGGCCGGGTCCTCGCGCGCGACCAGATCGGCCCAGGTCCAGAGGAAGCGGCGGTGGTCCGGCCGCATGTCGCTGTCCAGGAACAGCAGGCTGCCCCCCCGCGCGGAGGCGGCCAGCCGGTTGCGCCCCTTCGAGCGACCTTCGTTCCGGGTCAGGGAGATCACGCGGACGGGCAGGGCCATGGCAAGGACGACAGACTTTAACCGCGCGGTCAGGGCGGGGTCGTTGGTGCCGTCATCCAGCAGGACGATCTCGACCGTGCCATCGAGGGCGCCGGCTTCCTCATCCAGCAGGCCCAGCAGTTCGGTCGGGTCGTCGCGCAGGAAGGGGATCAACACCGAGATCGCCGGCTTCGCCGACGTCCTGCGCGCATTGTCCATCAGGACGGGGCGGGTCATGCGGTCATGCTCCGGCCGGTTCGCGCCGCGATCAGGCGGATGGCCAGGTCACGCACGCCGCCGGCATTCAGGGTCAAGGCGACGACCGTATAGACGATTGCGCCAACGCCGGCCTTCAACGCCAGCTCCGGCACGCCGCCATAGGCCGGCAGCAGAACCACGGCTCCGGCCATGACCCCGCAGGCCAGGGAGCAACGGCTCAGCGCCGTCCAGGGGATCGGCATGACGACGACGCTGCGTCCCAGGGCGATGGACGCCAGAAGGCCGATAGCGAAACTGGTCGTCGTGGCGAGCGCGGCCCCCATCACCCCCATGCCGGGCACCAGGATCAGGTTCAGGATCACGTTCGATGCCGCGGGGATGCACAGCGTCAGGAGAAGTCGGTCGGTTCGCCGCCCCAGCACGAAGGCCTGGCCGAGGTAGTAGGAGGTCATGCCCGACAGCAGGGCCGACAGGGCGATCCAGGGCGTAACGGAGGCGGCGACGCTGCGCAGGTCCTCGCCGATCATGAATTCCGCCAGGGGCCGCGCCACCAGAGCCACGCCGACGGCGGCCGGCAAGCCGATCAGGATGAAGGTCGAGGCCTGCTCACGGGCGGCGGTCATGAAGGCCTCGCGACTGCCGCGCTCCCAGGCCATGATAAGGGCGGGCGTGCCCGCTGCACCCAGCCAGATGAAGAGCACGTCCAGCGTCCGGCTGGAGAGGCTGTAGCCGGCGTGATAAGCCCCGACCGCCGCTGACCCCATGAAGATTTCCAGCAGGAACCGGTCGGTGGACGCCATGATCAGCGACAGGCCCAGCCCCGCCGCGATCGGATAGCCATAGCGGGCATAGCCAATCAGCCGGTCGCGATAGTGGACGCCGCCTTGCGCCTGCCTCAGTTCACCGGACAGCACGAAGGGCAGGGCCAGCAGAGGGGCCACTGCCATACCGATCAGGGGGGAAGCGGCTCCCGTGCCCATCAGTGCGCAGGTCGCTCCGATCAGGAAACCGCCGAGGGTCACGCCGATGTCCATGGCCGCCGATTTGGACACCTCGCCCGCCGCCTGGTATCGCTCCTGTGCCAGCTTGGTCAGGGCCCGGATCGGCAGACCGACCAGACCGGCGCAGATGGCCAGCTTGAGCCCGTCATCGATCGGCGAGAGCCAGAGCAGCAGACCCGCGATCGGCAGGACGGCCGCCGTCATCACCGCCATGGTGCGGTAAACCGTTGTGAAATGGTCGGCCAGACCCTGGTTCCGCTCGGCCGCCCAGAACCGGGCCATCGACGCTTCCAGCCAGCTGAAGGCGCCCACGTGGACCAGTGTCGTGATCGAGATGGCGAGGGCGTAACGGCCGAAGTCATCGGGGCTCAGCAGCCGGGTGAAGACGAGGATCGCCCCGAACCCGACCAGACCCTGGATGATATTGGCAGGCAGATAGCCCCAGACGCCGCGCCAGAACATCAGCGAACCGCCGCGCGATCACCCAGCAGGACGGGCACGGTCACGGCCATGATCCAGAGATCCAGCCACAGCGACTGACGCTCGATGTAGTCGATGTCCAGCTGCACCCGGCGGCGCACGTCCTGGGCGCAGTGCAGTGGCCCGCGAGACCCCTTGATGGCGGCCCAGCCCGTCATGCCGGGCTTCATGCGGTGACGATGGGCATATTCGGCGACCAGGCGCGCGCTCTCGACCGCGCCGGTCTTCATGCCGATGGCATGGGGCCGGGGGCCGACCAGCGACATCTCGCCCTTCAGCACATTGAACAGCTGTGGCAGCTCATCCAGGCTGGTGGCGCGGATCAGCCTGCCGACGCCGGTCACGCGGTCGTCGTCGGTCGTGACCTGGCGGCTGGCGGTGGCATCGGCGGCATTGGCCCGCATGGAGCGGAACTTCCACACCACGATCTCCTCGTGATTGAAGCCGTGACGGCGCTGGCGGAAGAAGATCGGGCCGGGGCTGTCCAGCTTGATGGCCACCGCCGTGACCACCATGACCGGTGACAGCAGCACGAGGACCAACGTGCCGACGATGAGGTCCTGCAGCCGTTTGTTGAAGGCGCGGCGGTCGTCATTGAGTGAGCCGTCCAGCGACGCCAGCGGAGCCCGGGCCAGCCGGTCCAGCGCCGCGCTGCGCTCGATGGCATCGATCGGATCGACCAGCAGGGTGACCTCATTGGGCAGGGCCGACAGCCGCACCGTCAACTCGCGCACGCGCTTCTCCGCCTTCGGATCGATGGCCAGGACGATCCGGTCGACATAGGGCGTCATGCGGTGGGTCATCAGCGCCTCGGCATCGCCCAGCAACGGCACGCCCTCGATGCTGTCAGGAGACCGTGCCAGACGGTCGTCGAACACGCCCAGGACATTGATGTCACGCCGTTGCAGGGCGTCACGGATCAGCCGTTCCGCACGGCGCGTCGCACCGACCAGCACGATGTTCGGCGTCAGGGCTCCCGTCGCCCTCCAGCTCATGACGGCCTGGCTCCAGCCGAGGTGCAGACCATACAGGGCGAGGGTGACCAGGGCGGTCCACACGATATAGGCCGTCAGGGCCGGGGTGCTGCCCGTAACCATGGCTTCCAGGGCGATGGCGCACAGACCGCCGCCCAGTGCGACGCCGGACACGGCCGCCAGATGGACCATCACCTCCTGTCCTCGCGCGAAACGATAGAGCCCCAGGGATCGAAGCAGACCCAGGATCACGAACGCGCCGGCTGCCAGCGGCAAGGCGCGGGACAGGGGCATGGTCATCAGCCCGGCCGGCGTCATCGCCCAGCCAATCGCAAGGGTCAGGCCAAACACGACGGCAACATCGGCACTGCGGAACCAGTGGACCGCCAGCCGCGATGCGCCCTTCTGGCGAGCATTCCGCCACACATCGGGGCGGAAAGGTCCGCGCCGCGCCGCGCCCTCTGTCGCACCTCTGGTGGATTTCGCGGCCAGGGCCTGCAGCCCTGTCGCATCCAGCCGGGGCACCGCCGCGCGATCCAGTTCGAGGGCTTTGGTCATGCATTCACTGTGCACAGACCCTGTGGATGTCGCGTTAACGCTGGTCCTCACTCTTGATCAGCGCGAACCGCATGATCGGCCCGGTGACCGCCTCGCACATCGTCGCGGCGTCGGCGGCGTCGTTCATCTGACGACCCACACAGGGCTTCACAGGGGCCTGAGGGATCAACCGCACCCCATGCCGGATCAGACCCGCCAAACGGCCCCAACGCCGGGAGCCGGCGCACGTTCGAGCCCGATCAGGCAGGGTGTCTGGCGGCTGAAGAATGGCTCCCTATCCCGTCGCTGGCCGGGCCCTGGTGACGACGACATGGCCCGCCGCATCAACGGCTTGAACCTGAAAAAGCGCCTGCCCGGATCGACGCCGATCGTCGCGATCGTCTCCATGGACGGTGCTCCTGCGATGATGTGTTCGACGACAGTCATCCCGGCACACAGATGCCGACTGGAGCGCCGTCCACACCATTTCTTCCGCCTAGAAGGACTTCCTCAGGCGGACTGTCACCTGGACGCAGAATGGGAAGGGGGAAGGAAGGCCAGCGCCGGGCTCTCGGGAGTCGTCTGGAACCTCCACTCTCCGCCCCGGGGTTCTGCCGCGTCAAAGAGGGATGGGGCTCTCCGCACGCAAGCTTGAAGCCGTGTCGAAAACCCCTCTGGCCAGGGTGGAGCGGCGCTGGTCGGCAAGGCACATGATATAGCCGGTCTGGATCGGTACGTCGCAGTCGAGCGGCAGATAGGCGATCCGGGGATCCGGCGGGCATTCGGCTGAGTTGAACAGGCTGACGCCAACCCGCATGGCGATGGCCTCGCGGGTGCGCCGTCAGCCGGCGAACGGGTGGCACTCAAGGCGGCCGGCGGTATGTTCGGACCGGGTCTGTGGCCGTCACCGTTCCGTTCAATCTGGCGGTCGGCCTTGCCCTCGACATAGCCGTGGCCATCTGGCTCAGGAGCTGAGACTGGCCCGGGCGCTTATCGCCCGGGGTCCGATCAGCTGTTCGGGCGTGCCAACCAGAGGCATTGCCCCAGAACACGGCCGGCCAGCCACATCCGCCGGGTCGACGGCTCGCGGGCGAAGGCCGACCGCATGGCCCCCAGGACCATCGTCGAATGGATGTGGGCGTCCAGCTCGTCGAGCAGTTGTCCGCCCGGCAAGGCGAAAAGATAGTCCCGGAGTGTCTGGCCGCGCGCGGCGCGGAGCGCCACAATGCCTTCCCGAAGCTGATGGTCTCGGCCGGAAGCAGCAAGCAGTTCCTCGATTGCCAGTATCGTCGGCGAGGGGGCTCCATCCGTTGCGAAGGTCGAAGCGGCCACGCCCTCTGCGATCTCCCGGGCATTGACCGGGTGTTTGACCGCACGGTCCTCGGCCGGACGCTCCAGCAATGAGCCGTGCAGCTCATCGAAAACGCCCCGGACCAGAGCTGCGCGGGTTGGAAAAGTGCCGGTCACGGCGGCGAGGGAAACCCCGGCCTCGGCAGCGACAGCACGGTGGGTCAGCCCCCCGAGCCCGTCTCGCCCGAGGATGTCGATTGCGACCCGGACGACCTCGGGAGCACAATGGCTCTTGTCGGGCAAGGACGCCTGGTGGCGGAGTGATTGACGCCAGCCGTCCCAGCCGGCCTTTTCCGGCCGGCCCGCGATCCTCCTTGCAAACCTGGCACAGGTCTCGTTGAACCAGGCCAGTTGCTCTGGCCGTGTCGGGCGTTGATTGTGAAGGATCGCCATGCCGCCGGCAAAATCGGCCGCGAGCGCGGCATCATCGATCGACAAGCCGAACGCACCGAGCACCGAGGCCCAGAAGGTCTGGGCAGAGTCGCATTCGACGATGGCCAGGGCAGGTGGCGCCGGCGCACGGGCGGCGTCGAGACCGAGTTCACGCAGGACAGCGCTGACGGCCGACTGCCCGTAGGCGTAGTCTTCCATGGTGACCGCGAGCCATCCCGGGAAGGCCTCGACCGGTGGACTGCAGGCAAGGCTGGACAACCAGTACGACCGCCATTTCGTCGCCCTCGAATGGGCGAGTGCGAACGCCGAGCTGAGCAGCCCCTCGCGACCGCCGAAATGATAATTGACCGCTGACGCCGCCACACCGGACAGATCGCCGACGGCGCGCGACGTCACACCCTGGGAACCGGTCTGCGCCAGGAGAATGAAGGCGGCCTCTGTGAGCCGGTCGGCCGCCGTACTCTGCGGCATGGCCTGGGACGGGTCCGAATTTTTCATGACTACGGACGATCCGGGTAATGTCCGACGAGCGTTCGAACGCAAGAGCGGGGTTTCGATTCCAGAATGCACCTTGTCCATTAAACGTATCATAAAACAATATGATAGGTAAGATTAATATGGGTGTCATTGTCCAGTATAAAAAAACACATGTTCGAATTGTAGGAAGCGGCAACGCTTGGAAGAGGGCGAAGGGGAAAGCCGTGGCTCACAATTCAGACAATCGCCTGTCCGTCCTGCTGGCAGGTGTCGCCGTTTCGACCCTCGCCATGGCGGCCGCTGGTTCGCCGGTGGCGGCCCAATCCGCCGGACCGGATCAGGATCCGACGGTCGTCGATGAGATCGTCGTGATCGGCTCCCCCATCGTGGGCAGCCAGGCCGCCGCGATCCGGCGCCAGCGGAACGCCGACAATATCGTCAACGTGATCGCTGCCGACACGGTCGGCCAGTTTCCGGACCAGAACGCCGCCGCCGCCCTGTCGCGTCTGCCGGCTGTGGCGGTCCAGCGTGATCAGGGCCAGGAGCGGTATCTGCAGATCCGCGGCGCGCCGAACCGGTGGACCAGCGTCTCCATCGACGGCATCAACGTGATTGGCGTGGACGAGGGTGGCACCCAGCGCGCCTTCCGTTTCGACGCCGTACCCGCCGTGATCCTGAGCGCGCTCGAGGTCAACAAGTCGTTGACGCCGGACCTGTCCGCCGAGGCGATCGTGGCCCGGGTCAATCTGCGGACCTTCAGCGCCTTCGATCATCGCGGCCTGAACGTCCAGGGTGACATCGGCGGCGGCGAAATGGTCCTGGGCGGAGGCAAACAGGAGCAGTACTCGGTGCGCGGATCCTGGTCGGGTGAACGACTGGGCCTGATCGCGGCCTACTCCCATTATCTGCGCGACCAGACCACCGACAACCGCGAGACCACCTATGATGCGGCCGGGCTGCCCACGACGCTCGATTTCCGCAACTACATCCTGGAGCGCGAGAGCAACGGTGGCATCCTGGGGCTGGAGTACCGGGTCAACGACGAAAACCGGGTGTTTCTCAAGACGCTCTACACCGAGTTCAACGACAATGAGGAACGTACCCAGTATGTTTTCCAGGTCGGATCGGCGCTCGGCGGCACCCGGACGGCGGCATCCGGCGACCTGGTCGGCGTGCCGGTTCGTGGCACGTTCAACGACGGCTACTATGTGAACAATAACTGGGTCAGCACGCTCGGCGGTGATCATCTGATTGACGGCTGGGACGTCGAATGGCGGCTGAACTACACTGAGACCGAGAACACCACCGACCTGCCACTGATCCTGTCGCAGCAGGCCAGTTCGGCCCAGCGGTTCGCGCTTCGCTATGACCGCTCCGACGTGAACTTCCCCATCCTGTCCCTCGCGACCCAGGTCCCGGGGGCGGCTCCGGGAAGCTTCGTGCGCGGCACGAACCTCGACGCCCTGACGCCCTCGGCCTTCTCGCTGAACCTTGTCCTGCCGCTCTATTCTGCGGTGGAATCCAACGCCCTTATCTACAAGGCCGACGTCAGCCGGGATTTCGAGTTCGGCGGCCGGCAGGTCCAGCTGGCCTTCGGTGCCCAGTATGACGACCGTGAAGTCGAGGGCTCCATTCTGAGCGCCTCTGCCCCGCCAGTGGTGCTCACGGCCTTGCTGCCCCGTGTTGGCCAGAGCTTCAGCTATGCCAACTATCTGACCGACCGTCGCTGGAACACCGGCTTCCCCAGCGGCGTCAACCTGTTCACCATCAACAACAAGGCCATGCGTCGCGACGTCGAGGCGGGGCTGGATGCCCTGCGCGGTGCCGGGCTCTACAATCCCGCCAACAACATCAGCCCGACGGATCGGTACACGATCAACGAGGAGCTTCTGGCCGCCTATGGTTCGGCCAAGGTCCAGTTCGGTGCCACCCAGGTGGTCGCCGGCCTGCGCATCGAGCGTCTTGAACAGGACATCGACGGCTTCCTTCGGGTTGGGGCGACAGTCACCCCGTTGTCCGTCTCCAACGGGGACACCGACCTGTTCCCGAGCGTCAACGTCAAGGTCGACGTCAACCAGGACACCGTGTTCCGCCTCGCCTTCTCGACCGGGATCTCGCGCCCGTCGTTCGGGACGATCCGGGCCGGCGCGGCCGTCAATGATATCTCCCGCACCATTACCGGGGGCAATCCGACGCTGGAGCCGGAACGGACCTATGGCGGCGATTTCTCCTTGGAACGCTACCTTCCCGGCCAGGGCCTTGTCTCGGTCGGCGGCTTCTACCGCCAGGTCGACAATGTCCTGTTCGACGCCAGCGCCCCCGTGGTCGGCGACCTCTATGACGTCCCCGGCATCGACCGTACGGGCTATGTCTTTACCTCGACCCGCAACGGTGACGAGGGCCAGCTGTACGGCCTCGAACTGGCCTATTCCCAGCAGTTCGTCTTCTTGCCCGGCTGGCTGTCGGGCTTCGGCTTCCAGGGCAATCTCACCCTGCTGGACGGTGAGTTCGAGACCGGCGACGGTCGCACTGCCGACTTCCCCGGCACCTCGAAGACCATCACCAATGCCTCGCTCTACTACGAGGACTACGGCCTGTCGGCCCGGATCAGCTATCAATGGCGTGACGACTGGATCGACACGTTGAACAGCCTGGGCAGCGGCGAGTTCCGCAAGGGCTATGAAAGCCTCGACCTGTCGGTGCGCTATGCGGTCAATGAGAACATCTCTGTCTTCCTCGACGCCAACAACCTGACCGACGAGGTCTATATCGCCTATGAGGGCGATCTGGATCATCCCAGCGAGGTCGAGCAGATCGGCCAGCGCTGGATGGCCGGCCTCCGGTTCAACTTCTGATGGCCGCCGCTATCCTGCCCCGGAACGCCGCCATGAAACGCATCCTGTTTGCGGCCGCCATCAGCTTCAGCATGGCCTCCGCCGGCCTGGCCGGTGTGGCGGTCGCCCAGGTCCCGGCACCGGTCGGCGACAGCGCCATCCTCGCCCCGCGTCTGGTGCCGCTGGAAGGGGTTCAGAACTTCCGCGACGTCGGCGGTTACAGGACCATCGACGGCCGCCGGGTGAAATGGGGTCTCATCTATCGCTCCGGAGAGTTGTCTCACCTGACGCCCCGGGACCTGGCGCAGGTCACGGAGCTGGACATCGACACCGTGCATGATCTTCGCGCGGTCGAGGAACGACAGCGTGAACCGACGGCCTGGACCGGCCCCGATGCGCCCCGGATCGTGGCGCATGACTACGCGATGGACCTTTCGGCAATGGGGACCCTGTTCCAGGGCGCAATTACCGCAGAGCGGGCGAGCGACGCCTTCGCCTCCATGTATCCGTCCATGCTCGAGCAGCAGCGTCCGCAGGAAACGGCACTGTTCGAAACCCTGCTGGAGGGTGACGGGGCGACACTCTACCACTGCACCGCCGGCAAGGATCGTACCGGGCTCGCCACCGCACTGATCCTCTCGGCCCTGGGCGTCCCGCGTGAGACGATCCTTCATGACTACGAACTGTCGAACCGTTACTTCACTGGCGGGATAGCAGCGCGGGAGGGCTCGGCCAGCTCGGCCAATGCGGCCTTTGCCCAGCTGCCGCCCGAGGTCATGGCGGTCTTCATGGGCGTGGACGCGCGCTATCTGCTCGAAGTGTTCGCACAGATCGACAGCCGGTACGGGTCGGTCGAAGCCTATCTGGACAAGGAGCTCGGCGTCGACGCTGCGGACATTCAGCGCCTGCGGAGCCTCTACACCGAATAGGGTATTCCAGGGGGCTGTCAGTGAACGAACGCCCTGTTCCGTTTCGCGGACTGTCACCTGGACGCAAGATAGGAAGGGGGAGGGAAGGCCAGCGCCGGACTCGCGGGAGCCGTCTGGAACGTCCACTCTCTGCCCCGGAGTTCTGCCTCGTCAAAGAGGGATGGGGCTCTCCGCACGCAAGCTTGAAGCCGTGTCGAAAACCCCTCTGGCCAGGGTGGAGCGGCGCTGGTCGGCAAGGCACATGATATAGCCGGTCTGAATCGGTACGTCGCAGTCGAGCGGCAGATAGGCGATCCGGGGATCGGGCGGGCATTCGGCTGAATAGAACATGCTGACGCCAACCCCCATGGCGATGGCCTCGCGGATGGTCTCGCGGGTGTGGAGCTCGATGGTTTCGACCGGCTCGACCCCGGCCCGCGACAGCAGGTCCAGCGACGTCTCGCGGGTGCGCGAGGGGGCTTCGCGGAGCAGAAGCGTCTCTCGACCGAGAAGGCTGAGGGCTGCGGTGGCCGAAGCCGCGACGGGATGATTGCGGGGCACACCCAGCACGAGTCGATCGCGGTAAATGGCCTCGTAGGACAGAGAGGCATCGATCGGGGGATCGCAGGCGATGATGGCGTCGACCTGCCCCGCCTTGAGCCAGGCCACCACCTCGCTGGCGTTGCCGATCCGCACCTGAATTCTGGCCCCGGGGCACCGGGCGGGGTAGGCGGCGACGAAGCGGGCGGCATAGGTCGGACTGTCGGAGGCGAGGCGTAGTTCGAGGCCGCCCGGGGCGAGCGCCTGTGCGAGGAAGTCGTCGATCTCGCCGCTGACCGAGAAGAGCTTCTGGGTCAGGGCGAACAGGGACTGCCCCGCGCCTGTCAGGACGAGCGGTGGCTTACGGCCGTGAAACAGGGGCACCTGGTGGCGTTGCTCGAGCGCACGCAGCTGTTCGGAGATTGTGGGCTGCGACACCGCCAGCCGGCGCGCGGCGCGCACGATGCTGCCCTCGCCCGCCACGGCGTGAAAGGCCCTCAGATGCTGGAGATTGGCGGCCATGCCGCGTTTCTATGGCGTCATGGTGAAACGCCCGTGACACCTCGGCCCGTCCGAGGGGGGCCCTCGAAACAACCGATTGGCGGGTGCCAGTCGCGCCGGGCGATAGACCCTTCGCCGCTGCCGGGGGGGATCCGGCGCTTATTGGGAAACACGTCATGTCCGTCACGAACAAGCACGCGCTGCTGGTCAGCGTTGGACTTCTGGCACTCGCGAGCGCCGCTCCGGGCTTCGCCCAGACCGAATCCGCTTCCCAGGAGCCGACCCAGGTCGACGAGATCGTCGTCACGGGCCAGGCCGTCGCCCGGGGCAACAACGTCATCGGGGCCGATCAGATCGACGCCCTTCCGGCCGGCCAGAACATCGTGGATGCCATCAAGCTGGTCCCCGGCGTGTCGATCCGGGGATCGGATGCGCTGAACAACGACCCGTGGACCTATGCCATCAATATCCGCGGGTTCGAGGTCAACCAGCGCAGTTCAAAGGTCGGCCAGACGCTGGACGGGGTTCCGCTGTTCAATGCCTCCTACTATCTCGGCGGATCGCCGGCCCAGAAATATGTCATCACCGAGAGCGTGGCCCGCATCCTGGTAAGCCAGGGCACGGCGGACGTCGGCTCGCCCGCTGCGAACGCTCTTGGGGGAACCCTCGCCTACTTCACGCGCGAGCCGTCCGAAGAAGCCGCTGGCCTGATGCGCGTGACGCTCGGGGACTTCGATACCCGGCGCTATGTCGCGCGCTATGACTTCGGGACCCTGTTCGGCAACACCCGCCTGTATGTCGCCGGCTCGCAGCTGGACGCGAAACTCTGGCCCCACGGTGGCGCGACGCCTGCGGGGATCGAGCAGTTCTCACTGGAGGCCAAGTCGGTGACCGATTTCGGCAATCTGGTCGTGACCGGCTATGTCAACTACAACGACAGCGACGATGATCCCATCATCGAGTCCTCGCGATCGGCCCTGAACACACGCGGCCTCGATGTCGACGGGTCCTCGTCCATCTTCAATCCGCTGAGCGCAGCGGCCAACGAGAACTGGGCTGACGACTGGGCGGCCATCCGCGACAACCGCTTTGCCTATCTGAAGTTCGATTGGCGGCTGAGTGACGTCCTCAGCCTCGACGTGACCCCCTATATCCAGACGAACGAAGGTGTGGGCGAGTTCCTGCCGCCCGGCCTGCAGCCGCGGATCGTGACCGTCGGCGGCCAGCGTCGTCAGGTCGTGTTCGGCAACGGGGCGTCGCGCTCGCGCACAGCCACCTTCCAGAACGCGGCAGGCAACGCGGTGTTCAACTATACGGCCGGCGTCGCCGACAGCTACATTGCGCTCGACGGGTCTACGGTCACCTCGGCCGACTGCTATACGTCAGACGGGGCAGTCCGGCTCACCAATGGCCAGCCCACCTGTGCCCAGGGCCAGTCCTACCGCAACAGCACCTATTATCACACGCGCTCGGGCATTGTGGCCAATGCCCGGCTGGACCTCGGTGCCCACCAGGTCAGGGCCGGTGTCTGGTACGAAAACCTGGACCGCGACTTCGGGCGCAAATGGCTGCGCTATCAGGATATCCGCACCGGCGCGGCTATCGTCGCCAACTCGGTCTACCGCGAGGATTTCGAGCAGAATTTCGTCACGGACCTGTACAAGTTCTACATCGCTGACGACTGGTCAGTGAGCGAGGATCTGACGATCAGCCTTGGGCTTCAACACTATCTTGTCGACATCTCGGGCCAGACCCGGGACGAGAGCCGCTATGCCGCAGACGGTACGTTCAATGGCTTCCTGACGTCGAGCGTGAACAGCGACAGCGACGAAATCCTCCCGTCCGTCGGTGCGGTCTATGACGTGACCGATGATCTGCAGGTGTTCGGCGGCTATTCGCGGAACTTTGGGGCCATTGGCGACTGGGCGCTCGAGAAGACCGGCACGGTCTTCGCCCGCCTGCAGCCGGAAACCAGCGAGAACATCGAGGTCGGTGCCCGCTACAGCACGCAGCGCCTCGCCGCCGCCGCCACAGTGTTCCGCACCGAGAATGACAAGGCGATTGTTTTCCTCGATGAAACCTTTGCCTCGGGCACAGGCGGCATCAACTACAATGTCGGCACCGGCGGCACCTATGTGAACGCCCCCGGCGGCATTCTGACGACCGGCGTGGAGGCCAGTGCCCAGTTTCGTCTGACCGACGCGTTCAGCGCCTATGCGGCCCTGACGCTGCTCAGCAGCGAATACAGCGCGACCTTCAACGCGGCCAACTACGGGGGCAGCCGCCGTACCCAGGTCACGGAGGGCAACAAGGTTCCCGGGACGCCGGACGTGTTGCTGGCCGGATCGCTGACCTACGAAAAGGGACCGTTCACCGGCAGCCTGACGGCACGGTATGTGGGCGAGTCGGAAGGTGACGCCCAGAACCGCCCGGAACTGGTGGTTCCGTCCTATACGCTGGTGGACCTGTCAGCCGCCTATCGCCTGCCTCTCGGCGACGATGAAGGCCGCTATATCGAAGCCCAGGTCGCGGTGAATAACGTCACTGACGAACGGTACATCGGTGGCATCCTCGACGAGTTCAATCAGCGCTATACGCCCGGCGCGCCCCGGACAGTCTATTTCACCCTGTCGGCCGCTTTCTGATCGACGAACGGCTCCTCTCGGGTCATCCCGAGGGGAGCCGTTCTGTCTATCGCCTCGGGAAATTCGAATCCTTGGACCATTCATCGACGCCCACGTCCCATTTTGACCTTGCTGTGGTGGGGGCAGGCATTCTGGGCCTTGCACACGCCCTGGCGGCTGTGAGGGCCGGAAAGTCGGTGGTCGTGATCGACCGCGATGCACGGGCCGTTGGAGCATCGATACGCAATTTCGGGTTCGTGACGATTACCGGACAGCGGCAAGGCGACACCTGGCGTCGCGCCAGACGAAGCCGGGATGTCTGGGTCGAAGTCGCGCAGCAAGCCGGAATCCCGATCGAGCAGCGTGGACTGACGATGCTGGCCCGCCGCCCCGAGTCCCGCGCGGTGCTGGAAGCGTTCATGAAGACCGAAATGGCGGCGGATTGTGCCCTTTATTCACAGGCCGAAGCCCTGCGGCGCTGGCCCGAGTTTGCGGCTGCGCCTCTGACCGGTGCCCTCTGGAGCCCGCACGAGGTGCGGGTCGAATCCCGCTCCGCCATCCCGCGTCTGGCTGCCTGGCTTGCCGAAGCCCTGGGCGTCTGTTTTGTCCGCTCCGCCGCCGTGCAGGACGTGTCGCTGCCGCGCATCCACACTTCGCGCGGCGTGATTGTCGCAGATACCTGCGTGGTGTGCCCGGGCGATGATCTGACAAGCCTCTATCCGGAGGCCATCGCGGCCAGGAATGTGACACTCTGCAAGCTTCAGATGCTGCGCCTGGCGTCTCCCGAGAGGGCGCTGCCGACTGTCTTGATGTCCGACCTCGGGCTTGTTCGTTACCATGGCTACGCCGACCTGCCTGAAGCTGCAGCGCTCAGAACGCGTCTGTCCGCCGAGCAGCCCTCCCACCTGCAGAACGGGATCCATCTGATCGTCGTGCAGAGTGCGGACGGGTCGCTCGTGGTCGGTGACAGCCATCATTATGGCCAGACACACGAACCGTTCGCGGAGCAGTCCGTCGAGGATCTGATCCTGGACGAGTTCCGGGCGGCGACCGGGTTCGACGCTCCGCCGGTCGTGGAGCGGTGGACAGGCGTCTATGCCTCCGCGGACCAGGACATGTTCCGTGAGGCCCCCGAGCCCGGTGTCCGTCTGGTGATGGTCACCAGCGGGACCGGTGCCTCAACGGCTTTCGCTATCGCTGAAGAAACCATGGCCGACCTGTTCGGATCCGCTCGGGACGTCGCAGCATGAGTTCCCCGATCAAGGCCGTGATCTTCGACTGGGCCGGTACCATGGTCGACTTCGGCTCCGTCGCGCCGGTCATGGCGATGCGGGAGGCTTTCTCGGCGGAGGACGTCGCTGTGACGGACGCGGAGATCAGGGCCCATATGGGGCGGGCCAAGCGGGACCACGTGGCCCAGATCCTGGAGTGCTCCGGGGTCAATGCGTTATGGACCGCGCGTCATGGCGCGGCACCGACCGGCGCGGACGCCGATCGCATTCATGATGCGCTGGAACCGCTGATGTTTACCGCCGCCGCCGCCTGCTCTGGCTTGATCGACGGCGCGGCGGACCTCGCGCGCGATCTGCGCGCACGAGGCGTCAAGATCGGTTCCACCACCGGCTATACCCGGACCATGATGCAGGCGATCCTGCCGCGCGCCGCCGATCAGGGCTATTCGCCCGACGCGGTCGTCTGCGCCGGGGAAACACTGGAAGGCCGTCCGTCACCCTTGATGGTCTGGAAGGCGCTGGTGGAGATGGGCGTGTGGCCGGCGGCGGCCTGCGTCAAGGTGGATGACGCCGAGGTCGGAATGGGCGAGGGGCGAGAGGCCGGGTGCTGGACCGTCGGGATCGCCGCGTCGGGCAATGGCGTCGGCCTGAACAAGGCCGAGCTGGCGGCCCTGGACCCGGCCGAGCGGGCCGCCCGCGTCGAACGGGCGCGGGATGCGCTTATGGCGGCAGGCGCGCACACCGTGGTCGACACCGTGGCGGATCTGCCCGGCGTGCTTTCGGAGATCGAACGGCGCATCCTGGCCGGCGAAACCCCTACGGGTCTGTGAGGCGATGCGGCTGACGCGATGGCTTGAGACGGCTCATCCGGTCGCTTTCTCCCTGTTCGCAGGGACGGCGGCCTTCGCCACCTATTTCTCGATGTACGCGTTCCGCAAGCCGTTCACGGCGGCGACCTTTGAAGACGTCCCGGGCTGGGCGTTCGCGCTCGATTACAAGGTAGCCCTCGTGATCGCCCAGGTGCTGGGATACGCCCTGTCCAAGGTCATCGGGGTCAAGGTCATCTCCGAGATGGACCATAGTCGAAGGGCGGTCGCCATCATCGCCCTGATCGGTCTGTCCTGGCTGGCGCTGGTCGGGTTTGCCCTGGCGCCCGCGCCATGGAACGTCGCGGCCCTCTTTCTGAATGGATTGCCGCTTGGTCTGATCTGGGGGCTGGTGTTCAGCTATGTGGAAGGCCGCCGCACGTCCGAGGTGCTGGGAGCCATCCTGTGCGCCAGCTTCATCCTGTCGTCGGGGGTCGTAAAGTCGATCGGCAAGGCCCTGCTCAATCTCGGCGTGTCCGATCACTGGATGCCGGCAGCGGCGGGATTGGTCTTTGTTCCGCTGCTCCTCATCTCCGTCATCGCCCTGTCCCGGATCCCGCCTCCCAATGTGGCCGATGAGGCCGCCCGGGTCCGGCGCGGCCCGATGGACGGGCAGGCCAGGGCCGCCTTCCTGAGAGACTATGGCCCCGGCGTCATTCTGCTGGTCTTCGCCTATATCCTGTTCACCGCTGTCCGTGATGTGCGCGATAACTTCGCTGCGGAAATCTGGTCGGCGCTGGGGTTCGGAGGGACGGCAGCCATTTTCACCGCCAGCGAGCTTCCCGTGGCCGCGATCGCGCTCTGCGCCCTCGGGGCCATCATGATCGTGCGCGACAACCTTCGGGCGCTGCTGGTCATCCACGGCATCGTCATCCTGGGTGCGGCGATCCTCGGTGCAGCCACGCTCGGCTATCAGCTGGGTCTGGTGTCTCCGATCGCCTGGATGATCCTGTCCGGCGCAGGCCTCTACATGGCCTATACGCCCTTCAACGCGATGCTCTTCGATCGCATGATCGCGGCGACCGGTCGGGTCGGCACGGCGGGGTTCCTCATTTATCTGGCCGATGCCTCGGGCTACGTCGGCAGTGTCGTCTTGTTGCTGTTCCGCAACTTCGGTGTCGCCGACATGAACTGGCTGACCTTCTTCATCTGGACCTGTTACGCGGCGGCCATGGCAAGCGTCGGCCTGGTGACGGTTTCAGGCGTGTTTTTTGCCCGGCGACGGCAAGTCCGCGCCCGGCCCTGATCCGGGCCAGGCCTTCCCTGGAGTCGCCCCCCGATACGACAAGACCGCCAGGACCTATGTCGCAGGCCTCTGCATCGCCCGTCGGCTGATCGGGTTCAGGCTGTACCAGACGACGAAACCGATCATCGCCACCATGCCGATGGCCGACGGAAGCACCTGGCTGACCGGCTGGAACTGTTCCAGCAGGTTGCCGGACCCGGCCGACAGCATGGCGAAGTAGAAGCCGATCATCTTCACACCGTGATCCAGCAGGCGCACATGACGCCGCCAGGTCTCGATCCACAGGTGACGGCTCAGGTCATAGAGGATGATGGTCGCAATGAAACCGATGGTCGCATAGCCGATCGCGGGCGGCCATGAGGCGTTGCCCGACCCCATGTGCAGCCCCAGCACGGCCACCAGCCCCAGCCCGGTCAGGGCCAGGGCGAAGTCCGGCAGGCCCGGCCCGGCCCGCTTCAGCGCCAGGGTCCGCAGGCCGCTCAGATACTGGTATCCGGCGCTCAGCGTGGCCGCGATCAGCGGCGCGGGCGGGTCGAACAGAATGTCGGCGATCACCGCGCTGGTCAGCACCACGGCCCCCAGGCCGACGGTCGTGCGCCCCGACCAGCGATGCAGCGGCCCGCCCTTGCGGCTGAACAGCGGGACCAGACCGATCAGCAGGGCCAGGGCCCCGGTGCCGATGTGGCTCCAGACATTGAGGGCGTGGGGGTCCATGATCAGCTTCTCCGCTCCGCCGCCTTCGCCGCGTTCCACAGGGCGTCCATCTCGGCCAGATCCGACTGTTCGGGCGTTCGCCCGTCCCTGGCCAGCTCGGTCTCTATAAAGCCGAAGCGCCGCACGAACTTGGCGTTCGCCCCTCGCAGCGCATCCTCCGGCTCCACGCCCAGCTTGCGGGCCAGGTTGGCGACGACGAACAGCACGTCGCCCATCTCCTCGCGGGCCTTGTCGAGGTCTCCGGCGGCGATCTCGACCCGCAGCTCGGCGACCTCCTCGTCCAGCTTGTCGAACACCTCGTCAGTGGACGGCCAGTCGAAGCCGACCCGCGCCGCCCGCTTGGTCAGCTTGGCGGCCCGGTGCAGGGCCGGCAGGCCCAAGGGCACGTCGTCCAGCACCCCGTGCTGGGCCTTGCCCGCCCGCTCGGCCGCCTTGATGTCTTCCCAGCGCAGCTTCTGCGCCGGCCCGCTGATCTGCCGGTCCTCCTCGCCGAACACATGGGGATGGCGCCGGATCAGCTTGTCGCACATGGCCTCGGCCACATCGTCATAGGCGAACAGCCCCTGTTCCTCGGCCATCCGGGCGTGGAAGACGACCTGGAACAGCAGGTCCCCCAGCTCATTCTTCAGCTCGCCCATGTCGCCCCGCTCGATGGCGTCGGCGACCTCATAGGCCTCCTCGATCGTATAGGGGGCGATGGTCTGGAAGGTCTGCTCCACATCCCACGGGCAGCCGCCGTTCGGGTCGCGCAGCCGCACCATGATCTCGCGCAGCTGTTCGGTGGGGGTCATGAGGAGGTCACCTCGCGCGCGTCGAGCTCGGCCCGGATCTGGTCGTGTCGCGCCGGCGTCAGCGGGTAGTTCCGCAGCAGGAGAGCCGCACTGGCCAGCAGCAGGCCGGGCAACAGGATGAACAGGACCTGCAGCGTCAGCAGCGAGGCGGGACTGTTCCCCTCTGGTGGCGGTACGGCCTGAAAGCCCACCGCCTGCAGGACCAGATAGGGGATCAGCGCCACGACATGGCCTGCCTTGGTCGTCGCCGACAGGATCGAGAACATCAGCCCGGTCCGGTCCACGCCGGTCTCCAGCCGCACCTCGTCGCCGACGTCCGCCATCATGGCCCTGAGCAGGAACAGGCCCGCTGCGTAAGGCAGGCCGGCGATGAACATGGCGACCGCCGTGAGGACGAAGCTTCCGCCCGGAACCAGGGTCGCGCCGATGTAGAAGGCGGCGAAGACCAGGCTGGCCACTGCCAGGGCCTTGTCCTTGCCAATGCGCGTGGCCAGCCAGGCCCAGAACGGCGCGCCGATCAGGCCGGCGACGAAATACAGCAGCATGAACAGCGACGCCTGTGTGTGGTCGTAGCCCTTGATCTGGCCGAAGAAGAAGAACAGCAGCGACCCGGTGATCCCCGGTGCCACGCCCAGCACGAGGTCGGCCAGAAGCAGCTTCCGGACCGCCCTTCGCCTGAAAAGCTCCAGATAGGCAGCCAGGCCCCCGTGCGGCGCGGCGCCGGCGTTGACCGGCTCCGGAACGGCGAACAGGGCCAGACCCATGGTGAGGGGCAGGGCGATCAGGATGGCCCAGCCCATGATCCGCACGCCGTCGGCGTAGTCCCCGATCCCCGTCTGGATCACCACTGTCGGCAGAATCAGGATCAGGATGACCCCGATGATGTTGAACACCTGCCACCAGCCATAGACCCGGCTGCGCTGATCGTATTCCGGGGCCAGCACCGAGGCCCACCCCAGCTGCCCCAACGTCCCGATCGAGAAGCCGAGGTAGAGCACCAGCAGCCAGGCGAACAGATAGACCGGTCCCGCCCCGGGCTGGACGACGACGAACAGCATGAAGGCGGACAGCATCAGGATCGGCATCGAGGCGACCATCCAGGGACGATATCGCCCGAACCGCGACTTCGTCCTGTCCATGGCCCAGCCGATGACGGGATCGAAGGTGATGTCGATCAGCCGGACGATCATGAATACCGCCGCGACCGCCCCCAGCTCCAGCCCTACATGAGTGGCATAGAATTCGGGCAGGGTGACCGGCAGGGCCACGCCAAAGGCCGCCAGTGGCAGGCAGACCCCCGAGAAGGCGGCGAGAACGGCGTTGCTCCGGCGCGGCGTCTTTGCGGCGATGGCATCGGACATGCGGAAATCCCGTGGCACCGCCTCGACTCGCGGTCGATCCACCATGCCAGAACTGGTCGCGTGAGGAGAGGGGCCTTGCCTGTGTCGCCGCAGTGAGGCTTCCTGATCGCCATGCGTCGTGGCCTGCTTCTCCCGATCCTGGCGATCCTGTTCGGCCTGATGGCCGGCACCGGTTCCGCGATGGCGCAAACGAACGACCGCTGCCAGGCCGGACGCGAGCAGTGGGCCGGTCAGGCCTTTGCCAACGCCATCTCGGAGTATTCGCTGGAGTGGTCGCCGTTCGGCACGACCGAGTGGGGCTGGGTGACCTATCTGCCGCTTCTGCAGAAGGAACTGGGCACCGACTGCGACGCCGACACGCCCGCCTTTGCGGCCGCCCTGGCGGGCTTCCAGACACGTTACGCCCTGACGGCCACGGGCGTCTTCGACCAGCCGACCTTCCAGGCCCTCAAGGGCGTGCTGCAGGAACGCCGACCCTTCGTCATGGCCCGCGTTCGCGACGAATGCCCCGAGCCGCCGCCGATCCGGGACCTGGGCTATCTGGTCGAGTCCGAGGAACACGCCGACCGCCTGACCCGCCTGCTGCGCCGCGACGTGCTGGACGCCTATCGTCGCATGGTCGCCGCCGCCCGCGCCGAGGTGCCGGAGGTCAGGAACGACCCCGAGCTGCTGCAGATCTTCTCGGGCTTCCGCGATCCGGAAGCGGACGCGGCGCGGTGCGCGGCCGAACGCAACTGCGACGGTCTCAGACGCGCCGTCTGCTCGCCGCACCGGACCGGCACGGCCGTCGATCTCTATGTCGGCGAGCTGCTGGGCATGGGGGTCGACTCCACCCGTCCGGCCAGCCGCCTGCATATGAGCCGGCAGCCGACCTATCGCTGGCTGGTGCGCAATGCCGGGCGGTTCGGTTTCGTGCCCTACGTCTTCGAGCCCTGGCACTGGGAGTGGGTGGGATCGCCGACGTCCTCCGGCACGCCGTGAGGGCTCTGACCGACGGCGAGCGGCGATTGATCCGGGGCGAGTTCGGCGACGCGGTGGCCCTGGAGGCCGTGCGGCTTCTGGGCACCCCATGGCCGTTCGATCGCGCCTTTGTGCCGGGCCGCTGGTTCGGGCGGGATTGGGTGCTGTGGCCGGGGCGGTCGCTGCCAGAGGATTTTGCGGTGGCGCCGGTCGCGCTTCAGGCCGTACTGATCCACGAGATGGTCCACGTCTGGCAGGGCCAGTCGGGCGTGAACCTGCTGACGGGCAAGCTCAGGGCCGGTGACGGCCCTTCGGCCTATGGCTATCCGGCCTCTCCCTGCGGGTGGGAGGCGCTGAACATCGAACAGCAGGCGATGGCGGTCGAACATCGGTTCAGGGCGGCACGCGGCCTTCGCGTGCCCGCCGATGCAGGCCATTATGCCTCCATCTGTCCGATCGACGGATCGAATTCGCGCTGAGAGGGCTTGCACCGGATGAAGGGGGCGCTACATCCGCTACTGTAGTTGTTGCAGAAGCGTGAAACCCTTCACAGGAGCGATCCATGACCAAGGTGCTGGTTCTCTATCATTCGACGTATGGCCACATCGAGCAGATGGCCGAAGCGGTCGCGGAAGGCGCGGCCTCTGTCGAGGGCGTGACCGTCGATATCCGCCGCGTCCAGGAAACCGTGCCCGAGGCACTGGCGATGCAGTCGCACTACAAGCTCGACCAGAAGGCACCCCTCGCCAACGTCAATGAGCTGGAACACTACGATGCCATCATCGTGGGCGCGGGAACGCGGTTCGGTACGGCAGCGGCCCAGATGCGGAATTTCTGGGACCAGACCGGCGGCGTGTGGTTCCAGGGCAAGCTGGTCGGCAAGGTCGGCGGGGCGTTCACCGCCTCGGCCACCCAGCATGGTGGCAACGAAACGACGCTGATCGGCCTGATCCAGACCCTGCTGCACCACGGCATGGTCGTGGCCGGTCTGCCCTATGCCTTCGCCGGTCAGATGACCCTGGACGAGATCTCGGGTGGCTCGCCCTATGGTGCGACGACGATCACGGGCGGCGACGGCTCGCGTCAGCCCAGCGCCAACGAACTGGCCGGTGCCCGCTACCAGGGCGCGTACATCGCCGGGCTGGCGAAGAAGCTGAAGGCCTGATCCATGCGCCAGCCGGCGGTCTTCTTCGGGCACGGCTCACCGATGAACGCCCTGGGCGGGCCGTACGCGGCGGCCTGGCGCGCCATCGGGCATGAGCTCGGAAAGCCCGTCGGCATGGTCATGGTCTCGGCCCATTGGGAGACCCGCGGCCTCGGCGTGACGGCCGAGGCGAGCCCTGAGACCATCCACGATTTCGGAAACTTCGGGCCGGAACTGCATGCAATGCAGTATCCGGCTCCGGGGTCTCCGGCGCTGGCGGCACGGGTCGCTGACCTGACCGGGGCGCAGGCCGTCGAGACCTGGGGACTGGATCACGGGACGTGGTCGGTCCTCGCGCACGTCTGGCCGGACGCGGACGTGCCGGTCGTGCAGCTGTCACTGAACCGCGAGCTGGACGCGCGCGGTCACTATGAGCTGGCGAAACGCCTGCGGCCCCTGCGCGACAAGGGCATCGTCATCGCCGGCAGCGGCGACGTCGTGCACAATCTGCGGACCTTGAAGCGGGACGGCGAGGACGCCTATTCCTGGGCGACCCGCTTCAACGGGGCGGTGAAGTCGGCGCTGGAGCGCGGCGATCACGACGCCCTGATCGACTGGGTCGGCCTGGTCGAGGATGCGCAGCTGAGCGTCCCGACCGACGAACACTATCTGCCGCTGCTCTAGGTCGCCGCCCAGGCCGAACCCGGCGACGCGGTGACCTTCTTCAACGACGTGATCGACGGCGGGTCGATTTCGATGACGGGCGTGTGGATCGGTCAGGCCGCCTCGGCCAGGTCGACCAGCGACTGGATGGAAACATAGTCCGTCTTGCCTGTGCCCAGCACCGGCAGCTCGCCCACCTTCACGATCTTCTTGGGGACCGCCAGCTCCGGTGCGCCATGTTCCCGTGCCCAGTCGGCGATCTGCTTGACGTCCGCGTCCTTGCGTTCGGTGACCAGCACCAGCTTCTCGCCCTTCCGGCTGTCGGCGACGGAGATGACGGCATGGCGCGCCTCTGGCCAGACGGCGCTGACCAGGCCTTCGACCGCGCTCAGAGAGACCATCTCGCCGCCGATCTTGGCGAACCGCTTCACGCGACCGAGGATGGCGATATAGCCCTCCGGATCGATATCGACTATGTCACCGGTGTCGTGCCAGCCGCCCTCCAGAGGCTCGATCCGCGTTGGATCCTCAGGCGACATATAGCCGGCCATGACATTGGGACCCCGCAGGAACAGGCGACCGCCCTCGGTGATGCCCTCGACCGGTTCGACGCGGGCTTCCATGCCCGGCAGCAACTGGCCGACGGTGCCCGGGCGGTTGCGATCCGGGTGGTTCACGGCGACCACGGGCGCGGCCTCGGTCGCGCCATAGCCTTCCAGCAGCTTCACGCCGCCGAACCTTGTGTTGAACAGGTGATGGGTCTCGTCACGCACCCGCTCGGCCCCGGCGACGACGAACTGCAGGGTGCGGAAATCGTCGGGCGAGGCGACGCGCGCCCACTGGTTCAGGAAGGTGTCGGTGGCGAACAGAAGTGACGCATTCACCTCGGCCAGCAGCGACACGATCTGCTTGCCGTGCAGGGGGGAGGGGTACTGGAAGGTCTTCAAACCCTGCAGCAGCGGCAGGATCACCCCGCCGGTCAGACCGAAACAGTGGAAGGTCGGCAGGGGGTTGAACATCACCCAGTCCGGATCGAGCGGAATGTGGGTGTGAACCTGACGCGCATTGGCGACGAGGTTCTTCTGGCTCAGCAACACGCCCTTGGGCGCGCCGAAGCTGCCGGAGGTGAACAGCACGACGCCGGGATCGTCCGGCCTGGTGGCGACACGGAACCGGCTGGGCATCAGACCCGCCATCAGGCCGAACAGCTTGTCCTGAAGCCCGATGGTGGCCCGCACATCGTCCAGCCAGACGATCTCGGCGACCGTCTCCAGCTGGGCGATCAGGTCCTCGAGTTTGGCCTGTTCGACGAAACGACGGGCGCACAGGATCTTCCTGACCCCGCCCGCCTGGATCGCCGCCTTCAGATTCCGCTCGCCGGAGGTGAAGTTCAGCATCACCGGCACGCGCCCGAACGCATGCAGTCCGAAGAAGGTCACGACCACGCCCATCGAAGATGGCAACAGGATGCCGACCCGCTCGGCGGGCCTGGTCATCGCCGCGATCTTGCGCCCCAGAACGAAGGCGGCGCGGATCAGGCCGGTATAGGTCAGGGGCTTCCGGTCCTGGTCCTCCAGGATTTCCTTGTCGCCATAGCGGGCGCGCGCCGCGATCAGGGCGTCGAACAGGGATTCGTCGCCTGCCGATGGGTCGAGGCCGGGCCTAAACAATACGCGTCTCCTCCGGAGGGCATTGTCGCCGCCCCCTCGCTGTCAGGCGCGCAAACTAGTTAAGCCCCGCCGCGATGAAAAGATGCGTTACGCAGGGTGAGGCTTTGAGGCGCGCCAGGTGTCGGCCTTAGTGTTTCACGGGCGCCGGTCCCACGCTCGGGCCAACTTCCGCTTCCGACCCATAGCGGACCATCGGCAGCTACATTATGTTAGGCACTGCGACTTACCTTTTTGGGCTTTGAGGAGCAGCCCATGGGCTTAACAATTTGGTCAGCCGTTTTCACACTGCAGACCG
>Ga0247843_1000380_pt1 | contig 105939 bp, 85 predicted proteins | sample LaCruzMarch2017__FD_192420 | JGI IMG/M metagenome (GOLD analysis project Ga0247843, IMG submission 192420) | Freshwater microbial communities from meromictic Lake La Cruz, Castile-La Mancha, Spain - LaCruzMarch2017_8m | ecosystem: Environmental > Aquatic > Freshwater > Lake | place: Spain...
TCAACAAGAAAAAGTTGACACTGAATCTGTGCCACAGGAAATTGCGCAACACTAACTGCTGCTCAGGTTTTTAGGAGTGGCACAAGATCAGGAAATCGCCTGGCACAAATCGAGGAAATCCGACAGAGTATAGGGAGTCACCGTCACAATCCCCAGATCTGCGTAGATTTTTTTGAGCCGCTTGTCTTCATTGTCTGGATAGGGCGGGACCGTGTAGTGCACGACGCGTTCTGTGCCATGCTTGCGAGCTTCAAGTTTAAATCTTTCCTTCAGAGCAAGATAGAATTCGCGGGGGTTTCGCAAGTTATAAATATCATCCAGCTCTGGAAAAAGTTCGCGCGTCAGTTGATTGGCCAAAATCAAATCACCAGGTCCACCGATCCAACCCGGATTGTCCTCTAAGACATAGAATTTTCCGTCGGGTCCGCGAACCACATCAAAGCCCATGATTCCTGTGAATTCCCTTTTTCCAGTCCGGTAATCTTCCAGAAAGTGGGAATCACCCGTTCGCTCTAATAATTTTTCAAAGACTTCTTTTGGAAATCTTGGATCTTTTGCATAGGTCTTCTTCCCAGAATAATGATCTTTCAAAAATCTTTGGATGGCTTCGATTCTTTGCGCTGCACCTTTCGCAAGAATCTCATCGTATTCTTTGGCTCCATCCAAAATTTTCGGAGCTGGATAGAGTCGATTGTCTTTTTCAAAACGCTTCAAAGAATATTTCTCAAGAAATTCTTTCCGCTTTTCTGCGCTGAGCTTTTGCCAAAGCGGGTAGAAACCTCGATAAGTGTATCGAGGCTGGCCTTTTTCATCCAGCATTTCATCATAGGGCTTTTGGGGCAGATCTTGAGGCCGGTCTTGTGGTAGAGCTTTCTGGGCGCCAAGAAAAAGAAATACCAAAAAAGTTGTCGAAAGAAGCCACTGCAACACTGTCCAACTTTTAGTCGTCTGTTTCATTGCTGATCCCCCATAAAGCCAGCGGACCGAGGTGCCTCGAGGTGGGCACCTTAGCTCCTCAGCTTAGAGATCATTAAGCGAAGGCCATGCCAAAAATTATGGTTTCTTTCGATTGGGCCAAAGATACCACTCACGTCCGGGAATTGAGACTTCGATTCTTTCGATGCAGCCACAATCGACAACAGTCACAAAAAGAGTCGTCCCTTTGGGGCCACCAAAAGCCATATTCGATGGGTTCTTTCCATTGAGTATTAAGCGGTCCGCATCTGCGGGTTGACTCAATTCTTTTGGATCCGTCGAGACTTTGAAGTCGGGTGGAAATCGATGCACTTGACCCATCTTCGAACGAGCAACATAGACATTCCCTTTCATGTCGGTTCGGATTCCATCGAGAGTCTCATGTTCCAGTCGAAGAAATATTCTTGGATTTTTGGCCTCACCTTCAACTAAGTCTGCGACATAGACATTGCCGTGCTGAGAATCGCCAAAATAAAGTTTTTTCCCGTCGGGACTAAGGTCGATTCCATTGGGTGCTCGAAGGGGCACGTCAGCCGGAAGTGAAGCCAGCTGATTTGCTTTGAGCGTGGACAGATTTACTTTTGGGATAGTAAAATCCGGCAAAATTTTCTCGATGCCTGCTTGAGAAAGATCATCGGAAGCCCCTACTCTTACGTTCAAGCGCCAGAGGTTTCCCCATTTTAAATTTCCATCTTTGTCTTTTCCCCAGGTGGGGTCAGACAGATAAATTGTACCATCAGATGCAATCGCCATATCGTTGGGTTGATTCATGGGCGGAGGATTCTGCCCCTTAAAAGTTTCTTCCGCATCAAAAAAATAAATTAGGTCTTCCTCGAGAATCGGCAGATTGTCTTGAAAATTATTCTCTCCAATCGGGAACTTATTTGCCGGCAATCGAAAGACTCGGTGGTTTTTATAATCAGCAATAAACATAGAACCATCCGGACCGAACCTAATCGAATTCGGAATTCCTCCTTTCGGCAAGGTCAGAAACACTTTTGCCTGAAGACTTCCATCGGCAGGGGCCTCCGAAGCATTGGGGACAATACCTATATTGCCCCGCTGTGTGAAATTCACAGCGTAAAGATTTCCCATGCGATCCACAGCGGGTCCTTCAATCCCAGAGGTGAAATGTTTCGGTGTCGTCAAGATCTTGCCTGAAGGCTCCAGAACAGAAGCCGGAGTATTCGAAGGCGATCGAGGTGAAGGATCAATTTCGGTCTGAGCCGATTCGAGCACAGGGGTGTGAGTGCAGGCGACTGAAAAAAGGCTGACCAACCATACGAGACCTGAAAGCAAAAAACCATTTCTTTGATTCATAAGTCTCCACCTCAAGCTTGTCCAGACACTGGCCTTAATCAGGAGCCATCATCGGAAAAAGACGCACTTCCGACAGCGACTGGAGTCTACAGAATGCCATGAAGAGGCGCTCAAGACCAAGCGCGATTCCGCTGGATGGGGGCAGACCATAATCGAGGTGCCGAAAAAAATCTTCGTCAAGAAGGATTGGCGCCTTCCCCAGCCTTCGCTTTTTCTGCAGATCTTCAAGCATGCGCTGTCTTTGCAGTCCAGGATCATTCACCTCATGAAAGGCATTGGCGATTTCTAGACCCTGCCAATAAAGTTCAAAACGCTCGGCAGTGCCCTCCGGATTGACTCGAGCATAAGCTGCCTGACTTTCGGGATAGTCGGTCACAAATATGGGATGTTTAGGATTTAAGGAGGGCTCGACAAGTTCTGTGAATAGAAGGCTCATGAGATCATCCAGATCCTGCCAGTGGTCCTGACTTTTATCTTTGGGATCGAGCGCTGCGATCAAACCTTTTCTTTCAGCCACTTCCCTCAATCGCGATAAAGCGTCTGCGGATTTTGAATTCAACATATTTGCGAGATCTAAATCGGTGTGCTTTTTAAAGAGATCAAAATATTTCTGACGCTTAAATTGGGTTTTTATCCTTTTTTGCTGAATTTTCTCGTTCGCCTTGGTTCTTGTTTTGGGTGTCATTTTGCCGATCGATTTCGTCAAAAAATAAATTAAATCTTCACAGTCTTTCTGAATTGCGCCCAAATCTTCACCGGCACGATACCACTCCAGCATCAAAAATTCCGGTTGGTGATGCCTAGAAATCTCACCGTTCCTAAAGCAGTTTTTGATTTCAAAGACTTTATCAAAGCCCCTTGCCAAAGATTTTTTTAAGTGAAGCTCCGGACTGGTGGGTAAAAAATATTTTCGTCGACTTCGCCCCATTTGAAATTCGGTCGCAAAGGGATCTAAAAATGGCTCCGTTCCAGGGCAATCCACCAAAGTTGGAGTCTGTAATTCGACAAAGCCTTTTTGAATAAAATATTTTCGCACAAGAAACTGAAAATCGCTCCAAAGTCTCAGGGTCGAAAAGCTGGCGCCTGCAGCATTCTGGATTTCAAGAAATGAATTGTTTTGAGAGGGCACGAGAAGAGTAATTTCGGCCCCTGCAGAGGGCCACGAAATGATATCGCCCAAAGCGAGCCAAGCCGTGTTTCTGCCTCTTTTTTTAGTGACAAGTTTTTCTTCTGAGCCCCAGGTACGACAGACTATTTTTTTGTCCGTGAGCTCAATAACTCGACCCATCATCCAGCCTTGAGGCTTGGTGGGATAGGCTTTCCAAGAATTTAAAAATAAATTTCGCGTGGTCATTGGGAAAGGACTCTAGTAGAGTCAGAAAAGTTTTCACCTGCTTTTTGGATTTTTCTGAATGAAGGAGCCCCATGTCGACACTTACCTCAAGCGCCTCCGAGAACGGCCTGCACTTCACTTCGGAGCGCTGGAATAATTTTGATCCAACACCTTGGCTAAAGAAGTGGTCACTTGAGGCCGACTGGGTTGGCTTGCGTATGATTTCGGAAATTTCTCAGTCTCGCACGGTTCGGAATGAAAAGCCCGAAGCTATCAAATGGAATCTGGAAGAAGGTCTTTTGATTGAAGTGATGAAGAATGGTCACATTGGCTATGCTGGCACTTCATCGCAGACTCCAGATGGTCTGAATAGCGCCTTTCAAGCAGCACTTGTAGTGACAAGGCTTTCTTCGAAATGGAAGGTTGCCAATTTACCTCTTTCAGTTCGCCCCAATTCAGAGGGCAGTTATCACACGCCCATAGAATGGAAATTAGATCGCTGGAGCCTTGCTCAAATGACCGACTTTTTGATGGCCGCCTGCAAGGCCATGAAAGTGGGTCCCGAAATTTCGCAAACCTTGGCGGAAGTCACATTGACCAGCACTCGTTCCCGCTATGCTTCGAGCCTTGGCAATGCTATCGACCAATCATTTTTATTTACGACAATGAACTTTCAGGCCACTGCACAAGATGGAACAGAAACCCAGCGGCGCTCTGCAAATGGACCTGTGTCACGCTGTTTTCAGGGTGGCCTTGAATGGCTGAACGCCGAAGCTCTTATCGAAAAGTGCGCAGTCATTGGCCAAGAAGCACTGCAGTTACTCAAGGCCGAGAACTGTCCCACTGGATCCCGCGATACTATTATAGCTCCCGATCAAATGTACTTGCAGATCCACGAATCCATCGGCCATCCCTTGGAGCTGGATCGCATCCTTGGCGATGAAAGAAATTATGCTGGTTGGAGTTTCGTAAAGCCCACGGACTTCGGTAATTTGCAATATGGGTCCCCACTTATGAATGTGACTTTTGATCCGGCAGTCCCAGGGGAATTTGCAACTTATAATTTTGATGACTGCGGCAATCCTTCCAAACGCGAATACTTGATCAAAGATGGCAAACTTTTGCGCGGCTTGGGCAGCCTTGAAAGTCAGCATCGCTCGAAGCTTCCTGGCGTCGCGAACTTTCGAACCGCATCTTGGAATCGGGCGCCGATTGATCGCATGGCCAATATCAATGTCGAAGCCGGCACCACCAAGCTCGCTGAAATGATCTCTAATATGGAAAAAGGGATTTATATAGAGGCCAATGTTTCTTGGTCCATCGATGACTACAGAGATAAATTTCAGTTTGGTTGCGAGTTTGGCCGTCTAATAGAAAATGGCAAACTGACGAAAGTGGTCAAGAATCCAAATTATCGAGGGCGCACTTTGGATTTTTGGCGGTCGCTAGCTGCAGTGGGAACTCAGGACGAATGGGAAATCTATGGCAGCCCTTTCTGCGGCAAAGGCGAACCCAGTCAGGTGATTCGAGTGGGCCACGGGTCACCGCCTTGTTTGTTTAAAAATCTTGAAGTCTTTGGAGGCTAACTATGAATAATGAAACTTGGGTGCCAAGCATAAAAAGCTATTGGCGTGATCTAACGGACTTTGTTTTTTCCCTCCGCGAAGATGGAGAGGAAATCACTCTCAATCTCAACGGGGAACACTCACTTTATGTTCGAATAAACTCTTCTCAAGTGCGCCAAACCACTGGGGTGGATCAGAAGGCTTTAGAGGTGGTTTTCCAGCGAGACCGAAGAAGGGTTTCTTTACAATTCGATCTCAGCATGGACCAAGCCAGTGATAAGAATTTGCTTGAAAGAATTTTAGCCCAGGCGCGCGCTGAAACTGCCGCAATACCTGAAGATCCTTTTGTTGTGTCCTTTAAAAATAATGGTCGGTCGGAACAAGATTTTTCGGGACAATTTCCCCCGCTCGATGAAATCCTTAGAAACTTGACTGAGGAAACAAAGGGTTCTGATTTCACCGGTTTTCTAGCGATGGGACCAGTGATCCGCGCGAACCGCAATCATTTGGGACAAGATCACTGGTTTTCCAGCAATCAATTTTTTATCGACTACTCGCTTTTCACGGTCAATGTGGACGGCGAAAACAAAGCTGTAAAATCCAACTACTCGGGAAGAAAATGGAACAGCACTGAATTTCAAAAGAATTACAAGCATGCCTTCGATCAACTGCAGAAGTTGAAAAAGGCCAACCATAGTCTTAAGCCAGGTGAATACCGCACCTACCTAGCACCCGGTGCGGTGAGCGAACTTGTCCATATGCTTTCTTGGAATGGCCTGAGCCTTGGAGCTTACAAAAAGGGAACCAGCGCTTTTGCCCAGCTCTATGAAGGGAAACAAAAACTTTCCCCGCTCTTCTCGGTTCGCGAAAATTTCGAATTGGGCTTGAGTCCCGCTTTTAACAGCTTAGGTGAAGTGGCTCCTGCGGTTTTGCCTTTGGTCGAAGGCGGCGAACTTAAAAACTTTTTGGTGAGTACACGTACTTCTCAAGAAGCTGGCGTGCCGAGCAATTTTTCTGACATCAACGGCTGGGGTCAAGAATATATGAGGTCCCCGGAAGTGATGCCAGGAACTTTAGATGATTCAGATGTCTTAAAAAAATTGGGAACAGGTTTATATCTGTCTCAACTTCACTACTGCAATTGGAGTCACGTTCTCAGCGCTCGCGTGACTGGAATGACTCGGTACGCTTGCTTTTGGGTGGAAGGCGGTGAGATCGTAGCTCCTATCAAAGATCTACGATTTGACGACACACTTTTTCGCGTGTTCGGATCTTCGCTTGAAGCACTCACTTCACATTCAGTCGTGGAGCCCGTCATCGATACTTACTGGCAGCGCCGCATCGGCGGCAGCCGGCTGCCCGGCGCATTGCTGAGTGGTTTTCAGATGGTGTTGTGAAGAACAACTCTGATATGGAAGAGTGAATCTACCTTCTTTTGCTACTATGCTGCCTCCTGTCTTCTACCTGCCTTCGCCCTGCTCTGTAAGATAGTAATTTATAGGTTATCATCTTACAGAGGTGCCTAACAGAGGGAAACTGATGAAAGGAAACTCCAGATCAAACGCCCCATCTCATGGGCTTCGAAGGCCGACATCGCCGGGGCTTTGATATCTCCAATTCGCTAATCCAGAATCACCATAGGGTTACCGACAGCGGTTTTGCCGGCAGGGACATCTTTTGTCACGACGGCATTGGCACCGATGCGAACGCCTTCGCCGATGAGGATTGGACCCAGCACTTTCGCGCCAGCTCCAATTAAAACTTTGTTGGCGACCGTGGGATGTCGCTTGATGGGATCAAACTTAAGACCACCTAGTGTCACACCATGAAATATAATACAGTCATCACCAACTTCAGCGGTTTCACCGATCACCAAACCCATACCGTGATCGATGACCAAGCGTTTGCCCAGAGTTGCCCCTGGGTGAATTTCAATTCCCGTCAGCCAGCGCGAAAATTCAGAAACCAAACGCGCCAGAAAATGTAGACGCACACCATATAAGAAGTGAGCACAACGATGGAAAAAAACGGCTTTAGGTCCGGGATAGAGAAATAGAATTTCCGCCACAGACTTTGCGGCTGGATCGTAGTTTTTATATGCCAGTAAAAAATCGATCAAAGCAAATCCCCTCGAAGTGGCGGGCAAAGTAAGTCCTCTCGCTCACTATCAATAAAATGCACCTGTGTCACATTCAATTGACCATCGGAAAGCCAGCTCACAAGCAAATGCCCACCAATCGCACTGGCATGTAAAAAACGCGTGGAATTGAGGGGAATCCCCACTCCATTCATATCCTTTGTAAATCTTCTAGTGATATTAAAGTAGGACTTGCAGCCGGTGCCGGCGATCATGTCATCCACTTTTCGAACGCGACCACCGCTGAGATAAAAAATTTTGAAAGGGATTCCTTGGCGAAGGGCTTCAAAATCTAGCTTCAGATAGAAAGTCCCTGTTCGTCCGCCGCGATACTTCGCAAAGTCCACCACACCGCCACCATTGCTGAACTCAATTTTAATCTTGGGATGGGTGAGTGTGTCTTGATTCTTCTCTACAAGTTCGACTGAGATGGGCGCAAAAATCATCGTGTTGTGTTCGGTGGCCTCATCTTCATTTACTTTTTTTAGTTTTCGAAGCTCGGCCTTTTCGGCATCTTCAATGAGTAATAGATCCCAGAGTTTTGAAGGCATATAAAAATCCTTCATATCTTGAGGAACTTTAAAAATTTGAAAATTATTTTCGTCCTGCTTGCCATGACAAGCGACGAAAATCATAACAAGCAGCAACCATCTACAGATTCGGAAAAAGCTAATAGCCATGGGAATCACCCCGGAGCTCAATCAAAGGACGATACCGAGGATAATTTCGCAGTCCTTGAGTAATCATGTCGCGCACAACTTCGTTCTGACCGCGCTGTTTGGCAAGCAGTCCAAGGCCATAGAACATGATGGGCTCTCTGGAATCTAAGCTGCGCACCGTCTGAAGGCTGCGCTCCACACAAGCCCATTCACTTTGCGCAATACAAGCTTCTGCAAGTACCAGCTCACCCAAGAGCAAAGATTTACCATCAAGAAATTTAATCAATAATTGAGCTTCTGCATCTCGATTGGCTTGTTTCAAAAGCAAAGCATGAATGGCCGCAAGCATCAGGTCTGATGAGTACTGCCTCCGCGCTTGTTCCAATTGTGTCAGGGCACCCCCCTCTTGCCCTTGCAGAAATCGGCACAAGGAATTGAGAGCCAGCACCTTTTGAGGAACAGAAATGGCCTGGGAAACGGTTTCACAGACATCACCTAAATATTCCCAAGACAGTGGCGAATAATTGATGTTCAAAGATGTCAAAAACTGCGAAGAAGAAAAGGGATTCATGTTCAGCAAAGAATCCACAGTTCTTTCCACTTCATTCTTTCGGCCCGCTTTTAGATAAAGCGCGGCCCCCACCATCGTCATCTCGAAGCGATTTTCTCGGGAGACATCCGCCTCACGAATGAGCTCTTCAGCCACAATCTCAGGCCTCATAGCAATGCTACCTGTGCGATCCATCAGCACAGTCAGTCCCTTCAAATATTTAGCATAATTCGAAAAAGGGGAATTCGCTGGAATCTGCGATAGGCTTTGATAAGTGGCTGGCGCATTTCCGGTCAAATAGCGAAGAACTGCCAAGTTTACTTTTGCTTCGCCTTCGAAAAGTCTTCCACCTAGCAGCACCCTCAAGCCTTGATCTGCTTCGACCCATTTTCTTTCTTTCATCATAATCAAGGACCGCACCAAGGAGATTTGAGGTTTCACCGCGTCTTCCTTTGTTCCTTGAAGGATATCTAAAATGCGTTTTGCTTCTATTAACTGCGGAGTGATCTGCACATAAAGCTTCGCTTTCAGCAAAAGCTGTTCGGGATTGAGATAGGCATTGCGCTCATCTTTCTGCAGCAAGCTCAGCGCCTCAGAATATTTTCCCATGCGCGCAAGCTCCTCTGCATACCGAGCGAACTCCAGAATTTGCGTCTTATTCGGTCCGCGACTCTTTGGAGTGGCGTAAAAATACACGGCAGCCAGCCCTAAAACAAAAGCTAGACCGAGAAAGACATTGCGCTTGAGCTGAGAGGCTTGGACCCTTTGCTGTACCCGGCGATCTGAGATCGAACCATATCCAGATGTCCCAGCCGCCTGCGAGGAAAGCACTTTTTCTTTGGCCTGAATTGAAACCATTCCCGGATCTGAGTTCTTCAGTCCAGAATTGGTTGGTTCCTGACCCGCATGGGTGCTGTTGGAAGTATATGTGCGAGAGGTCAGGGTCACAGAAGTTTGAGTGTGTTCGCCCGAATGCATTTCTTCCGAACGCAAACGATCGATGATATCTTTAAAGGAAGGCACTTCTCTGACGAAACACCATCGATGTTCCGGAGTCCTGACTTCATCCAGCATATTGAGTTCACGACGGGCCACGCGCGCGGCGAGCTCTTCAAGGCTGAAAGGTCCTTGAATCCGGCTGGAGGTCTTTACTATATATCTTTCATCGCTGGTCAAAAACTTTTCTCCGTCTCGATTAAAAATTAAACTTTCAAATGCCTAATGTTTAAAATGCCGTTTACCAGTGAATACCATATTTATCTTTTGTTTCTGGGCCTCGGCGATGACTTCTGCATCTTTCATTGAGCCCCCCGGTTGGAGGATCCAAGAAATTCCCGCCTCAGCAGCTTTCACAATTGAATCAGGAAAAGGAAAAAAGGCATCGCTGGCCAAAACTGTTTTGGTCGCATAGCCGTGATGGGTTTTCATCCGGTCGATGGCGTGTTGAACGGCTTCGACCCGGTTCACTTGTCCCATACCAAGGCCTATGCTCTGTTCGGCTTTCACGATCGCAATGGCGTTACTTTTTAGTGAGGCACAAATCTTTTCTGCGAAACAAAGATCATTCATGATTTCTGGAGGCAGGTCCGAGATCGAAAAATCCCCGCTCACCACTTTCCAATCTTCTGTGCTACTTGCAAATTTATCCGGAGTCTGGAGCAAAAAACCACCAGCGATCGACTTCATTTCAATGGACCTAGCCGCATTCATCAGCTGCGGCCATTTTAGAACTCGCAAGTTTTTCTTTGCAGAAAATATTTTCAGAGCCTCAGAAGAAAAATCTGGAGCAATCACACACTCAAGAAAGACAGCATTCAGAAGCTCTGCAGAATCCGCATCACACACTCCATTGAGGGCGACAATTCCGCCGAAGATGCTGACTGGATCTGACTTCGCCATTTTTTCTATCGCTTTTTTAACTGTTAAGTCCGAGGCAACACCACAGGGATTGTTGTGCTTAACCCCCACGGCCGTTGGCTGTGAGAAACAAGCCACCAAAGCGGTTGCGGCGTCTAAATCAAGTAGGTTGTTGTATGACAAGGCCTTACCCTGGAGAGTGTGGGCCCCTTGAAGTCCCTTTTCTTGAATTCCAGAGATCCGATACCAAGCTGCTTGTTGATCCGGATTTTCACCATAACGAAGCCGCAGATGGCGGGCTCCGCCCAAGGAAAATTCTTCGCCCCAAAACTCATCTGGCGGACTGACCGCACTCCCAGAATTCAGCCAATGTGAAATTAGGGAATCATATCTTGCAACATGGGAAAAAACTTTTGCTGCAAATTTTTGGCGGTCAGAAACGGTTAAAGAATTTCTTTTCTCCAACACGGAGGGGTAGTCTTTTGGATCACAGAGGACACAAATGCGACCAAAATTTTTAGAGGCCGCTCGAAGTAGACTAGGTCCGCCAATATCAATCTTTTCAATCATGTCGGCCTTCGATAAGTTTTTTTCGAGAGAGGCCTCAAAGGGATAGAGATTCACAATCACCAGATCAAAAGGTGCCAATTCTTCTTTTTTAAGAATCTCCATATCTTCTTTGATCCAGTCCCTGGCAAGAAGAGGCATATGAACTTTCGGATGGAGCGTCTTTACCCGACCATCCATGACTTCCGGAAAACCTGTTTGTGCTTGAACATCCACCGCCGGAATTCCATTGTCCTTAAGATACTGATAAGTGCCTCCGGTGGAGACTACTCGCAAGCCTTCTTTTACCAAAGGTTTTAGGAATTCAATCAAACCAGTTTTATCTGAAACACTAACTAGTGCATTTTTGAACATGAATATTTCCAAGTCTTACATAAATTTAAAGTGGCAGTCTCGACAGTAACATTTTCAAATCATCATTGGTTAACAGAAGTCCGGCTCCAAGATAATTAGAATACTTTTGTCCTCGATTGAAAATATCTTGGGTTCCCCCAATGACGTAGATGCCTTTATAAACATTGTACTGAATGCTGGCGCGCAAATTCAATTTACTGAACTCCAAGGCTTCGACACCAAAACGCATTTTGCGGCGAAAGAAATGATAGTCGACGCCCAAGCCACCCGAATTTTCGATCAATCCGCCCTTGAGTGTAAAATCATAAAAATTCTTAGCAAAGATTGCGGTGAATTTAGTCTCATTGCGATAAGTTTTTTCCTCAGAAATTTTCGCGGCCGTTCCACCATCTGGTGTGGTCTTAGTATCCACGGTCTTAACCACACCTGCCGGATCATCCACAATTCCCAAGAGATAATAGCGATCCAATCCCGGCTGAAGTCTAAGACCTACAAAGGTTTTTGCCGATCCCACATTGCCAAGGTAAGCAGAATGAAAATCCAGGCCCGTCTGAGTTTTTTCTGCAGCTCCAAAAAGGCCGCTGACGCCTTCGATGGCCGTGTTGAGTTCATCCACTGTGGATTCATCGTTGATCAGTTTACCGACGGTGCCTTCGCCGCGATTCACTTTGCCCGTGATTTCATCGATATTTTTAAGGGAAGAATCAATACGATCCAGGGCCACTTTCCAGCGCGCCTTAAAGCCTTTGTCCGTGGGATCATTCAGGAGCTCATCCAAGGTTTTCGTAATGCCATGAACTTGATCGATCACTTCACCGATCTTGGATTTATTTTCTGAAGTGATTTGGGAAATATCCGCAGTCAGACGTTCAATGTTTGAAATGATACGGCCTAAGGCATGTTCACGGGTGCCTTCACCCTTGACGCTGTCCCGAAGAATTTCTGCGACTTCCTTTAAGGAGCCGCCAATGTCCCCGACCTGAGAAACCACGCTGTCTAGTCCGCCCTTATCTTTAACATCTAAAATCTGACCATTTTCACCCAGCGGAGGATCAGTCGCTAAACCTGGCCTGACTTCAATGTAACGATCGCCCAAAATACCTTGCGACTTGATTGCCACAGCTGCAGAAACTGTCAGAACAATATCTCGATTGATGGACAGCTCCACCCGGGCAGCACCGTCTTCGAGTTGAATGTCTTTGATAATTCCTATTGGAATACCTGCTGTTTTGACTTGCGAGCCTTTCACTAAACCCGCTGCATCTGGAAGTCTGAACCACACTTTGTTCGCCCGACCCAAGAAATTAGGATCATCGCTGACTTGCATGGACATAAAGCCAATCAAGGTGGCTACAGATACCACGAGCAGTCCTACTTTAAATTCTCCGGCTTGAAGCAAATTCATGGTGTTCTTTCTACCGTTCGTTTCATTCCTTTTGAGACAAAGCGTTTTACAAGCTCGATCTCAGAATTAAAAAAATCCTCAGGCGTTCCAAACAAAAGCACCTTACCCGCATTGAGCATCGCTACATAGTCAGCAATGCGAAATGCTGCATCCAGATCATGAGATACCATTACCGAAGTGATGCCCGCACGATGCTGATGCGTCTCGACAATTAGATTATCCACCATTTCTGTCAGAATGGGATCTAGTCCCGTCGTTGGCTCATCATAAAATAAAATATCTGGATCAAGGGCAAGAGCACGTGCCAGTCCTGTACGCTTTTGCATCCCGCCGGAAATCTGGGAAGGCAGCTTTTGAAAGTGCCTTTCGTCGAGGCCCACTTGCCTCAGCTTTTCAGTTGCGATACCAATGGTCTCCGGCATTTTCAAGTCTCGGCGATGTTCCACAAGTGGAAAGCAGACATTTTCAAGAACCGTCATGTCATCAAAAAGCGCCGACCCCTGAAATAAAACACCAAAGCGCCTTCGAAAAACTGTAATCTCATCACGATCCATTTTAGAAATGTCTTGATCCAACACTTCAACCAAGCCTTCAGATGGCTGATAGAGTCCCAGACAATGTTTGAGAATCACAGATTTCCCAGTGCCTGAAAATCCGATGACGGCTGTAAGACTCCCTCGCGGAATTTCAAGGTTCATACCGTCGATGACATAGTCCTTGCCATCAAAAGTCTTCCTCATATCTTTAATTCGAATGGCTGGCCTTTGGGGCTGTGCTGGATCTGTCATTTGATTCCCGCTACAAGGTAAAAAATCCGAATCAGATTAGTCAGGAAATAATCCAAAATAATGATCATGACCATGGATTGGACAACACCACTGTTGGTGGCATCGCCGACACCTTTGGCACCACCCGTTGTATTAAAACCCCGATAAGTGCAGATGACAGAAAAAACTAAACCAAAGATCGTACTCTTAAAAAGACCTTCCATAATATGGCGCACATGAATCGTGGCCCGAATCTTATCCATAAAGATGGCTTGATCAAGCTCCACCAGATGCACACACAAAAACCAGGCACCTATCATCGCCACAAAATCAAAAACCGCTGTCAGCAGCGGCATGCAAATCAAAGTCGCGTAGATTCTGGGAGCGATCAAATACTGCCGAGTGTTCACACCCATCACATCCAAGGCATCAATTTGTTCGTTCACGCGCATCGTCCCGAGCCTTGCGGCCATGGCGCCGCCAGCTCTTGCCGCAACAATTAAACCGGTGAGAACAGGACCAAGTTCGCGGCTAATTCCCAAGGCAACAGTTGGTCCCACGAGATTTACGGCGTTCACCATTTTAAAACCCAAATAAATCTGCAAAGACAAAGCAAGTCCAGTGAAAAGGCCCGTCAGACTGATGATGATGACGGACTGATTTCCCACAAATTCCATATGTTTGATAATTTCATTGTAGCGACTGGGTTTTTGAAAACTCACTCGAAGGGAGGAGGCCCCAAAGCTGGTCATCTCCCCCACTTCGCGGATGACCTTCATTGCAAGGCGACCCGGTAAGCTATCGAGTAGTCTCTCAGAGGCTTTATTCGATAAATTACTCATAAGTTACTCATAGAGTCTTGGAACCCTTCCGCTGATACGTGTGACAATTTCGTAGGGAATAGTCTGTGCATTTTCCGCTAGCTGTTCGGCGCGCACTTGATCGCCAAATAGAATCACTTTCTCCCCCAGCAGCGCATCACTTACGAATTCCTTCTTTAAATCCGTAAGATCTACCATAAGATAATCCATGCAGACGATACCAACAATGGGGATCAAGTGGCCTCGACATTGAACCTGTCCTCGATTGGAAAGATGTCTTGGATACCCGTCGCCATAGCCTACTGGAATGACACCGATGGTGGAATCACGTTTGGCTTTCCAAGTGGCGCCATAACTGACACTACCTCCAATAGGCACTTTCTTAAGTTGCACAATTTTTGATTCCAATCGCATCACGGGGCGCAGTTGATTCGTGAGTTCACTTGCATCACTAAAGGGAGCCAGACCATAAAGACAAAGGCCTGGTCTGACGCCGCTATTCACTTCGGAGGGACTGGTCGATGGATTTTGCACCCGGCGCAAAAGTCCTCCGCAGTTCAGGGTGTGAATCTTTAAGCTGGGCTCGCTGAAAAAAGCGCGGGTTTTCGAAAACTCAAGCAATTGCAGATTTCCCGAATTCGCCATATCTTCGCAGCTGTGCATGTGGGTCATCAGTCCTCTGCACACAAGCTTAGGATGATCTGCGAACCATGTCTTGAGCTTTTCAGATTCCGAAACAGAAAAACCCAAGCGGTTCATTCCGGTGTCAAACTCCAGATGTATAGAAATCGGTGCAGTAGCATGTGTATTTAGGACCTCAAGCTGCTCCCAGTCAGAAACCACCGGCGTCAAACAGGCCCTAAGAATCGCTTGCGCGGAATCTGCGTCACTAAAAGCTGCATACACAAAAATACTTTCCTTAACACCACTTTTTCGAAGACGAAGCCCCTCTTCGATCAAGGCCACGCCAAAATTTTGGACGCCTTCCGCAGTCAGAATTTTAGCGACCTCAAGATCACCATGCCCATAGGCCTCAGCTTTAATCATGGGACAGAAAAACTCTTCTCCTAAAGTCAGCGACTGCAAGAATTTCAAGTTCGCACGCAAGGCCTCTCGGCTGATGCGCGCGAGCGTTGGTCTCAGTCCGGACTCAATGGAAATATTAGATTGGGACGACATCATAGTCTGGCTTGAATCCTTCTGGTGGTTTATAAAGACACACTTTATTGCCTCCGCGATCCGAAATGAACTTCATTGCCTCCGAGGACGAACGATCTAAATCGGAAGCTGATTTACTCAGGGTGGGATACTCGCTGATCCCTAAACTGAGGGTGATACGAATTCCTTGGCTGGCAAAGTCATGGGATTCCACCATACGTCGGAGGCGTTCTGCCCGAATAGCTGCACCTTTGCGGGGACAATGGGGAAGAATAATCGCAATTTCATTCTCACTGGTTCTGCAGGAGGCATCGTTGATTCGACTGCTTTTGCGGACAATTGCAGAAACCGTTCGCAGCACCGAGTCCCGCTGCTGAATTCCTTGAGCCTGTTCATGTTCTGCCAAGTGATCAATGGTCAGCTTAATAATTGAGACAGCATTTTTTAAACGGCGAGCCCGTGAAATCTCTTCATCGAGTTTCCGATTGTATTGCTCCCTATTATAAAGGCCCGTGAGAGAGTCCTCCACATTCAAACTATCCACACGCTTTGACAGATGAAAAATCTGATATTGAAGTGCAAACACGAAAAAAACTTCGTCTAAGTTTTTGACCGATTTTTTTAATTCATCCAGAGACCAAAAAATAAACAAACCCTCGACCGTTCGCTGCACCAGCAAGGGCCGTGCTATCGGTCTTTTCACATGCAGTGGCCCTTGCAGCAGCTGAACAAGGCCTGTGGGAATATTGCCGGCCTCAAGAAAACTTGCCAGATGTTGGGCTTCATTACCAGCGACCTTGCCGCCCACTCCTCTTAGGCTTTCAATATCGATCCCCACTGCGTGAGTCGCGACAAAGGAACTGACTGTGGGTAAAAAACGAAAAAAAACTCCATGGATTTTTTCTTTGTGGAATTGAGAAATCTTTTGCAGTTGTTCGATAAATGTATCGATAATTTCTTCTTTGCTATGCGCCAATGCATAGGCCTGCAATGAATCTTTCACTGAAAATGCAGGTGCCGCATGTGAATCTGATTCGAGCTTTCGAATTTTTCCAGTCAGCTTGGTCATTTCATTTTCTTTGGATTCGATGGCTTCACTGAGCTGTTCATTCATATAGCCTTGGTAAAGCTGATAACAAATCAGATCTGCATCCCAAAGAACTCTTTCATGCAAGTTCTCGCCGAGAGGCACGAAGCCAGCAACATTGTATTGCCGGTAGGCCATCATGCGTGGAGCCCGATTCGCTTCACCCACAAGTAAAAATTGAATTTCTGAATTTGCCTTCAGAATTTTTTCTATAAAAGGGTCAATCTCTGACTCCAAAGAATCGAGGAACATAACCACCACATGGGGTGCCGCTTGAATGGATCTTTGAATCACCATCTCCTGATCATTGAACACGAAGACTTCATAGCCCTCTTTCGTGAGAACGGCTCGAACATCATTCCCGGCCTGAAGACTTTTGGAAAAGATGAGCAATGAAAATTGCGCGCGGGCCTCTTGATCCAAAATCATGTTTTGTCTCCAGGTCTGCGCACGGTCACTTTCAGTCCTTCAAATTTCTTCTTCGGCAGATCCACTTGAATCGAAGGTTTAGCCTCGACCGGTGGAGGCTTCGCCGCTGGAGCAGGTTTTGGAGGCTCCGAAGGTTTTGGAACAAAGTTGGGTTTGCTCGGCGGCGGTGGTGCTGAAGGCACTGCCGGCGAGGGAGCTGAACTTCCCACTTTCAGGGACCCGATCGATGGCACAGCTTGAATCACGGTTGGGATATCCAAATCACCGAAATCTTCTTTTGGAGTCGGCACACTGGGAGCTGAATCCAGCTCATCGATCATTTGCAAAGTCAGATCAACAGAAGCTTGCGGAATCAACTCAGGTCCTTTGCTCGCTGCCATTGCGAGGTCCGGCTTTTTGGCGGGCACTGCGACCGGCGGAGCTAGCGGCTGCGGAGCAGCTGCCGGCTTTGGCGGACCGGGTTGTGGAACCGCTGCAATATGGGGCGCTGCCATTGGCTGAGATGCTGGCCGTGCCGCTGCGACTGCAGGCGCCTTGGGATGAGGGGCATTGGACGCGGCACCTTCCAGGGGAATTTGAAAAAGAATGGTGGTTCCTTTTCTTGGTTCAGTCTGCTCCACGGAAAGTCGCCCGCCCATTTCTTTAACAATGGCATGGGCAGCAGCGAGCCCCATCCCCATATGCCCCTTCGCTTTTCGCGAAGTAAAAAATGGATCAAAAATTTTCAAGACATCCGCGCCTACGATTCCTTCACCGGTGTCTTTAATTCGGACTTCAATATTTCCGCCCGCTTCGGCAATTTCAATTCGAAGTTTTTTATTTACAGAATGTTCCATGGCTTCAGCAGCATTTGTCAAAACATGCACGAGAGCCTTTTGCAAAAGAGCACTGCTGCCAGTAAGGCTCTTTACTGGTTTGGTGTCCTTTTCGACAGTGATCCCTTTTCTGGAAAATACAGGCTGAACTTTTTGCAATGCGGATACAATCGAATCCACTGGATTGAAGGGTTCTATTCGGTTGTCTAAATCTTCACCCGTAAAAGAAAAAATTTTCTGAAGCGAGGAGCGCCCCTCCCGAGCCAATTTTTCAATTCCTTCCACTTCGGCAGCAGCTTCGGGGTGATTTGCTTTGAGCTTTTGAACCTGAGCTAAAATTCCTAAAAGCGGCAACTTCATTTCGTGCGCCAAGGCTGAGGCAGATACCTTAAATGCCTCGGAGCGATCCACTGGGGCAGCTCCGGAACTAGGTACAGCGGATGATGCCGAAATTGTGGGCGTGGAGCCCACTTTTGGCTGATTCATCACCGAGTTTAAAGAAGGCGACATGGCCGGCATCACCACAGGTGCCATCATCTTCGGAGGTCGATCGAACAAAAGCAGCAGCGCCAGCGCGACCACAAAAATTCCAATTCCAAAAGCAAGCAAAGGCATCAAGATTGCCGATCGAAAGGCGGTCGAGGGTGTGATTGCCGAGGCGACAACCAAATATAAATTTGTTGTGGGTATTTGTTCAAAAATCGCTCGCAGCTTTTTCTTAGACTTTGTTACATCCAGAGAACCACGCACCTTCGAAGATTTCATAAGTTCTTTAACAATGGGATCTTCCGTTAGAAGAGAGCCTATATATTCCGTTGTTCCATGCCCGATCACTTGTCCCGTCTGATTCACAACAAAAACTTCCGACCCAGAACCTTTTTGACGATCCATCAAAGCTTGGAAGGCATCGGCGCTAAGGACTCCGGCGTACCATTCATTCCGACCCGTGCGATGAAAAATCATCAAATGTGGAGTCCGGTTAGGATCTAGCAAAGTGAAGAACTGAACACTGCCGCGGATCACTTTTTCCGGATCCACAGCTTTCAGCACAGCTTTTGTGTAAGAGGCAGCCCAGGCTTTGACGGCGGTCTCTTTACGAAAGTGAGATTCAACGACATCCCAGTCTCCATTTCCGGTGGGATTTAACTTGGCCAGCATCTGAAAGCGGGAGTAAGCCTGCCCAAGATCAAATTCTTCGGGTTTTTCTTTCGAAAGAATTTCAAAACCGAGAACCACATCATGTGAGAGGGACTTCACTTCAGCATCCAGCGCGGGACCGATTCCCGAAGTTTGCCCTTCCAAAAGAACATTCAAAGCCAAATTGCGTTCCGCAAGAAGACTGTCTTCCGACCGCATAACGGTGACGCCCAAAAGAGCCCCAAAGCTGATGAGAAAAATCAAGATGACGTTTATTCGCATAGGCGCTACTTATTGATGTTATTTTACTTTTGATAGAGCGAGCAAGAAACATGAAGACTTTGGAAACAGATTTCCTAGTGATCGGAAGTGGACTGGCTGGACTCGCATTCGCCTTGAAAGTTGCCGATCGTGGCAAAGTCACAATACTCACAAAATCCACTCTCAGTATGGCGAACACGGTGTGGGCTCAAGGTGGAATCGCGGCGGTCTCTTCGGGTGAAGACAGTTTCGAAGATCACATCAATGACACGCTGCGAGCTGGAGCTGGACTCTGCCACCCAGACGTTGTCCGAAACTTCATCGAACAAGCTCCCGATCGCATCCAAGATTTGCTTCGATGGGGGGTGCAGTTTGATCGGGATTTGACTCGAGAAGGTGGCCACTCTTTTCGACGTATTCTTCATCATGAAGACTCCACTGGAAAAGAAATCCATCGCGCCGTTTTGCTTCAATGTTCACAGCATCCCAACATCGAATTCATCGAAAACAAGGTGGCCATCGATCTGATTGTAAATAAAGAACTGACTCCCTTTTCCGTTGGCCCCACTTCAGCCTTAGGTCTGTATTTTTTAGATCGCGAAACCGAAGAAGTGAGCGCTATTCGAGCAAAAAAGATCATCTTGGCAACTGGTGGGGCCGGTAAGGCCTATCTGTATACCTCGAATTGGGATGGAGCCACGGGCGATGGCATTGCCATGGCTTGGCGGTGTGGGGCTCGCATTGCCAATTTAGAATTTATGCAGTTTCACCCGACTTGTTTGTTTCATCCACAAGCAAGAAATTTTTTGATCACCGAAGCCTTACGCGGCGAGGGCGCCGAGCTGATTAACCACAAGGGCGAAGCTTTTATGAAAAAGTATCATCCGCTGGGCGCATTGGCTCCTCGGGATATTGTCGCTCGGTCGATTGATCAGGAAATGAAGAAGGCGGGTCTGGAATGTGTCTTCTTGGATGTTCGCCATCACTCTAAAGAGTATTTGCAAGCTCGCTTTCCTCTGATTTTTGAAAAGTGTTTGAGTTTCGGAATCGATATTTCCACGACACCTATTCCGGTGGTACCAGCGGCCCACTATCTTTGCGGTGGAGTCGTCACGGATTTGAATGGCCGTACAGACATTTTAAATCTTTGGGCTATTGGCGAAACAGCCTGCACAGGCTTTCATGGAGCCAATCGTTTGGCTTCCAATTCTTTGCTTGAGTGCCTGACGATGGCTCACAATTGCAGTCTTATGATTGGTGGACCTTCGGAGTGGACTGCAGACGAAGATGTTCGCGGTGTCGCAGTACCCGAATGGAATCATCCCGAGCGCACCGATGCCGATGAGCTGATTGTGATTCATCATATGTGGGACGAGATCAGGCGCCTGATGTGGAATTATGTTGGCATCGTAAGAACCAATAAGCGCCTAGAGCGTGCTTCGCATCGCTTACAAAATGTGATTCATGAGTTTCAAGATTACTATTCTAAGTTCAGGATCACTCCAGATATTATCGAACTTCGAAATATTGCGATCCTTGCGGACCTGACGGTGAAGGCGGCCCTTAAACGAAAAGAATCACGGGGTATCCATTTTAGTTTAGACTATCCTGAAGCGGATCCGAATCAGCCAGGGCGTGATGTGATCTTGCGGCGGAAATCTTATTCGGATTGACTGGGCGACTGGGCGACTGGGCGACTGGGCGACTGGGCGACTGGGCGACTGGGCGACTGGGCGACTGGGCGACTGGGCCCAAGCTGGCTGCCGTCGAATTGAATTGCAAATAAAAATTCATTTTAATTATTAATTAAAATAAATAATATATATTTAGTAATTTAAATATTTAACTTTGCAATTCATTAGCATCTATGATCCTCCTGACGAGGATTGTAAAAGAAATTTTTATCAGAATTCTTCTTGACTGCATATTCGATCCGAATTCATCAATTGAGACGACGCAAAGACATGCTTATTTTTCTTTGGCCAGAAGGCTTTCATGAACCTGCTGCAGCGATAAAAGCTTCGCAATCATCCCCGCCTGATCTTTTCCAGCTTGCCAGTTTACAATCAATTCTCGGAGGAAGAAATCCATAAATTAAATCGATGTTAAAATGACCTTCATGAAAAAGGAGGGATCGATGAATCTCAGAAAAATTGAAAATGATCGACTCATCAGCGAACTTAAGGTGCTTGTTAGAAACGAGAAAGATCTCACGCTTCAAATACTTCGGTACTTAAAAGAAGTGGAAAGTCGAAAGCTCGAATTGGCCAGAGGCCATTCCTCACTTTACAAATTTTGCTTGATCGAACTGGGATATTCAGAAGCTGAAGCTTTAGTTCGCATTCGAGCCATGCGACTTCTGAAATGCCTTCCTCAGCTTGAAAATCAGATAGAAAATGGCAATTTATCATTATCCAATGCTGCTGAACTCCAAAATCAGTTGCGACGAGAAGAAGAGCGAAGAAAGTCTTTATCTTTGAAACCCATAGAGGCCCTTGAAAGTTGCAGCCTGGCGAATAAAATGACCCGGCTATCAACGCGCGAGTGCCAGCGAAGTCTTGCTTTGGAATTTCCGGAAATTCAAAGTGAGATACGAGAGCGCACAAAAGTTTTGAAAGATAAAAAAACTATGATTCAGTTTTCGGCATCCAAAGAGCTCATGGAAAAATTGGAAAAGCTGAGGGGACTTCTAGCCCATAAAAACTTTTCCGGAAACTATGCTTCGCTCATTGAAGAACTTGCAGAAATTGCTCTGAAAAAACTTGATCCCGCCAAGCAAAAACCGAGGGACACCATTCAGGGCGGCAACACCGAAAATGCGACCAAAATTTCTGACGCCCCACTGCCATTTGCGCCCTCGGTGGCGAAACTAAGATCAAGATACATTCCCACCCAGCTGAGAAGAAAAATATGGATCAAGGCGGGGGGCAAGTGTCAATTTCAAGATTCTCAAACGGGAAACAACTGTGATTCTCAGCACGGCTTAGAAATAGACCATATCAAAAGATTTTCGGAGGGAGGATCGATTGCAGAGGCGAACCTCAGACTTTTATGTGATGCTCACAATCGATGGCGGACCGATGCTGGCCGTTGAGATCATGCGAGCCGATGCAGAGCTGTTCGCCGCCCAGTGATGCAAGCATGATAGCTCTTGCTGAGGTGGTCAGACGGTTGAAAATGCGCGAACCTATCTGGGTCAATCAAATAAGAAAGGTGAAGCGAAGAGCTAATTGGTCTTTCTTTGCTTAAAGGACCTGAATTACTTAAAGGACCTCATTTGGTTCAAAGATATTGCGGCCTCATGGACATCCGTTGCCGTAAGGACATCCGTTGGCTCAAGGACATCCCTTGCTAAGAGATCTTCGCGCACACAGACATTGGTCCGCAACCAACCACCACTTTCGCATTGACCGCACCTCACTCAAAAGTCAAAACTGAATCCATGATAAAGCCTCAAGCACAAACTCACTTTCAAATCGCAATTCGCCGAATCTTCATCTCGCCGATTTTGGTCGCTTCAACTGTCGCTTCAACGGTTGGGTCAACAGTCGCTTCGACACTCGCTTCAACTGTCGCCACGACTGCAATAATTACAACCGGCTGCAGCTCCATGCACTCCAACCCCAACCTCACCCTCATGAGCCGAGACGAAACCGAAAACGCAGTCGATCAATTCACCGTCAACCAAAAAGTCTATGATGGCTTTATGAATCGCTTAGATATTTCTGCGACTCTGCAAAATTCTAAAGTCACCTCGGCCTTGATTGATGAAAGCGCCAGAGTCTATCAATGGAATCCCGAGCAGTACGAAAAGGAAAAAGCTCAAAAACTGCAAGATATGACGAAATCGACAGAAGTTTTTCTTAGTTTTTTTGTTCCGGAACGCAAAGAAGATGACCTTCATAAAAAGACCACTAAATGGAAGTTCTATCTTGATGTGGGCGGAAAACGCTATGAAGGCAAAGCCAGCCGCGTGAAAACACAGTTCTCGGAATTGATGGTGCTTTATCCTCATCACACGCGATGGGGGACTCCGTACCGGATTACTTTTGAAGTTCCTGTTTCACAGGTTGAAACTTCGCAAAGCAAAATGACCATCACCGGCCCACCCGGAGCCTCCAATCTTGAATTTCCTGCTGTTCGTTAGTCTAGAAAATCCCCTACCAATCACCTGAAATGGTTGAGTCGAAATGTCCCTCACAGCATTTAATTTGTTGAGCTGTGTCTTTTTCATGCATCCTAATTGGGTACCTAAAGCTTGGCTTTAGACTCAACCGGTTCAGGACGAACCAACAAAGGAGCTCGCATGAAGCGACTGATCTTGCTACCCATGACGGTGACTATCACTGCCCTTATCGTGACAGTTTTTTCTTATTCAATCGCAGAAGGCAAAGATTCTAAATCGATAAAACCACGAGTGATCTATGGAACTGATGATCGCTTGGATATTTATCAAGTCACGGAAGCCAAATCACTTCAATTGGCAAGCTCGACGGTGGCCCTCATTCGGTCCGATGATCTGACTGTGAAAAACTCCGACACCTTCACCATTTCAACTTCAAGCTATGCTTCGACCTATAATCTTTGCCAAGAAGAACCTTTCTATGACCAAAGGACAGCTGCCTTCTGCTCTGGATTTTTAGTAGCTCCTGATATTATAGTCACTGCAGGCCACTGTGTGACTTCAGAACAAAGCTGCAAAAACACTTCTTTCGTTTTTGATTTTGCTGTGAAAAGCCGAGGCGAAAATCCTTCAGAAGCGCGAAAAGACGATGTCTATAATTGCCAACGTTTGATTGCGACTAAAGCAGTTTCCAATGGTGCCGACTATGCCGTCATAAAACTGGATCGCGCTGTCACGAACCGTCAGCCTTTAGAAATTCGCCGAACAGGACAATCTGCGGTGGGCGATGCACTAACTGTCATCGGTCATCCCGCAGGACTTCCGACAAAAGTTTCAGGAGGAGCAAAAGTGCGTTCCCTAAAATCTGGATTTCTAGTGGCAAACTTAGATACCTATGGTGGTAATTCTGGCTCCGCAGTTTTCAATGATCGCACCGGTGAAGTTGAGGGAATTCTTGTACGCGGTGAAGTGGACTACACTTACAAAGGAAACTGCATGGTCTCCAATGTCTGCACCGAAGGAGGCTGCCGCGGCGAAGACGTCACCTATATTTCGGAAGTCCTCCAGTTCCTGCAATAACCAAAAGGCACCTCCTAACAAATCGGTACTCGGCGCGCCAAGCTCAATTATTGTGGGATTCGCGGGAAAAGTAGCGGATCCAATTTTCGAAACTCCGATAAAAGAGCATTGGCTGCTCGATGGCGTTCAGCAATAGGACGCCGTAGTGGCCAGTGTAAGTCGAGCCCACTTGGTTCGGAGTCGCCTCAACAATCTCGGCACTTGTGGACCATACTCCAGCTTTTTTCGAAGCAATCATAATTGCTCGCTCGGCGCTGCTATGGAAGGACACCCAAATGGTGCCGACACTATCCACTTTAATGCTGGGCCTGCTGGCTATAATGTCCACATCACCAATGACGTAATTTAATCTTTCACCTGAAAAAGCAGATGCACCTGCGGCGGCGCAAGTTAAAACGCCGACAAGCAAGGGGCAGTTCACGACTCTTAAGGCACCGACTGTAAATTCATAATGAACAATGTAGGGATTATCTAAAGAATCAAGAAAGAAATCGATTCCTTCAGCACGGACTCCCGCACCCTGCCCGTCCGTGTCGAGCACCAAACAGTTCCAAGTATAGGTCGAGCTTGTTTCTGCCTCTTGTGCGTAGGCTATTTTGAGTGATCTCACTCCTGCGACTGCGCCTTGGTAAACAATCACAGGACGCCCGGTGGAGGTCCAAAGAAATCTCGCATAGGATCCCGTCGATGAAGTGCCCGAAGCGCTGCAACCTGTTCCGGTCGTTCCTGGCCCATCAACAATGTATTTGAGCCATGCTCCAGTTTTAGTTTTTTTAGCGAACTTCAAACGCTGACCGGTGGCTCCTGTCGAAAAATCGTAATACGCGACCCCAACCGTGTCATCCGCACTGACGTCGACCGAGTTAAATTGCCCGACATTAAAAGTCGCAGCAGCAGAGCCATCGACCTGAGTGAGATCAAAACTGATTCCTTGATCCGGTGAACGCGCCACCATCAAGTAACCCGTGCTTGCAGCAACTCCCTGATTATGAAAAGCAATCACCGGGTTGCTTTGACTGTCATAGGCCAGCGAAGGATGCAGTCCATTTCTGAAAGTTGTTGCACCTTGAATCGCATTGGAAACAAATTTCTCGCCAAAAAGAGGACTGTAAGTCGTTCCACCTCGAAAGCCGTAATAAACCCTCGATTGAACACCCGGCGCTGCCGCTGGTTCTTGATAATAATAGACATAGCCAAGGGTTCCATTCGGAGCAATGTTCGCGTCGAGTAGGGGCACCGCAGTCGCCTGGGCAATAAAATTTGTTTGATCCACCCAGGAGATGGGAATAGTGACTCCCGTGCTGACGATATCACTCGGAAGTGCACTAAAGACTTTGATATCTTGCCCGACGACTCCCGCAGCTGCGGCCGTGAACGCGCCATAAGAACCCCAGAGAACTCCTGTGGTCGCATCATAGGACAAGCCACCTGAAACTGTATTTGTCGTGGTCTCGATGGTTACTTGATCCGGTGAGGTATTCCAATTTGCGCTGAGAGCAGAACTTTGCTTTCCGAGCACAATACTTGTTCCTGCGGCCGCCGCCAGTGAAGCCAAATAAAAATTTGTTCCGTCTGCAGCGACACTAAAGCCCATAGTACCCTGTGCTGCTGTTGGATGAACTCGTACGGAACTCCATGCCGAAGTTCCAAGACCGGCATCACAGGCCTGCGCAGACTGTGTCGTTAAAATGCCTGTGGCTAGAGTTGCTGGCACTGTAAGTGAGGGAGCCGCTGAAAAATAACCGAGGAAAATTTTTCCTGTCACTGGATCAATCGTCAGGTCAGTCACAGCACCCTGATTTGCGGCGGCCGTCGATGAAGCGGGAGTCGTAGTCACGCAGGCACCGCTGCAGCCCGAAGTAAAATCAAGCCCCTGCCAAGAGGCACAAGAACCGTCGGCATTGGCACTACTACATCTTAAAATAAAAGGCTGCACCGAAGCCGCTGGAGAATTATCCGTCGTCGCAAGACTCATCAGCATTCCCGCGGCATCCGCAGAAGACCCACCCGTATTATACTTACACCAAGCGATGGAAGCCTTTGCCAAACCGGTCGCAGCGGCAAAAGTGGGTGATGCCGAAACAAAACTCAAGGTGCTGGGCGAAGAAGTCGTAACAACAGTGGGAGCTTTCCAAACTCCTGCTGCCGAACGCATGGTGTACATCAGCACACTGCTATTCTGCGCAACCGTGTAGACGCCAAAAAGCAAATGCACCCGATTGGAATCATCCACCAACATTCGAACGCCCTTGATGGGATACTGAAGGGTGGCAAGCACCGGAGTTGTGCCTCCAGCAAGTAAGGCCAAAATATCAGCGCCAGGCACAGCATTTTCAATGTTCCAAATGCCATCTGTTCCGCGCACTGCAAAGCGAATTCCCTTACCCGAAGTAGAGGACGAGGCTCCACCAGTTCCGTAGGCATAGGCAACAATGGGTGTGGCGACTCCTGAACTCACTAAGTGTCTCATCGCATATATTTGCTCTTGATTCGCCGAGGGTGGTGCAACATTTGGCGCACCAATGCAAGCAGCGCTTGCAGCGCCACCTCCGCAGGTATTTGTGATTGCGGTCACCGGCGCATTGGCATCAATGACTTCCACAGACCAGGATCCTTGGGGAGTCATCCGAGCATACTTGAGGGCTCCTGCGATCGGTGAGATCACAGCCGTGCGATCATAATAAAGCACCTCAGGATTGTGAGTGACTGGATTGATCACTAAATCCGACCAAGAACCTGTCGTAGAATTGAAACTTGCACCAGCACCGACCGTCACCAAACGCTTAACATCCGTATATGGGGTCGGAGTCGGTGTCGGTGTTGGAGTGGGCGTCGGAGTCGGCGTGGGCGTTGGCTCCGGAGTGGCTTCGACTTCGGGCGCTGCTGAGCTTGCTCTTTTACGAGCGCAAGAAGTCGACCAGGAACCGAGCAGCAAAAGGCACACCAAAAGAAGTAGGCCACTTCTTTCTGTCCAATGGTTCTGATGTCTCGATCCTGAAACTCGCATTTCCTAAAAGCTCCTCAATATAAAATTTGTAAACCAACCATAGGCATAATCACCGACTGACCAAAATTCGTAACCGTCGACACGGGCGTTGTTACCGAACGAGTCGAGTAGTAAGCCGAGTAGTAAGAGAGCGAAATATCAAAAAAGAAATGATCCGAAATCCGCGGATGCCCATTGAGCTTCAACATGTAGGCGTTGCCGCCCCAAACTTCGACTTCAGAATTTCCTTCAGAGTATTCCCCTTGAACATAAGGGGAAAAATAGGCCCCAAGCGACACCGCATCTTCGTAGATAAAAATATTAATCCCGCCATAAAAACTTCCGGAACTGAAGTAAGAAGTCGAGGTCGTCGAGATCGGAACGACGGAACTCATCTGCAGATATCCCAGAGTTAAATAATATTTCGATTCTTTTTGCAGCTGAACCATGAAATAGGCTTCACCTAAGGTTTCCGTCGCAGATGGCGCTGTCGAAACATCTTTGTTGTTGACGGTGGAAAGGTTCGTCTGCAAACCAAAACGAACCACGGCTTCTGATCTTTGTGTGAAAAAGATCAGAAGAAAGTTCAGAAGAAAGATCGGGAAGATCTTAATAAAAGTGTTTCGGTTCTTTCTAACCATGCGTAACACTTATCGTCCCGAGCCAGTCAATTCCTGAATCTGGAAAAGCCAATACCCAAAAAGCTAAACTTTAGACCCCTGACTTTGAGCGAGGCTCGCTTTGACCTCTGCTAGTAAAAGGTCGACGGACCGAGCTTCCGAAGGAATGGATTGGTCTGGATGCCGCAAATAAAGAGGCAGGCACATCACTTTTTCCGTCAGAGAAATTTTTCCAACTCGACGAAGAGCCAAGCTGTAATATTCCAGCTGCTTGAGTGCTTTGCTGCGAGATTCAAAAGCTCCCGATTTATAATCGATCAGCCAGCAGACCCCATTTGAGTCCTTGCCCCAGAGATCAATTTTTCCTTGCAGCAAAGTATTTTCCAATCGCAGCACAAAACCAGATTCTACTTCTCCAGACTGGATCAATTGAGGGATTAAACCCATTTTAAAATCGCGCACCCAAGCAAATTGTTCAGGCCACTCAGCAAGCGCTTCAGAAAAATTATCTGAGTACTTCAAATTTTCAAACCAGCGATGAAGCTCTGTACCTTCGCTGGCAAAATTCAATCTTTGCAGAAGCTGATCACCACGAATTGAGCCTTTTGGGCTTGACGCTGTTTTTTCAATAAGCTCGGTCACACTCATGGTTCTCTTTAAATTTTTAAGAATATCAGATTGAGCTTTTACTGCCCAGGGGGCGCGCACGGCTTTTGTTCTATCGTTAACTCCAGGCTGATTACTTTCTTCGCTATTCACTGCAGGTAGCTCCACCCTACCCGCCTCATTGCCAGTCTCGGAGCTGCGCAGCTCAACAAAATTTTCCCACTGAGGATCTGAGAACCCAGGAAAACGCGCCGCCCATGAATTTCCACGAGCTTCATTCCAAATCAGAGAAATGCTTTCCCGGGCGCGGGTCATTGCCACGTACAAAAGTCGATCCCTCTCTTGTCGTTCTTGCAGCTTCACTTCCTCGGCCCACTCCAGGGAGTTCAAGCATTGATGCCGACTTCCATCCTCCCCGAGAATAGAAAGCGCAAAACGGCTGCTGTTTTCATGGGTCGATATTGTCGTAAAATTTCTGCCCCGGGGCTCTCGGCCCAGGAAAGGCAAAATCACGTGATTGAATTGAAGACCTTTGGATGCATGCACCGTCATCAGCTGCACGCGATCCGATCGCCTTGCGGGAGCCACATCGTTGAGTTCTTGCTCAAAGGCCTCGGCTCCTTCACTCATCTGATTCAGAAAATCCAAATAAGAAAAACCAGGGCGACGCTCCTGTCCGCGGAGGAGGCTCACGAGCCTCCAAAGGCAGGATTCTTGCTCCCCCGAAGGATCCATCGCCAGGGCCTCATCAAAGAAAGATAAGTTTTGAAGGGCCTCTTCCCAGGCAGCGGTGATACCTATGACTGCAGCTTTTTGCCGAAGCCCCGAAAGCTTTAGGATATCTGAATGTGAGGGCTGCTTTTCAAGAAAAACACTCCAAAAACTTCCATTCGCTTTTTGAGCGACTTCCATAATCTGAAGATCTTTAATTGAAAAGTAATGCGAGCGCAGCAGTTCCACCAAATTAATATTGTCATGAGGATTTAAGAGGAATCGAAGAAGCGCACAGGCCGTGCGAACCTCACGTCGGTTCGCGAACTGATCCGTTACTGAGCGTTGATAAACAATTCCCATTTCCGCAAGCCGCTGGCTAATTTCATCAAGATATCCATTTGTAGAACCGAGAATACAAATTTCTGAAGCTTGCACTCCGCTCAGTAAAAGTTCCTGCACTCGTTGGGCTGCTGCCACTTCATTGAATTCCTTAAAGTCTGGCCCCGCAGTCCAAATCAAAACAGGTTTTGTGGCCCTCGCGACTGGCTCACGACCAGCGTCCATGGCTGCGAAGGCCGAATTGAAGTGCGTAAAAAACTGATTCACAAACTCTAGCAGCAGAGGAGCCGAACGATAGTTGGTCATTAAAGTGCGCAGCTCACCGCCGCTTTGCCGTGTTAGTTCTAGGCGCCTTTCAAATACTTCGGTGCGGGCCCCTCTAAACAAATAAATCGATTGTTGGGGATCACCCACTGTAAAAAAAGTTTTGCCTTGAGACAGACCCTCAAGAATCTCCACTTGCCGCGGGGAAGTGTCTTGATATTCATCCACCATCCAATGATCCCATTGCTGGGAAAAAGTGACCGCTGTTTCTGGATGCTGCCTCAATAACTGAATTGAATAGGTCTCCAAATCGCCCATCGTTAAAAGTCCCGAGTCTCTTTTTTGCTGATGGGAGCGCCGTTCAAAGTCCGCCATCACCAAAGAAAAGTTGCGATGGACCTCCTCAAACCTTTCGATAAATTCGGCTTCCCAAGCAAAGCTGCTCAGACTTTTCAGCAAGGAATGGAATTCGTCTTTTAGCTCCATGGTGGTTTCAGAAGATGATTTTGTCTTCCTCACCAAAGGTCGATTTTCCACGAACTGAAGAAAAGCTTGGCGCCATTGAAAGACATCGGAACCAGTCTTTTCAAGCTGAGATAAACAAAGCTGCAGCAATTCACAATACTGCAGCCAAGCTTTTGTTGTTTCTTCTCTACTCACCCGCTCCAAGACTTCATGCCCGAGGCGCACGAGTTCCTTCATCTGGCTTTCCAGTTTTTCCAAAAGCTCACTGCGACTAAGAGATTGTGCATTTTCTCTATTAATTTTTAGTTCGGACCAGCGATCGAACAGCAGCCACAAAGTCTTCCAATCCAGCTCTTCCAGCAAAGAACTCAAGGCTTGCTGAACTTCGTTTGTTTCCCCCCGCAGAATTTCTCGGACTGTGCGGCGCCGGATTTTCAAGACCTCCGAATCTTTGAGGATACCAATCGCGGGAGGCAAACCCAATAGATCAGCAAACTGTGACAAATACTTAACCAAGACACCATGAATGGTTGAGATGTGCAGCCGCGAAGATCTTTGAATAAATTGCAATAATTCAGGGTCCTCAATCTCGAGGGCTCGATGCAGAATTCTTTCTTTTAATTCCTGAGTGGCTTTGCGAGTAAAAGTCGTAACCACTAAAGCTGGATATTTTGAGTTCTTTTTTTTCTGATCCTGAAGCAATTTAAGGACGTACTCCACCATCGCCGTGGTTTTCCCGGTGCCAGCTCCGGCGCGAATGGTTAGAGTCGAAGAATGCAGATTAGGACAAATGCTCTGCATGACAGACTCCTTTCCAATTGCATTTGCCGCAGATGGCTTCGTCTTTCGGCGCAGGCAGGTAGCTGCCGTTTTCAATTTTCTCGATGGTCTCTCGAAGTGCAGTGCGAATATTTTGGGAAAGCTCCGACCATTCGGTTCTTCCAAACTTTTTTGGAAAGCTATCGATAAGAAATCCAGTGCGATTCTTCATCGTCTGGTAGCTGTAATAAGTAGCGCCGCGAATCACTTCATCCGAAGCGGCGGGAAATTCCTCCCGCAAATCTTCAATCATTGTTGCGTAAATCCCAATTTGCAGCTGTCCATCATCAAGCCAATTTTTTACAATGGACGATTTTTGCACGCTGCCTTTGTAATCGCTGACCCAATAACCACCGCTTTCATGTTGATCAACGCGATCAAAGGTTGCATGAAATTCAGAAATTTTCATCGGAGAACTGGCCTCTGCACCCTTGCTTTGCCATGACAAAGTTTCCCGATTAAAGAAAGTCTGCACTTTCTTTTCAGTCGCAAAGACAGACCACTCCGGTGGCTGACCCAAGCGAATTGTTTCGGCAGCCAAGAAACGTTTTCCGAGGCGAATCAATTTTTTTCTAAGGCTCCCCCAAAGCGCAGGATCCCAAGAGTTTGCCCCAAGTCGCAACTGAACTCCATCAACAAAAGTCAGCCATTCCTCATCCGACATTTTTACTTGTGCTGGAAAGCCTGGCTGTGTGGACAGCGATTCTAAGAAACCGTGGATCAAAGAACCTTGAGACCTGCGATCGGGATCTAGATCCTGGTCGGGTTCATCAAGAAGTCGAAAGTCTTTTGCAGCAGAAAAAACAAATGGGCAGGAAATAAATCGATCCACAGAACTTGCGGAAAGGCGGAATCCCTGTCGTGTGAAACCACCTGTGCGAGCCTCCGACGGGCGGGGTAAATGAGCCGCTTGAACTTCATCCCAGCGGGAATAAAGTTCTTCGGTCGGAGTCGCACCAGATTCGATCAATAAAGGATGAGGCATTTCGGCTTGGCCTTCCCAACCCGCATCTGCAGATAGCAAAATCAATTCAGCTTTCGCGGACTGAATTTGCCAGCGCAATGAAAAATCAGAATCGACTTCTTCTGGATGAGCCAGATAGAAACCATGCTGAGCCATCACTGCCTGCAGCCGAGTGGCACCCTGAAAGAGGACCCTTTCTTGCTGAAACACAGAATCTTGAAGACCCAGATAGATTTTAAATTGGGCTGAGGACAGCTCTCCGAAAGAAAGATTACCTACAATGATTCCATCAGGAACCGCTTCGATCACGGGTATTTCGACTTGAGCCAGGACCATTTCTAGATATTGGGTCCATCTTGAAAAACTAAATTCAACAGCTCGCGCTCCAGCCCTCGAAGGCGTGGTATCAACCAGGCGATGCAGTCCTTGCATCAAATACTCCGAAGCTTCGCCCTGGCAAGCATCCTTGCGATCCGCCTGCCAAACACCCAAGGCCACCAACAGAAATTCATCGAGGCTCATTTTGGCCTTCGACTTTTGTTTTTCCAGAGCTGCAAGCATGAGGGAATCAATTTCAGGTTCCCTATTGAGATCTTGAGCATCGATAATATTTCGAAAAAGACCCTGTAGCTTTTCGGAGCGCCAGAACCAATCCATTGAGACAAGAAATGTTTCCATATCAGCAAAATCAATTTGAGAAGAAGAGAGGCGGAGCCGACTGACCCACTGATGAATGGGCAAAAGAGTGCCGAGGCGTGACACTTTGGCCTTCATCACTGGAATTCCTTCGACGGCGAAATGGCTTTGCAGCATCGGCCAATAATTTTCAATTTGTGGACTCAGGACGGCAATCTGCGCCAATGACAAAGAGTTAGGACCAATTTCCTCCAAGCGTTGTCGCACCAGGGCCACACAGGCCTTCACTTCAGCCAAAGGGTTGGGCATTCGATGCACTTTCACGGAGCCTGACCGAGCAAGATCTGCCTCGACACCGGATGTGGCCTTCGGATAACGATGCACCAAATTTTGAATCAAGCGCTGCTTGGCTGGAAACTGATTCAAAAATTTTGCATCGGGTAGAATGAGCTCCACTTCCCACAGTCGTCCCAGCCTTTCAATCAAATCGATTTCCTGCTGGGACACTTGGCCACCCAGATCAAAAACCAAAGACCGAGCCCAAACCTGAGAAAGCTCGCTATCTGATTTTTGTTGAATCAAGCTGCTGAGCCACTGCGAGCTCGCCCAACCTTGATCTAAGCATGAAAGAAAAAAAGTCTTAGATATTTTCCACCAGGTCGCCAGGTTGGCGTCTTGACCTGAGGCAACTTCCTCATGGAGAATTGCTTCGGTCTCGGGATGAAAAAATAAAGGATGGAAATATTCAATCCAATCCATAATGTGACCATCGCTGCGAGAGTGAATCACCTGGCTGAGATTGTTTTCTTCAAAAAACTGACCGATTGCGAGCTTTAAAAAATCTCGCGAGACCAATCGATGTTTGGGATAAAGCCTACGATGCAAGAGCATCCAGAATTCGCTCACACGTAGGACTTGTTCATCACTCAGACCTTCATGAGTTTCAAAGAGTCTTGTCTGCAGTTCAAACTTGCGCGGTAAATCACTGACCAAATAGCTCTTCTGAGGATCCATCGCCCGATCAATGATCGATTCGCGATCTTGAGACTGCTGAATCAAACGAATTTTTAGCATCCCGGAATTCTTATCTTGTTCCTCTGATTTGCCAATGATTCAATCAAGACATGACAACTGATGTTCAAAAGAAAAGGGTCTGGTCTTGGGCCATGTATGATTGGGCGAACAGTGCATTTTCAACGACGGTCATGGCCGGCTTTTTCCCAGTCTTTTTCAAAGAATTTTGGAGCTTTGGCGTTGACGCAACAGTTTCCACGGCACGCTTGGGCACCGCTATCTCGATCGGAAGCCTTGTTATCGCGATACTCAGCCCATTCTTGGGGGCTCTCTCCGACCTTAGAAATGCAAAGAAAGTGTTCTGCTTTTTCTTTATGCTGCTCGGTATCTTTGGAACTGTCGCTTTGGCCTTTATCCCTCAGGGTGGCTGGGTGCTTGCGGCAGTTGCCTACGGAATTGCCATGCTGGGTTTCACTGCCAGTACCGTGTTTTATGACTCAATCTTGCCTTCGATTGCGCCCGGGACCTCGGCCAATCACGCATCCTCTTTGGGTTACGGTATGGGCTATTTGGGTGGGGGTGTTCTCTTTGCCTTGAATGTGACCATGTACCTTAATCCGGATTGGTTCGGCCTCAGCGGCGGAGTTCAGGCTGTGCAAATTTCCTTTATCACAGTAGCCCTTTGGTGGTTTCTGTTTTCGGCGCCATTATTTCTTTGGGTGCCAGAACCTCGAGGCGCTCCGACCGATAGCTCGGAGCTGCCCAAACTTTTTGCTCATAGTATTTCCCAATTGAAAAAAACTTTGAAAGAAATTTTCAAAGATCGAAACCTGCGTTTATTTCTGTTCGCTTACTGGCTCTATATTGACGGAGTCTTCACCATCATGACCATGGCGGTGGATTTTGGAATTTCATTGGGCTTTAAATCTTCAGACCTCATCGCTGCACTTCTGATTGTACAATTTATTGGTTTTCCTTTTGCCCTGCTGTTCTCCAAGCTAGCAGCCTACTGGGGCTGCCGTATTCCAATTTTAATTGCCATCGCCGTTTATGCGGTGACGACGGTACTTGCTACGCAGATGTCGCAGACTTGGCATTTTTATCTTTTAGCACTTGTGATCGGAATGGTTCAAGGCGGCGTCCAGGCGCTGAGTCGATCCCTCTTTTCACAAATGACACCCATTTCAGCTAGCGGCGAGTACTTCGGGCTTTTTAATTTGGTCGGAAAATTTGCATCGATCATGGGCCCAGCTCTGGTGGGATTTATAGCCTACACGGGTGGGGATTCCAGAAAAAGTCTTCTCGGTTTGCTGATTTTATTCGGAGCTGGATCGCTGCTTCTATGGCAAGTGCGTGAGCCCAAAGCTCGATAATTTTAACTGAGAGGATTGGAACGCAGTTCTTTTTTTACGAGCTCAGCATTATTAGCTACGCCCAGTTTCGCAAGAATGCGAGTCCGATAAGTCGAAATGGTTTTTACACTAAGACCAAGCTGTTTTCCGATTTCAGTCAGGGACACCCCTTGCACCAAAAGGTCTTTTACTTTTAATTCTCGGGGCGACAGGCTTTGAGAGTCCGCAGCATCTTCAGCTAGAATTTCCTCTGGAAATCGGACCTCCCCGGCGATAACAGCCTGAATTGTCGAGACAAGCTCTTCGGGAGCCATATCTTTCAGGACAAAACCGGAAGCTCCCAATTCCTTTGCACGATTGATGTAGGGTGCTTCCTTGTGCATCGTTAGAACAATAACTTTTGTTCTTGCAACCAAGTCTTTTTCTTTTAAAAGATCCAACCCAGTACCATCAGGCAAACTCACATCCAGCAAAACCACATCTGGTTTCTGGAATTTTAAGGCGGCCCGAGCATCCGCCAGAGTCCCCACTTCACCGATCACTTCGAATTGGGGCTGGTCCGCAAGCAGAGCTTTAAGTCCATTTCGCAGGATGGGATGATCCTCAATGATGAGCAATTTCTTGGTTTCTTCCACTCGGTGCCTCCTGGATAGTAAACAGTGAATTGGGTAATCTGAGCAAAATACAGGTCCCGACAGTATCCAGCTTCAATCCATACTTTTGTTTAGGGCCAATTGGCAATGGCGAGATGCATTCGAAAGTTCCATTCAGTGCTTGGGCGCGCTCTTCCATACTGAAGAATCCAATACTTTTGTTAAGCCTCTGGATACCGATTCCGGTGTCAATCACCTGCACGAGGACATGGTTTTTTTCTTTCAGAAATTGAACAAAGACCATCTGTGCCTGGGAATGTTTGACGACATTGTGAAGGGCTTCTTGAAGGAACCGATAAATATGCATGCGCATCGTCGCCTCTAAACAGTCCAAACGCTCTCCCACCTCGTTTTGAAAGCTCCAGCCAATGCCAGCACCTTCACACATTGACTTCAAACGCCACTCGACGGAATCCCGAAGTCCTAAATTCTTAACAAAGCTGGGGTGAAGCGAAAGTGATATCGAGCGCAGAGAATCGTTCGTGGACTCAATGAGGGACTGAACATATTCCAATGACTTTGAAGCCTCTGGTCCCTGTTGTGCTTTGGCTTTTGCCAGCCAAATTTTTGCGGCACTGAGGGTTTGGCCAACTTCGTCATGTATTTCTCTAGAGATCCGCGATTTTTCCTGCTCCTGGGCGCTCAAAATCAGTTCAGTAACTTTGCGCTTTTGCCTTTCCCGGCTGCGCTGAATGAAAAAAATCGAAATGCCTCCGCAAAGAATTATGAGGGCGTTGATAGCCCAAAGAATCCACTGCAAACGATTGGAGTTCGCATGCAGATCTTTTTCAGGAATTGAAAGCCTGGCCCGCCACGAAAGCGAGTTTTCCAAACGTTCATCCGCCATCAGGTGCTCGAACTGGGCCCAGCGGAGGTTTGGATCCAATGGGGTATCGGTTGTAGGATAGTAAACAATATTTCGATGCTTCAGCAACGCAAGTACTCGTCCTTGAGAGTCTAATATTTCCAAAGACCAAGACACTGAGGAATCCCACAATGATTCTCCGACAGCACGAGAAAGCTCGCGATCGACATACAAAGTGGAAGCTACGTCGTGGACCCAACCGATGATTTTTCCCTGAAAACTTCGAATGGGACTTCGAAAATAGTGAAATTCAGTCAAATGATTCGAGGCAATTTTTCGTGGTGCAATCAGACCTTCTTCAGTTCCGAAATGCTGATTTTGAAAATCCTTGGCAAGAAACTTTTTTATATCGAATGTAGGATCGAGGCTTCGTTGAATGATTGCATGACCCTCACTGTCACTCACGATGACTGCTGAATAGACTTGATAGAGGCGAATGAATTCCTCGACGACTCGGCCTCCATGAAAGAGTGCGTCTTTATTCCCTGTCACCGCATCAATGAGGTAAGGATTCAGCGCCAAAGCTTGCGAATCTGAATAGCGCTCAAAATATTGAGTCTTCAGGGAGGAAGCAAAACTTTGCACAAATCTTTCAGCGGAGGAAATTTCTCGCTGCTTCAATTCCCGCCCCAACCACGACAAGCTGCCAAAAACGCCCAAGGCTATAAAAACTGCGAGCCATAAGAATGGAAGTCTGAGCCAATGAACTGGAATCACATTTCTATTTTAGCGGGGCGGCTAGGCCGCTGCACGAATTTGCTGAAAGGCCGCCTGAGTCTGGATCAGCTCTTCGTCCGAAGCCGAGATTAATTGCCCTACGTCTAGGATCAGAGTCAGACCTTTTTCTCGACGAACGATGGAGGAAACAAATCCAATGGCGTGTCCGTCAGCACCTAGCGGTGCAGGCATAATATCAACCGTATCTGGAGCCACGACAGTATTAATAAAATCGACGACGAGGCCAACAGTTGTTTTTCCAAGCTCACAAACAACAACTGCGGTGTCATGGGTCAAGGTCGGCACTAACTTCAAACGAATCCGCAGATCGATGACAGGAAGAACCTGTTCTCGCAAACGCATCAGACCCAAGCAATGAGAAGGCATACCAGGCGCAGGAGTGATCGGCGGGAAGGCGATCACTTCTTTCACTTTTTCCAGTTGAATGCCGAACTGTTCGCCCCGAATTTCAAAACTTAGATATCTCATATCAACCGACCCTCTTCGCTTTCTCTAAGACTTGAATCCTAAAACGATCTTCGGAATCCATTGGCTTTACGGCAACGGATTGTCGATTGGGCCGCTCAGTCACTGTGACCCACTTCTGTCCTCGATAAGTATTATAGCCCTTAGAAATATTAAACCCGTAACTCTGATCCACTCCGCCCTGCTTAGATTTGGCTTCGAAATAGCCATGCTCATCTTTGGCAGAATATTCGCCCACACCAAGGTCACAAAAACTTTTCGCGTGGATTTCGTCGTTATGCGCCGATGCAATGACTTTGGAATCATGGTTCAGCAAATAGCACTTACTCGAAGAATCAATGATCGTGGCACGGATAATGTCATTCAGAAAATTACAGTTGAACCGGCTGACAAGAACACCGACCATTTTGCCATCCGCATTTGTCACTGGACTGGAAAAACTCATCAATGGCATTTTTAAGGTTTCGGAAACATAAATATCACTAACAAAAATATTTCCACTTGTGGCGCCTTTGAACCAATCCCTTTGTGAATAATTCTGGCCGATCAATCCACGATTGATTGCAGTGGCAATGACCTTGCCATCAAGATTCACAAGATAGATATCGTGATAAACTTCATAGATGCGATGGACTTTCTCTAAAAGTAAATTGGCTTCAGCATCCGAAGAAAGATTTGCATCACAAACTTGGATGAGCTTGGAAAAAATGGACCATGCTTGGATGTCACAGTAGCGTTCAAAAAGATTTCGATCCACTTTACTCATCGTATCTTTGGCTGCATCCACCAGCCGAACGGATGAGGAGTACTCAACGGCATGTCTGAGACTCGAAGTGATATGATTCACTTCCTCAACAAAGGTCAGACTTTTTTTAGCCAGGACCGCTACTTCGTTGGCGATAATCGAAAAGCCTTCGCCATCCGCACCTGCCAAACCTGCTTGAATGGAAGCATTCACAGCAAGCAGCTTCACTTCCCGATTGTTCGAATTAATTTCTAAAACCAAGTCGTCGATTTCCTTCATCGTCGCTAGCAGCTTTTGACAGCTGATTTCGCTCGCTATTCGATTGGCACTTCCCTTTAAAGGTGTTGTCACATGGGAACGATTTTCCAAAACTTTTGACACTACTTTCATTTCGACATCGCCCAAGGTTTCCGCCACAATGGCTGACCAGTTTTTTCCTTTATAGGCGTTGTAACCTTTAGTATGGGAAAAACCAATCGCCAGAGGTTCACCATTGCGAGCTTTCTCTGTTGAAAAGCCGCAGCAGTTTTCTGCGGCAAGTTCACCAGCCCTCATCCAAGTCGAATTATCATTTAAAATTTGATTTTCGTGAGTCGAAGCAATTACGGTCCCCTGAAAGTTGATTATGCTTGCGCGGGTCTCCTTAGCAAAATCCGCACTTCTAATCATCTCGAGGGCATAGTCCCAGTTGAAGGCATTACAAAGAACACCTAAAACGGTATTGTTATCATCCAGAACCGGTGCGCAATAGAACACGCAGCGCTTTTTGACAAAATCAGAGAAGTGCAGGTCACTCACAAAGACCTGTCCACCGAGTGCCGCCTTATACCAATCCCTTGCTGAAAGGTCTTGGCCGATGAGACTTTTATTTGAAGCGGCAGATACAATATTTCCAGTTAAATCTAGAAGAACGGACTCTGCGTAGACCACGTAGATGCTGGTCAGGCGATGAAGAATGGCAGAAGCGCGTTCGAAATTTTCATCAGAAGATAATTTGAGGGCATTTTTAACTTCATCGAAAGTCGCCCAAGCTTGAACATCGCAATTTCTTTCGAAAAGATTCCGATCCAATTTATCGATCAGGTCTGAAGCCAGTTCGTAGTTTCTGACAGCAATGGCTTCGAGTGATTCAGTTGTAATTTTGCCAATCAGTCCTTCAAGCTTTTCAGACAATTGAATATTGTTCGAAGCTTGATTTGCAATTTGGCTTGCAACGATTGAAAAAGTACCCAGCTTGCTGCGCATGCGGGCGCCTTCAATCGCGGCGCTCAGAGCGATGAAGTGAGCTTTTTGATTGATATCTTTGAAAGTCTGCAAGGACTTTTCAAGTCCTCCGCAGGCTTCCATCAATCGATTTGAAAGATTCAGTTCATTTTGATCCGACATATCTCTCACTCCATCTTCCAATTGGATTCACAAAAACTTAAGACCTAAGCAGCTTTTGAATGGGAAACTGGTTGCTCTTCAAAATTGCTGTTGATCGCTTCGCTGTGAAGTGAAGGATCCAATCCTTTTTGTTCTTGCTCTGGTGATACACGCATTCCGAAAAGCATGTCCGCCACTTTGTAAGCGATGATCGTGCCCACAACGCTGATTGCAAAAACTGCTGCTGTGCCGATAAGGTGAGACTTCAGAAGCGCAAAACTTCCGTAGTAAACACCGTCAGCGCCGGCTCCGTTCACGGCTTTTGAAGCGAACACACCTGTCAAAACTGTACCGAGGACTCCGCCGACACCGTGGCAGCCAATAACGTCCAAACTGTCATCCAATTTGAAAGTTTCTTTCACTAAAGACACAGCGTAATTACAAACAACACCGGCGATCAGGCCCATGATGATCGCGTGTGAGAAAGTCACAAAACCCGCGGCAGGAGTGATTGTCACAAGTCCTGCAACTGCACCGATTGCGGCACCCATTGCAGAAGGTTTTCCTTTTCTCATGATATCAACAACCATCCAAGCTACGAAAGAAGCTGCGGCTGCAAAGAATGTTGTTCCGAATGCATGAGCCGCTAGACCGTTGGCTCCCAAGGCCGATCCCGCATTAAATCCGAACCAACCGAACCACAGAAGAGCCGTTCCAAGAAGAACCATGCCTGTGTCGTAAGGTTTTGCTTCCACTTTTCCAAAATCACTGCGCTTACGCATCAGCATCACGGCTACGAGTGCAGAGAAACCTGCAGTCATATGTACAACCATACCTCCAGCGAAATCGACAGCGCCAGAATTACGGATGAAGCCGCCGACACCCCAAACCCAGTGAGCCACGGGAGAATAAACAATCAAAGACCAAATCGCCATGAAGGCCAAGAAGCCCGTGAACTTAGATCGCTCCGCAATAGCACCCGTCATCAAGACCGGAGTGATGACTGCAAACATGCACTGGAACAACATGAATAGAGCATGAGGAATTGTCGTTGAGTAATTAGGATTGGGATCCTGACCGACACCATTGAGCATAAAGAAATCAAGACCGCCGATGAAGCCACCTTGAGAAGGACCAAATGCGAGAGAATAACCGCAAATTGCCCAGACTAAGCCAACCACTCCAAGAGCTGCGTAGTTTTGAAAAAGTGTGGAGACCACATTTTTCGTGCGAGTCATTCCCGCGTAGAAGAATGCTAAGCCCGGAGTCATGAGCATCACCATGGCGGTGGAGATCAAAACCCAAGCGGTGTCCCCGGTATCAATTTTTGGTACCGGAGCCGCAGGAGCTGCGGCATCTTGCGCCCACACACTGGCCCCCATTAAGAGAAGGCTTACCACTGCGCCCATACTAAAATATTTTTTCATTGCTGTTCCTTTCTTGTTATACAAAAGCTGTTATTTTTTACTTCAGCCTAGACTTGATCGGAACCATGAGATTTTTCTTTAGGACTTTTCTGACAGCTGGCTTTTCATTCGCTTGGATAATAATTTGTTTTAAAATTCGTCATAGTTGTAGACACATTTTCTGGACTTTGATCGAACTGCGACAGTTTACAACCCTGGATACAATTCAATTGGGGCGACTCATTGCCAAAAAAAGGCAGAAGAATTTGGTCCGATTACATCCTGAACTTCTTTAGGAAAGGCTAAAAGCCAGCGGTCCTAGAGGTGACTTTGACTTCAGATGTCTTGAGTTGCCAATCGGTTTCACCACCTCGAAGCCCACCCCAATTCAAATGAGAACGGAACCTTCTTTGCAAATCGAAAAGAAACTTTTTTAAAGGAGGAAGAAATGAACTTGAAACAGACTTTGAAATTAACGATCCTTGCGACTCTGCTAATGACTGCCGGAGAGCTAATGGCAGCTAAGCCCAAGCTTGAAGGCATTCAAGATGATCAAACAATAGAAGCCTACCGAATCTATGGTGAAGGAGATCAGAAATTTGTCGGAGAGCATGAGAACCACATTCTGAAAATTTTTCGTAAAAGCAAAAAATCAGGAAAGCAGTACGTTACACAATGTAACATGTCGAAAAATTCTTTGAGAGATCTGGTCGGAAGCACAAGGATTTTTAAATGCGGAAGCCTGGATGGTCTGACAGTAGAATAACTCGATTGGCTCATTGTTCTTGTCATTGTTCTTGGATAGAAAAATGGAGAGGCCTACCTTCTGACCTTGCATAGGTATTGGCCTGGTTAGCCTTTGCCTCCGCAATTTCTTTTGTATAGGTATTTACCGCTCCCATCCCTTTCGTGTGAGCTTGGATCATAATATTGGTAGCCTGATCTTTCGTCTTTTGAAAAAGACGAATGAGGACTTCCACAACGAATTCACGCGGAGTGTAGGGATCATTGTGCACGAACACAGTATAGAGGGCCGGCAATTTTACTTTTTCGTCGGGACGATCCAAAAGGTCAATGCCGCCCTCTGAATCTCTTGTTGATCCATTGTCTGCCATAAGCCATCCTTCTGCAAAATACACTGTCTGCTATGCTCATAACAGGCAGGCTTTGATTTTTCCATTCTAAAAGAGGGTTCAAACTAAATGGTCATAAAAATTTTTGAATCTCTTGAGAAAGTTCCCCCAGGACAATGGGCCAAAGTTGCGCCGATGGATTTCCCATTCGCCAGCTATTCATTTTTGTGGACTCTAGAAAAAACGGCTTGCCTTGGCCATAGAACCGGCTGGCTGCCTTGTTATGTTACTCTCTGGAATTCGGAGGAGCTCTTAGCAGCCATTCCGCTTTACTCAAAGTCTAATAGTTATGGAGAGTATATCTACGATTTTGCCTGGGCCCAAGCTTTTGAAAGTTTTGGCCTTAGATACTATCCCAAGCTGACCAGTGCAATTCCATTTACTTCGGCGACAGGTCCAAAAATACTTTTAGCGAAGAATCTGAGTCCAGAGGACCGTCGGTCGGCGAGCAAAATGATCCTTTCCTCAATGTTAGAGCTTTTTCAGGAAAGCAAATCAAGTTCCTTGCATGCCCTTTTTATTACAGAAGATGAGATTCCGATTTTTAGAGATGAAGGATTCTTTATTCGGCACAGCTTTCAATACCATTGGGGAAATGAGGACTATCTGCAATTTTCAGATTTTCTTCAGAAGCTTCGATCAAAAAGACGCAAAGAAACCACGCGGGAACGAATCCAGGCTCAGGCTTCAGGACTGCGAATTTCTCGTCTGACAGGTTCGGCTCTAAAGCCTAGTCATGCTGAAGCAATGTTTCATTTTTATAGAAATACTGCTGAAAAAAAAGCTGGGTTCGAATATTTGACGCCAGAATTTTTCCTGCAAATATTTGAACAAATGAAGGATCAAATCTTGTTTGTGTATGCGGAAAAGCAAGACGGCCAGCCAGTGGCAGGGGCGCTGAACTTCTTTGGCCCCAATACACTTTACGGGCGCAATTGGGGTTGTCTTGAAGAATACAAATCTTTGCATTTAGAAATTTGTTATTACCAAGGAATTGAATTTGCGATTGAAAGAAAAATTCAATTGTTTGAGGCTGGAGCCCAAGGGGAACACAAGTTCCAAAGAGGTTTTTTACCACGGTTGACTTATAGTGCTCATAGAATTCGTGACAAAACACTGAGCACGGCAATTGGAAATTTTATCGAAGAGGAAAAAAGGCAGATCGACCTGCTGCTCGAAGATTATCGGGCGCAGACTCCATTTTCTAGAGATCCCTTGATTTCGAAATAAAGCTTTCGAGGCCTTCCGCGAAAGCTCTATCAGTTTCCCTACATTTTTGCAGCGCAAGCTTCTGCTGTTAAGATTTTTGATTCGAGCTCTGCGCAGGTTTTTTGGCCGTTGGCTCGGTAGAGGCAGTTATAGAGGATAAATGGCTGGCTGGGGTCAAGTCTGCGATCAACTCCTGACCACTGACGGATTTGGAAGCACATTTTCACCGAAATTTCCCGTTTGAAAGGCCCCTGGTACTTTTTAAAAGCATCTGCGATCTTCGCTGAAATTTCAAAACTTCCAAAATCCCAGCGGTCCTCAACAGTATTCGCCCCAGGCTTAGCCACCTTTATTTTCACTGAGGGCCAGCCTCGGGTTTCTCTCTCCCCGGTCAAAATTGCAGATGCGCCTTGGCCATTTTGATGACCTCCACAGCTAATTCTCTCACCTTTGTGGGTAATCGAATCACCGGGCTGAAGTTCAATGTCAGCTTTTGACTGAAGCACGCTCAAGAAAACAATGAATGTTAAAATCAATTTCACGGAAACCTCCTATTAGGGTTTTTTAGACAAAGAGATGGCCGTTTTGACCTCCCTCGCCAAGCTTCGTTCTATCAGGCAGTTCCTCAGACTGCCCACAGAGGCGATAGGAAGTGTTTCACTGGTGGTTAACACTGTGCTGCCTGCAAAAAAATGAGCTACTTCCACAAACCTCCGGAAATCAACACTTTGAGCATTGATTTCAGTCCCAGAATCTTTGTATGGTGAGGCCGATTCATAGCATCTTTTTCATAGCTATTTTGAGGAGTCCCTATGTCTAAAACAAGCCATGCCTTTAATGCTGAAATTAAACAATTGCTCGATATCGTTATCCACTCTTTGTACTCTCAAAAAGAAATCTTTCTGCGTGAACTGATATCCAATGCTTCGGATGCCATCGACAAAGTGAAATTTCAAAGCCTGACTCAGCCTGATTTGCTCCAGGGAAATGCGGAATTTGAAATTCGCCTCGAGCCAAATAAAGAACTGAGGACTTTAAAAATTATTGATAACGGAATCGGCATGTCTGCCGAAGAAGTTCAAGATTTTATTGGCACAATTGCAAAGTCAGGAACCAAAAAATTTGCTCAGCTTAATAAAGAGCTCAGTAAAGAAACTAGTAAAGAGATGAGCTCTCGGCCCGAACTCATCGGCCAATTCGGTGTGGGCTTTTATTCTTCTTTCATGGTGGCGGATAAAGTTATCCTGCACACCCAAAAGGCCAGCGAAACGGAAGGAACTGTTTGGGAGTCTTCTGGGGACGGACAATATTCAATTGAATCTCTTCCCAGGCCCGAAGGCCGAGGCACATCGATCACGCTCTTTTTAAAGGAATGGAAAGATGCAAAGGCTGGTGCTGAAGCCAGCGAGCAATCGGCAGACGAAAGGCAAGACTTTGCCGATGAGTGGGTCCTCCGAAGCCTCGTAAAAAAATATTCAGATTTTATTTCTTGGCCGATTAAAATGATGGTTGAAAAAAAGAAAGAGAATGAAACTCTCAAAGAAGATGAAGTTCTCAACAGTCAAAAAGCACTTTGGCTGAAATCGCCTTCGGAAATAAAACCAGAGGAATACAAAGAATTCTATACTCATTTGACTCATGATTGGAGTGAGCCCGCAAAACACATTCACTTCAAAGCCGAAGGCACTCAAGAATTCACAGCCCTTTTATATTTTCCAAGCCAAAAACCTTGGAACTATCAGATGAAAGAATTTGAGTTCGGTCTCAGCCTCTACATCAAAAGAGTTTTCATCATGGATCATAGCAAAGACATTCTTCCGCCCTATTTGAGATTCGTGAAGGGGCTCGTGGACTCCAGCGACCTGGCCTTGAATGTTTCTCGAGAACTCCTGCAGCAAAATCGCGCTGTGGCATTGATCAAGAAGAGTGTGGTTTCGAAAGCATTGGGGGGGCTGAAAGATTGGCTCACAAAGGATCGCCCCCAGTATGAAAAATTCTGGACGGAGTTTGGTTCAACGATCAAAGAAGGAATACCCACTGACACTGGCAACAAAGAAAAAATTCAAGAAGTCCTTCTTTTTAAATCCACCCATTCAGACCCTTGGACGACACTCAGGGAATATCTGAATCGAATGCCTGCGGGACAAAAAGAAATCTATTTTCTAGCTGGGGAGAGGCTGGATCATCTGCAGAGTTCTCCCTACCTAGAAAAGCTGAAACAAAAAGGTTATGAGGTTCTTCTTCTGAATGAGGCGATTGATGAATGGGTAACCCAAGGAATTCTTGATTTTGATGGAAAAAAACTTGTTTCCATCACTCAAGAAGGGCTCGATCTGGACACAGAAGAAGAAAAAAAGCAGAAAGAGGAGCTGCAGAAATCACTGCTTGAGCGCTATCATCCTTTGATTGAAAAAATGAAGCAGGGACTTTCTGAGCAAGTGAAAGATGTTGTGATCTCAAGTCGCTTGGTTGAGACGCCGGTTTGTTTGGTTTCTGGTCAGAAAGATGCGTCGGCCAATATGGAAAAAATTCTAGCCCGAGTCGAGGGCTATCAGCAGTCCTCTTCAAAAAGAATATTGGAACTCAATCTAAACCATAGTCTCTTTGAGCAGATGGCGAAGATGTCCGATGATCAGATCAAAAACTGGTCAGAAATTCTTTACAATCAAGCTCTGATTGCAGAAGGAAGTGCCCTGCCAGATCCAGGACGCTTTGGTCGTCTGATTTCAGAGCTGATGGTCTCGAAAGGGCAGAGTCCCAACAACTAAACAGGGAGGGGGCCTCTAGAGCTAGCCTTTTGGGAACAAGATCCAGAACTCCGACTTTTTAGTCGATCCGTTCATGAATCTGCATTAGAATTTAATCATGTCCATTATCTCGATAGCTGTCCTGCTCTTTCATTTGTTGGCTCCTTTGCAATTTGTGATGGCAGGACCTTGGCTCACTGAAATCACTTATGCACCGGCTGACCTGACAGTACAATGTGGTCCAAAGAAGATAAGTCTCAAGAAGTGCAAAAGAACGACTGGAGATGGCAAAGATTTTACGATCACTTGTGCCGACAAGAGCGTTTACTATTTTTCAAATAGAACTCTTATTAGGCAAACATCAGCAGATGTCACAGATGAGGGTACTAATTGTAGCGAACCTGAAGTACTGCGGGAAACTAAAACCATACATTCAGCACCAGCCACGAGTTAAGCATGGGGCCGCACGCCGGCTCCCGATCAGCGCCGCTGTTTGACTTTTCGACCATTGAATTGCCTCTAAAAAGAAAAGTGACTACTCAAGTGGTTCAAGTGCTACAAAGAGGGTGCCCGATTAAAGACCGAGCCCAGGTCAATTGAACTCTGGCCCGCACTGCACCCAAAAATACTTTCCTTTAGCGATTGCCGCTTGAGCGAAAACGGAGCTTATGTGACCAGGAGTGTGAGTCTTGGAAAAGAAGCCACGTCCACCACCAATGAAACTATGGCTGTCATCGGTTTCAATCTCAGATATATCGATCGTCGCAAACAAACCAAAGATTGGTTTTCAGCTTGCCCCTTAGTTAGTAGCTAATTGAAGCTAGCTTGATAAACATGAGATCCTAATAGAGAACACGTTTTGATTTCCAGAGTAAGGATGGCTGCATAATCCGTTTTCCCAACGCCCAAAAGAATTGAGTAGGTGATTGCATAGGGGTTTTGATCAATCACTCGATTGTATTCCTTAAAAAGGTCAACGGAGTCTTCCCTGGAACCGATGTGCGCCTGCACAGCTTCGATGGCAAATTTTTCGCTGGCTTGTGTACAGGGCTTTGCTGCCAAAACAGGAAAGCTAATATTCAATAAAATGGCTAGAGTGAAAAACGCGATCATTTTCATTTTTAGTCCTTTTGTTTGTGTGTCATTGGTTAATTTGATTCTATAAAATATCTTTCAAATTCAATCTAGAGCCTTGAAGTAGCTGTCGATTCTGCATAGCAACTGACTTTGAAGTCTCCGTCGATGTATTCTCTCTGATTGCATCTCAAGATGGATGCAGTGATTGCGACACAATTCGAGCCTCCCTGACGAGTGCATTCTTGGACCGCTGCAATTTCCGCGTGTCTTTCAACCCCCTTCTGTTCCAAATCTGAAAAGCGAGGGGGATGCACCCCTTCCCAGGGAAGAGTCATTCGGTAAACCACTTGATAGGTATCGGCTAAAGCCTGAGAGGGAAGAAGGAAAGGAACAGTCGCCAATAGGATGCCCTTTAAAAATCGAGAGCTGATTGTTTTCATCTGAATCTCCTTGAACCGCTTTATCGAGGACATTGTTTTCCCGATCAATTAATTAGAAAATCATTCCTCGGATGAATTTTCTTTTAAATTAAATTTAAAGCTAAAATCGCTCGAGAGGTCCTTAGATCTAATAAAGACCTTTGAAAATTCTATAGACCAATCTTTTGACAGCGAGGACTCTAGAAATCGATTGCAAATGATCCCTCATGATTTGAATTGTGAAGCGCAATGAGAGCTTGTATAAGGAACCGACGAAGATGGCACCGAAACTGGAAATTGAGGCGAAAGGATGAATGTCATGAGGCTTCTTATTCTAGAGCTGCTTTTTTTCGGACAACTCCTTCTTTCTTTACCTAGCTTAGCCGGGGGCTCTTTCTCCGGAGGTGAGGATTCAGTAGTTTGCTTTGCTTCGGAAGAAATTGCAAAAAAGGCCATTAGCAGCGAAGGCCGATTGAAATCTGCTTACTTGGATCAAATCACAAAAATCTATTCTGCGGAATATTGGGAGGGGGCCGCCGCAGAAAATCGATTCAATAAAAAAATAAAATTTCTACGACCCGGTCGAAACCAAAGCACTGAAGACTTCATTCACAATATGCTTCGCCTTCGCTTTGTTGATCAGAATCGTCATCTACTTTTTGAGTTGATCGAACACACAAAGATTAAAACAGTGGCCAAGGAAGATTGGCAGCCGGTCGACGCCGTTCCAGAAATCGATGACAGCATCGTATCGACGGCCGCGGCACCTCAGTGCCGAGTTTTGCAAATTGCTCGCTGGGATCGATTGCAAGGTGGAAAGTATCAAGTTACTTTTGATAAGAATCTCTTCGAGCACCCTAAGTTTGATGCTCTCAATAAGGCAATAGTTCAGACCCATGAGATCATCTATGTTCTTGCAGGGAAATTGGGTCATCGTCGTTCTGAAAAAGTCAGAGCCTTCGTGAGTTTTCTATTTTCAGATATTCCTTTTGATCCAACTCGAAGTCCTGATGAGTACATTGCTGGAGCCGTAATGATCCATGGTTTGGCGCTCTATCCAAGCCTGTTGGAATTGCTTCCTGCTGGCACTGAAGACTTGGGCGATTTGTCTCGCCGGAAGAGCTACCAACAGCTCATAGATCAGATTGAGATTTGGAGCAGTCGAAATCAAAAAACGATGGTCGATATTGTCGGAAACACCGACACAGCCTTAAAGTTTTTCCGCGCTATGGATAAGGATCTTTCTTTGACGGACGAAATTGCCTTTATTTGGGAGGCCGGTCGCTTTGGCTATTTTTTTGACCATCTCATTGACGGCAGAGATTCAAAGGTCACCAACGCTTCTGGTGTCACTTCCGATCCTTTTTATGAAGCCTGTTTTCAGCCCTACTTCCGCTATGCAGGGCTCTTTACTTTGATTTTACATGAGCTTTCAACAAAGCGGGTCTGGACCGCCGATAAGGGCGTGCATGAAGAACTGTATCGCCTCTCTCGGAAGCCTTTTGATTTGCAGGCGAAGAAAAGCACTTGTGAAGTCATAAAAAAAATTTCACCTTTTGATGCTCTAGCCGAGAGATACTATGGACTCTGCCAGCTCCGCGAGAGAGCCCATCGCTACTGTGTAAGAAATGGAATGATCTGGAATTAAAACGTCTAGCAGGTACCCAATTTTAACGCCGCTGTTTCACTTTGCGGCCCTTGCCGCCGATTGTGACCAGTTCAAAATTGGGATTGAAACCAAGATTTACTGAAAGACCAAATTGAATGCGTCCATCGGGAGTTTGGCCTGGGTAGGCGCCCTTTTCCACAGTGTAAGATGATAGATCCATTTGCATCAGCCAAAGATCCAAACCCAAACCATAGGTGGTATAGCCTTGGTAAAAGCCAGCCCTCAAATCAAGAAGGGGAATGCTCATCTCCACTCCGGCATGAAGTTTTTTGCCAATCTGCTCGCTGGCGTTACCGATATGGCGATACTCGATTCCCGCAGCTAGTCCAGCCAAAAAGGAATCCGCATCGAAAGTGACTGATGCGGTCTGATTGTCTTTAATACTTGGTGGAGCTTCGGCTCCACCGATTTTCGCAAAAGCAGTGCTACCAACGTCTTGCCACGCAAAGGAAAAAGTAGGATTCAGCGGCACATCTTCTGCGCGAAACATCAATCCCAAATCAAAACCCAAGGCAGAACCCTTGTTCTGCAAAGAATCCAAAAGAGCGGTGGGGTTGGAAAGACTGGCCAAGGTGGAAGCTCCTACTTTTTGGGCCCCACCCGTTCGTACAATTCTTTTCACAGACAGGCCAACGGCGCCATAGCGACCAATAGGTAAAGCGCCGCCCATCACAGTACCATAGTCGCTGATATAGGTCATATCGATATTTGGAAAAGCTGGATTTTGAAGAATGAAATCAAGATAGCCAGACGTATAGTAAGCCAAACCAAAATAGGGAATTGCTGCTGCGGCATAAGCACCGCCGCCAACCCAAAGTGGCTTTCCATAAAATGGACTGAGCGCGGAAATTCCCGAACTCGCACCGGTAAAACTCTGCGCATAAGAAACTGCCTGGGTTCCATTGAGTCCCCCGCCGAAGTTAAATACTGTCACACGCACACCATCATTAAACGCAAGGGCCGCAGGATTCCATAGAAAATTTCCTGGCTCTGTGCTGGTGGGAATGCGCACTCCCCCCATACCAAAGGAACGAACTGATTCGCCATATTGATAAAGTTCGGCCGATCTTCCAATGGAAGAAAAAGCCAAACAACAAAAAATGGAAAACCAGAACTTTCGAAGCAACTTTAAGCCTTTCTTCTTTTCAAGGGCAGCACAGAACGAATGGATTCAAACTGCAGCTTCCATCGACTTCAAATCCCACATTCCCAGCAGAAACAGGTGAGCCCAGTCCAAAACGGGCTGCCGCATCGGTGGTGGTCGCCCCTGTTGCGAGCATGTCTCGAACAATGGCTACGACGGCAGCTTTGTCGGCCGGTGTGACATTCGCCCAATCCGTGTAATTACAAATAATTTGATTTGCTGGCAGGCTGAGTGGAGGATCTGCCATAGACGCACAGGCCGCGGTAATTCCCGAAGTGCTTCCTGAAACATCCGAAGACAATGAAGCGGCAAAATCTGTGATGTTCGTCAGAAATAGCATAAGGCCTGTGAGAACCTCACCCACTTCGTCATCAGTCAGATTGTTAGGCCCACCCGGAGTCGCCAAACAAGCATCAAAAGTGCTGTCAGTGACTCCATTACCTAGATTGCTCGCACCGTCCACATCGGCTTTACTGCGAAGGTAGGCACCCATCTTTGCAAGTCCAAGGATAGCCATAAAAAACTTCTGCGTTGCGGTTGCAGTCTCCACAGCCCAAATGGCTTTGATCTGTTGTTCAGCTCGAAGGCAATGGACCGGACTCACGTTGACTCCATCCCAAGCACTCATAGCATAAATGAATATTGTTGATCCACTGAGGCTAGCACCACTTAAAGCCTCTACATAATCCAAAAAGTTCAATCCACATTTTCCAGCAAGGGCTCCGGCGTAGGCCTCGCGAACCACGGTAGTGGCAAGAAAAGAAGGTCCCATTTTCTCAAAATTGGTAATCGCCAGATCATAGTCAAAATTATTAATGGCCTTACGAGCTTCTTCATAATAAGCCTCGTCTGTATTCTTTCTTGCAGCGGACTCAAAAACGTTGGAGCAGCCTGTGATCACAAGCACAAATGCCAACAAAATTCGGATATACTTTTTCAATTCGACTTTTAATTCTACAATTCCAATGAAATTTCTTACGAAATTTGCTTTCAATTGTTCCTCCTTCCTCTGACAAAATTCCTAAAATCGAAATGCAAGTTTAAACATCACTCGCCGACTTTCCTCAGCTCCACCATCGGCCGCGACTTCTTCGCCATAAGAAGCCAATTGGAACTGCAAATACTGAGTCGCGAATTCAATGCCACCCGTCCAATATTTTTGATGGATTCCCGCACGCAGAAAAATCACATCCCCATAGTTAAATTCATAACCGACATGGGTGTAGCGCAGTTTGTCTTTTGCCCGCGAGGCTTCGTTCATTTTCTTGTATTCAATGGTAAAGCTGGACCGAGAGCGATTCGAATGGATTGGAAAAACCGCTACTGCAACGTCGATATCTTGGTCTTCTCTCATGGGTCGGTCGGTGGTTGTCATGCGCAGACCCGATCCCGATTCGTACTTCATGCCACCGACATTTCTTGCAACTGCCGAAAGTGTAGGAAGCCACACCCATGGCGCTGCCAAGGTCAGACCGACATCTCCTCCAAGGCCGACTCCTTCCGAAGCATTGCCTTTCACAGTGAGGTCACCCGTCGTCGGAAGGTCTTTATTAATTTCAATACGGTTGACTGCTTTGCCAACAAAGCCAAATTTGATGCGTCCACCCCACAGGCGAAAGTTATAACCTAGTAGAAGTGCTAGATCGCTGCGATAATAGGTCGAAAGATTTGTGGCTGCTGAATCTAACTTGGCATTCATCAGATAGTTTCCGTAGAGACCAATTCCAAAATTTCGAACCACGTAGGATGGAAAAAGCTGAAGCTTGGCGTGATAGTAGGCTTCGGGATTAGCCGTCATGGCATTTACAACTCCGAAGGGCTCAAATGGATTTGCTATTGGAGTCTTGAGCATGATGCCCGCGACATTCGACGACAGTTCGACTTCAGGATCCAAGATAGTTCCGTAGGAATCTCGAAGCTTCCCAAGGCCGGCAGGGTTTACGAGGAGTGCTGTTTCATCATTGACCGTCGCAATGCCGGCACCGCCCATCGCAAGTGCGCGCGAGCCCGTGTAGAATTCACGAACTTCGTAAAGCGCAGCCTGCGCGAATATTTGCGGAGCCGCAAAAAAAACAGCAAGGCTTAGAAGGTATGAGATCCGTCTCACAAAAAAGTCCATACCTTCTTATCGGTCGCTATCCGTGCGGTCTTTAGGGTTCTGTGTCGAAATGAGACTCGACTTTAGTAGAAAGTTTTGAGTTGTTGTGTTTCGGCAACGGAAGATATCCAGACGTTTCTTTTTTCACAGCATGATTTGCTTCTAATCAAGACGTAAAGCTGGCGACTACCAGTCGACATTCATTTTTAAAGCCCAGATTCGATTCTCTTTGGGCGAAGAAAAAGTTCCGACATCTTCGCCATAGTTCACTAAATCCAAACGAAAAAGAGCGAAAAGGGCCGAAGCTCCTAGCGTGAGATAACCTTGATTCAAGCCAAATCGATACTGCCCCTTCCACCAGGAAGAAACGGTCCAATCGAACTCAAAGCCCAAATGCAGGCCCTTTTTAAAGCTGTAGTTCGGGTGTCCAATGTCGCGAAAATCCATGACACCACGACCTCCAAAAATCCAAAATGAAGGATATTCCCACTTGGTGCCGAAATCGAAAACTCTTCTTAGTTTTTCGGGAGTTGCACTTTTCTTTCCTCGCGTAAACACATTGAGGCTCTGATTAAAGCCATAATCACCAACATTGCGTACGACGGCTCCAAAGGTGGGACGAGCCAATCGCAGAAGTGACCAAAAACCATCCATCGGTAAGAATGGGGTGTATAAAAGTCCAATGTCTGCGTCAATTGTAAATCCATCGCGCATATCTTCAGGCCTCAAAGCTTCAGGATCCGCAGCCAAATCAAAAAGATTTACCTGTTTGCTGAAGTAGCCTCGATTTATAAATTTAACTGTAGTTCCCCAGCTCAATCGTCCAGCCGAATCAAAGCCTTTGATTTCTTTTCCATAGCCGGCCGCGATTGTGGTGTCTAAATACACCCGGGCATTCAAAGAAGGTACCGCCTGGTCTTGAACTGTGTACTCAGTAGTGAAATCTGCTGGAATGACGGCAAAGCCAAAATTAGGGCCGACATAGACACCGTGGAAGGCACCGATGCGCGAAGAATAGATTCGGCCGTAGTTGTTCTGTAAGACTTGAGTAATTTTCGCTTGCTGTTCTGCTTCAGTACCACCCGACTTAGTCGCCGCCGTTATTTCTTTTTCAAAGGCGAGATAAGACGATGAGATCCCGAAATCCATGGATAAATTGATCGAGCTTTCTTCGAGTCTGGCGAGACCTGCAGGATTGTAGAAAAGCAGTGAATAATCATCCGCCACGGCTACGAATGAATCCCCCATTCCTAAGGCCCGAGGCGATTGATAATGATGGTGAATACCCGTAAAAAGCCCCTCAATCGCAAGCGAAGACTGCGCAAGCAGCAGTACCGAGGTGGCCAACAAAAAACTTCGCGAGAAAGATGCTAAGCTGCTCATTTAATGATTTCCTAATGTTGAGAAATTCAATTTCCAACTTCAAATAGTCTATTCCTATTACCTAAGGTTCTGTTACCATTTCCCTGATGCGTCTTTCCCTTCTTCAGATTTTTTTGACTTTGGTCGTGCTGCTGGTTCAGTCTCTCAGCATTGGGGCAATGCCTCCCGAAGCAGATCAAGGTCTATCTCGAACGATCCGAACAGATGATGATGTTCCTTTATCGGCTTCGAGAAAACTTGTTTACCAGTCTCACACGCTGGGCACTGAGCTGCGCTTTGACCGAGGGACTAAGCTTGGATTGCTTTACCAAGGAACTCGCTCGCGGCCTAATTTGACCGCGATCAATTGGGGGGCCTTACTGACAACAGATCTTCAGTACGGAATCCATCTTGATTATCAATGGAATTTAGCCCTTGGAAGTTCTTACGAACCTTTTGTTCGGGGCGGTGTGGGTGGATTTTTCGAAATTTCGGAGGAGCTTGCAACCTTTATTAAAGTCGAAAATTATCAGGGTCGGATGACTGCCGGTTTTGAAGATCTTTTCGATCTGCAGCGCCGCTTGAGATCAGAGTTTCTAATTGCTCTTTCAACTCGCGGAGTGAGTTTTGGGATTTCTTTTAGCTGGGCTTTCGAGTCCATTCTATAAGTCTTGTGACCTCTTGCTTGAGGTTTTCCAAGTCACCCGTATTCATCACCACAAAATTCGCCGCCGCTACCTTTTCTTTGAGTGGCCTTTGAGATTTCAAGCGACTGATAATTTCACTATCAGAATATCCTCGATTCACCTTCATTCGCTGAATCTGCTGACTTTCCTCTGAAAAGACGACGACCACGCCATCAAACTGCGCCATCAAATTTTTTTCAAAAAGTAGAGGAACATCGTAAAAAGCAAATGAAACGCCTTTGTTCTCGAGCATTTTTCTTCGCCGTAAAACTTCAGCCTGTACTAAGGGATGTAGGATCGCTTCCAAGCGCCGCAGCCTTTCAGGTTCATTGAACACGACCGCACCGATTTTTTTCCGATCCAGGTCACCGGAGGCCGTAAAAAATTCGGGACCAAATTCCGCCCGGACCTGAGTCCAGCCTGGGGTTCCCACTTGGACCACGGCCTTTGCGAGCTCGTCTGCATCTATGACCACCAGACCTTGGTCTTTCAAAAGCTGGGTGACCGTTGATTTGCCCGAAGCGATGCCTCCCGTCAGTCCATACCATTTCATGCTACCGCCACCTTCATCAATTTCAGTTCTTTAGTCGAGATCCTCTGGAAATCCATCAAGTTCAAATCTAACTGACCGATAAGAGACAGAGAAGGAGATTTCGATCGCCTCATGAGTCAATATCAAAAGTTTGGAAAATATTTACTCTTAGAAAAAGTCGCTTCTGGCGGAATGGCCGAAGTGTTTCTTACTCGTCAAGGCGGTGCCAATGGCGTCAACAAACTTGTGGCGATCAAACGCATCCTTCCCCAGTATTCCGAAAATCCAGAGTTCATCGAGATGTTCAAAGAAGAAGCCAAAATTGCCGTCAATTTGAATCACTCGAACGTGGTATCGATTTACGATTTTGGTATTGAGCGAGGCCAATTTTACCTAGTCATGGAATTTGTCGAAGGACAAAATCTCCGGCAAGTGCTCAACCACCTAAAGAAAGAAAATAAAGAATTTTCTGCAGAGCAAATTATTTATATCGTGAAAGAAGTGGCCTCTGGATTGGATCATGCCCATCGCTGCCTCGACAGTGAAACAGGACGACCACTGAACATCACTCACCGAGACATGAGCCCTCAGAACGTGATGATCAGCTTTGAAGGTGAAGTTAAAATCGTCGATTTTGGAATTGCCAAAACTGAAACACAAGTCGAACAGACACGCGCTGGTACCATTAAAGGTAAATTCGGCTATATGTCTCCGGAACAGGCCGAAGGGCTGCAACTTGATTCTAGGACAGATGTTTTTTCCTTGGGAATTGTGCTTTGGGAACTTTTGGCAAAAGACCGTTTATTTACTGCGCCCAACGAAGGGGAAACTCTTCGCAAAGTGCGTGACTGTCAAATTCCCAGCCTTCGCAAAATAAATCCCACAATTTCAGCCGAACTCGAAAGAATCTGCAATAAAGCTTTAGCGAAAGACAAGTCGATCCGCTATCAATCAGCAGCGGCATTTCATAAAGACCTCAATCGCTTTTTGAACACTCAGTACCCTGATTTTGCAGCCCAGGATTTCAGTAAATCCATGAAGTCTCTGTTTAACCGTATGTATCTTGAAAATCGCCGAAAATTCGCGGAATTTATGAAAGTACAAATCGTGGACGAAGAGGCCACGACAGTGACCCAGACCAGCACCTTGACGGCCAGCACTTCGAAAAATGATTCACAGCAAGAACAAGGAGTTTCGAGTCACTCACAATCTGTGGATTTAGAAGCTCTCAAAAGTAACACGAATACCAATTCAAAATCTTTGATTCAGCAAAAACTGCTGAATCAGCAGACCCGAACTTACTCCAACACCCGCACCAACGTCAGTCAGACCAATACTGGTTTTGTGGTTCGCCGCACCGAAACCGTGATGAATTCTTCGTGGCTCATGTATGTCGGGGCTGCTGCAGTGGTGGTATCGGCAAGTCTATTTTTCTATAAGGCAAAATTTGGTGGTTCATCAACAGAGAAAGTCCAAGTGGCTTACGAACCGGTCGAAGAACGCGTGGAGCCTTCGAAGGCAAAAGTGCCCCTCAATATTCAGAGCGAACCTTCCGGTGCCATTGTGTATGTTAATGGCGAAAGAAAAGGAATCACACCCTATCGAGGCTCCATTGAAGCGGGGAAACAGTTCAGCGTAACCCTCAGCAAAGAAGAATACCTTCCCTATGATCGTCCTACTGAGCGATCATCTCTTGAAGGCTATGTTCTGAAAGCAGCTCTTCAACCCAAACCTCCGATGGGATACATCTCCATCGAAGTGACGAATGGTTCCCCTGAAACCATTATCTACGTGAATAATCAGCGGCTGCTTGAAAAAGCACCGATCGCCCGCTATCAAATTGCTGCAGACCTTCCCGTGAAAATCAAAGCTGTAAATCCCTATTCCAAATTGACAGCGGAGCAAGAAGTCACTGTCGGTGTGGGTCAAAAGAAAGCTGTTCGTTTGATTATGACTCGTCAACCGGCCAGCAACTGATTTAGTCTTTAGATCATGAGAACTCCCCAATCCTTGATTGATTATTTACAAGTACAAATTCAAGACAGAGCCCAACTTCCCGCTCTTCAATTCTTTGCGGGCGGCAGATGGGAACAATGGACCTGGTCCGAATATTCGCAACGAATTGATCAGCTGGCTTTGGCTCTTTTGGAACTGGGCGTGAAGCCAAATGATTCTGTTGCGATCTATGCCTCCAGTCGCTTGGAGTGGGCGCTTTTCGATTTTGCCTGTCAATCCATTCAAGCCGTCGTAATTCCGATCTATCCAACCATTGCAATCGATGAACTGGAAGCCATCCTCGAAGATGCTCGGCCCCAATTTATGGTTCTAGAAAGTGGTTTGCCAGCGAGGCAGATTCGCATGGTGCAAGCTCGCTTTGCCTGCATTCAAAAAGTGATCACTCTAGATTCTATGCCCGAAGCCCAAAGCCTTCGGGACGATTGGGTGCTTTGGCGTGACCTTCCCTCTGGTGAAAAGCATTTACCAAAACTTCGAGAACTCAACCAAGGCATCCGGCGCGAAACGCTGGCCACGATCGTTTACACCAGCGGAACCTCGGGGACACCTAAGGGCGTTCTGCTGACCCACGAACAAATTTTGAGTGAAGTCATTGAGTCTTTCACTGCTGTTGGTGTCGAAAGTAGTGACGTTTCGCTTTCTATTCTGCCTTTCTCTCACATTTTAGGACGCATAGAAATCTGGGGACATCTGTTTGCAGGCTTTAATCTTGCCTTCGGAAGATCCATAGAAAAAGTGAAAGAAGACTTAGAAGCGATTCGTCCCACAATCATGGTGGCGGTCCCACGAGTGTTTGAGAAATTTCATTCTTATATCTTATCCCAGATCCAGTCCTCGCAGTGGAAAGGCTGGCTGGCCGATTGGGCTTTGAGCATTGGCTTTCGAGTGGCTGCAAAAAGATCTAAACGTCAGCCTCTTTCGCTCTCCTTGATTTCAGGCTCTTTACTGGCCGATCAAGTTTTTTTGAAACAAATCAAAAAAGTTTTTGGAGGCCGCTTGCGCTTTGCGATTTGTGGTGGGGCTCCACTAGATCCACAGGTGGCGAGATTTTTCCATGCTTGCGATGTCTTACTGCTGGAAGGTTATGGCCTGACAGAAACCACGGGAGCCATTTGTGTGAACACCCCATCCGACTATGAATTCGGCACCGTGGGGAAACCCTTACCGGATGTTCAGCTGAAGTTTGCAGAAGACGGCGAAATTTTGGTGCGCTCCAAAAAAGTAGGCAAAGCATACTATCAGAATCCAGAGGCCACGACGGAAACTTTTCAGCGTAAAGTGGATGGGAAAGAATGGTTTGCGACTGGTGATATTGGCTTGTTGACGGAAAGTGGTCGTCTTAAAATCACCGACCGCAAAAAAGATCTTATAAAAACTGCCGGAGGCAAATATATAGCGCCTCAAAAAGTTGAAGCTGTTTTGCAGAATCATGCTCTGATATCCAATGTTCTGATTCATGGTGATCGCAGAAAGTATATTGTGGCTTTGATTACCCTAAATAAAGACGAGGCCCTGCGCATCGCCAAAACAAGGGAGCTCAAATATCAAGATTTTGCCTCTTTGACTCAACATCCGGAGATGTTGAAATTGGTTCGCACGATCGTGGCGGACTGCAATTCAAAGCTTTCGAACTTTGAGACCATCAAAAAGTTCTCAGTGCTGAAAGAAGACTTCAGCGTCGAATCAGGGGAACTGACTCCCTCTCTAAAGATCCGCAGAAAGTTTGTGGATCAGAAATTTCACTCACAGCTGGATGAACTCTATCGCTGAACCTCGACATAGTGCCAATTTTTCAAAAATCAGGTCCACACAAAGACCGGAAATTCTAAACCTTAGTCTTTCCGGCCGTTGAAAGGTGATGAGCAGGCTGCCTAACCTGTAATCACCACTATGACGAAAATAAAATATTTGAACCAGACTCTGCTGCTCAGCTTTCTCCTGACACTAACAACGAAGGCTTCACTAGCCACTGAGCTTGCCACTCCACTGGCCAGGTCAGAGGCGACCATCCAGACCTCCGAATTTACCAGTGTTCGGATCAGTGAGGCCATGGAGCTTCGCACTTATCAAAATCAGGTTCTAGAAAAATTGGTGATGCTGCCGGTAGGTACGCTTTTACAACTTTATCCTGAAACGACCAATTACAAATATGATTACCGCGACGATGATGGCAATGTGCAGAGATCCAGTACGGGTTTCCTTTTCCCGCTGCGCATTTTGTCAGTACCGTCAGATAGTTTTTCCCAAGCACAAATTGATCGACTCAATCTCACTCAAACAGGACTCTATGTTTCTGCTTTGATTGAAAGAGACATTCAAGGAACCCAAGGGAAATTTGCTCCACTGACTTTGGACACAGCTGGCCCGGATTTTCTAAAGCTATTCCAAGATGGAGGCAAACCCAAAACGGCTTACACCAAAGCCATCAATCAACGATTCCCAAAAAAGGTGAATCAAGGAATTCCGCCAGAAAACCTCACTCCTGCCAACCGGGAAAAATTTCTTCGCATCTATCAGGAACTGCTCAAAGTGGGGAATCGAACAGTAGAAACCTCGAAAGATCTTTTAATGATACCCATCAATGAAGCTCGCCATCATTCGATTGCCTACGAAAATGTCGGATCTGTGCACCCCTTGGGCGGCTGGTCCATTGCCGTCGAAGCCACCGCTGTTCGCCATGGTTTTGCGAATGTACCTTGTGCGGAATTTATGTCGGAATTGGTTCGGCAAGCCTATCAAAGAGCTGGCTTTAATGTTCATCAAGATTTCAATAAAGAAAAAGGTAATCAGCTGATCTGGACAGCGACAGCTTCGGTGGTGGGCCTGAGTGCCTCACTAGTTATTGCAGGATGGACACCTTGGGATCCGCAAATTTTTAAACCACCGACGGGGGCCCTGCTTTTTCACATGAGTGGCAAGTCGCCCGGGCACACATATCTTTCGGCTGGTCATGATGGACAGTTTATTGTGGACAACGGTGCGCCCCAAGGCAGAAACCTTCGAACCACAGTAGAAAAGACCTTATCACTGATGTATCAAACAGGACTTTTTATTTTACCACCTGGAGTGATCCCCGCCCGGTGGTGAACAATCACTCAATCCAAAAGCGAAAAGCGATCGAAGCGAAAGCTCCGTCAAATTTAGCGGAGCGAGCCGTCCCATCGGTATTCAAAGCAGGTGCTCCCTTGGCCACGGCGCCTTGAAAATTTGTGACCGCTAAGTTGTGAGTAAAGGCTGCGAACTGCAGCTGCCGATAGCCTGCATCGAATAAAATGGTCGTCGTATCAAAAGCAAACATTTCAAAACCAATAGAGTACTCAAGCATGGTGGCGCTGCTTTTTACTTCTTCGCGAAAATCTGTCACTCCGGGAAATTGAGCTGTGCCTGCAGCAGTCATTTTATAGGAATTTTCAATGGTCGCAGAGGCCGAACCAAAATCCACAGCCATAAAAACCCGGGACTCTTTCCACTGCTTGAGATTCGCCTCCAAGCCAATCTTTGGAACAGTGACCGTAATATTGTTATTCAGCGTATACCACTCACTACCGTCGGCGGCTGAGCCCTTGAGGGTTTGCTGATTCGGGGGTTTGAGAACTTCTATACCAAACCTCATATTCATATACCGAGAAGCATAGACAAAGCCGAATTCATAAGCTTGCTGAGTTGAGATGGTCCCATCAAAAGTGGTGTTCAGTCCCGAGGACGGAAGGTAGGGAGTCTGCGAAAGGCCCGAGGGGCCATAACCCACTCGAAAGTAAGAGGCAAAATTTTCTGTGTTGATATCAAAAACGCGCGCAACTGCCCCTTGGCTTAGGCAAAACACTAAAATTGCTGGAAGCGTTTTAAGAAACCTAATTCATCACCGACTTTTTGAGAGATTCTTTTCCTTGAAATCGACGGCCAGATAGGCGCCCTTTTTCATGTCCTTGCCAGTCGCTGCCGTAAGCTCCACTGATTTCTTAAACTGAAGGTGAATCACCAGATTCTGGGACACGCGATCGAATTCCACGTTCACATCCTTCAGGGCTTTCGATTTTTTAAGCTGCGCCTTGAGGGCCTTCATATCAGCGAAGGTGGTCATTGTGCGGGCGAGTTCCACCACAGCGTCTTTTTCTCTTTCGCGGTACTCAATATGAAAATAGCCCGGTGTTCCCCTCCATGGCTCCATCACGGCATTACCCCAGGTCAGGCGCACTCGTTCGGCTTTCTTCTTGGAGTTTTCCTCAAGGCTCATTCCTAACAGCGAAAGAGTCTGCTTGGTTTCACCACCCACAAGAATGCGGTTGGGTGTGGGCTCCAATTTTTTAGCTGGAATTGCTGCCGAAACTTGAACAGTTGTCCCCAAAGCTATCCCCAAAATTGAAAGCAAGAATGCCAAAAAGTGAGATCGAATTTTTATCATTGGATGCCCCTCCACGTTTTATTCTCTGTAATAAAAACAAGACTGTCAAAATCATCGACTGGAGTCCGATCTAGCTTGGACCAGGCGAAGACACCTGAGATCGAATTAAGTCGAAAGACAGGACCAAGGAAGGGTTGCCGGAATTTGGCACACAGATTGGAAAGGGATCTCCCCGGAGGCTTTTTATGAACTCAATCAATGGCTACAAATTCTCCTATAAATTTTCAATCGTACTCGCTTTGGGTGCATTGTTGATGTTGACGACTGGCTGCCAAAAGGACAGCGGGAACTCTTCGCCTGCCCCAGCGCCTGCGGTGACTCCCTATCCATACAATGTTGGTCCTTACGGAAACAATGGTTATGGTAACAACGGTTACAACAACGGCTATGCGACGACTCCGCAGCCTTGCGCACATAATAGCTATTATCCGAATCAGTCGACCTGTCAGCAACACTACAGCCAGTTTTCCTACTACTATCCAAATTGGAGCAGTTCTTACAGTAACTACAGTTGGAACCACGGAGCTTGGTATTGGCCGACACAGGTGAACCATCTATCTGGTTATTGCGGTTGCCCCAGCGGCTATACTCCCGTTTATGGTTCGACCTTTGGCGTGAGCTGCGCTCCGAATGCCTATTTCAATAACTCCACAGTGATTTGGGTGAATATCGGTTATTCTTGGGGTCAGCCTCAGAACCAGCAATGGCTGAACAATCCCCAGGTTCAGTACAATGGCAATAACCCCGGCTGTAACCAGGTTGCACAGGGTTGTGACGTGCGAGTGAACAACTGCCAGTCGGGCTACACATGCCGACCTGTGGCAGGCGGTTCAACAATCGGTTTGTGCGCTCTTTGATTCTGATTTTGAGTTAAATTTAAGAGGAAAAGACTATATCCCGGACCTCCCATTTGCTAGAGCTTAAAGGCTCAGGGAGGCTCCATGAACCCAAGCATCGAGAATTTTTTCACCACAGGCCAGTTCGGCACTCCATTTAACTGCGTCCCCTTCGATCAAATTAAAACAGAAGATTTCGTGCCTCTGATTCAGCGTTCAGTGATCGAATCTCGCGCAAAAATCAGTTCCTTGAAAGGGCTGCCTCCTTCTTTTGAAAACACAATCCTAGGGCTGGAGAATTCTTCCGAAGCGATGGATGTGCTGCTTCGGCTTTACTTCAATCTTTTTTCCGCCCACGCCACAGCTGAATTGCAAGCTCTCGCACAACAGGTCTCATCAATGAGCGCTGAGTTTTCTAGTGAAGTGAATCTAGATGAAGAGCTTTTCTTAAAAGTAAAAGCAGTTTATGATTCACGCGCTCAGCAAAAGCTGAATAAAGAACAGCTGCGCCTTTTGGAAAAGACTTTTAAAAGCTTTGCCCGAAATGGCGCCCTTTTACCACCTGAGAAAAAAAATCGCCTCAAAGAAATCGATCAGGAGATGGCGGCCATAACGCCGCAGTTTTCAGAAAATGTTCTCAAAGCAACGAATGAATATTTTTTGACAGTCGAAGATTCTGAAAAATTGAAAGGAATTCCGGAAGCAGCTCTTGAAGCCGCTCAAGAAGAATCTAAAAAGCGAAATCTAAAAGGTTGGACTTTCACCCTGCAAGCGCCCAGCCTACTGCCCTTTTTAAAATATTGTCCGGACTCAGAACTGCGCCACAAAATCTGGTTTGCTTTTAATTCCCGATCTTTCAACAGTCGGCTGAAAGCAGATCCTACGGACAATCAGAGCTCTGTTCTAAAAATTGTCCAACTTCGGCATGAACGCGCAAAGCTTCTTGGTTACGCCACTCATGCGGATTATGTTCTCGAAGAACGTATGGCTCAGAATACGGGTCTGGTGCATGGCTTTCTAGATTCACTGCTGGCCCCCAGCCGCCAAGCCGCGGAAAAAGACATTCAAGAATTAAAAGACTATCGCAAAAAAATCGAAGGAACTTCAGAAATTAATCCCTGGGATTTCGCCTTCTATTCAGAAAAACTACGTCAGGCCTCTTTTGATTTGAGCGAAGAAGAACTTAGACCCTATTTTCAATTAGAAAATGCCGTCAAAGGTGTTTTCGAAGTCTCGCGAAAACTTTATGGAGTCACTTTTGAGAAAGTCACAAACATTCCAATTTACCATCCAGAAGTCGAAACCTATTTGGTGCGCGAAGAAGCCACTGGCGATCATGTGGGCGTTCTTTATGCTGACTTTTTTCCGCGAGATACCAAGCGCGCCGGAGCTTGGAAAACAGCTTTCAACGAACAAGGCCTCTTTGCCGGAAAGCTGGAGCGGCCCCATGTTGCGATCGTTTGCAATTTCACCAAAGCTTCAGCCTCGAGACCCTCGCTTTTAACTTTTGATGAAGTGGAAACCCTTTTTCATGAATTCGGTCATGCTCTGCACTGCCTTCTGTCCAAGTGCACTTATCGCTCGCTCAGCGGAACCAATGTTTATTGGGACTTCGTCGAACTTCCTTCGCAGATCATGGAAAACTGGTTGCACGAAAAAGAAGTTCTGACTCTTTTTGCAAAACACTATCAAACCGCCGAAATCATTCCTGATGCCCTGATCGAAAAAATTAAGAAGGCAGATCGCTTTCAAGCGGGCTATGCAAGTCTTCGGCAGATTACTTTCGGTCTTTTGGATATGGCCTGGCATGGGAAAGATCCTTCCACAATCGCCAGCGTCGATGATTTGGAAACCAAAGCTTTGGATCTCACACGAATTTTTCCGAAGGTTGAAGGAACGAATATGAGTTGCTCATTCAGTCATATTTTTGCTGGGGGCTATTCTGCGGGGTACTATAGTTATAAGTGGGCCGAAGTGCTGGATGCAGATGCTTTCGAACTTTTTTTGGAAAAAGGACTTTTTAATCCGGAAGTTTCCCATAAATTTAGAGACACCATCCTCAGTCGGGGTGACACCGATCATCCTGCCGAATTGTACCGACAGTTCCGTGGGCGAGATCCCGATCCTCAAGCTTTGCTCAGGCGGTCAGGATTCCAATGACCACCAAAAAAACTGTAAAGCCTCAGCGAAAAAAATCCAGTTTCGTGAAAAAGAAAATCGCCATCGTCTATCGCTATGGCACTAAAACAGCGGTGGAACTTTCTCAGCAGCTCACTCGTTGGATGAAGGGCCAGGGCTGCTCTGTTTTTACCGCTCCGGAACAGCAGACTATTCCTGGAACCATTGATGCCACCACGCGCTCTTTGCAAAAGATGGATCTTGTGTTGGTCTTGGGGGGCGACGGAACCTACTTAAGAGCCGTGAGGCATTTGCAAGGCGCACAGGTTCCTATTTTAGGATTCAATTTGGGGACCATGGGGTTCTTAACTTCTTCTAAACCTGAAGACGCCATCGATTTAGTTTCGCAGGCTCTCGCAGGGGAAATGGAAAAGTTTCCGCGCGCCATGCTGGAGATCGAACTTCGGCGGGAAAGAAAAATCAGGCGGTGGCAGGGACTGAATGACTTAGTATTGGAAAGAGGCTCTCGCTCCAAGCTGATCACTTTCAATCTTCACTCAGGTCCTTTGTTTGTCGGCGAAATCAAAGCGGACGGAATTATCTGCTCCTCACCCACGGGATCCACTGCCTATAATTTGGCAGCTGGAGGCCCCCTGCTTCACCCCGAAGTAAAAGCTTTTTCTGTGACGGCGATTTCCCCTCACAGTCTGACCAGTCGCCCTCTCATAATGCCAGACGACCAAGATATCCTTTTACAAATCGTAGAAGAATCTTCGAAATCTTCGGATGAGATCACCATTGCGCGTTTGGTGATCGATGGCCAATTTGTCGGAGAAGTTTTTGCATCCGACGAAGTTGTGATCCGCAAAGCCGAAAGGGATCATTGGTTTGTCAAAGAACCAAGTTTCAACTACTTTCAGCTTCTTCGAGAAAAATTAAAATTCGGAGAACGCCTTTAATGTTTGGAGTCCGCCTATGCTGCTCGATTTAAAAGTCACTCATTTTGCAATCATCGATAATCTTCACCTTAGTTTTCAACCGGGTCTGAATATTGTTTCTGGGGAAACTGGCGCGGGAAAATCCATCCTGCTCAAGGGCTTAGGATTATTGATGGGTATGAAGGGATCTCCGGATCAGATCCGAACCGGACACACTTCTGCTTTTATCGAAGGTCGCTTTGATCTTTCTCACAGAAAAGATATCGAACAGCGACTGATCGATCTGGGCATTGAAACTGAAGACCATCAGTTGATTGTCCGCCGTGTGGTTTCAGAGGATAAATCAAAAGTTTTTTTGAATGGTTCACTCAGCACTTTGGGTCAGCTGCGGGAGGTGATTGCCCCGCTTTTGGAAGTCACCGGATCCCAAGCGCCGCTGATTGAAATGACGGGTCAACATGATAGCCGCCATTTGCTTTCAAAGTCCTACCATCTGGACATCATCGATCATTTTGGAGGTTTATTGGAACTTCGCGGAAGCTATGCCGCAAAATATCGGGAATGGAAAGAAATTGGAGATCGCATCCAGCTCTTGCAAACGAAAACAGGAGCCCAAGAGCGTGAACTGGATTACTTGAAATTTCAGCGGGAAGAGATCGTCTCCTTCGATCCAAGTCCTGGCGAAGATGTGACTCTGGAAGTAGAAGTCAAAAGACTCAAAGGCGCTCACAAACTGAGTTCTTACTTAGAACAATCCAAAGAAGCCCTCGGCGGAGAACAGGACTCTGTGCTCTCGACCCTTCAAAGACTGATTGCCCGCGGGCAAGAACTTCAAAACATCGATGAAGATCTCATCGAGCCCGTGCAGGCCTTGGATTTGGCTCGCAATCAGGTGGAGGATGCTCTTTTTCGCTTAGAAAGACGCTCCAAAGACTTTGAAGATTCTGACACTCAATTGGAAAAACTAGAAGATCGTTTGAGTCAGCTGCGCAAGCTGCAGAAAAAATACGGTCCGTCCATGGACGAAATCATTGCGCATTTATTAAAGCTAGAAACTGAAATTGCCCTTCTTTCAAATCTAGAAATTGAACTGGAAGAACTGTTCCGCCTCAAAGAAAGCTTAGCTTTGGATCTCAGTCGCCGTGCGGAGGAACTTCACATTCGCCGGGTCGCTGCCGTTAAAATTTTCGTTCAGTCCGTCAACGATGAACTGCTCGATCTGAATATGAAAGGCTTACGTTTTTCTATTTTCATGGAACGTCTGCGTCTGGCGGATGGCAACTTAGCACTGAGTAGCACAGGAGCCACCGAACTTGAGTTTTGCACTCAGACCAGCAGCAAAGATGAACCCAAGCCTTTGGCAAAATACGCTAGTGGCGGGGAACTGAGTCGTATTTTACTCAGTATAAAACGCGTCGGCGGTATGGGACAATTTCCTCGAACTTATTTGTTCGACGAAGTGGATACCGGAGTCTCCGGTGAAACAGCAGAAAAAGTGGGAAGAAAACTCAGATCCATCGCAGCTGGGCAGCAGGTCATTTGTGTGACTCATCTTCCACAGGTGGCGATGTTTGCTCATCATCATTTTCTCATCGAAAAAGCTCCAGTGAATGGAGACGTCACGATGTCAGTGACTCCCCTGAAAGCGAAAGAACGAGTGCAGGAAATCGCGCGACTGATCAGCGGGGAAAAAATAACTCCTGCAAGCTTAAAGCATGCCTCCGAGTTATTGAGGCAAGCTGAGGCTTAGTTTTCTTTTTTGGGACCAGTCGAAATGATTCGAATTTTATATTCCAAAGTTTCTTCGTTGAAGATGCTTCCCAGTTGAGTGTACTCAAGGCCCTTTTTAAAGAAATTTCCACCCAGCATTCCAGAAACGGTCGAATGAATCATCATGTCTTCTTCATCTAGGAATCCAGGTTGATTCCCATGATCCTCCGCGATCATGGCGGCGTGCCTCTCTTCTTTTCCGCTGTAGTAAACCAAGATATCCCCGGGCTTTACTTGCTGACCGTAACGAAGGGCCTGTTCTTTTCCATTGATGCGGGCATAAAAACGGCCTTCTTTGATTCCGGAAATTTGAATGCCCTTCATTGCGTGCAGCTCTGAAGTGCTTAAATCTTTTTTGAAGGCCGCAACACTGACCAGTTGCGAACAAGTGAGGCCCAACATTCTTGAAGGCGAACCCGTCCACCAAATATACGGGAGCCCTAGATAGGAGACCGCAAGATCATAAACTGGGTAACCTGAATCACCCTTTCGGCTGAGGATAAACACTTGGCTGGTTTCCGCAGTTTTTAATTGATCGAAGGGCTTAGACAGCCGACTCTCGCTGGGACTGCTGATCGAAAAACTCACTTCCGACTTGAGGTCTGTCAGATGAGCAATCACCTTCCAACGAAGGCTGCCCACTCTTTGTTGGTTGCGCTCGAAAAATAACTCATTTTTTTCCTGCACTTCATCGAGAGGGATCGAGCCCAGGTCTTCGGAAAGATGTTCTTCAGCGAGGTATTTCAATTTTTTTGGAACAAAGGGAGCGAAGTTTTCGTACTGATACCGCGACTCTGCAGAGAAATACTTCAATGCTCGAGGATCTAGAAAAACATTGGATGAGGGTAGAATTTTGTACCAAGTAAACGAGATCGAATATTTTTTCTGAATTTCTGCTAGTGAAACTAGAGCTCCATTTTTTAGAAATTCCGCTTTCAGCTGGACGGAATCTTTCTGTTCGACCAGGACTTGTCGGTCAGTTTTCGTCAGGCCATTCACTTCGGCAACAATCCGAAGGGACAGGCCGCGTTTGCTTTCCGAAACGACTTCGGCGCTGTCGTCCCCGATGATCCAATCGATGAGCTGGGCCTGAGCTTTTGATGGCGCCATGGCCAAAGCCCCTAAAGTCAGCGGGATCGCGATTTTTAGAAATAACTTTTGTGAACTTTGGAATAGTAAAAGTGACCGATGTATTGACATACTATTAACTGAAGCAAATCCAGGTCCGCAGTAAAATGGGTCCAATAAAGTCTAAAGTTAATCTGCCATAAAAAAATTTGAAGAAATTACTTTCTAGGTTCGGAAATTTGGCTGAGGGCAGAACTCAAGTTGATTTCGTGCTGGCCTGCGCCACCAGTCGTAGTGACATATCCACTGCTGGATCGAGCCTTAACTGCAGTGCCTCAAGATAAAACACTTCTTAGATACATATTTCATAACGTCCTTACTTCGTTCCGAGACCTTTGTACTCATCTAAAATTGGACGCAGTTTTCTATTTCCAGAAGCTTGCTTCGAAACGGATTCAAGGCGCGCATGGAGGGATTTGCAACCACCGAAGAGATTCCCCTCATCCTTGGCCCTAGCTTCTTTTGCTCTGGGTCCAAAAAAATCTTTGCAGACTGCATTTGCGTACTTCACCATCTGACTCAGAGCCAAAGTATTTTCTTCGAGATGTTTAGTGCACTCTTGCCAATATTTTGTACCATTTGCTTTCTCGGCTTTATTTGCAGCCAGCAAACACAACTTACTACTCCCTTTCTCTGCCCGAACACACATCGGTTCGGCCCCTTTTTTAGAAGAGCCTTGGCAAAAAACCGGCCCACAACTGGTAAACTTATTTGTCCTAGTTTCTTTAAATTTTTTATCTGTACTTCCGCAAGCAGGTTTGACGCACTTTAATTTTTTCACCTTGCCATCTAGAACTTCAGATTTCTTTACAACATTGCCCGCATAGTTGCAGTCTTTAGCAGGATCGATTTCTTCAAGAAGTGACTTTTTCGCAGGATCTCGTTGCGGGTCTGTGCCGGGCTTGGCAGCCTCAAGCTCCTTGAGCTTTTCTCCTGACCAGTCTTTTGATGGATGAAACGTCACTGTCTTTTTTCTACCTCGATGGTCGGTCATTTCACATTTCCACTTAGGATCCCCAGAGCTCGCCTTTACACAGCCGCCGCCTTTCATGACTTCTCCTAAAAATCCTTTAAACTCCGCATGGCAATCCTTAGGCACATGAACCTCCGGATAAACAGATAGGCTACCAGGACTTCGAAAATGATCACAGTTTGTCCTTGCCGATGCTTCATTTTGCAGTTGAGTTACAAACAACTCCAATAAGGCGGGCTCAAAAAGATGAAAAAGAAGCGATACTTTATTCGGTTCTTGATCCCAGCTCTGATCCGTGTGGACTGCGAATCGCCTCAGCTCTCGAATTGCATCGATTCTCAGGTCTTCTTCCGCATTCAAAATCTGCATTGCCGTTACCGAGAATACAGCATTTGGAGAATTCACCTCCGTCTCAGAAAATGAGATGCTTGAATAAATCAATATCAACATTTTGAGAAGAAGAAGGGGCTTCTTTCTGAAATTCAAAATTTCACCTCGATGGCTAGTCTATTCAAGTCTCATGTGTCTCAAAGAATAGCATAGAAGACAGAGAAATTGCAGACTCGTTCTCATTTTGAGAATTCAAGGCTTTCAGGCCTCAGGTTAACTAGCCTTTCGACCGAAATCGAACAGGAACACTCACTCCTCTTAAGCTAGAATAGTAGCTGCAATTGAATTCATAAACAGCATCGGGAAAACTAAAATTCTGACAAGAAATCGAAAAACGCGCGGTCTGGCCTGAGATCTGCTGAGTTGCGACCCCATCCAACCGAGAATTCTGCAAATCCCATTTGGTATCCAGAAAGTCTGTTCCAAAGCTCGAACGCGGATTAAACAAATTCACATTCAAAAGTCTTTCGGTGGGCGGCTGAAAGAGTTCCATAATTTCTTGGGCTCTGGTTTTTCCAGGCATTTGCACTCGCAGCTCCACCGCATAGATTTTCCCAGGTTCAAATTCGCCGGAGCCTTCGTAACTTCTTGTCATTGGGTCTCGGGCTTCCGAGGGTCCATCCATGGGGGGCGCCTCTTGCGAGGCCCTCACCTGAGATTGTGCAATCACACCTCCGATTGAGGACGTTCTGTGATTGCAGTCGATATCCCCATTAGCATTAGCACTCACCTGACAGCCCAAGAGTAACTGGATCACCGTGCCGGTTGAATTACCCTCAACATTCACTGCAGTTTGCCCAGTCAAAGCTCCGCTGCGTAGATCCCATTGAGCATCGCCAAAAGAAATTCGCGCACGACCACCATAATTAAGAGTCGCCACCAAACTTCGCACTGGCGTGAGAAGGGAGAGAAAATCTTCTTCCGACGTGGCCGGTGGACGCAAAAGATTCAGATGAACGCCGCGAACAGTGCCGTCAGAAAATCGAGTGGTGCCTGAAAAATTTTTCTGAGTGAAATTTGACTCCGAAAAAGAATCACTTTCCTGAGCCAGTTCTTCGAGGCCTTTTCCATTAAGTACAAGATCAGTTGTCCCACCATCCTCGCTATAACCAAGGGCCTCCAGCGATCCCGTGAAACGACCCTCACGAAGGACTCCATTCATGTTCACGGAGATTGTTTTACCATTCTGCTGAATTGGAATTTCCGTCTGAAACTGTCCAGAGTTAGGATCGTAGTAACTTTTTTGACCTTCAATTCTTAAGGTGGTGCTATTCCTAAATTCTAAAGTACTCTTGACCACGGGCGTGGCCGCTGGCTTTGACTCATCATTTCCGGTGGTGGGCTGAGTGGTGGCTTCAAGCTTGAGCTGCAGAACACCCAATCTATTACCGGTCTTTTTGGAAACAAGAAAACCGCTATAGCGCCCTTCGACTGCCTGCAGTTTGGCAAGATTTTCTCTGAGGCGATCTTCTTTGTAATCATCAACATTGCGATCTTTTGCACAGGCCAACTGCAACACCAAAGCAGCCAATAAAGTGATTCGATTCATGGGTCCTCCAAGCATTTTCTTCACTTTCAAATCTCAGTCTTCAGGCCGAAAAGCAGACCCTCGCCTGCTGGAGCCTTACTCGAAAGTTTTTGAGTCCATTCAAAACCTGTCGTAAGCCCAAAACTTTTTAGCCCCAAGGACTGGGCAGCTCCGGGCAAATAGAGGTTGAAACCCAAAAAGTGTTCTAAGGAAATATCAACACGATTGATTCCCTCATTGAACTCCGAAGCTGGCAACTGCAGCCACGAAGGTGCGAAACTCAGGCCGTAAGCGGGCTCCAGCACTCCATCTAAGATAAGCTGAGGAACCAATTCCAGTCCTGCGCGCAGGAAAGCTAATTTTCCTTCTTGCTCGATCACCACAGAAGCACCTGCTAGGGCAAGTTCACCCTTTCTTTGAATCTTCAAGTAAGAAAATCCAAGCTTTGGAGCCAATGTAAATGTCTCAAAATTCCAATGGGAAAAACTTCGGTAGATGGATAACCTTGGAACCGAACCTGATTCAAAATCCCTCGTCTGCGAAAGTCGAGAGGCTTCTGAAAATTTTTTTGGTGCCCAAGTCGATAAAGACACTTCTAATTTGAAGCTGGCCTCTGGCACAACTGGCGCTGCATACTTTTCTAGATTGAAGTGCCCTCGTGGAACTAAGTAAGACTTCGACGGAGTGGCTTCCACTTTGGCAGAATGAGCTTTCTGATTTCCTTTGGCAAAGAGCTGGAACGGCGCACTCGCAGCCACAAGCAATAGAAGTGAAATCAAGCCATTGAATTTCATCAATGCTCCTCCAAAAAAGTCACAAGCTGAGTCATCGACTGACCTGAGGCAGAATAGTAATCTGTCAGCGCCTTCAAATAATTATATTTAGAACTATTGAGGGCAGACTCCGCCTGAAATAAAGACCGCTGAATATTAAGGTACTGAGTCAAATCCAAAGTTGAAAAACGAAATTGCCTTTGAGCCTCTTTCACAGAATCCTGAGCTAGCTTTAGAGCGACCGCGCCGGTCTCAATTGACTGGTGAGCCGCTTCTAGTTTTTCTCGGCTGCTGATCTGAAGAAATTCAGTTTCACTGATCGCTTGAAGGCGTTCGAAATCCAATTGCTGCTGCTGAGACAGCAAAACTCGCTGCGCATAAATGGAAGAAAATCCCGAAAAAAGTGGCACAGTCAGTTGCAGTCCCATATTCCAAGAATTGGAATCATCATCAAAAAGATCTGAACGCCTTGAAGAATTGTAGTCGTAGCCAGCTGTCAGATTCAGACTGGGCAAATGTCGACCCCGAGTGATCTGCTTTTGGGCCTGAACTTGCTCCGTCAAGAGCTGAATTTTTTCAATTTTGAAGGCGCGAAAATCTTTTTTCAAAAGCCCGTAGTCAATTTTTTCTAAGCTCGGAAAATCCACCTGACTTGGAAGAACAATTGCACTCATTTGCGTATCACCCATTAAATAGGCTAGCTCACTGACTGCCACATTAATTTCAGACTCCAGCTGAGATAGCTGTGCTTTCAGCAAGGCCTCTTCTGTTTTCACTTGCAGGACATCCAGCATTGAGGAACGACCACTTTTTTGTCGCTGCAAAGTCTCACGCAATGAGGATTGAACGATCTCCTGCTGGCGCTTCATTGTTTCAAGATTACGATTGAAAAGGATCACTTGATAATAGGCCTTGATGACGGATGCTGAAAGATCTCGCTGAGTGATCTCCGCGTCCAATTCCCTCAGTTCGATGTCTTTCTTCGCCGAATCGATAGCTGAAAAAATCCCAAACGAAAGGAGCGGCTGAATCAGACGAACACCAAACAGATGCGTATTGTAACTTTCCCCACCAAAAGCTGCAGAACTAGAATTAACCGCGTCTTTTTTGGTTGTCGAGTTGGCTACAATAGATAGGTCAGGAAAAAGCTTGGAGCGAACCACAGGAATCTGCTGCTCAGCCTCGGTGATTTTCTCACGAACCCGGCCTGCGTCCTTATTTTTTTCTAAGGCCTTCGATACGGCCGCTTTGAGGGCTAAGGGAACAACAGCGGCTGAGGAGCTTGGTGAGAGGAAAAGAAAAGCGATGCTGAATGTAAAAAAAATACAGGAAGGAAAGCTTTTCTGCATACCTCTTAGCTTTAGGTCGAATCTCAGCATCCGGCAATTAAACATTTTACACATTCCCAGCTGAGCTTTAGGGAAACTTTCCCTGATGCCTTTAGAAACTTGGCAAAGTGCAGCGTGAAAAGTTATAGGGACTCTATGAAAAAAATAATGTTCCTATTGATGGTCATTTGTATTTCTGCACAGGCCGCGCACAGCCAAAGCAAAGCAAAAATTTCTAGCTTTAGCTTGAGTCCGGCATCGATTCGCACGCGGCTGCTGAGCTCAAATACTTCTGTCTTGGTTGGCCTGAACGAAGTTCATAAGGCCAAAGAAGAAGTGAACGTGGCTCGAGGCAATTTGCTGCCCTCCCTGAATGCCAATGCAATGCTTTCCGTGGGTGGTATTTTCTCTTGGACTTCGGTTTCTTTTTTGATGCCTTTCCTGCTGCCGAGCAACTGGTACAACCTTGAAGCCAGTGAGGGTCAACTTGCAGCGGATGGCTGGGCGTTTTACCTTGTTCAACTGAACCAGTATGCTTCTGCCTACACTTTGCATTCGGTGATTGTGAATGATTCTGCTCTTCGCGATGTTTATCTCCGGCAGGCCGAAGTCCTGGAGCAAGTTCGCCAGATTGTTCAAGACAAAGTCGCCTTCGGTCAGGCGACACCCACCGATCTCAATCGAGCCACGGCTCAGGCTAAGCTGGCTCGCAACCAAGTTCTACTTATGGAAGCATTGCTGGCCCAAGAAATCGCGTCCATGCGAAAGCTTTTGGCCTTGCCACTGGAAACCGAGCTTTTGCTTGAAACTTCCCGGCCCGAAGCTTTGGTCGAAGAATCGAACTCTCCACAACAGCTTTTAGATCGAGTGTTCGCCAAAGCTCCCGAGACCAAACAAATTGATTCACTGATTGACGCCAGCCGAGCCGCCAGCTGGAGTCGTTCTTACAGTTTCCTCACTGGGGCCAGCGCCAATATTCCTGGTGGCAGTGGCGGCGGACTTTCTTGGAAGAATGCAGCTTTGGCAGGATCAGCAGGCATTGGCTTTGGTTACTTTCCAAATGTTCGTTTGAGCGAACTCCAAGTGAAGGAATTTCGCCTTCGGAAAACTGATCTTCGATTTGAGCAAGCTCGAATCATCGAATCGACTCTGGGATCGATTTCACGTGCTGTACAACAGCTCACTTTGACGACTGAGGCCGAGCAGGCCATGAACGCTGCTTTTGATGCACAACTGACGGCATTCCGATCGGGTCAAATTGATTTACTTTATCTACTGGACGCATCCTCAGGAGTTATTTCCTCTTCGATTGCTCGGGTGCGGGCGCAGTCCGATGTGGACAGCCAGCGCATCAGCTTGAAACGGATTTTGATCGATGGCCAGTTTAGCGCAATCAAACCCTGTCAGCTGAAGAACATTCCAGGTTCTGCTGATGGATTGTCTTGGTTCTCTGATCTCTTCGATGAATCCACGACGACAGTAAGCATTGATCAATTGTGCCGGAAGACTTCGCGGAAATAGGATGAATACTCGCTTTTTTTGGGTTTTATTTTTTTTGTTGGATCTGTCTGTTGCTAATGCTGCATCCAACAATTCAACTGACAGCACTGGCCGTGGCGCGATTGCCTCGACGGCCCAGCCCTGCCAGTTCGACTATTCGAAAATGTCTGCATTTATTGATTCTGTTAGAACGTCCGGCTCGGCCTTTGAATCTTACGTCCAAAGTCTTGAAAGATCCCAGCCAGACAAAGCTAAAGAAACTGCTCTTCCCAAATGGTCGCAAGATTTTTTTAAAAGTTTGCAGTCCACACTTTTTGGAAGTTTTAGGCCCTTGCGTTTGGTGGGAATAAAAAACTACGACAATGCCAGCTACAATGCTCGAACTCGAAGTGTTGAATTTGGAATTCCCTTTTTTCAAAGTGTGCAGTCCTATCCTGGAATTCAAAAGAAAACTTCCGTAGCCGAATTCATCATTGCTCACGAAGTTGGACATTTGCTGTTGGACTATGCGGTGTCTTTGTCTCCGAACAAAGATACGACTCTCAATGGATATAATATGGATGCAGAGGAATCACTTTCTGCTGATTTCGCTGAGATCGAAGAGGCTTTGGATAAAAAAGAGATCGATCAAATTCAGGCTCAGGAAAAAAAGTTTGGGCTGCTGAAGCTACTTAGCTGTCCCCATGCAGAGGTCGATGCTTTTGGTTATCTTGCGCTTTCTAAGATGAAAAAGCCTTTTCCTGAGGACAGCTATCTGTTTTTCTCGCAGGGACTTTTGGAACTGGATCCTCAGACTGAGAATGGATTGGTGTTTTCAGCTGATCTCAAAGCTCGGCTGGAGATGGCGCAGCGGATGCAGCGGTCTTTTAAGACTCCCTAGGTCTCAGAAATCTCAAGTCAATAGCTGACAATTCATCGCTTCCCCCTAAGAGAAGACACCAGATCTAATGGTGCTAGCATCTCAAAATGAATCCGAACTCAGATGACTTACACAATTGAGTTGTTGGACAGCAAACGCAGCGCATGAGCCCTAAAACTAGTTATTTGCGCGGCTACTATGCTAATCTAAGCAAGTGAAAAAGTTAGCTCTTGCGCGTAAACCTATAGATTCAAATTTTGCAGAAGCTCAAATTGCAGAAGCAGGCAGGCGACTTAAAAAACTTGAGCCTGTATACCTCTACTTATTTGGCTCTGCAGTGGATGGTAAACTTAACGACCAATCGGATCTAGACTTTCTTTTGGTGTTTAGTAATGTTCAGTCTCTGAAAGCAGCACAATCAAAGGTCAAAGAATTCTTTCCCCTTTGTAATATGTCCGTAGACTTGGTCTGGGTTACCGAAGAAGAGTTTGAGCGAAAGAAAAGCTTAGGCGGAATATGTATGGAAGCCTATGAGTTTGGTGTCCAATTAGCAGATCAGAATTTGGAGTCAAAAAATTGACTAAAACACGAGTTTTTAAAAAAGAATACGCGACTGAATTATTGCTTGTAGCTAGGGAAGACCTAGAAACTGCTCGAGTTTTGAGTCAGGCCAACCTGGGTCGAAAAGAAAATATTCTTTTTCATGTTCAGCAATCCATTGAAAAAGCCTTAAAAGCAAAATTAGTCTCATTGGGAATTCCAGTTCCTTCAGCTCATGATCTTGAAGAAATTGTACGCGTCCTGCCGGATCGTAATTTGGTACCACACCATGACTCCCTCTATGACCTGACTCAATTCGCTACGATTCGACGTTATGAGGAAGGTGTCGCAGTCATCACTCAGGAAGAAATTTCCTCCTCACTTTCTGCTGCCGAAGAAGTAATTAATTGGGTGGGTACATCTGTTAAGAAAGATAGGGTATGAGTTTAAGCTAGCAGACCCTTCGATATGGCCCAGTCTCGACTGGACTTCAGTGAACTTTCTTTCCACCTACCTAAGGAAGACAAAATGGCCTTACGCCAGCCCTTTTCGAAATTCGGCAAGACCAACGGCGCAGTTTCCAACTTAGAGACTTCCTTCTGCTTGGGCCTTCCTTCATCATTAAGAAGTTAACAAGAATCAAATTTTGCAAACTTGCGATTCTTCGCGGTTTGCTGATTCAGAAAAGGGAGGCCGTTTTGTCTTGCAAATTTCACCTCAACGCCAAAATTCCAGCCTTGATCCTAAGTATGCTGATCTCAACTTCCCTTCACGTGCAAAAGGCAGAGGCCGCTGGGGGAGGTGGACACTCCATCAACGTGGGTTTTGGAACCATGACTGCGGATCAAAAAGACGTAAATGCTTGGGTGGATAGCCTGAGTCTTGCAGGAACTAAAAACGTACCTTCGGGTTACGAACTCTTTGCCGCCTATGAGTATCGCTTTTCAGGCTCGATGTTCGCACTTCATTTTCGTCCCAGCTATTATCTGGCCAGCGCCTCAGGCGGCGGAATCAGCGCGAACCACAGCGGTTTCACATTTTTCCCAATGCTCAGACTATTCCCGCTGGAAAGTAAGTTTATGAAGTTTTTTCTGCAAGTGGGATTGGGATATGGAACTTTGACGACTAAACTTGAGAACAGCAACACAGGCGGAAGCGGAAGTTACAATGGAGGTGCCTTTGGCGCCCTCGGCGGCATGGGTGCCCAATTCTGTTTCACGGATGATCACTGCATGATGTTCGAAGGTAATCTTCGCTATCTACCTTTTGGTAGAAATACGGGAAGCGGGAATGGCAGCCTAGGGGGCAGCATCACTCAAAGCACTGGCGAGCTTGAACTGAACAACAACGATTTGGCGACGACGCTTTCGGGAATCACAGGCTCACTTGCTTACGTGATGAATTTTTAAATCAAGCTTCTCACTTTAATCCATTCCGGACTATTTTGAGTCAAATGAACAACTTGGGGTTCCTCGAACCAGGAACCCAAATTAATACTTCGAAGTTTTCTATCGTTGATCTCCGTGCGCCAGTCGTCACGAACATGCATATGACCTGTAACCATCAGATCAAAACTTTTTTCTACATAACAGGTCTGAGCATATTCCCGAATCATGGCTTTCATTTCTTCAGCAGTGTCTCGACGCAGCTGAAAACTGCCTTGGCGACTGAGCGAACTGGCGAGTTCACCAATATAGGAAACTGCTTCACCCGGCAGGGTCTGTGCCAACTTCTCAACACGTGGACTGCGCAAAATTTCCCTGAGCTTCAAATAGGCGCGGTCCTTCTGATTGATGAAATCACCGTGCTCGCAGCGCAAAACAAAGTTTTCTAATTGAAAGTAATAAGGTGCCACATAGCAGGGAATTTTAAAGCGGTCGTACCAAAATTCTTCGATATGAAGATCATGATTTCCCTCAAAGTAATGGATATCCACACCCATTCGTTTGAGATTGATAATCTCATCAACAATTTCACGAAATTTTCGATAGTAAAAGTCGTGATTCCCGACCCAAAGATCGAAGATATCTCCCAATAAAAAAAGATGCGTTGGCAAATGCCCTCGCCGCTGCAGGGACCTTAGAAACCCGAGGAACAGAATGCCGTTCCTCTCATTGGGATCTTTAAGATGAATATCCGAAACAAACCAAGCCGATACCACAATTAATTCTTATTGGCATCAAGCCCCAGTTTCTTGCGAATAAATGCAGGGACCTCAAGATTCTGAGTGGTGAAAGGAGCGCTTAAAACTTCCCGAGCCATTTTACGAGCCTCTTCGAGAGCATGGGTTTCTTTCGTATCTACATTCATCGAAAGTTGCTCCGGAGAGTGCTTTCCTTTAATTCCTTCCGCTTCCTTGAAGGCTTTGGCCTTAGCAATGAGTGCATCCCGAGTCGAAAGAGTCAAATCCGCGGGCAAACTTGCAGGAATGCTTGCAGAATTATTCAAGGGATTTGCCTGCTGATTTTCCATTGGCATTTCCGGAAGCGATTCCATCATCGCTTCATTGATCACCGCAGTCGAGGGCATCGCCATCGCCGAAGAAGGCAGACCAGAAGGCGGCATTAAGGGAGGCAACATCGAAGTATTGATCAATCCCATATCCTGAGATTGAGGCTGCTGCAAAGTTTGACCCAGCGGAGGATAATTAGCCGATTGTTGATAACTTTGCTGAACTTGTTGCTGATAGCTCGGCTGCTGGGACTGGTGTTGCTGTGTCTGATGCTGTTGAGCCTGCTGTTGTTGATGCTGCTGAAGATGTTGTTGATAGTTCTGCTGCTGCTGTTGCTGATAGCTGGGCTGAGACTGCAGAGACTGGTAAGAAGGGTTCACGGGAATCGTCGAAGGCTGAGTCGCATTCATCGGATTTGCAAACTGCGCCCAAGTGAATTCCAATTGTCCAGGCAAAGCATGAGGATTTGCAGGATTCGACCCTTGCATAGGCTGCGTCTGAAAAGAAGGAATGGGTGGCAACTCGATGCGCGGCATACTTGTGCTGGGTGCAGAATTTAAAAACTCTTGCATTCGAGCCACAGAATCCACCGCATGCATTTTCTTATCAGGATCAGGAAAACCTGTCGCAATCACAGTCACTCGGATTTCGTCGTCCATCGTATCATCGATCACCGCACCGAAAATGATTTCGGCGTCTTCGTGGGCAGCTTCAGTGATCAGCATACAAGCTTCATTGACTTCATACAGACTGAGATCAGGACTTCCTGTGACATTTATGATGATGCCTGTGGCTCCGTCGATCCGAACATTCTCAAGCAGCGGAGAAGAAATTGCCGCCGTCGCCGCATCCACCGCGCGGTTCGCGCCTTTGCCAATACCAGTGCCCATCAGCGCCAAGCCACGCGCTTGCATGACCGTGCGAATATCTGCGAAATCCAAATTCACCAAACCGCGAATGTTGATTGTGTCTGAAATTCCCTTCACTGCTTGAAGCAAAACTTCATCGGCGCGTTTGAAAGTTTCTAGTAGGGGCATTTTATCGCCCGCAATAGATAGAAGCTTCTGATTTGGAATCACGATGAGGGTATCAACATTTTCTTTCAGTTCGTTCAAACCTTGATCGGCGTGCTTAGATCGTCGCTTACCTTCAAAAACGAAAGGACGAGTCACAACACCGATGGTGAGGGCTCCCATTTCGCGAGCGATCTTTGCAACTACGGGTGCGCCGCCCGTTCCAGTTCCACCACCCATGCCTGCGGTGACAAAAACCATGTCGGCGCCTTGGATTTTTTCTACGATTTCATTGTAAGACTCTACAGCTGCACGGCGGCCGATATCTGGATTAGCACCTGCGCCCAAACCTTTTGTTAAATCTGCACCCAGTTGAATTTTGATGGGCGCACGATTGGAATTGAGAGCCTGAATATCTGTATTTGCGACAACAAATTGAACACCTTGAAGTCCGCCATCGATCATTGTGGAGACCGCATTACTACCGCCACCGCCGACTCCGACCACCTTAATATTGGCGCCCAAATTCACATTTTCCTCCAACTCAAACATAGATTCCCCCTGATGTGAGCATCAGAACATTTCTTCAAAAAAATTCTTTATTCTTTTTCCAATACCAGAAACTGCCAGACCTGCCTCGCGACGATTGAAGTCGTCTTTCATTGGCGTGGCCCTCGTGTACTTTTTTTGACTTTGGCCATACAGCAGTAAACCCACCGCTGTTGCATATTGAGGTGTCTTCACGACATCCACGAGTCCTCCCACCTTTTGCGCGGGAGTTCCTTTTCGCACTGGCACATCTAAAATAAATTCGCCCATCTCAATAAGCCCAGGCAGTTGACTGGTCCCGCCCGAGATCACCAAACCAGAACCCATCAATGGCATGAGGCCACTCATTTTTAAATCGTGACCGATCATTTGCAGAAGTTCTTCAGCCCGAGGCTCGATGACATCGGCCAAGTCTTTGCGCAATATCGTACGAGAATTTCTTCCGCCGACACCTTCGACTTCGATGGTCTCATCTTCGACGATAAGGCTAGCCATCGCCAGTCCATGAGCTTTTTTCAATAGCTCAGCAGACACCTGAGGAGTTCTCAGGCCAATCGCAATGTCTTGCGTAAAATGAGTGCCGCCTATGGGAACGACCGAAGTATGCGCCACACTTCCGTGCACGAGATAAACAAGACTGCAAGATCCACCGCCCATATCGACAAGGCAGACCCCAAGATTTTTTTCATCTTCGGAAATGCAAGACATCGCAGAGGCAAGCTGCTCAAGAACCAAACCGCCAACTTTGAGGCCGGCTTTTTCTACACATTTCAAATTATTTGCAATCGCCGTCTGACTGCCATTCACGATATGGACACTCGCTTCCAAGCGAATGCCCGCCATTCCGATGGGATCTAAAATTCCATCTTGGCTATCGACTTTGTATTCGCGAGGAATCACATGAAGTACAGACCGGTCTGTGGGTACGGCGACAGCCTTTGCTGCTTCGATCACTCTTTCGACGTCTTGCTGAGTGACTTCTCGGCTCTTGATCGCAACCATTCCGACGGAATCAAAAGAACGAATGTGTGTTCCACCAACTCCGACCCAAACTTCTTCAACTTTATAGCCAGACATGAGCTCAGCTTCTTCGCGAGCTTTTCGAATGCTCTCAGCTGTGGCTTCGATATTCACCACGGTGCCTTGTCGAACTCCCGAATTTGGAGCCGTACCGACACCCACCACATCGACAACGCCAACTTCATTGACGACGCCAATCACCATACAAACTTTGGTTGTGCCGATATCTAATCCCGCAAGCACGGGGCGCGATGATTTGATCATTCTGATGTCCAATCCCTGGAAGCCGACCCAAGTTGTGCTATCAATTCAGAAACAGAAGGGAATCTTATATCCCCTCTCCAAAAGGCTAAATATCCTTACGCAGTCTGACAAGGACTTTCTTGGTCAAATTGGCATCGATGACGCGCGCCTGCAGTTTGTTGTTTTGCAGGTACTCGATGACTTGAGACACGCGCGCAGACTTGATTCCAAGTTTTTCTTCACCCAATTGCACAGTCAAATTTGGCTGAAGAAGCCGATATTGAAAACCTTGTTTCGAATGAAAAATCACTTCCGCAATATTTTTTTTCGAGAATAATCCCTCTTCGGGAATTTGCTCAAGGCTAACAAGAGCTTTTACCAGCACTTCTCTGTTCTTGGAAAAAACTTCTCCAGAAAGCACTGGAACATCAGGAATCGAACCTTTTTCAATTGGTTCCATGATGGTGGCATCACTCAGCACTGGATGAATTCGGCCAGATTTTCCGATCAGAATTGCCATGACTTGCTTGGGTGAAACCTCAATTGTGATTTGATCGGGCCAACGGCGAAAGACTTCCACACTGGCCACCCAGTTCCAATTAGCAACTTGGCTTTGAATGTCCACTAAATCCACGGCAGACATCGATTCACCGACATATTCGTTCATACGGTCTTGAAACTGCGCCAATTTTTCTGACATAAACTGCGGATGATCAAACTGCTGGGAAAGACTGAGCCTCACTTCTTTAATGCTAAATGCATTTTTTAAAAAATCTTGCCCATCGAATCCCCTGAAAAAGCCAAAGAGTCCGCCTCCTAAAAACATAAGGCCCGCTAATATAACAAGCGATTTGAATTTTTTTGTGATTCTTATTTTCAGCTTCATCTAAAACCCCATAAAGACCACTTCGGTCTTTAGCGTCACTGATTTTAGCTTTTGCACTGTGGACCGCACATGCTCGATAACAAAAGCCATATCTTCTGCAGTCGCACTTCCTGTGTTGATTATAAAATTGGCGTGTTTTTCTGAAACCTGCGCCCCTCCCCTTGTGAATCCTTTGAGTCCCGAGGAGTCGATCAGCTGCGCAGCTTTGTGCCCTTCGGGGTTCACAAACACAGAACCGCAACTGGGCCACTCAAGAGGCTGCTTCGTGAGGCGAATTTTGTTGGCATTTCTTACCTTCTCAAGAACCTCTGGATCTGCTTGGAGGGACCAACTCATTCCAACACGCAGGATCCAGCCCGGCTGCCATCCATTACAGTGCCGATAAGACCAATGGAGATCACTTGCAGGAATTCTTTTTATTTCCATTTGTGGAGTCAGAACTTCGATCCAATCTGTAATTTCGCAAAATTCACGGGGAGTAAAATTCTCAGCGACCCCTGCGTTCATCACTACACCACCACCAACAGTGCCGGGGATGCCCGCCAAAAATACAGCAGGAGCCAATTTATATTTCAAAAAGACTTTCAAAAGTTCATTTTTCCCGACCCCAGCTTCGGCTTGGATCACAAGTCTTTCACCAACTTCGGAGGGATCGTTATTAACTTCAATTTTTCTGAGCTGATCCAGAACAATGCAAAGCCCTTTCAAGCCACGATCGTGAATCAGAACATTACTGCCTCCACCAAGGACACTCACAGGCAAGGCCTGGATCTTAGACCAGGCAATGACTTCTTTAAGTTCGTCCAGGTTTTTTGGTTTTGCAAAGAATTCTGCAGGACCTCCAATTTGCCAGGAGGTGTAAGAAGCCAGGTTTACATTTTTTGTAATTAGACTTGGATTCATATTCTACCCTCAGACTATCAGCGCAGCCCCAGAGCAGGTAGAAGAATGAAATTCTGGGGACGAGATCTCGACTCTGGTTAATTTTGCGAGCCTTCGGCTCGGTTGATTCGTTTAGGTCAGTTTGACCTTGGGGCTTTTGCGTACTTCTTGGGGCAGTCTTTTGTGATAATGAAGAAAGAGCGCTCCGGCTCCCAAAATATTATGGACACGCTTAAAAGAGTTTCGCTCCATTGCCGGGCAACCCTGACTGCGACCTGCCCTACCGTTGTTGCGGATAAAAGTGTCACTCATGTATTGGGCTCCGTGAATCACGATTCCTCGAAGATGGGCTTCATCGTTAAATGTTTCCAATCCATAAAGGATTCGGCCCGTGCCAAAGCGAGAGCTTTGATAACTTCGACCCGTCAAATACAGACCCAAAGAAGTTTTGTTGGAATTATGTGAATTACTAAAATCGGTGGCCTGTACTTCGCCAGTGTTTCGACCATGAGCCACGAGGTAGCGTTCCACCACGCCCGTTTTTAGATTGATCAAATAGCAGCGATAATTAACCGAAGGCTGAGTGTAGTCGATAATGACAGTCCATGTCGCATTTTTGAGAGCCATCGGCATATCATTTTTAAAATGGAACTTCTTTCCCATATGCGCCTGCATAAATGAGATCACTCGTTTGAGGGCCACTTCAGGCACGCCCCTCTTTAAAATTTTCTGATAATTTTCAGCACTGACAAACTGAGGTGGTTTTGGAGTCGGAGCCGGAGTTGGCTCTACAATCGGAGCAGGTGTTGGACCAGGATCGATAAGAGGTGGAGACACCTCAATCGGTGCTGGCGTTGGTGCGGGTGCAGCTGCCGGTGCTTCGACTGAATTTTCTTGAGCGGCCGGCGCAAGTTGCTGCGACAAAGAAGTTTTAGAAAAAGAAACAGCAAATAGAACAACCGCAATTTGGACTAAGATTTTTTCCATGGTCCGGAATCCCTAGTGGAACTATTTCCGAGATTCAAGGAGCTGCATACCAATTTTCCAACCATCTCCAGCACCCATAGTTACAAAAACATCCTTGGACTGAATGATTTCTGCCAGCTTTGCAACCATCTGATCCGCGCTTTCGAGCTTGGGAAAATACTGCACGTTGCGGTGCTGCACTTCTTTGGTCAGCCTCTCACTGTGGACTCCATCAATGGGCTTTTCACCTGCTGGATAAATATCTGTTAAAAGCAGCAAGTCGCTCAAAGAAAAGGCCGTTAAAAAATCATTCCAGCACATTTCGGTTCGGGAGAACCGATGTGGCTGAAAAAGTATGACAATGCGGCGATCCGGGAATTTTTCACGAAAGGCCTGCAGCGTGGCACGCACTTCGGTTGGGTGATGTGCATAGTCGTCGTAAATCGCAACACTCTGTGCCTCACCCTTAAAGTGAAACCGACGATCGACTCCTTTGTAGTCCAAAATACCTTGGGCCGCTTGGGAGAAATTAAGACCCGAACGAAGCGCAGCTGTGATGGCTGCGGCTGCATTCAGTGCGTTGTGTTTTCCGGGCACATTCAGTTGAAATACTCCCAGAGATTTCTCGTTTTCAAAAAATTCGTAAGAACCCTTTTCACCGGAGATTCGAATGTCGTTGCTGTCACCAAATCCATAAAAAAGTACGCGCTTTGGAAAATTAGAAAATATTTCCCGAATCGCGGGGTCGTCTCCGCAGACAATTGCGCATCCATAAAAAGGAATGCGCGAGGCAAAACTAAGGAATGCATTTTTCAAATTTTCCATCGACTTAAAATAGTCCAGGTGATCAGTATCAATGTTCGTGATAATAACAATTTCAGGACTCAGTCGATTGAAGCTATTATCACTTTCATCGGCTTCTGCGATCATCCAGTCCCCATCGCCGAGCTTCACGGTTGAATTCAAAACATCGATTCTTCCCCCCACGTAGAGGGTTGGATTGGTCTTCGCATTCATAAGCAATGACCCGAGCATTGTCGTCGTTGTCGTTTTTCCGTGAGTGCCTCCCACAGCAATTCCCCGCTTCAGACGCATGAGTTCAGCCAATGCCTCGCCCCGCTGGATCAAGGGAATCGACTGCGCCCTTGCTGCCTGCATTTCTGGATTTGACTTTGAAATCGCGGAGGAATGAACGACGACATCACAGGTACCAACATTTTCGGCCCGATGACCGATCATGACTTCAATCCCCATTTTTTTCAGTCGCTCGGTGTTCGCATTTTCTTGAACATCACTGCCTGTGACCTTAGCGCCCATATTGTGTAAAATTTCCGCAAGACCGCAGACCCCGATTCCGCCCACGCCGATAAAATGAAACCGATGATCTTTCAAATGATCCTTCAATTGTGTCTTCATAGTTTTTCAGTCCCTTTAACTATAGATTCGGCAATTCTTTGAGCCGCATTTGGTCGGAAAAAAATTCGCAAGGATTGCGAAATTTTCAAGCGACGTTCCTGGTCTTTTTTTATTGCTAAAATCGCTGCATAAAGCCGATCCGATGTCAGATCCTTTTGCAGAATCAGAGTGGCGCCGCAGCTTTTCTCAAGGGCCTCAGCGTTTCGCTCTTGATGATTGTCTGCTGCCGGTAAGGGAATCACGATGGGAGGCACGCCAAAGGCCGCCACCTCCGCAAGGGTGGAAGCTCCACCTCGGCAGATGACAAGATCCGCTTTTTGATATTGTTCCGGCATATCAAAAATAAATTCTCTCGCATCAACATCAAAACCAGCCGGCTTTTTTAAAGCTTGATACTTGCGCTGGAAATCCAGCCAATCAGCGGATCCAATCTGGTGCACCAAATGAACACCTGAAAAATCTCGGCCCTCTTCAAGTAATCGAAAAAGTGCATTGTTAATCACCCTCGAGCCCTGACTTCCGCCAAAACACAAAATGCGAAACTGGGGCGAAGAAACTGCGGAGGCCGCTGAGCTTTTCTGAAAAGCCTCTTCGATTTCGCGACGTACAGGCATTCCCTCGACCATATAGCGCCTGGCTGCCAAATAGGATTTTGCTTCTTCAAAAACCAAAAAACAGTCTCGCACAAAGCGGGACAGCCAACGATTGGCCAAACCTGGATGCGCATTAGGTTCCCAGATCCCCGTAGGTATACCGCACAAACTTGCAACGAGTACGAAAGGTCCTGAGGCATAACCGCCCACTCCGAGGACATAGTTCGGCTTGTGCCGGAGAATCAAAAAAAAGGATTGCAATAAACCCACTGGAAGCTTCAAAAGCGTGAGCAGTTTTTCTTTCCACCGACCGCTGAGATTCAACTTGCCGCCTTGAACCAAAAATAGCTCATAGCCTTGTTTAGGAATGACTTTTGTTTCCATACCCTGATCTGTCCCGACAAAAAAAATCTGCGTTCCAGGGCTGATAGCCTCAAGCGCTTTCGCTATACCCAGAGCTGGATAGATATGGCCGCCCGTACCACCGCCTGCTATCATGACTTTAAGTTTTTGGTTCATGACAAAATCCTCTGTGCTTTGCACGCATACTTAAATGCGGACGATGGTGGGCTTAATCAAAGTGCTCTTGATATGCTCGGTGGGACCTCGCTGATGAGTGTGAGCCTTTTCCCCATCATGACTTTCGATATTTATTAACAGACCAAAAAGAAAACCCAACATCACGACCGAGCTTCCTCCGTAGGACATAAAGGGAAGCGTCAGTCCCTTAGTGGGCAAAAGACCCAGCGCCACACCCATGTTGACAAAAACATTCAAGGCGAAGGTGGAAGTCAGGCAAATGGCTAAAGTGCGTGTGTAAATTGAAGAGGCATGGAAAGAAGCCCTAAGGCCCCGATGAATCAAAAGAGAATAGATAATCATCAAAAAAAGAAATCCAATAAAACCATTTTCTTCACCAAAAACAGCTAGCGTAAAATCAGTGTGAGCTTCGGGTAGGAAAAAAAGTTTCCCTTGTCCTTGACCAAGTCCGACTCCAAAAAATTCGCCCGAGCTAAAACTGAGCATGGATTGGATCACCTGAAAGCCCTTTTGTTCGGGATCTGACCAAGGATCTAAAAAGGAAACCAAGCGCGCCTTTCGATAAGGGACCTGCATTATCAAAAAATAAAAAGCCACAGCTGCAGAGGCAATAAAGGCGAAAACCCAGCGCCACTTGAGTCCGTGAAAGAAGAGAGCAATTCCACCCACCGCGAAAATCAAGGCAAAGGACCCGAAATCGGGTTGCTTGAGCAGGATCAACAGAGGTGCAAAGAGCCCCACCAAAACAGCAACGACAAACTTCTTACTTTGCAAGTAAGGTGATTTTCGGTGAATCAAAGAAATGATGCTGGCGATGAACAGGCAGAAAGAAACCTTTGCAAGTTCGCTTGGTTCGAATCGTAAAGATAATGGCAATCTCAGCCAACGAGTCGCACCCCCAGCACGAATTCCCACGCCAGGAACAAAACAAAGGAGCAGAAGGCCAGCAGCAAGCAACCAAAGGGTCCAGCCCCACTTTTCAAACCATTTCAGTGGAATTCGAAAAGCAAGATAAAGCGCCACGAGACTGACCAGCATATTGATTAGTTGTCGCTTAAAGAAAAACAATCCACTGCCAAGAACTTCAGTGGAATAGACAAAGGACGCAGAATAAACCTGCACGAGGCCGATGCCCATAAGTATGAGCATCAACAAAAATGTCGGACTTTGAAAAATTTGGGATCTGGAGATCTTTGACTCCATAAATTCCAATCACTTTTCTCGGGGTTGACTAAGGATTAGTGGGAGCAGCGGGCTCCTCAGCTTTTTTGTCTTTCTTAGCTGCACCAGCTTTGCCATCGGGCTCACTGATTGGACCTTTGCCTGAAGTTGAACAGCAGTACATCACACCCTGTACATCCGAAGGTGTACGATACTGTGAAAGTGAAAAAGGTTTTTCCGGATCACACTTTTGACCCATATTCACATTCACCGCGACATCGATGTCATAGTACTGTTCACCATTCAAATACTCACAATAAAATTTGTTCGCTTGAATGACTTTTTGTTGCTGTTCTTTTCTTACTTTTTGCTGCTGAGAAGCACACCCGACAACGGACAAAACCACCGCAATCAGACTTAACTTCAACCACCTGCATCCGTGCATGCGTCCTCCGAGATGAATAGATCATGAAAATCAGGAAAACTTTCGAATGATCTCTTTGAAATAGTCCCCTCGCTCCTCCTAACTGTCACTGCGTTTTCAACTGTACCGATCTAAGTCTTGATTTTACGCCGGACGACATTTTGTTGTCGATAAAGCTCAAGGAGTACCAAGAAGCTCGACATCCCTTATTCTTCGAATTTCCAATCGGCCAAGACCTTCCCACCGAGCCAGGACTGATTGTGGTTCGTGGACCTCGTCAATATGGAAAAAGCACTTGGCTGGAGCTGAGTATCCAAAGGACTTTCGAAGATTTTGGAAGTGGTTCGGTTTTTTATCTCAATGGAGATGAAATCGACGGCAATAAAAGATTGGGAAAAAGGATTCAAAAGGGTTTATGATGCTGGGCACTTGCACGAAGTCTTGGTCATTACCACGGGATCAAATGCTCGGGACCTGCGTCGCGGAGGTGAAAGATTGCCTGGCAGGAAAGGCAGACTCAATCACAGTGAATACATCTTTCCGCCCGTGAGCTATCAACAGTTCTACAAAACTTTTGGCCAGGAGCTTGCGCAGCCAAGAGGAGTTCCACCTTGATAAAAATGAAATTGATTTCCTTTTTAAGGATCAAATGATCGAAGCTAAAGCGGGGGAAGCTCCCCGCAGGAATTTATGTGGTTCACTAAAGTAGTTCCCAAGAAAAAGCTGCTCGTTGTGAGTGATAGTTCCTATGAACTTGACTGGATTCGCGGAGTCTCTTTGCACGATTTTCTGCTGGAGGGAGATACCTTTGATTTTATTAAAGAGTGGGCCCTGCCACAAAGTGCCCAACTCTAAGTCCGACAAACCCAATCGATCAAGAAAACTTTCGAATGATCTCCTTGAAGTAGTCCCCTCGCTCCTCGTAACTGTCGAACAAATCAAAACTAGGACAACCTGGCGACAATAAAACGATGTCGCCGATCCTCGATTTTTGAAAGGCGATCAAGACCGCTTCTTCAAAAGTTCCGATTAAAAAAGTCTCACTAAAGTCCCCAAGGTCGCGGTTGATGCGCTCTTTGGCTTCGCCGACTAGAATCAAAGTTTTGACCTTACGCCGGACGACATTCCTAAGGGCTTCAAAGCTTAAATTTGCTTCTTTTCCGCCCGCGATCAAAATGACATTTTCTTCAAAGGAATCCAAAGCCCGCACCACTGCGTGGACATTGGTTGCTTTGGAGTCATTGAAGAACTGAACACCACCAACCTTCCGCACATACTCCAAACGATGATGGATGCTCTTAAAAGTATCGATTACTTTTTGAATGGCATCATGAGTGGCTCCGTGTTCCCGAGCCACCAAAATTGCCGCCATGACGTTCTCAATATTGTGACGTCCCCGAATTTTCAGAGTTGCAATGTCGAAATATTCTTTTTCAGGGCCAGTGCGGACAACGACCTGATTTCCTAAATTCACAGCTCCGCCGATATTCATAATTTGAGGCTCTAAAGCCTGCTTTCGAGAAAAGTAAAAAATCCTTCCACGCTGTACCGCTGGATCCCGTGCAAGCTCAATCACTGCATTATCATCCGCATTCAAAATGGAAGTTGTCGCTAAATTCACATTGCGGAAAACTTTTCTTTTGGCGTTCACATAGTCTTCCATGGAACGGTAACGATCCAAGTGATTCTCTGCCAAATTTGTGAAAACGATGTTCGTGGGATTAAAAGTCTCACAGGTCTCCAGCATATAACTTGAAACTTCCAAAATCAGCAGCTGGGCCTTTTCTTCGCTGCGAAGGTACTCGGTGAGGGGTTTGCCAACCGCTCCGCCCACCCAGCACTTCACTCCAGATTCCGTGAGCATGGCCTCGATCATCCGAGCCGTGGTGGTCTTTCCATTCGTTCCGGTCAGGGCAACCATAGGTTCTTTTACAAAACGAGTTGCGAATTCGAACTCGCCGGTAATTTTAATACCCTGTGAGCGCGCATAATCAAAAATTTTCAGGTGTGAGGAAACACCTGGACTCAGAATCACAAGATCTTGTTGAATAAAAGTTTTCGGGCTGTGACCACCAAGCTCATACTTGATCGGCAAATCCCCCATAAGCTCCAGCTGAGCAGAAAGTTCAGGCTTCGACTTATGATCCGTGACCGTGACCTGAGCGCCATGTTTCACCAGAAAGTGTGCGAGGGCGACACCCGTCTTTCCTAGGCCTACGATGAGGATGCGTTTGTCTTTCAGTTCGCTGACTTCTGTATACATAGTTACCTCAGTTTCAATGTGCTGAGGCTTAAGGCCGCCAGCAAAATAGATATAATCCAGAATCTCACAATAATTTTGGTCTCGGTGAGACCCTTCAGTTCAAAATGGTGATGTATCGGTGCCATTCGAAAAATGCGCTTGCCCGTCAATTTGAAAGAAATCACTTGGGTAATTACTGACAAGGCTTCGACGACGAAAACTCCGCCAAGAATCACCATCAAGAATTCATTTTTTGTCAGCACAGCCAGGGAGCCAAGGACCCCGCCGAGACTGAGGCTTCCGACATCCCCCATAAATACCTGCGCAGGATAGGTGTTGAACCAAAGAAAACCCAGTCCACCAGCAACAAAAATCGCTGCGACAGGAACAAGCTCACCAGCGCCGCTAATATAGGGAATTTGCAAATAGTTGGCGATCGAAGCATGTCCTGCGACATAGGCAAAGAGCCCCAAGGTGAAAGCGCTAATAATAACAGGGACAATCGCCAGTCCATCAAGCCCATCAGTCAGGTTCACGGCATTTGCAGTTCCCACGACTACAAAAGCGGCGAACACCACATACCAGTAACCAAGATCGACTAGAGGCCCCTTAAGGAAAGGCATGTGAAGTTGTGTCGAAAATTCAAAAAAATGAATCAGTAAGAAAATGATCACACCAGAAATTAGAAACTCACAAGCAAGGCGCAGCTTTCCCGGAAGGCCTTTGGTGTTTTTCTTTGATACTTTAAGCCAATCGTCGATATAGCCAATGACTCCAAAACCCCAAGTGATCAGCAGCACGGCCCACACAAGAGGGCTTGTCAAATTCACCCACATCAAACAGGGAATTAAAGTGCTCAAAAGAATCAGACCACCACCCATTGTTGGTGTTCCCGCTTTTTTTTTGTGGGACTGCGGACCGTCTTCGCGGATCGTTTGCCCGATCTGACGATTCTTTAGCCTCTCGATAAAGTAGGGGCCCAACCACAAACACACGAAGAAGGATGTGAAAAAAGAAATAAAGGAACGAAAAGTGATGTAGCGAAAAACGTTGAAAGCAGAAATGTGAGAAGCCTGATCATAGAGTAGCTGATAGATCATCTGCAGAAGTCTCCGGTGAGAAATGAGTAAGACTTTGGTTTAGCACAGGTGACTTTATCTTGACAAGGAAAATATTACAAATACTTGTAATCACTGAATTATTCGAACGCCCTCGAAGGCTACTGCGCCAACACAGGAGTGATGAACTGACTGACAAAAAACTCTTTATCGGTCATTTTACCTTGATCGTCCTCCTGATATCGGAAGCGAATGTAAAGCCGGTAAAGAGGAATTCTGGAGAGATCTGAATTCTGCGGGAAGCGCGAATCTGTCATTTGCAGTCGGTAGTAACTTGCGCGAATGGTACAATCATCTGCATCGATGGGAACTTGAACTCCTAAATTCGAAAAGCAGGTCTGGGTTGCGACTTGAGGGTCATCAAAAGCGACATAACTGGAATTCAAAAAATTACCTGCTCGCAACAAGCCTGGCTGCTGACTTTGGGAAGCCGAAATTTCGTGAATAAGACTGCGTGCTATTTTTCCGAAGACCGATCTACGCTGGACTCCAACCTCACCAGTTTTTAGATTCAATGAGACTGTCAAAGCAGCCACAGACAGCGCCCCGAGGACCACCACCATCACAAGTACTTCTACAAGACTCATTCCTGCTTGATTCCTCATCGAGAAATGTCCCCACCCATGACAATAGGCAAATTATCAATCGGAACTGAAATGCCCACGTTGGATTGATTGAACCGAACCGTGTAGGCATCCAAAGTTTCTTGCTGACTTCCAAAACCAGGATCACCCACCTTCGCCGTTGCCATCGATCGGAGATTGAGAATTCTATTGGAACGAATATGGCCACTGAAAATAGTACCGTAAAGGTAAGCCACATTCAGAGTCATCTTCCCAACCGGAGCTGCTATAAAAGCCACGCTCCCCGTGGCCGTTACGTTTGAACGCGCGCCGGAGAGCATTTGTTGATCTTTGCAGTTGAGCTCGCAGGAAGCATTCGAGGAATTTTTACAGTCCGCATTAGCAACACCATCAACGATTGCCACAGGTTCATACATGCAATCAACACCACGATTGGTTTGATCAAAATACCGCTCAATCGTAAAAGGCTGCCCAGTGCTTTCATATTTACAAGGAAAGCGAGCCCCATTCGAGATTTCCATGCTTGGCACATCCGGAGAACAAAATCCCGAAAGCAAATACCTGGAAGAAGAAAAGTTGGTAATCAAACCCTTAGCAAATTTTTCTGGAAGGCGATCTCGCTGCGCCTTCGTTAGCGGCGGAACAAAGTCTCCCGAAATCACAACCATTTCGGTAAATACTGGCAAAGTTTCAAAATCCACATCAAAATTTCCATTGAAATAGACTCGGCCCTGAATGGTGGAACCGGCAGGAAGAATCACTGATTCAGACCAATTCGCAGTGCGAGTGACCCCATCCGATTTCGTTGGGAACATTGCAAAAAGGGCAAAGTCTTTAGGCGAAGAAGGATAAATATTGAGCGACTGCCGAAGTGTCACTGGAGCCGCTCCTTCATCTTTGAGAATAACAGAGGACTTGATCTCGAGCATGCGTTCCGCGGTTTTGGAGGCGATGTTGGAGCTTGGCCCAAAAATAGTGACGTCGACTCGAGCCTCTTGAATTCGGCCCGAGGCGTTTTGCAAAAGAGGCTGTCCATTATCAAAGCCAAGATAGTGATCATTGGCCTTTGTCAGCTGGTCGATGCCTCGATCTGCATCAAAAAATACCAAGCTCAAAACATATTGCCCCTTGAGGTCCGACTTTAAGATTCCCGCTTCGACCAAAGCGCGAAGGATCATCTGTTCATACATTTCTGCCGACATGAGGCTGGACCTTAAATAGGTCGGACAGAAAACAGGAATTCCATCGACTTTGTATTCCCCAATACTTTGTCCTTTGGCATCGAAGCCTCCACAGGCTCGCATCAGGCTTGCTGCTGTGCTGGAGCTGGCTCCCAAACCATCTGACATCAGCTGCACTAATTTTTGTCCTCGTGATCCGGAATTATTGAAAGGACCCAAAGAATCAACGTAGAACACTCTTTCATAAAGAAAGAGGTATTTTACAATTTCAAGAAGATCCCGAGCCAAAAGTTCGCCTTCGATCTTTCGCTCCTGCTGAACTGCGTGCATTCGACCCACACGTAATGCCTCGATCGCCGTGTAACTGACAATCATCACCACGGCCGAAGCCGCAATCAGACTAAAAAGAGCATTTCCTTTTTGATTCAGCTTCATAAACAAATCACCTTGTTGCCGACAGGACCGCTTTGAATCACAAGATCTGAAGGCAATAGCTGCACCTCCAGCAATTCCGCATTGGGTTCATCTTCAAGGACCTGAAATGCATTGCAAGATTTGGAAGTTGTTCCGGACCAGCGACAGCCCTCTTCTTTGATTCGGAGGGCTGGCCCAGCCATTGCCGGATTGGCGACATTCACAAGCCTTCCTAGCGTAATTTCCCCGCTGCGCTTGCAAGAAGATGCTGGCCCTTCATATTTCCAAGATGCCAGAAGTCCATCCAAGGTCGCTGGCGAACAGCTGATGCTTCTATTAATTCCAGCAACGGAGTCTACAAATTTTAATACAGCGAGTGCCTGAGTCGGTCCACTCGAATAGCAATACACCGGTTGAAAATAGAGATTGGGATCTGAAGAATTCAAGTTGGTTGAAAGAACAAATTTGGAATCATATTGGCTGCCATCGCCCTCTAGTAAAAAGGAATGCATGTTAAAATCGACCGCTTCGGACAATTTATCAAAGTTCCAACAGCGAATTTTTGCCGAAGCATCGGGAGGAATCATAGTTAAAGTGATCGAAGGGGATGAGGCCTTCACCCTCGTTTCATCCGTCATGAGTACCGATATTCGGTGAATTGGAATGGTGGCTCCAGAGTCTTTCAAGGCATAATCCGTATAAGAGCTGACATAATTCAAAGAACAAGTCACATCCATAAATTCCACAGATGGGGGCAAGGGAAGTGCGGCTTCATTGGCTATCTCGATACCGCTCATATTGTAACCGGTCTTCACCTCAACCACTTTTTTCTTAGAGGCTCCCGCCGCATCTTTCAACTCGTATTCCAACTTTAAATTGGCATGATACCTGCCTTTTGTTTCTGTCTGAGCAAAATAAGATTCTGCGATTTCTAGCTGTGTTGCATTCTTGGCCAGAGCGAAGGACGCAAGTTCAGATCCTTCATCTAAAAATCTTTTCCAGTGAAGCCCTTGAAGATTGAGGCTGCGATCTTTTTGATCTTCGATAAACTCCAACTTGGCGAACTGAATAATTGAAACCAAATATTTTTTAGTTTCGGTCGGATTTAGAATTGCGTCGGGATCTGCCGCAAGCCTTAGATTGCAGCCAATGACTGGAGGTAACTCGAGATAGTTTGGAACCAATTGTATAAGGGATTGCGCTACATCCACTGCGACCACCCGATAGATCGAAGTGCGCTTTTGCGCATCAAGAGTGCTTAGCAGAATCAGTTGCCCTTTCTGAAAGACCGAGGTGCTAGGAACAAAAATAGCATTGGTCACAGAAAGCGAGGACGAACCCGCACTACGAAAAGCGGCGAAAGCAATGTTGAGGTGTGCCGCTGATGCTTGCAGAAGCAGCGGAGCCGGTGTGCCTGTGGTTTCCGAAAGATTGAGTGTATTTGAACAATCAATCAGCCGCTGGCCGGCCTCTTTCACGCGCATGATATTTGAAGACTCTATAATAGGAATCACCCATCGCAGTCCAAGATCCTGATCGATGGAAGAAAAAATACGATTGTTGGTTTCTGAAGATGATTTGAGCACTGAAGTCGTGAGAGTAGCTCCAAGCAAAAGTAACATGCTAGCAATTCCAATAGCCACCATGAGTTCCAGCAGTGTCATTCCGAATTGATTGAGCCTTTTAAATCTACTTTGAGAAATTGGATTCAAATCGGTATCTCTCTCGATCGACGTACTCGTTGAAATAGTGATCCTCGATGTTTTTAAGCTGACCAGTTTTTGCGTCCTTGTAAATACCATTGAGAGTGCTTTCTATAGCAGAAGTTCCGGCGGCAGGCTTTCGATACGCGAGCTCGATTGACTTCGCATAACGAGCCAAAGGCTCCAGCTCAGCACTTTCGGCGATCCCATTTCGATTCCGATCAAACCAAAGTTTGAGTCGATCAAAAGCTGGACTCTTCGCACTCATTTCCGTTTCTCCAGCAAGCACATGGGATTTCAATTTCTCAAATCCATTTCTATGTCGATCATCCCCAAATAGCTCACGTATCGATCGGACTTCTGATTTTTCGTCTGGCAAAACTAGAAACGCAACCTCATTCGTGTTTACTGGCCAATCCACATAGCGTAAAAGTCCATCTCCCTTAATGTCAAAGGCTACACTCTTTTGAAAGCTGCGTGAGATCACAATCCCCTTCCCTTTGATATCTAAGATCAAAGGTGACCAAGAAGTGGAAACATTGTCGTACTTAAACTGCGATCCAGGACAAATCGGAGCCGTGACTGAAGATATGACATTCCCTCCAGGAAGCGTCGCATGACCACCCTCGCCTCCTTCATTTGGATTCAGAAGATCCAAAGTGGCGTGCCCCCAATGCCGGGCCGCAATCGTCTGATTTCGAATCTGATAGGACGGAGCTGTTGTTAGAATCGCAGTGGTTGGAGAACCCGCCAAATGGCGGGCGACTGAATTGATGCCGGGCTGATTCCAAATATTCACAGTACCAACACCACTTTGTTTCACTTGAACTCCGAAGCCAAAACCCCAGCGAATGGCCTCGCCGCTATAACGGAAACCCATGGCACCGTTTTTAAGCGAACATTCATCACCAGGATTTTTTTGCCTCAAATGTGTGGGTGCTGCTGAGGTCACACCATCTTTTTCACCTTCTTGAGCGCTGGGCGGCGGCAGAAAATTCGCGGCCTGCCCTGTGCCTTTTCCAGTTTGAAGGTCAATTGTCCAAGTCGGATTTCCGACATTGAAAGAAGGAAAAAGTTTCCAGCATTGTTTAGGGCCTGTCTCTTGGTTTGCCGAAGTGCTTGAAGAGGCTAAGCCTTCGATGGATCCCGACAGCAAGTCCGTTGGAAATAAATGATGGGCGGCTTCGGACACAAAGTGCATGACAGACAAATTCACCCGACCTCGCTTTAAATCACCCACTTTAAATGGCCTCGAAAAAGCGCAGGTGACTGCATCTTTTAGATCTGGAGTCTGAGCCTTATCACTTCTTTTTGGTGTCTGAATCTGAAAGACCGGCATACAAGACTCATTCACCACGGGAACGAGATAGTCATGAGGCAGACCTGATCGGCTTTCTTTGAACTGATAGAAAGGGGTACCCGTGCTTCCGCGTGAATCGACCGCGCTCACCATTTCCTTGGCTGCCAGAAAAAACTGATAAACTAAGAGAGTACTGTCCTCTGGTTCTTGAGCAGACAATGGGCGCATCTGAGTATTTTCATAATTTTCCGGATTCAAAAGACCATAATAAGCAGGCTTCCCAATTTTTTTCGATGTGGGATCCATTGTGTAAGCAACCACCACCGCTTGACTGAATTTTCTATTGTTGATGGATGGGAGCACAAGCGCACCATTCGCTGTGGTCAAATTACCTTGTAGATCTGTAGCTACATTGAGGGCTCCACGAAAAGGAATGTCAGGTCCCTTGGCACCATATTCAACATCAAAACCAGGAAGCGTGAGTGGCTGAGGATAGCCACCAATCTGAGGGCCGTTATCTTTGGCATTCAGATAAAAATAGTCCCGCAGCGAACGATAGTAAGGACAATCTCCATATTTTTTTAACTTTAGATAATAGCCCTTGCCCAATTGTCGAATACGAATTGCGCAGTGATTAATTTCACCATCAGCTGAAGTGGCTTGAGCGCGCACCATGAGATTCTGATCGATTGGAGCATCCGCCCAGGTCCCGGACTTGTCTGGTCCACCTGACCATTGCACAGTTTTAGGCTCCATGAGTGGGCCCGCAGCCCCTTTGATGATTGCTTTAAAGATCAAGGTTCCATTCTCCAAGTCGACCTGACCTGCTGGGTTGCAATCGGGTCCCGAGCAAGTGGCCGAGGTCGCATAGTCTTGAGAAGATCCAGTCACAAAAATTTGACATTCTGACTGCTTCACATAGCCACCCATTGTGATTCCAGCGTCCATACCAGCGACGTCGGTGGATTCCACTTCAGAGTCAGCGGCCACCATTGGACTTACGTTGATGGGAATCTGAATTGATTTCAGAACTTGTTTTTGTCGGTAGTTGGGGTTGGTAAAAAGGGCGGAGGCCGTCAGCTTCCTCTTGTTCTTTCCAATTTCGATAGCGGGAGCCTCTGCGTGGACCAGACAAATTTTGTCAGATTCAGTTTGGCAGGATGGATAATTGACCTCAGCTTTGACGGTGAGTTCGTTCACATCTGAGCCTGCATGAAGCTTACAGGTTAAACGAAAAAGAAAAAGCTCCGCCTTTCGATCACCGCTGCGAAGCTTTTTCACTTCATCGCGAACGGCAGGATCCAAGTTTTCAACAAAATCTTTTACATCAGAATCTTGATGCCATTGACAAGAGACCGAGGATTTTTTTGCTGGCGGAGGCGTCGGAGTCGGCGTGGGTGTCGGAGACGGAGACGGAGACGGTGTCGGCGTCGGCTCTGCCTGAACACTTACCGCTGCAATAAAAATCAGAATTAGAACTGGAACAATGCCAATTGCGATTTTGGCCGCTTTACGAATAACTATAATCAAACCCCACCCCTCGACGATATTCTCGTTACGCTTTGGAATAACATCTAGATCCAGTCATCTCATCTTGAAACACGCCTCTATTATTCACTGACTTACACACTCTACGAGACTTTATTTTAAGACTGATCGATTGAATCAGTCCAGCTCCCTTTTCTGATTGGCCTCAAGTGACCAGTACAAATGCAGGGGTCGTCTCATTCTGATCAGTTGGCCCCAAAGCTAGTCCATTTATTAATGCTTCAACTTTGCCCCAGTGATAATGATTTTCAACGAATCAACCGAGAAGTCTCTAAGCTATGAAACGAGTCGAATATCTTAGGTTCATAAAAGATCGAGCTATCTTCATCCGATTGTTTTCGGAGTCATTTCTCTTTATTGGGGCAGCTGCAACTATTGCATCGAGTTTTATTGATTATTTCCTGGCACCTGAAAATATTCTACCGATAGTATTTGCCCGAAGTCTCTCAGTGCCGATCGCCGCGCTTTGCTGGTTGATCTACGAGAAATATCCCTCAAGAAAATTCTATCAGTGGCCCGCTTTGATGACAGCCGTCTATATGGGAATTCTTCATTCCTATCTGGTCCAACACACCGGAGGGGTGCAGTCTCCTTACTTGATAGGCCTCGCCTTAGCCTCTGTTTCTATAATTGGAATTCTTCCCTGGCAAAGCTGGCAAACCCACGCAGTCTTCAGCATTTTGTGGGGTCCCACTGCATTGGTGGCCATTCTTCATTATGAAAGTCTCAACAAACCCTATCTTTATGCAGCTTTTTCAATGGTCGCGATTACCTACATATTGGCTCAAAAAATCTACCAAAATTCCCAGCGCTTGCGCGAAAAGGAATTTGAACAAATGCTCACCCTTCAAATCGTCAACCGAAAGCAAAGTGACGTCATCAAAGAAAAAACCCGTGAAGGCATTTATCTGGAGAAACTTTCCCTTCAGTTCTCACCGCAGGTGATTGATTCCATCAAGTCGGGAGAGATCAGTCTTTCAGGAAAGAATCTTCAAGAAGTGACCTGCATCTTTTTGGATATCGAAAAGTCAACTCAGCTGGCAGTGGCCTTGGACTCCGCCAGCTACACGAGTCTGTTAGAGCATTTTTTTGGAGCCTGCATAAAGGTCCTTCTAAAACATGATGTGACCGTTGCATCTTATCAAGGAGATGGTGTCATGGCGATCTCCAATGCCCCGACTCAAGATCCTCGTCATCGGGAGAAAGCGATCGCCGCACTTCTTGAAATTTTGGAAATGCGCCAACTGAATCAGGAACAATATCGAACCAAATGGCGGTCGGAAATTAATATTCGTCTGGGCATTTCGACAGGACTTGCCACCGTTGGATTTTTTCCCAGTGAGTCCTATGGAACCTACACAGCCCTTGGTGAGACTACGAATTTGGCAGCACGGCTTTGCTCCTTAGCTCCGGTGAACTCCATCGCCACGACAGAAAACTTTCTTTCCGCTCTTAAATTCTCGGCTTCGACCTCCGCCGATATTCGCGCCATGGGTCAGTTCGGCGACATCAAGGGTTTTGAAGGAAAATATTTCGACTTGGTGGCTTTGCGACCAAGGCTTGAAGCGATCTCAGAAACTTGCGAGTCTTGCGCAGTTCAGATGGAGAGAGTCAGCTTACAGAATGAAGTGACCCCATTCATCAAGTGTCCAGTTTGCAATCTTCGGCGCTTGGTTCGGCAAGATGCTTTCAGCGAACTTGGACTAGCAAAGGAAAGAATCGCTAAAACCGCTCAACGATCCACGTAAAGCAGCACGAGACCTTGCCCGCCTTTTCCGCCGGGGTTGTTGGACATGTTACCAGAAGCTCCGTTTCGAATTTTACCCGCACCCTTTGCTCCACCTGTTGCAATATTCGTCGGAAGATCTGAGACCCCATCAGGCAACTCCTGACAGGCAGTCCAAGGCTCTGCACCACTTGCATTGCACTGATCAACCAATGTAATTGAACTGATAGAGTAAAGAACTGACCAACCCGCACCACCGCCAGATCCACCCGCACCGCCGCTGTTAGCGACTCGACCACCGCCTGCGCCAAACGCTCCACCGCCGCCGCCGCCGCCGCCTGCGTAAGTGGAAGCTGAGTCGTCCGGATCATTGAGCGCGGCTCCTCCTGTCCCACCGGCTCCAGAATTCGCGGCCACAGAACCTCCGGATGCACCTCTCGTGTTTGGGGATGTAGGCGAGCCACCTTGCCCTCCATTTTTTGCAGAGCCACCACTGGACCCACCTTCCGTAGGACCAGGTGCCACACCAACTCCTGATCCTGTTGCGCCACGCCCGAATGAATCAGAGTGATTTGAAATTCCAACATCACCATGAGATACCGATCCAATTTTCGTGGGTGCTCCATTTCCACCACTATTTGTGATTGAATCCACTAAAGCACCCGCACCACCGCCACCGCCAGCCCCGCCAACGATGGCGATTGTATTTGTTGTTCCCGAAGCATCGGTTAGATCTATAAAAGTTGCTCCACCGCCGCCACCACCATTGCCGACAATTTTTCCAGTTCCTGATACAGAGATTGAGGGTCCACCGCCACCTCCATCACCAAGCTTCACATTGATGGCTTCTGTCCCGGTAGTATTAAGTGACATTCTCAGCTCGACGAAGGCACCTGCGCCGCCATAGCCACCATCCACCAAATTTGTATTCCTCAAGGCTCCCGCACCACCGCCACCCCCGGAACCCCAGATCTTAAAACGGAATTGTTGGCAGCCCGCTGGCAGCGAGAAGCCTTCAATGAGGGTGGGATCTTTAAAAACTTTAATGACTTTTCCAGCTTCTTTGCATTGATTCCAAAGTGGCAGCGCAGCCATCTGCCCCAAAGAGCCCGGCGAAAATAAAAAGCCAAGAAGAAATAGGAACTGAGAGGCGGATCTCGAAAAACCAAAGAGCTGAGGTCCTTTAATAGCTTTTTGCATAGTCTTTATTTTAGTCCAAGAAGTGCCAGATGCACAGCACGAGCGAGAGAAACGACCCATTTTTGGACTTTTAGTTGCGGAAAATCTGTGTTCAGAGTATCGCTTCGCCAAGACCTACCCCCCAAAGAGGAGTTTATAAATGAAACTGAATACAGTACCTTTTGCAGCCCTTGTCGCAGGATTGATTTCCATGGCCTCACTGCCCGCTTTTTCAAGCGATCACTGGGACAATTGTTCTTCAGCTGATGGCAATATGTTGATTGAAAATGGTCAGCCCAGATTTGTAAATAATGGCGACGAAGCTTCTTTTCAGCTTTTGAAATTGGTAAAGAAGACTGTGATTTCAAAAAAGACTGAAAAATGTAAACTGAAAAATTCTGGACAAGTCGTAATTTCTTACACCAATGAAGTGACGGTCGAGCTTTGGGAAACTCAGGTCGCTGAAGCTGCTGGCGAAAACTATTTCATTTGCGAACGCGGCGGATCCGGTATTCCTGCAGCGGACGAGTGCAAGTAAATTTCCCGATCCAACTGGCTCCGATGGAGGGTCTTACGGACCCTCTGGCCAGAGAAATTTGGACCTCTTTAAAGTCAGTGGATTCTTGTACCACTGAATTCATTCGCATCAGCTATCAGCTGCTGCCAGAAAAGGTATTCCTTCGCGACTGCCCAGAACTTTTAACCGGAGGTCGCACTTCCTCCGGTGTTCTGGTTGCCTTGCAACTTTTAGGTGGCGACCCCAACTGCATGGCAGAAAATGCAGCTCGCGCAGCCGAGCTCGGAGCCCCATCCATCGATTTAAACTTTGGCTGTCCTGCACCGACTGTAAATAAAAATGATGGGGGTGCTAAACTTCTATTGAATCCAGATCGTGTTCACAGAGTTGTCGAAGCTGTGCGAAAAGCAGTGCCACTCGACACGCCTGTCACCAGCAAGTTGAGGCTGGGTTTTGTAGATGAAAGTCTTTGTCTTGAAAATGCAGCGGCAGCGGCTGATGGGGGCTCTCGCTCCCTGACCATTCACTGCCGCACCAAAATGGATATGTACAAACCACCTGCAAAGTGGGAATGGATTCCTAAAATTCGAGCGCACTTGGTCGAACAAAAGCTGGAAGTTCCTATTTTTGTGAACGGAGAAATCTGGAGCTTAGCAGACTTCAAACGGTGTTATGAAATTTCTCAACCTGCTGGCATTGTCCTTGGGCGCGGTTTGATGGCTCATCCATTTTTGGCTCATGAAATTCGAAACTATTTGGCTTCGCTTGACAGAGTTCCCTCAGCTAGTGAATCAACAAACTATTACCAAGCAAGCTGGAACTTTCTTCTTGAGTATTACCAGCGCTGCTGGCGAGACGTTTCGGAAAAATATGCGCTGGCCAAAGTAAAACAAATTTCTCGCCTGATGCCCTTGTCCCGGCCTTGGCCAGCGGCGAAGCCTCCCAACCTGAGCGATGGTGAGGCTATTTTCTCTGAAATTCGAGCGCTTCAGAGCATGAAGGAAGTTTTTGCCACTAGCTGCTTTCAAAATAAATCATGAAGAGTCATGAATTGTCTCAGGCGTCGCTCGGTTTTTGAAGGAAATCCCTGTTCAAATACTGACAGTTGCGCAAGCTTGCAACTCCCTCCATCTTACAAACTAGATTCTGATGATGGAATTCATTTTTAACCACTACGAAGCCAAAAAAGGGTGGGCGTATGAGCACAGGCAGTGCGAAGTTGAATCAAAAATTTTTGTTTTCATTATTTGCTACTTTAATATTTTTCTCTAGTTGGGCATCGGCACAAACTATTCTCGAAAAGAAACTGGACCAACTGATGAAAAAGCAGATTTCAGCAGCTGGGCCTGGCGCAGCCGTGTTTGTGATGAAGGGCAATGAGGTTCTTTTCAAAGGAGCTTTCGGCCTCGCGGATATAGAAAATCAGAGAAAGGCCAGCGCCAAAACTAATTTTCGTCTGGCCTCGGTGAGCAAAATTTTTACCGCCACTGCGATATTGATGTTGGTGGAAAAGGGTCAGCTCCAGCTAAAGACGCCTCTGACCGAAATATTTCCGAACTTTCCTGAATATGGAAAAAATATCAAAGTCAGTCATCTGCTGAGCCACACCTCAGGAATCAAAGAATATTTTAAGCTGCCGGGAGTTCTTCGAGAAAGCGAGGGAGGACGCTTGAATGATGCGAATGTATTGAGCCTGATGATGAACCAAGCTGGACCTAATTTCAAACCAGGCTCAAGCTTCAAATACACGAATTCTGGCTATGCAATTCTAGCCGAAATTGTTGCAAAGGTGAGTGGGAAATCTTATGCTCGCTTCCTTCACGAAAATATTTTTAAGCCAGCGGGTATGCAGTCATCCTTTGCCTATGAGAGAAATCTGCGGTCTGTGCCTTCGCAGGCCTTTGGCTATTTGTCTCATGCGGCTCGCTTCATCAAAGCAGAAAATCCGACTTTTAGTCATGTCCTTGGTGATGGAGGCATCTACAGCTCATTGGATGACTTGATCGCTTGGTCTAAAGCTTTGAATCAGAACAAGTTGATTTCCAGTCAGTCGCTCGAACTCGCAGCAGCGCCAACCAAGCTTTCGGGTGGTGGCTCTGTAAACTATGGCTTGGGCTGGAGGCTGGGTTCCTATCGGGGCCTTCGATGGATTTATCACACGGGCACCAGTCAGGGCTTTAGAAATATTTTTGTACGTATTCCCTCAAGGGGGCTTACCCTTGGTGTGCTGACCAATCTTCGCTCTCGGCAACCTCAGGATCTAGCTCAAAAAATTTTCGATATTGTCCATGCGGATCTAAAATTTTCTGGACCCATGAATTGAAGCTGCATTCATAGAGCACTAATGAAGTCCGGCTTATCCGCAAACTGATGACATTATTTTTTGAGAATTGAGGCCCAATCTTTTTTTAATCATAGTGGTTCAATACAAAACATCACATTTGAAAGTTACAAAATTGATGCGATGAACTTTGAGGATCTAAATTTCCTCTTTTGATTTTTGTCATCTGGTTTTCCAGCTATGGTTTTCCAGTTGAGTATTTGAACAAGAAATGTCTCTTCTAAAGTTGTTGAACACGCAAACGTTTCTCATGTTTTTGATTCTGAATTTGATCTGGCTCAGATAGATCATCGAAATCAAGATCTTAAAATTGAACGCACAAACTCAAGATAGACCTGCGATATCGGACTGAAGTTTGCACCTCTCCCTTTTTCAAGAATGAAAAAATACTACCAGATTAGAGATCTGGATTAACTCTAGATAAGGAGCAATTATAAAATTCAAGATTCAAACACTCGCAAGTGTGTCTATCCTCACTTTGATGGCCATAGTTCCGAGTTTTTCTCACTAAGAAACGCGTGAATTCAACTGTAAGAAATATCCACATACCGAACAAGCTGAAATTAACGTCGTCAAAGCTGAGTCTTGTCGTAATCCGTATTCTCTTATTTCTCCGAGAACTGGAATAAAATATTGCGTCCTTGGAAGTCACGTGCAGATCGAGCTCAATCAACCTCTCCAAGCCTGCATCGAGATAACCCGGCTCGGATTCGTTGTTATCTGGAAAGTGTCAGGACTGATTGGTGGAAAATAGAAGAGGTCATTGCGTTGAATTTTTTGGCAACTAACAAGATCGATTTGAAATTTATTTGAGGACACAAAATGAGATTAATAAATAATTTATATTTAATCGGGCTGGTCTGTACAACCTTTGGTTTGTTGAGCATGGTTTATGCTGATCCAACACCAACGCTGCCACCTGGTGACGATTGTCCCTATGATTCCAAAGGGCTCACTCAAAACTGTTTTTGCTCTTCAACAGGAGAGACGATTTATTCCGGCGAAAACTGTCCTTGAAGTTCTGGCCAAGTAAACATAGGGAGATCGGCAGTTGAATTCGCTCCAAGCCCGAGCTTCTCATCTCGGGATTTCCCCCCTGGCACCTGTATCGCAGTGATGTAGGAGATGAAATCAATAGCTTTCATTCCATTTTTAATGGCACTGGTGCTGGCAGGGCCGATAAGCGTTTATGCGACTGTCGAATCTTTGATCGACGTTCCCTCGCCGGGATTTTTCGTTTCAAAATGATATTTCTTGCCAGATGCGGTCCTCCAGGAGTTGACGCCGCACTCAAAAGTCCGAGTATTGACAAATGCATGAAGAAAAACTTTCGCCCGAACAAGTTCGAAA